>Ga0209172_10002609_pt1 | contig 31023 bp, 8 predicted proteins | sample LarsenN4metaG_FD_184113 | JGI IMG/M metagenome (GOLD analysis project Ga0209172, IMG submission 184113) | Hot spring sediment bacterial and archeal communities from British Columbia, Canada, to study Microbial Dark Matter (Phase II) - Larsen... ... | reverse complement strand
TGTATTTGAGAATCATGGAGAATGAATATTTAGTCATGCTTAAACTCCTTTTTTTTTATCTGCGGCTCTCATTATAACATAATTGTGGCTATTTTTACCACTTTTTTATTGACATTCAACACTTCTGCCACCAGATAAATTTATTTTTCTGTTTAGCTTTGATTTTTTCAGCATTTTTGAGCGGAAAAATCCCCTCGCCGTCATCACGGCTTTTAAACAGGCGTTTGGCCAAGATGAGCGAGTGCTACTGGTGTTAAAATGTTCTAATTCCCAGCGTTTCCCAGCCCAAAAACAGGCAATGCAGGCGGCGGTTGCTGGTTGGGAGAATATTGTCATCATCGATAAGGTCTTGGCCAGAGAAGAAGTCAACGCTTTGCTGTATCATTGTAATGCCTATGTGTCCCTGCATCGCTCCGAGGGTTTCGGACTCGGGATGGCGGAAGCCATGTTTTATGGTAAACCAGTGATTGCCAGTGGCTATTCTGCTAATTTAGAGTTTATGAACGTGGCCAATAGTTTTTTGGTCAAATATGATTTAGTCCCTTTAGAGCAAGATATCAGACCTTATAAAAAAGGGAATTTGTGGGCGGAACCGGATATCAACCATGCGGCGGAGTTGATGGCGTGGGTTTTTCAAAACCAGGAGGCAGCGTCCCAGGTAGGAGCTAGGGGTCAGCGGGATATAAATTTGCTCCTCAGTCCTGAAGCTAGGGGTAAGCACATTGCTACCAGGTTATCGGTTCGTAGTTGGGCTTCAGCCGAAAAAATTCAACTGTCACCGCTACCGCTGGTGAGCATCTGCATCCCCACGTACAACGGGGCGGAATTTGTCGGGGAAGCTCTAGAGAGTGCTTTGGCGCAAACTTACCGACCGCTGGAGATTATTGTATCTGATGATGGCTCTACGGACAATACATTGGAAATTGTCAATGGTGTTTTGTCCTTTAAAGCTGGAGATTTAAGAGGGCTGAAGCCCAACTACGAACCTGGAAGTGGGCTTCAGCCCAATTACGAACTGGTGCGGATTTTGAGCCATGAGAATTACGGGTTGGTGGGCAATTGGAATTATTGCCTAGAGCAGGCGCAGGGGGAATATGTTAAATTTTTGTTTCAAGATGATATACTGGCGCCGGATTGTGTGGCTGAGATGGTGAAGGTGGCGCAAGAGGATGAGGCGGTGGGTTTGGTGTTTGCGCCACGCGAAATTTTTCTTGCCGAAAAGGATAAGAATAACCCCAATTTGGTGAGAGCGACGCAAAGAAACCGAGATTTGCATCAGGGGTGGACGCAGTTGCAGCGGGTGCAGTGGGGATACCAGTTGCTGAATGATGCTAATTTCATGCGCCATCCGATAAATAAGATAGGGGAGCCCAGCAATGTGTTGCTGAAACGGGATGTAGTGCAGGAAATGGGGGGTTTTGATGCCAGTTTGTGCCAGTTGGTGGATGTGGATATGTGGTGGCGGATGATGGGGAGGGGCAAAATTGGGTTTGTGGATAAACGCCTGTCGTTTTTTCGGGTGCATCGCCAGCAGCAAACTTGGGTGAATCTGTTTTCGGGGAAAAATGCGAAGGATTATGATTTGTTTTGTCATAAGGTGTTATTTGGCCCTGAGTATGGGTTTTTAGATGAGCAATTTAAGGCGAGGGTGAGGCGGGAACTCCAGCCTATATTGTTTTTTGAGGGGGTGGCAAGTAGTGTTAATTATTATCGTCAGCATCTGGGGGATGGGGAGGCTCTTGCCAATGTACGCCTAGCTCGGCACCAGCTTGCTATAAAATGGCTGGATATTTCTGCTGGGGAGTTGAAATCTGCCTATCTGGGTTATCCAGGTAAGGCGTATAAATTCCTCCTGAAAAGTGGGATAAAATCCGAGACTTTAACGACGGAAGAGCGGGATTTTTTGGAGGAGTTGAGTGATTATCTGGCTAAAGGGTTTAATCAGCCGCAGGATATGCAGTATTTCTTGGCGGCTACTCTTTATGGCTATTGTTACCAGCTACCGGTAAAATATGAAAATGCGGCGATACCGGTGTGGTTTTTTGATGATTTTTTACATTTGCTGATTGAAAGACCAGGGAAGTTTTCTAATGAGGGGGAGCAAGAGGGTTTCTCCCGCTATCTGCGGCAGTTGGTAAATTATGTCAGCCATGAGATTAATGGGAAGAGTAGTCCTGTGGTGCGGCAAAAAGTGGCGGCGGTTTTTGAAAAAATGGGGTTGACTGGAAATAGTTTATCTGCTAAATGAGGCTATTTTTCACTTGTATGAATAAAATAGTTGACAAATTTTGAAATATATGCTATTATTCTTTTTGTGTGCAAGATTGTTTGATGTGAAACCAACGTTCATAGGAGAATGATATAAAATTCTGTCATGTGACAAGTGACAAATGACCAGTGACAAATGACCAAGAGAAACCACAGGATGGGCAGTAGCGTCAAGGCAGTTCAATGTCCGGAAATGGAAGCGCTTTGATGGTAACTGGTCCTATTCTGGATGTGCGGGGTGCTGGTGAGATTGTGTCCAGAAGCCATAGCCGGAGGCCCAAAGCCGGTTGGTGGTAGGGGAAAAAAGGTCAATCCCCCCACAGACAAAGGAAATGGGGATTGGCTATAGTGGGTGGGGGGTTGGTAGCACTAAGAGGTTGGAGATGAGTGAGGTTTTGCAGGTTGGCAACAAAACGATCGAATCAGGAGAAATCCCGGTTTTGCTCAAGCAGTATGGGTTATGGGGGCAATTTTTGCGGGGAGTGGTGATCGATGAGGCGATCGCGGAGATCTCCCTGAGCGAAGAAGAGAGCCGCCGAGCCGTAGAAGAATGGCGACTGCAAAACAAACTGGGCTCGATCGAAGACCGAGACGCTTGGTTGACAAATCAGGGACTCACCATCGAGCAGATGGAGGAAATGATTTTGCGACCTTTGCGCCTGGAAAAATTCAAACAAGCCAAATGGCACCCCAAAGCCGACCTCTATTTTATCGAGCGGAAGCAGAGCTTCGACCAAGTAGTTTACTCCCTACTGCGTACCCAAGACCAGGGACTGGCTTGGGAACTATATTACCGGATTCAGCAAGGAGAAATGAGCTTTGCCGAATGTGCCCGTCAATACTCCAAAGGGCCGGAAAGCCAAACCGGCGGGTTATTAGGACCAGTAGCCCTGAGTCAGCCACACCCCCAAATTGGCAAAATGCTCTCCGTCAGCCAACCAGGGAAACTGTGGCGGCCCCAGGCACTGGCAGAGTGGTTTATCATCATCCGTTTAGAAAAATATCTCCCAGCCAAACTCGACGACGCCATGAGGCGGCGATTGGTTGAGGAAATGCACGAAACCTGGCTCCAAGAACAGGTACAGCTAATTTCCAAGTCTCAAACTGTAGAATCTCCAGCCCCAAGCAAGCCATTATGACATCAACTGTGGGTCAAACCCAAATAACCTCTTTTCTGGCTCAAACCCCCCCCTTTGATACCCTCGATGCCAAAGACTTACAAGCCTTGGCATCGAAATGTCAAATGCTGCGCTACCGCACGGGTCAGCCCATCTTTGAATTGGGAAAAATGCCCACCCAGGTAGTGATTATTTATGAAGGAAAAGCGCGAGAACTGGCGGGCAACCCCACGGAGCAAATACCCATCAGCCTGAGAGTAGCGGGGCCGGGAGAAATTTTCGGCTGGGTTTCCCAGATGCGAAAGGCGCCCTCAGAAACCCTACTCTCTTCTTCAGAAGTCATCTGCATTACCATCCCAGATGCTGATTTTGTCGATTACCTGAAAGCTCACCCCACCATAGACACAGCTTTTAAAAACCGTGTGGCGCTGGTGGAAGTTTACGAACTGTTAAAACAAGATCTGGAAAGAAGAGCCCATGCGGCGGCGGCCCAGGAAGCTGGCAAACTAGCCAATCAACTGTGGTCAGAGGCAGTTGTACTCAATGTCACCAAAGGGGCAGACCTGCAAAAACTAGACCCCAGGAGGATTTGGTTTCTCAGTCAGGGAAAAATTGACGAGTTGACGGCGGGGAGTTTGGTATTGCTCGATCGCCTAGAACCCAAACCAAAACTAGGCAGCGGCCAAACCCGCTTAATTGGTCTGAGTATCACCGCCCTGAACCGAGCCCTACAGCCACCACCAGCCACCGACGAACCCCAAGATAGCCTCGGGGAAGCCGCCGTAGAAGATTCCATTCCCTACGCCCCTCCCGTAGTCCCCGAGGTGGAATTTGACCCCCTCGCCCCCCGCCCCAAATACCCATTTGTCGCCGGTCGCGGCGAAATCAACGCCCCCCTCGCCTGCTTTCTCATGCTGGCAAGACATCTGGGGATGAAAAATCGCAAAGATAGCCTGCGGCGGGTACTCAAAGACCAACTTGTCACCAACAAACGCCTCACCCTGCAATCCTGCGGCGCCGTAGGCGCGATGATGGGCTTAAATGGCCAGTTAGTCACCGTTCCCGTAGAATTGCTGCCCAGGCTGAAAGCCCCCGCCATCATCCGGTGGCGCAACAGCTTCGCCCTCCTGTATGAACTCAGCGCCAGAGAAATCGTGATGGGCATCCCCGAGCAGGGGATAGTCCGCAAAAAACCCAAAGACTTTATCATCGAGTGGGAGCAACCAGAAGGTCAAGGCCAAGTGCTGCTCCTGCAACCAAAAGCCGATGTCAACCAAGAGCAGTTTAGCTTTTGGTGGTTTTGGCCAGAGCTGAAGAAATACAAAGTAACCTTATTCCAAGTATTTCTCGCTTCCTTTTTCGTCCAACTATTTGGCCTCGCCAACCCCCTCATCACCCAAGTCATCATCGATAAAGTCCTAGTACAGCGCAGCATCGATACCCTGCACGTGTTAGGCGTGTTCATGGTGGCAGTAGCAGCTTTTGAAGCATTGCTCACGGGGTTGCGCACCTACCTATTTGTGGATACCACCAACCGCATCGACTTGAGCTTAGGTTCCCAAGTCATCGACCACCTGCTCCGCCTCCCCTTGAACTACTTCGACCACCGCCGGGTGGGGGAAACCGCCGGTCGTGTCCACGAACTAGAACGTATTCGCCAATTCCTCACCGGGACAGCGCTAACCGTAGTTTTAGACGCGCTGTTTTCCATGATTTACATCGCCGTCATGCTGTCATACAGCCTGATTATGACCTTGGTGGCATTGGCGACCCTGCCATTCTTCGTCCTGCTGATTTTCCTAGTTTCACCTATAGTCCGCCGTCTGCTGCGTAACCGCGCCGAACGCTACGCCGACGTGCAATCCTATCTCGTAGAAGTAGTATCCGGGATTCAAACCGTCAAAGCCCAAACCATTGAACTCAAATCCCGGTGGAGCTGGTACGAGCGCTATGCTCGCTATGTGTCCGCCGGTTTCCAAACCGTCCTTACCTCCACCGCCGCCAGCTCCTTCAGCGGCTTTTTAAACAAACTATCTGGTTTGTTGCTCCTGTGGGTGGGAGCCTATATGGTGCTAGAAGGAGAAATGACTTTGGGTCAGCTTATCGCCTTCCGGATTATCGCCGCCAACGTCACCGGTTCTCTATTGCGGTTCGTGCAGGTGTGGCAGACCTTCCAAGAAACCGCCATGTCCGTAGAACGGATTAAAGATATTTTGGATGCCAAACCCGAAGCAGACGAAGAAAACCGCAACAACATTCCCCTGCCAGAAATTAAAGGCGGCGTGGAGTTTCAGGATATTTCCTTCCGGTTTACTAATAGCGGACCGCTGCAACTATCCAATATCAATTTGAAATTTGAGCCCGGTCAATTCGTGGGATTAGTTGGCCAGAGCGGTTCCGGTAAGAGTACCTTGATGAAGCTGCTACAGCGGCTGTACGACCCGAATTCCGGCACGATCGCTATTGACGGTTACGATATCAGCAAGGTGGAATTGTATTCTCTGCGGCGGCAAATTGGGGTGGTACTCCAGGACACATTGCTGTTTAACGGCAGCGTTCAGGATAATATTTCCCTGACCAACCCAGAGGCGACCACAGAAGAAATTATCGAAGCCGCCCAAATAGCGGTGGCTCACGATTTCATCATGTCTCTGTCTAATGGCTACAACACGGTGGTGGGAGAGCGGGGGTCATCTCTATCTGGGGGTCAGCGACAGCGGCTCGCGATCGCCCGTACCGTCCTGCAAAATCCCCACCTGCTGATTTTGGACGAAGCCACCAGCGCCCTAGACTACAAATCAGAGCGCCAAGTCTGTGACAATCTGCGCCACCACTTTAGAGGCCGTACCGTCTTCTTTATCACCCACCGCCTGCAAACCGTCCAGCAGGCCGATGTTATCCTGATGATGGATAAGGGCATCGTTGTGGAACAGGGCACCCATGATGAATTAATGGCTCTCAAAGGTGCTTATTATTCCCTCTACCAGCAGCAAGAAGCCCAAATGTAATCCCTGTGATTCTCACAGCTTGCCCACCACAGGCACTCTCAGCAATATCACAAAGCCTATGAAAGACCAAACCCCGGCGGCGCAAGATACAAGCCTCCAAGACTTATCACCAATGACCAGCAACGCCATCAGAACTGAGGCGATGTTTGACCACCCAGTAATTTTAGAGCCCAAACCCTACTGGTCAAGTATTATTGTTTGGGCGCTGATGGGGATGACTGCAGTTGGTATCACCTGGGCTTATTTCGCCAAAATCGAGCAAGTGATTCCCAGCACTGGGAAATTGGAACCACAAGGAGCAGTGGTAGAAGTGAAAGCCCCCACTGGTGGGGTGGTGCGCGAGATTTTGGTCAAAGGGGGAGATATTGTTGACCAAGGTCAAATCATCCTCAGATTTGATGCCACTGCCCCTGCTGCAGATGTGGAGGCTCTCAAACAGCAGCGAGAACTGGCGATGGTGCAAAAGACGGCTCTGGAAAACCAGGCTTACATCCAATCTTTGCGACAACTGCGCGATCGGCTCCGTCAAGAAACCGAAGCCTACCAAGCCGAAATCGATGGGCTACAGGTGGCGGGTGGCGGCGAATTCGGAGCCAACCAGCAGAGACGGGTAGAAGCCAGCCGATCGGAAGTTGATTCCCGCGTCCAAGCAGCTCGCGCCCGAGTGCAAGAACTCGAAGAACAGCTCGCTGGTATCCGCACCCAAATCCCCACAGTGCGCCGCCAGGTGGCTCTATCCCGAGACCAGCTCCAAGCCTCTCTCAACCAAGTGGCTAGCGCCAAAGCCCAACTACCCGCCGCCCAAGCCCAACTCGACGCCGCTCTCGCCCAGCTCCCTACCGCCGAAGCCCAACTCTACAATGCTCAACAAGGTCTGAAACTGAACGAAAGTATTCTCGCCCAAATCTCCCCACTGGTGGAACAGGGGGCAGTATCGGAGTTGCAAAGAAAGCGCCAAGAGCAAGAGGTATTAAACCGAGAAACCGAAGTGTCAGCCCGCGAAGCCGAAATCCTCAGCCGCAGACAGGAAATCTCTGGGCGAGAAGCGGAAATCCTCCGCCGCCGGGATGATATTACTACCAGGGAAGCGGAGTTGATTCGGAATCAGGATCAAATTGTGTCCCGCGAAGCGGAAATCGAGCGGCTCATCAGCCAAGAGCAGCAGCTACAACAGCAAATTAACCAAGCTCAGCAGCAGCTACGCAATACCGACTCTTCGTGGCAAGAAGAACTGCTCACCAAAATTGCTGACAACCAAAAACGCCTCTCTGAAATCGAGGTGCAGCTCGCGAATGCGGTTCAGGAGAACGAGCGATCGAACTTGGAAAACCAAAACCGCATCTCCCAAATTGACGCCCAGTTAGCCCGCGCCCAACTGCAACTCCAGTACCAAGAACTCAAAGCCCCAGTCCGGGGTTACGTCTTTGACTTGCAGCCGAATAAACCCGGTTTCGTCGCTCGCGAAACCGAACCGATTTTAAAAATCGTCCCCGATTCGGAAGTGGAAGCCTCTGTTTTTATCAGTAACCAGGATATTGCCTTGGTGACAGAAGCCCTCCGCCTGAATAAAGAACGATTTGCCAACGGCGAGCAAGAAGAAGATGGTGTGCGGGTAGAAGTCAGTGTGGAAGCCTTCCCCTCCACTGAGTATGGCACCGTAGAGGGGGTGTTGACCTCGATCGGCGATGACGCTATGCCACCGGAACAAGGCGTGAGACCTTATTGGGCTTTCCCCGCCACGATTAAGCTGAAACAGCAAGAATTTGTCCTCAGCGACGGACGCAAAGCCTCCCTCAAATCTGGGATGGCAGTGCAAGCCAATATCAACATCGGCCAGCAAACAGTTCTCCAGATATTTTTGGGTCGTTTGACCAGAAAAACCAACACTTTAGAAACGGTTCGCTAATGACATATAACGTTAATGGTCATTTGTCCCAAGGGATATGGTGCAATTATCCCCCGGACAAATGACCAATCACATCGGACAAATTACCCATATCAATTTTAGGCGCATTATATTGCTCATGTTAAAACAGCTCATTTTTCAGGAATTTACCCAAATCATGCCAGTTGGCCGTCAGCGAAACCAGAAATTGATGGCATCTATCATGGCCATCACTGCTAGCTTAGTGGTGCTGTTCCCCGTGAAAGGTTCAGCTAACAATACTCCAGAGACCGCACCACCGGAATTGCGCAATCTCATTCTCCAGATTGATGAGGCGGCAAGCGCTAGAAATTTGCCGGGAGTGATGGATTTTTATAATGTCAATTTCACTCATTCTGATGGGCTGACTTATTCTACTGTAGAAAGCACCGTTCGTGACCTGTGGCGACGGTATCCTAATATTAGTTATCGCACTAAGTTGTTGTCTTGGTCAACAGAAGGAACCCAAATTATCGCCGAAACAGTTACGGAAATCTCTGGCATCGAGAATACAGACAATCGGCAATTAACTCTGACAGCGACTGTGCGATCGCGCCAACGCTATGAAAACCAAAAACTCATCCGCCAAGACATCCTCGCCGAACGCATAGAAATCAATTCCGGTGCTAATCCCCCCAAATTAAAAATTAATTTGCCCGAAGAAGTGCGCGTGGGGGAAAGATATACTTTTGATGCTATTGTGGAAGAACCTTTAGGAGACGAGCAACTCCTCGGCGCCGCCCTAGAAGAACCGGTCAGGGTGGATAAATATCTCAATCCCTCCAGTTTGGATTTAGAATTGTTGTCAGCGGGGGGTATTTTTAAAGTCGGTCAAGCACCAAGAGTACCCGATAATCGCTGGATTTCCGCCGTTGTCGTCCGCCACGATGGCATCACCGCAATTTCTCAACGCCTGCGGGTGGTCGGTCGTAGCTAAAAAGTTATTTTTTCTCTTCTGTAGGGTGGGCAAGGCTAGCTTAATTATTCACATGAAATCATATGGGTTGGCCTTGCCCACCCTATCAATTGAATACTTGCCCACCATAATAATTGACTTCTCTAGGGTGGACAAGGCTCCTCTAATTATTCACATGAGTAATTTAGGGTGGCCTTGCCCACCCTACTAATGCTCAGGACAAGGAACAAATAACTGCCGACATATGACAAAGCACCGGCAAATTCTTAAGCCACCAACCACCGGCCAGTTTCGGGGTCGCGATAGGTATGATAGGGGTTTGTTGTGAGTAGATTATTATTTGGCGGACAGTTATCTGCTTCCGTGTTGGCAGGGGCGGCAACTACCCACCTGCCAGTTTGGGGGTCGCGATAGGTATAGTAGGGGTTGGTTTTCAGTGTTTCCTTTGGCATTGTGACTTTTTTTATTTATGCCCTTGCCTCCATAGTTTCATCTTCCCTGATTTGGCGGCTGACTAAAGCGATCGGCCACCCCTAACCCTTGTGATTTTGCATAACTAAATTTGTGACCTAGGTCTCAACCCCACAAGGATCCGCGTCACAACCAAGAACAATAGGATTAAATATTACCAATAGCATTTTTCTCCAGCATCTCTCAATCCAGAGCCACCACTAACCCAGACCAAACCCCCCGCAGAATCTCACCGCACAAAAGCGATCGGCATCACCTCCCAGAAACCTCATCAGCCGTATATTGCAAAACACGGTGACATCAGGATGCCACCAAACCCACGCATCACCCATCAATCCCAAAGGCCAAAAGGATGAAATCATCAATCCTCCAGACATTAGGGTGGTTTGTCCTCCTAACTCTCATCAACACCACCCCCAACCCCGCCACCGCTCAACCCATCACCCCCGCCCCCGACGGCACCAACACCCGCATCACCCCCGATGGGCAAAGGTATGATATCGATCGCGGCAGCCTCTCTCAAGACGGTAGCAACCTCTTCCACAGCTTCCAACAATTTGGCCTCAACCAGGGAGAAACCGCCAACTTTATCACTAACCCCCAAATTCACAACATCCTCGGTCGGGTGGTTGGCGGCGACCCCTCCATCATCAACGGCTTAATCCAAATCACCGGCGGCAATTCCAATTTATTTTTAATGAACCCGGCGGGCATCCTCTTCGGACCAAATGCCAGCCTCAACGTCCCCGCCGACTTCACCGCCACCACCGCCAGCGGTATCGGTTTTAGCAACGGCTGGTTTAATGGGTTTGGCAGCAGCGACTACGCTAACCTAGTCGGGACCCCCAGCGCCTTCAGCTTCAATATGTCGCAACTGGGGACAATTATTAATGAAGGGAATTTAACCCGCACCAACGGTAGCAACCTCAACCTGTTCGCCAACACCGTCATCAATACTGGCACCCTCTCCACTCCAGGGGGCAACATCAACATGACCGCCGTCCCCAATGGCAACACCCTGCGCATCAGCCAACCCGGACATCTACTGAGTTTAGAAATCATCCCCACCGCTAATCACAACCCATCTCTCCCCCAACTCCTCACCGGTGGGGACCCCCTGCACCACGCCACCACAGTGGAAAAACTCGAAGATGGCACCATTCGCCTCACCGGTTCCCAAACCCCTATCCCCCTAGAACCGGGAGTGGCTGTAGTTAGCGGAAATGTTGATGTAGGAGGGCTAAAGCCCAACTACGAACTAAACATCCTTGGCGATAAAATTGCCCTCATCGGTGCCAATATCGACGCCAGTGGCGCCAACAGTGCAGGAAATATCCACATCGGTGGTAACTACCAGGGTGCAGGACCACTTCCCAACGCCACTCACACCTATATAGACCAGAACACGAATATCAGCGCCAACGCCATCAGTGGCGGGAAAGGCGGTGAAATTATCATTTGGAGCGACAACACCACCCAATTTCACGGCAATATCAGCGCCACCGGCATAGAAAACGGCGGTTTTGTCGAAATTTCCGGCAAACAAAACCTGATATTCCGAGGTAACGTTGACCTCAGCGCCCCCAATGGCCAAACCGGGACTCTATTATTAGACCCAGAAAACATCACCATAGTTGATGGCAGTGGCGGCGCTAATAATAGCCAACTATCAGATAATCAAATTCTGTTTGGGGATACTGGGACAACCTACACCATTTCCGAAACCAAATTAGAAAGCCTCAATGGTAATGCCGCCGTAGAATTGCAGGCCACCAACAACATTACTATTGAAAATTTAACCGATAATAGCCTAACTTTTCAATCGGGCAGCGGCGCCATTAATTTTACCGCTGATGCCGATAATGATGGTAGCGGCGCCTTCACCATGAATTCCGGGGATAGCATCATTGCTCCCGGTCGTCCCGTCACCATCAATGCTGCTAGCATCACCTTGGGGAATCTGAATACTACATCAAGCGCTTCATCTTTCGCCCCACCAGGTCAGGGAGGAGATATTAGTATAACTGCGGCTCAAAATATTGAATTCAACTCTGTTAATACACAGGGAATGGATTCGGGAAATATTCAGCTTAACAGCCGCAATGGTACGATTATTGGAAATACATTAAGCACAGCAAATGATTATTATCAAGGAAATGCCGGTGATATCAATGTGACGGCGGCTGGTGATATACAGCTAAATTCTATTGAAGCTGATTCAGAGTCATATGATGGGATGACTGGGGGTGATGTTACAATCAGCACATCTGGCGGCAGTTTGTCCATCGGTAGCATCTACAACTCCTCTGGTCTAGAAGGAGTAGGGGGCAATGTTAGTCTGACCGCGTTTGACACCATAACCACCAACACTATAGACTCATCTGGAGGCTTGCAGGGTGGTAATATCAGCCTTACCAGCAGCGCCAGTGGCATCAATATCATAAATGGAACTCTGGTATCTAATTCAGCCAATGGGACTGGTGGGGACATCAACCTCAGTGCCAGTGGTGCTATTCTCAGCAGCAATATAGACGCTAGTGGTGCGATCGGCGGTGGCAATATTACCCTTACCTCCACCTGGGGTGATATTGATACCAGTAGCGGTCAACTGACTGCTGATAGTACCGATGGCACCGATGGCAACATCGCCATCAATACTTATACTGGCAGCATTATTCTCGGCGAACTAACCGGCCCCCAAAACATCAACATCGTCAATGGTGGTACAGATAACCCCTTGGGTAACAACCTCCCGACTACAGTGGATGCGGATGCTGACACCATTAACCGCCAGTCAGGTCAAGTATCCTTACAAGCCCATAACGATATTACCGTCAGCGAGCCGATCGTTACCAACTCGATTTCCAGTTTAGAACTGAAAGCCGGACGCAACATCAACATCAACGCCGATATCGACACCAGCGGTAGTAACGGTAACATCACCCTCCAAGGCAACGACAACGGCGCCAACCCCACCTATCGCCAACCCGGTTCCGGTAATATCATCATAGCACCCGGTACTAATCTCAACGCCGGGAGCGGGGATATTTTGATTCAATTAGGCACATTAGCCGAAGTAGGAAATATTACTCTGGCTAATCTCGACACCACCGGTAGCGTCAGTGTGATTGCACGCGGGGGTAATATCCAAGCCGCAGACAGTGGCTCGATGATTACCGCCAATAATGCCAGCTTCCTCACCTATGAAAATGGTGGCATTGGCACCCCTGACCAACCATTGGCTATTACCTTGAATAATTTAGCCGCACAAGCAGGTAGCAGCGGTGCTTTTTTCTATTCTCCCCATCAAGGCGTCACTGTTGGCGGTGCTAGCGAGCAGATTTTAGGGATTTCTACATCCGGCGGGGGGGATATAGGGGTCAGCGCTTTGGGTAATATCACTATCAACGAAGATATTTCTACCCAAGTGATTCAAGGTAATGCAGGCCAAATTACCCTGACTAGCACTGAGGGCACAATTAATAGTGTTGACAGCAAAATTATCTCTTATTCTAACCAAGGCAATGGGGGTGATGTCACTTTAACCGCATCAGGGGATATCAGCACTAGCAACATCGAATCCTTTGGTTTGGGTGATGGTGGCCAAATTACCCTTACCAGCCAAATCGGGGGGATTGATGTGGGAGATATCAGCTCTGTATCTCAGACAGGTAATGGCGGGTTCGTCACTCTCGCTGCTGATGGAGATATTACAACCAGGAATATTTCCTCTGATACCCAGTCTATTCTCTGGGATGCTGCTAATAATACATACAAGTATGGCAATGCAGGAAATGTCACTATCACTAGCGGTGGCGGCAGCATCGATACCACTGGCGGCATGGTTTCAGCCTCGGCTAATTCCTCTGATGGTAATGGTGGCGATGTCAGCCTCAGTGCGGCGGGTGATATTCGCGTTTACAGAATTGAATCCACTTCCCCTGATGGTAATGGTGGCAATGTCAGCCTCAGTGCGGCGGGCGATATTCGTGGTGAGATAATCTACGCATATTCCAAGTCTGGTATTGGTGGTGATGTCAGCCTCAGTGCGGCGGGTGATATTCACAATGGCACAATTGAATCATATTCCAATTCTGGTATGGCTGGCAATGTCAGCCTCAGTGCGGCGGGCGATATTCACAATAACACAATTAGATCACATTCCTCGTCTGGTACTGGTGGCCATGTCAGCCTCAGTGCGGCGGGCTATATTGCCACGGGCGTAATTGAATCATTTTCTCAGGGCAGAGGTGCAGGGGGTGACATCACTATTACCAGCAGTGATGGTGCTATTGATGCTACTGGAAACTTAGGCTCTTATGCAGTTTTGGGTAATGGCGGGGATGTCACCCTCAAAGCCGCTGGCCCAATTACTACAACTAATATTTCTTCGCGGTCAGGCTTTGAAGCTCAGTATGTGGAGCGGGATGGGTCTTATACTTGGCAATTCGTCCCACTGTCCAATAGCCAGGGGAATGGTGGCGACATCACCATAGAAAGCCGTAACAACACCATCAATACCAGTGGCGGACACTTAGACTCACGCTCTACTGGTGGCGGTGCAGGCCATATTACCATCACTGCCAACCAAGACATTACCACCAGTCGTCTCCTCTCTTCTGCTGAAGGTTCCTCTACCAATCTTCGCAGCGGCGATATCACTATCACCAGCACAAAAGGCAGCATCAACACCACTGCAGGCGACTTATCCCAAGAGGCAGTAATTTTAGCCACCGATGACGCCGCCACTGTGGATGTCGCCGCAATTTTTGGCCAAGCACAAGCGAATTTACAAGCACACGCCACCGCTGGAACTGGGGGCAATGTCACTCTACAAGCGGCTGGCGATATCACCACCAGTCATATCAGTTCTTTTGGTCCTAGCACCAGCGGCGCCATTCGTGTCACCAGTGGCGGCAATATCCAAACTGGGGTCTTATTCTCATTTTCAGAAACTGGTAAAGCTGGCAGTGTCACCCTCACGGGAAATAACGGCAGTATCGCCACCAACCATATCAGCTCCTATGGCAACGAAATGGGGGGCGATGTGACGATTACTGGTAAGAGTTTTGATATTGGTGCTGCCACTATCAACTCTTACTCAGAAAACGGCACGGCGGGAAATGTCACTATTAATGTGGATGGCAACTTCACCCTAGGAGGAGATGCAGCGCGTAGCGGTATCCGCTCTGAAGGCGCTCAAACAGGCGGGAATATTAGTATCAGCAGCAATTCTGGCACTATCAACACCCGCAACAGCGAAGTGCTTTCCTATTCTGAAGGTGGCACCGCTGGTGATGTCACTCTCCGCGCTGAGGGGGATGTTTCTACTGGCAATATCCGCTCTCAAGGGGCGCAACAGGGAGGCAATCTTAGTATTATCAGCTTTAATGGTGCTGTTGATACCAGTTGGGGCTTATTGAGTTCTTACTCAGATAATGGCACCGCTGGATATGCCAGCCTTTCCGCTTTCGGGGATGTGAATACTGGGGATATTAGCTCCTACGGTTATCTCACCGGAGGCAGCATCACTCTGGGCAGTACCGATGGTGAAATTAATACTACCTGGGGCAAACTAGAGTCATTTTCTCCTGGTGGTGATGCGGGAGCTGTCACCCTAGAAGCACCAGGGAATATTGCCACTGGGGATATTGTCTCCGAGGGCAACAATACTGGGGGCAGCATCACTATTACTACTGATGGTGCTTTGGACTTAACCAATGCTACCCTCAATTCATATTCGGCGCGGGGACGATCGGGAAATGTCACCCTGACTGGCCAAGATAATATCACGCTAGGGGGAGATGCCGAGCGCAGTGCGATCCGCTCCGAAGGCTATGCCGCCGGTGGCGATATTACGATTACCAGCATTGAGGGTAATATTGATACTTCCCGAGGCAATCTTGACACTTATTCGCTCGCAGGGGAAGCGGGGACAATTATTCTGCGCGCTGGTGGGAGTGTGAATAGTGCCGCTATGACATCTTATGGCAATTTGGCCAGTGGTGATGTAACGATTCAGGCAGATGGTGGTAATATTGCTACCGGGGAAATTAAAACCATTGCCCCTAATGGCACTTCCGGCACTGTGACGCTGAATAATTTTAGCCACAATGGGGATATTGTCACGGCGAATATCACCACAGAAGGTGGCACAGCAGCAGGGGATATTACGGTCAAAGCTACTGACGGGGCAATTACCACAGAAAATCTCACCTCTAGTTCCAGTGGCGGTGATGCGGGAGATGTCACCCTGGAAGCGGAAGGGGATATTACAGCGGCAGATATCACCTCGTCTGGGCAGAATAATAGCGGTGATATTGCTGTCACCAGTAATGATGGGTCAGTGACTACAGATGATATCACCACTACGGCTAACCAGGGGGATGCTGGGGATGTGACGGTGCAGGCAGAAAATGATATCAATACTGGTAATATCAGCTCAGTGGCGGGGGGCAATAGTGGCGATATTACAGTGAATAGCGCCGCTGGGTCGGTGAATACTGGGAATATTGAAACTCTCGCGGCAACTGGCGCTAGTGGTGATGTGACCGTGGGGGCGTTTGGTGATATTAATACGGGTAATATTACTTCGGCGGGTGCCTTGGGGAGTGGGGATATTAATCTCACCACTGTCACTGGGCAGGTCAACACGGGAGAAGTTTACACCAATACGGGTACGGTGAATATTACTTCAGGGGCTGATGTTGTCAATTCTGGAGCGCCGCTGAATGCCAACTTGAATCCTAATGAGGCGATGTTGGCTAATCCGGGGAATCCGCCGATGATGAATCAGTTGGCGGTGATGAATGAGCTGATTTTGACTGTGCAAAATGACGCCAGTATCAATAGCAGTTTGCTGCCATCAGAGAAAGTATTTTCTCAGGAAACGTTATCCAGCAGCGAGTCCCAGGAATTACTGGCTAGCCTTAAGGTGATGAACAGTAGCCCCCTGGCAATAAATGCGGAATCGGCAGTGTTAGCCCTGGAAAAAAGCCGGGGGGATGAGTATGGGGCTTATTTTGGCCAGGATTTCGCCCAAGATTTGCAATCCACGGTTTCTATCCGGGAGGCTTTGGGGAAGATTGAGGCAGAAACTGGTTATAAATCGGCAATTATTTATGTGATGGCACAGTCAGACCAACTAGAGCTGATTGTGATGACTGGTACGGGGCAACCCATCCGCAAAACTGTTCCCGAAGCACCACGAGATGAACTGTTGGCTATGGTGGATAATTTTCGCCAGCAACTGACTATTAAGCGGTTCGGGAAACACACTAATGGCTATCTCAAACCATCGCAGCAGCTTTATCAATGGCTAATTGCTCCGATCGAAGGGGAATTACAAGCGGCGGGAATTAATACTCTGCTATTCAGTATGGATGTGGGATTGCGGAGCTTACCAATGGCGGCACTCCATGACGGGCAGCAGTTTCTGGTGGAAAAATACAGTATGAGCCTGATTCCGTCGATGAATTTAATCGATCCGCGCTACCAACATCTCAAAGATACGCGGGTGTTGGCGATGGGTGCTTCTCACTTCCAAGACTTGGCTCCTTTGCCTGCGGTGCCGGTGGAATTGTCGGCGGTGACGCAGGATTTGTGGCAAGGTGATGATTATTTAAATGAACGTTTCACAAGAAATAACCTCGTGCGCCAACGCCAACCAAATCCCTATCCGATTATTCACTTAGCTACTCATGGGGAGTTTAAACCAGGAACACCGGAAAATTCATATATTCAACTGTGGGGAGATGAAAAACTGCAGTTGAATGAATTGCGGGAGTTGGGGTGGAATAATCCGCCGGTAGAATTGCTGGTGTTGAGTGCTTGTCGCACGGCTTTAGGGGACGAGCAGGCGGAGATGGGTTTTGCGGGTTTGGCGGTAGCGGCGGGGGTGAAGTCGGCTTTGGCTTCCCTGTGGTATGTGAGCGATGAGGGGACTTTGGCGTTGATGACGGAGTTTTACCGCAACTTGGAGAATGCCAAGATTAAGGCGGAGGCCCTGCGACAGGCCCAGTTAGCGATGATTCGGGGTGAGTTGGATGTCACGGGAGGTCATTTACGCAATAGTGCCGAGGCATCAGCGATGCCGCTACCGCCGGATTTGTCAGGGGTGGAAAATAGCAATCTGTCTCACCCTTATTATTGGTCGGCTTTTACGATGATTGGCAGTCCGTGGTAAGAACGGCTAGCATAATTGTTACTATGTCCTTCCTCTTCTGGATCAATGCGGGAGAGTTTTTGAATTGTGCAGGGACAAGGGAGGAGGGACAACAGACCAAGGACAAATCACTGGCAAATTCTCAAGCGACCACCCACCTGCCAGTTTCGGGGTCGCGATAGGTATGATAGGGGTTGATTTTCAGTGTTTCTTTTGCCATTGTGACCTTGTTTGTATTATTTTTATCAAGTATTTTTTGCTCATACGTGCGACATCTCCAAGTTGTCACAGCAGTGCCGTGATAGGTATCACCCCTTATACCCCCGCTAGTCCTCTATACTGAAAGATATTGTCACAACCGATAAGCATTCGGGGTGTTGCCAAACTTACTCCTCATAAATCAATCAAGGACCCCCAGCGGATGAAAGCATCAACCCTCCAGACATTAGGGTGGTTGGCCCTCCTAACTCTCATCAACACCATCCCCACCCCTACTACCGCTCAACCCATCACCCCCGCTCCCGACGGCACCAACACCCGCGTCAACCCCGATGGGCAAAGGTATGATATCGATCGCGGCACCTTATCCCGAGATGGTAGCAACCTCTTCCACAGCTTCCAACAATTTGGCCTCAACCAGGGAGAAACCGCCAACTTTATCACTAACCCCCAAATTCACAACATCTTGGGCAGAGTAGTAGGTGGCGACCCCTCCATCATCAACGGTTTAATCCAAATCACCGGCGGCAATTCCAATTTATTTTTAATGAACCCCGCCGGTATCCTCTTCGGACCAAATGCCAGCCTCAACATCCCCGCCGACTTCACCGCCACCACCGCCAGCGGTATTGGTTTTAGCAACGGCTGGTTTAATGGGTTTGGCAGCAGCGACTACGCTAACCTAGTCGGGACCCCCAGCGCCTTCAGCTTCAATATGTCGCAACTGGGGACAATTATTAATGAAGGGAATTTAACCCTCACCAACGGTAGCAACCTCAACCTGTTCGCCAACACCGTCATTAATACCGGCACCCTCTCCACTCCCGGCGGCAATATCAACATCAGTGCTGTCCCTGGCGGCAACACCCTCCGCATCAGCCAACCGGGTCATATTCTGAGTTTAGAAATCATCCCCACCGCTAATCACAACCCATCTCTCCCAGAACTCCTCACCGGTGGGGACCCCATCCACCACGCCACCACGGTATTTAAACAACCCGATGGCACGATTATCCTCTCTGGTTCTCAAACTCCCATTCCCAACGAACCGGGAGTGGCTGTAGTTAGCGGAAATGTTGATGTAGGAGGGCTAAAGCCCAACTACGAACTGAACATCCTCGGTGACAAAATTGCCCTCATCGGTGCCAACATCAACGCATCTGGCACCAATGGCGGGGGTAACATCCACATCGGCGGCAACTACCAGGGGAATGGACCCCTACCTAACGCCAATCACACATATATAGACCAGAACACGAATATCAGCGCCAACGCCATCAGTGGCGGTAAAGGCGGTGAAATTATCATTTGGAGCGACAACACCACCCAATTTCACGGTAATATCAGCGCCACTGGCATAGAAAATGGCGGTTTTGTGGAAGTTTCCGGCAAACAAAACCTGATATTCCGAGGTAACGTTGACCTGAGTGCTACCAGCGGCAACAACGGCAGTCTATTATTAGACCCGGAAAACATCACCATAGTTGATGGTAGTGGCGGCACCGATGACAGCCAATTATCAGATAATCAAATCCTATTTTGGGATACTGGGACAACCTATACCATCTCAGAAACCGCTCTAGAAAACCTCAATGGTAATGCCGCCGTAGAACTACAGGCAACCAACAACATCACTATTGAAGATTTAACCGATAACAAACTCACCTTTCAATCCGGCACTGGCGCCATTAATTTTACCGCTGATGCCGATAATGATGGTAGCGGCGCCTTCACCATGAACCCAGGGGATAGCATTAGTGCAGAAGGTCGAAATATTACCATCAATGCTGGCAGCATCACTTTGGGGAATATAGACACCAGTTTGACATCGGGAAATGGGGGATCTGTCACCCTTAATGCTTGGAACGATATTAACACCGGTGATATTTGTGTCGGTTGTAATAGTCAGAATGCAGCCAACCTCACTATCAATAGCAGCAATGGTGCGATTAATACGGGCAAACTGTGGGCTTTTTCATTTATTGGTAATGGGGGAGCGATCGACCTTAGTGCTAGTGGCAATATTCAAATCAACGGTGACATCGGCTCTCGTGGCAACAGCGCCGGTGGCAACATCAATATTACCAGTAACAATGGGGATATCATCCACCGAGGCAGGATAGAGTCCTTTTCTAGTGGTGGCAATGCTGGAGCCGTCACTTTCAATGCCCCGGGAAATATTCACTTAGGTGAAATCATATCCTATGGCAGCAGCATGGGTGGCAACATCAATATCACCAGCACCGCTGGGGATATCATTCACCTAGGCAAGTTAGAGTCCTTTTCTAGTTGGGGTAATGCTGGAGCCGTCACTTTCAATGCCCCGGGTAACATTCACTTAGGTGACATCAACTCTAGTGGCAGCAACATGGGTGGCAACATCAATATCACCAGTGGTGGGGATATCATCCACCTAGGCAAGTTAGAGTCCTTTTCTAGCGGTGGTAATGCTGGAGCCGTCACTTTCAATGCCCCGGGTAATATTTACTTGGGTGATATCAACTCTAGTGGCAGCAGCACCGGTGGCAACATCAATATCACCAGCACCAGTGGGGATATTCGCAGCGGTAAGCTGGAGTCTGATTCTAGCTCGGGTAATGCTGGGTCAGTAACTTTCAATGCAGTAGGTTCCATAATTACAGGGGACATCTCATCCGCTGGGAACAATCAGGGGGGCACCGTCACGATCGATACTTTTGGCACACTCATAACCGGTGGAATTAATTCATCTGGTGCCTCTGCGGGTAGTGATATCAACCTCACCAGCATCAACGGTGGCATCACCATCCGTAACGGTACTCTCAACTCTTCTTCCGCTAATGGTAGTGGTGGCCACATCAATCTTATTGCTGACACCGGCATCATCACTGGCAGCGTCAACTCCACAGCCTACTCCCAAGGAGGGAATATCACCCTCACCACCACTAATGGCGACATCGACACCAGCAGCGGCACAGTGAATGCCAACGCCAGCAATGGCCCTAACGGGACAATTACAATTAACGCCCCCAGCGGCAGCATCACTGCCGGTAATATCACTGGACCCCAGAACATCCAAATTGTAAATGGCGGTACGGACAATCCCAATACTGCCACCCCTTCGGTCAGTGTCAACTCCGATGCCGACATGATCAACAGCAACAGTGGCCTTGTCTCCCTACAAGCTCACAACGATATTACTATTACGGAACCCATCATCACCAACACCATCTCCCACTTAGAGCTGAAAGCGGGACGCAGCATCAATATTAATGCTGATATTGACACCAGTGGCAGCAACGGTGACATCACCCTCCAAGGCAATCACAACGGTGCGGACCCAGCCTACCGTCAGTCTGGTGCGGGCAACATCATTATGGCTCCCAACACTAATCTGAATGCAGGTAGTGGTAATATCTTGGTGCAACTGGGGAGCCTGGGACAAGTAGGAACAATCAATCTGGGTAATATTAACACCACCGGTGAAGTCTCGGTGATTTCGCCTGGGGGTAACATTAACCTTAGCGATAACCAATCCCTGATCAACGCTGGTATAGTCAGCTTCCAAACCTACGGTAGTGGTAACATCGGCTCTGCGGCTCAACCTATACAGCTTAACGCGAACAACTTAGAGGCAATTGCGGGCAGTGGTGGCGCCTTTTTTCAATCCCCCAACTCCGGCGTTACCGTGGGAGGTGCTAGCTCCAGCATCATGGGCATCTCTGCATCTGGAGGTCCCGTCAGCCTAACTGCGATCGGAAATATCGTTGCGAGCGAAGATATCTGGACTTGGGTTGCCGGTGGCAATGCAGGCGACATCACGATCGTCACCAGCGGTGGCGGAATTGATACTGACAGCAGCACTCTGTCGGCTTATTCCAGATCCGGTAATGGAGGTAATATCACCCTTACTGCTCCGCAGGACATTAATTTAGGCTTGGTAAATTCCTGGGATCAAAACAGCACGGCTAATGTCAACGCTACTAGCGGCAATAATATTAATGTGGCGGGCGGATTGAGTGTGGGGCGCAATCAGTCGGTAAATCTGCTGGCAGATAATCACATTACCATCAGCAACCAGGCTAATGGTTTGTTCTTCTCATTTCAGGAATATAGCCAGGGTGGCGGCATTTATTTTACCGCAGATTCTGACCAAAATGGTAGCGGTGATTTTTTCACAAATTCTGACAGTATCATTTGGGCAAAAACTAGAGATGTCAATATTTCTGGCGCTAACGTTACCCTGGGAACTGTGGTCACAGGTATTCCTAGAGGTCAAGGTGGCGATTTAAATATCACCAGCGAAAATACAATATCCACGGCCAACCTGGATACAGCTAGCGCTGATGGCCATGCTGGCAATATTAATTTAGAAGTTACTGGGAGCAATCCTGGGTCAATCACCACGGGTAATTTAGCAGCGCTAACCTACTATCAAGGGAATGGAGGCCAGGTCAGCATCGATGCTAATGGTGGTGATGTAAATACGGGTAATATTGATACATTCTCCAATGTAAGTTCATCATCTTATCGCGGGGGTAATATCGATATCAGTGGCGGCAACATCACCGCCGGTAATATCAACACTGGCAACCGAGGCGCTGGCGGTGCTGGTTATGGTGGCAACATTAATATAACTGCCGTAGGTGATATGATTACCGGGGCAATTAATGCCGCAGGTAACATGGCTGGAGGTGATATTACCCTGAGAAGTACCAGCGGCTCGATTAATACCAGCACGGGTTTTATCGATTCCTATTCGGGAGGAGGAACAGGTGGAGAGGTTACGGTAGAAGCTGAAAGAAATATCGCCACTGCCGGGGTTCAATCTTATGGCGACAATGATGCTGGTGATATTAATATGACCAGCAATCAAGGGACGATCGGGGCAGGGGAGATTCAATCCTATTCAGTGCAGAGCAACGCTGGTGACGTTACTCTGAATGCTCCCAACGGCAACATCGCCCTCGAAAATATCCGTTCTCAGGGGGCGACGATCGGAGGAGATTTAACCATCAATAGTGGCGGCAGTTTCACCACCACTGGCACAATTAACTCTTATGCCTCAGCCAGCAACGGTGTCGCCGGAAACGTCAATATCACCGCTAATGACAGCATCACCCTTGGCACCGATGCCAGTAACAGCGCTCTGATTAACTCCGAAGGACCGCAGCAAGGCGGTAGTATCAGCATCACCAGCACCAGCGGCGCTATTGACGCCACAACAGGTGGGCTATCTTCTTTTGCCAGCTCAGGTGAAGCCGGGGATGTCACCATTACCGCCCCTGGTAATATCAGCTTAAGTAACATCTACTCCTATGGTGCTACCCAGGGCGGTAGTATCAGTATCACGAGCAGTGGCGGGACAATTGATACTAGCAATGGCATCCTCGGTGCCTATAGCCTTTTTGGGAATGGTGGCAATATCACCTTGAATGCCAATAGCGATGTTAATACTGGTTTTATCCGAGCTTTTGCTAGTGGAAATAATTCCCAGAGTGGAGATGTCACAATTATCAGCCGCAACGGGGCGATTAATACTACCGTTGGCAATTTATCAGGAGAAGCCGTAATTAATGCTGATGCAGCTCTTGCCGATATTGCCGGAACATTTTTATCCCAATTCGCTAATATCGATGTGTATGCGCCTAACGGAAACGGTGGCAACGTTATCCTAGAAGCGCCACAGGGTATCACCACTTCTCACATCAGCTCTTATGGCGGCATCAACGCGGGCAGCGTGACTGCTACCAGTCAAGCCGGTGACATCAGTACCAATGTCATTTTCTCTGTTGCTCGTGGGGCAGGAGATGGGGGTAACATTATTTTGGCAGCGCCTAATGGTGATATTTCCACAAGTCATATCAACTCCTATACCAACGGACAGGGAGCAGGAGGCGCAATTGAGATTACCGCTGGGGGCACTTTCAATATAGGTTTAGCCACCATCAACAGTTTTTCTGAAAATGGCACTGGTGGTGATGTCACCATCACTGCTAATAGCAATATAGCTCTTGGGGGTGATGCTAATCGGAGTGCAATCCGCTCTCAAGGTGATCAGCAAGGCGGTAGCATCAGTATTACTAGCAACAACGGTATGATTAGTGCCACAGGAGGCAATTTAGACTCCTACTCCACCAATGGTAATGCTGGGGATGTAACTTTGAATGCTGCCAGCAACATCGCCACCCAAAATATCCGCTCTGAAGGCGATACCAAAGGCGGTAGCATCGAGATTACCACTGATGGCACCTACTCAGGCGGCACCATTAACTCCTATGCCAGCGATACTGCTACTGGAAAAGCCGGAGATGTGAGCATCACGGCTAATGGCAATATCACCCTAGGAGGGGATGCCAATAACAGCGCCATCCGCTCCCAAGGCCCACAGGAAGGCGGCAATATTGACATTACCAGCAATATTGGTCAAATCACCGCTGCTGGAAACTTTAATTCTTTTTCTGAAAACGGCACGGCTGGTAATGTCAGTTTAGATGCGGCGGGTAATATCGCCACTCAAAATATCCGATCGGAAGGCGCCCAAGTCAGTGGTAATATCAGCATTAGCACGGATGGTAGTTACTCTGGGAGTACGATTAACTCCTATGCCACCACCGCCGCCACCGGGGAAGCGGGAGATGTCACCATCACAGCGGTGGGTAATATTAACCTCGGTGGTGATGCTAGCAACAGCGCTATTCGCTCCGAAGGCACTCAAGTCGGCGGCGATATCAGCATCAGCAGCAATAACGGAACCATTACCGCCGGTGGAGACTTAAACTCCTTCTCTCAAAATGGCACAGCGGGGAATGTCAGTTTAGACGCCGCTATAGGAATTGATATTGCCAATATCCGCTCCGAAGGTGCGCAACAGGGAGGTAGCATAGAAATTACCAGCGATGCCAACCTCGATTTCAGCCAAACCACCCTTAATTCTTATTCCGCAAATGGCACCGCCGGAGATGTCACCATCACAGCGGCGGGTAATATTAACCTCGGTGGTGATGCTACCAACAGCGCTATTCGCTCTGAAGGTGCGCAAGTCGGTGGTAATATTGACATCACCAGCGATACAGGAACCATTACGGCGACTGGAAACCTCAACTCATTCTCACAAAATGGCAAAGCCGGTAATGTGACGCTGGATGCAGCGGGTAATATCGCCACCCAAAATATCCGATCGGAAGGTGCGCAAGTCGGTGGGAACATCAACATCACCAGCGACAACGGAACCATTACAGCGGCGGGAGACTTAAACTCCTTCTCACAAAACGGCACAGCGGGTAATGTTTCTTTAGATGCAGCGGGTAATATCGCCACCCAGAATATCCGATCGGAAGGTGCGCAAGTCGGTGGGAACATCAACATCACCAGCGACAACGGAACCATTACGGCGGCGGGAGACTTAAACTCCTTCTCACAAAACGGCACAGCGGGTAATGTTTCTTTAGATGCAGCGGGTAATATCGCTACCCAGAATATCCGATCGGAAGGCGCCCAAGTTGGTGGTAATATTGACATTACCAGCGATACAGGAACCATTACAGCGGCGGGAGACTTAAACTCCTTCTCACAAAACGGCACAGCGGGTAATGTTTCTTTAGATGCAGCGGGTAATATCGCTACCCAGAATATCCGATCGGAAGGCGCACAACAGGGAGGTAGCATCGACATTACCAGCGATACAGGCTCCCTGAACGCCGGAAACCTCAACTCATTCTCACAAAACGGCACGGCTGGGAATGTTACTCTCGATGTGGCAGGAAATATTAGTACCCAAAACATCCGCTCCGATGGTGACACCAAAGGCGGAAGTATCAGTATTACCAGCAATAGCAGCCTTGATTTTACCGGCAACACCCTGAACTCGTATTCTGAAAATGGGACAGCCGGAGATGTCACAATTACTGCGAATGGCACCATTATTCTTGGTGGTGACGCCAGTAACAGTGCGATTCGCTCCCAGGGTGATACCAAAGGCGGTAGCATCAGTATTACCAGCAACAATGGTGATATCAATACCACAGCGGGTAATTTAGACTCCTATTCCGAAAATGGCACAGCGGGGAATGTCACTCTCAATGGTGCAGACAACATTGCCACCCGCAATATTCGCTCCCAAGGAAAATTAGTCGGCGGCAATATAGCCATTACCACTGGCGGTATTTATTCTGGCGGTACAATTAACTCTTATGCGAGTAATTTTGATGTCAGCGACGCCACCACTGGAAAAGCCGGAGATGTCACCATCACGGCTGAAGGCAATATTACCCTAGGCGGCGATGCCAATAACAGCGCTATCCGCTCCGAAGGACCAATACGCGGTGGTAATATTGACATCACCAGCGATACAGGAACCATTACAGCGGCGGGAGACTTAAACTCATTCTCTCAAAATGGCACCGCCGGAAATGTCAGTTTAGATGCGGCGGGTAATGTTAGCACTAACAATATCCGTTCCGAAGGCGCCCAAGTCGGTGGTAATATCAACATCACCAGCGATACAGGAACCATTACAGCGGCGGGAGACTTAAACTCATTCTCTCAAAACGGCACAGCGGGTAATGTGACGCTGGATGCAGCGGGTAATGTTAGCACCCAAAATATCCGTTCCGAAGGCGCCCAAGTTGGTGGTAATATCAACATCACCACCGATACAGGAACCATTACAGCGGCGGGAGACTTAAACTCCTTCTCTCCAAATGGCACAGCGGGTAATGTTTCTTTAGATGCGGTGGGTAATATCTCCACCCAAAATATCCGATCGGAAGGCGCCCAAGTTGGGGGTAATATCGACATTACCAGCGATACAGGAACCATTACGGCGACTGGAAACCTCAACTCATTCTCTCAAAACGGCACAGCGGGTAATGTGAAGCTGGATGCAGCGGGTAATGTCAGCACCAACAATATCCGCTCTGAAGGCGCCCAAGTCGGTGGTAATATTGACATCACCAGCGACAACGGAACCATTACAGCGGCGGGAGACTTAAACTCCTTCTCTCCAAATGGCACAGCGGGTAATGTTTCTTTAGATGCGGTGGGTAATATCTCCACCCAAAATATCCGCTCTGAAGGCGCCCAAGTCGGTGGTAATATTGACATCACCAGCGATACAGGAACCATTACAGCGGCGGGAGACTTAAACTCCTTCTCTCAAAACGGCACAGCGGGTAATGTCAGTTTAGATGCGGCTGGTAATGTTAGCACCAACAATATCCGATCGGAAGGCGCGCAAGTTGGTGGCAATATCAGCATCACCAGCGATAACGGAACCATTACAGCGGCGGGAGACTTAAACTCATTCTCTCAAAATGGCACAGCCGGTAATGTTTCTTTAGATGCGGTGGGTAATATCGCCACTCAGAATATCCGATCGGAAGGCGCGCAAGTCGGTGGTAATATCGACATTACCAGCGATACAGGAACCATTACGGCGACTGGAAACCTCAACTCATTCTCTCAAAACGGCACAGCGGGTAATGTGACGCTGGATGCAGCGGGTAATGTTAGCACCCAAAATATCCGATCGGAAGGCGCCCAAGTCGGTGGTAATATCGACATCACCAGTGCTAACGGAACCATTACGGCGGCGGGAGACTTAAACTCATTCTCTCAAAACGGCACAGCGGGTAATGTTTCTTTATATGCGGTGGGTAATATCGCCACTCAGAATATCCGATCGGAAGGCGCCCAAGTCGGTGGTAATATCGACATCACCAGTGCTAACGGAACCATTACGGCGGCGGGAGACTTAAACTCATTCTCTCAAAATGGCACAGCGGGGAATGTCAGTTTAGACGCCGCTACAGGAATTGATATTGCCAATATCCGCTCCGAAGGCTCACAACAGGGAGGTAGCATAGAAATCACCAGCGATGCCAACCTCGATTTCAGCCAAACCACCCTCAATTCTTATTCCGCAAATGGCACCGCCGGGGATGTCACCATCACAGCGACTGGCAATATTACCCTAGGCGGCGATGCCAATAACAGTGCCATCCGCTCTGAAGGATTACAACAAGGTGGCAATATTACCATCACCAGCACCACCGGACAAATTGATGCCAGTTCTGGTAGTTTAGACTCCTATTCTCAGTTAGGCACAGCCGGGAATGTGACGTTGAATGCTCCGGGAAATATCACCACGGCGAATATTTTATCGGATGGGTTCGAGGTTGGTGGTAACATCAACATTACCACCACAGGCGGCCAAATTGATACCACGGCGGGTTCCCTAAATTCCTATTCTGCAAATGGCACGGCTGGGAATGTCAGCCTGAATGCACCGGGAGATATTGCTACGGGGAATATCCGCTCTCAAGGTTTGCTCTTGGGAGGCAAGATTGACATTACCACTGGCGGTAACTTAGATTTGAGTGCCGCTACGCTCAACTCTTATTCAGAAAAGGGTAAGGCGGGGGATGTGAGTCTGGCGGCTACGGGAAATATTAGCCTGGGAGGAGATGCGGAAAATAGCGCCATCCGTTCCGAAGGATTACAGCAAGGTGGCAATATCAGCATCACCAGTGCCAATGGGGAAATTAATACCCGCCAGGGGAATTTAGATTCATTTTCTGAAGCCGGGACAGCAGGAAATGTGTTCCTGCGCGCCAATGGCAATATCAATACAGCTTCTATCCGCTCTGAGGGAGCTAAGCAGGGAGGCAGTATTGTCATTCTCAGCTTTGATGGTAATGTAGATACTTGGGAGAATTTGAATTCTTTCTCTTCGGCTGGCACTGCCGGAGATTTAGCCATCCAAGCGGCGGGAAATATTAATACCTTTGGTATCCGCTCCGATGGATATGTCCAAGGTGGACTGGTACGCTTGATTAGTTCTAATGGTGCCATTAATACGAGCTGGGGTACGCTAGATTCCTATTCTCTTGGTGGGACAGCGGGGTCCGTGCTGTTGGAGGCTCCCGGAAGCATTACCACTGGGGCAATTCGCTCCGAAGGTTTGCAGCAAGGTGGCAGTATCAGTATCAGCAGTTACAGTGATGCCATTAATACCACGGCTGGGAACCTGCAATCATTCTCTCCTAATGGTACGGCGGGGAATGTGAGTTTGAATGCCCCCGGAAAAATCACCACCGGGAGTATTATTTCTCACGGGCGGTTTGTGGGAGGTAATATCAGCATAAACAGTGGTAGTGACGAAGGCATTGATACTACGGCTGGGGTGCTGGAAACTTACTCTACTGCTGGTAGTGCGGGTAATGTGTCACTGATGGCGCCTGGGGATATTATCACTGGTGGTGGTGGATATTGGGAGGGTGATGGGTGCGTTGTAGTAGGAGCGCCATGTTTGCCGCCTCGGGCTTTGGGTGAAAATGGAGAAGTGCCGCCGGGAGTTGATGATATTTTTGGGCGGAACGGACAATATTGGAATATTGGCAGTGGCATTCGTTCCCAAGGTTGGTTGCGTGGGGGGAAAATTGAGATTATCAGTAATGGCAATATCAATACGAGCCGTGGTAATCTCGATTCTTATTCAGAAAATGGCGTGGCGGGGGATGTGACGATAAGTGCTGGTGGCAGCATTACAGCGCTCAATATCACATCTTACGGCAACTTCCAAAGTGGCAATGTGGGAATTTTCAGCGATAATGGTGCCATCCGTACTGGTACTATCCGCACGATTTCTCCTAACGGCACTTCTGGCAATGTGACGCTAAACACTTTCAGCCATCAAGGAGATATTATTACCGCTGATATCACCTCAGAAGGGGGTTTGGCGGCAGGGAATATCACGGCTTTGGCGCCTGATGGTGCGATTACCACGGGAGATTTAACCTCGCGTTCCGTGGTGGGGGACGCGGGTGATATTACGGTGGCTGCTGGTGGTGATGTGGAAACTGGGGATATTAGCTCTTTAGGTGGTGGCAATAGTGGCGATATTACGGTGACGAGTACGGGTGGAAATGTCACTACTGGCGATATTGCCAGTATTGCAGAAACTGGTAGTGCTGGGGATGTTACGGTGGCGGCGTTTGGGGATGTAAATACGGGGACAATTACTTCCTCTGGCGCCACTGGGGATGGGAATATTAGCGTGACTAGCGTTACCGGAACGGTGAATGGAGGTGATGTATCAGTACAGCCGGAGCCAGTACAAAGCGAGTCGGCGCCAAATCAGCCTCCTGTGGTTAATCAAGCTCCTGCTAACAGCAGTGTTGTCACCATAACCAATAACAATCCCGTCGCCTCCCCTGAGATGAACATCCCTGATGCACCAGTAAATCTGCCTGCTACGGATATTGTGACTCGGATTGTCTCCGAGGGGGGAAATGTCAGTAATATCAATAACAGTGTGATGCAGCGTGGGGAAATTCATGGCAGTAGTGGTGGGGATAGCAACGCCGAAATCAGTCTCAGCACTAGCAGCGCCGATGTGGCACAAACTATTAGTGTGTTGAGTAGCAGTCCGTTGGCGGTGGCTACTTCTGATGCAGCAGTAGCGGCGCTGGATAAAAGCCGAGAAAGTGAGTTTGAGGAATATTTTGGCGGGAATTTGGGTCAAAATCTGACTTCTACGGCTTCCACGCGGGAGGCAATGGTGAAAATTGCCGCAGAAACTGGTTACAAATCGGCAATTATCTATGTGATGGCACAACCAGACCAACTGGAGCTGATTGTGATGACGGGTACGGGACAACCCATCCGCAAAACGGTCCCGGAGGCGCCACGGGAAAAACTGCTGGAAGTGGTGAGCCAGTTTCGATCGCAACTGACGGTGACTCGGTTGGGACAGCGGACTGATGGATATCGCAAACCGGCGCAACAGCTTTATCAGTGGCTGATTGCTCCCATTGAATCGGAACTGCAAGCGGCGGGGATTAATACGCTGCTACTGAGTATGGATGCGGGACTGCGCAGCTTGCCAATGGCGGCGTTATATGATGGTCAGCAGTTCCTGGTGGAAAAATACAGTATGAGCCAGATTCCCAGTA
>Ga0209172_10002605_pt1 | contig 31055 bp, 31 predicted proteins | sample LarsenN4metaG_FD_184113 | JGI IMG/M metagenome (GOLD analysis project Ga0209172, IMG submission 184113) | Hot spring sediment bacterial and archeal communities from British Columbia, Canada, to study Microbial Dark Matter (Phase II) - Larsen... ... | reverse complement strand
CACGACCTCGTCCAAGAGCTGCCGTTTCTCACTGCGCGTGGCCTGCAGGTACCGCAAGCGCTGGACCGCGGCATACTCCCGAAGGCTGGCTCGCGTCACGGGCCCCTCCTGGGTGGAGTTGGTAACCGTGACTTCTGATCTATGACCCTGCCTTCGGTCACCGAAGTTTTGAGTCGATGCGCGCCGGTTGACGCGCCTCCCCCGCTGCCGTACGTTCGGAGCCAGACGCTCTGGAGGAGACCCGATGAAGAGGCGCGCGGCGCTCCTCGTGGCGCTCCTGGTCGTGATCGCGCCGGCGGCCGGCGCACCGCAGTCCTCGAAGGTCGCCCGGCTCGGGATCCTGCTCTACAGCAGCCCCCGAACCGACCCGAATGTCGCGACCTTCCTGGAGCAGATGCGCGAGCTGGGCCACGTCGAAGGCCGCAACCTCGCCATCGACTACCGTTACGCCGAGGGCAGGCCGGAGCGACTGCCCGCCCTCGCGGTCGAGCTGGTCCGGCTCAAGCCGGACGTCATCTACGCCCTCGGCGGTGACGTCGTCCTCCCGGTGGTGCAGGCGACCCGGACGATCCCCGTCGTCGCGGTGACGAGCAACGATCCCGTCCGGGTCGGCCTCGCCGCGAGCCTGGCGCGGCCCGGGGGCAACGTCACGGGAACCACGTTCATCCTCGAGGAGCTCGCCGGACGCCGGCTGGCGCTCCTGAAGGAGATCGTGCCGGAGGCGGCCCGCGTCGGCGTGCTGTGGAACCCCGACCACGCCGATCCGGAGTTCCGCGAACTCGAGCGTGGCGCGCAGACCCTGGGGGTGCGCGTCGTGTCCCTGGAGGTCCGGCGCGGAGAGGAACTGGAGACCGCGTTCGCGGCCGCGACGGCGGCGAGGATCGAGGCGCTGGTGATCGTCAGCTCGCGGCTCGTCAACCTTCACCGGCAGCGCATCGAGGACTTCGCCGCGCGGAGCCGGCTGCCGCTCGTGGCCGACTGGGGCGCCTGGGCCGAGTCGGGCGCGCTCTTCCAGTACGGCCCGAACCCCGTCGAGATGATCCGGCGGTCGGCCTACTCCGTGGACCGCATCCTTCGCGGCGCTCGCCCCGGCGACCTGCCGTTCGAGCGACCGACGCGCTTCCACCTGATCGTCAATGGGCGTGTCGCGCGGGGCCTCGGCATCGCGCTTCCGCCTTCGCTGCTCCTCCGCGCCGACCGGGTCATCGAGTAGGACGGCCGGCCGGCGTCCGCCACCCGGCGGAGCCGACGTCGGCCCGCCGTCTCGAGCGCGCACACGCGGGCGCCGGCGCGGTCGCGTCGACGACGCCCGGACTCGCGCGGCGGGCGGATCCTCGTCCCGACCAGCGGCGTCGCCGGCCCGGACGTCGTCGACGCCCGGACGGTCCGGGGAGGGCCACGACACCGATGGGCCGGAGTCTCAGATCACACCATCTCGGCGACGAGCGCGATGCCGACGACGAGGCTGGCGGCGCCCGCCGTCAGCCTGACGAGCAGGTGCAGCCTCGCCGAGCGCCGCGAGGCGAGGACGAACGGGAGGCCGATCAGCCCGCTCAGCAAGAGCATTCCCACCGTCGAGCCGGCGCCGAACATCGCGAGGTAGAGCACGCCGCCGAGCGGCGACCCGACGGTGGACGCGACCATCAGCGTGAGCGCCGCGCTCCCGGCGAGGCCGTGCACGAGGCCGACGAGGAACGGCCGGGCGCCGAGCCGCGTCAGGTGGACGTGGTCGTGGGCGGCCGCGGCGCCGACGTGCACGTGGGCGTGCTCGTGACCGTGCGCGCCGGGCGCGTGGACGTGACGGTGCGCGGCGATCGCGCGCGGGGCCTGCAGGATCACCTGCCCGCCCAGCCCGACGAGCATCAGGCCCACGAGCGCCTCCAGCGCCTCGGCCACCGCGGGCGAGATCGTGAGCCGCAGCGCCATCGCGATGCCGCCCGCGACGAGGAGCGCGGCGGTGTGCCCCGCGCCCCAGAAGCTGCCGAGGAGCGCCGACGCGACCACGCTGCGCTGGCGGGAGGCGAGCGTGGAGACGGCCGCGACGTGGTCGGCGTCGGTCGCGTGCTGGAGCCCGAGCAGGAAGCCGAGCCCCAGAACGGCGGCGAGCGGCGCGCCCGCGTCCATCACCGACTCACGAGAGCGCCGCGCCCGGCAGCGCCGCCTTCAGCGCGCGGGCCGTCATGGCCGCGCCCAGCAGTGTCATGACCGCCGCCGAGGTGAGCGGCAGCCAGCGGGTGATCAGCGGCCCCTCGCCCGACACGCGGGCCACGAGCTGCCGCGCGCTGACGACGAGCAGGCCGGCCAGGATCAGCACCGCCGCGAGCCCCGCGCTGAACGCGACGATCAGGAGCAGGCCGAAGCCGATCCGCCCCATCGACACGGCGCCCAGCAGGACGACCAGCGCGGCCGGGCACGGCACGATGCCGCCGCTGACGCCGAGCGCGAGGAGCTGGCGAGGCCTGACCCCGTGGGCGTGGTGCTGGGCGGCGCCGTGCGGATGGCGGTGGTCGTGAGCGTCGTCACCGTCGTGCGCGTGGTCGCGGTCGTGGGCGTGGCCATGGCCGTGCGCGTGGCGGTGGCCATGGGCGTGGCGGTTCCTCGAGCGCTGGATCAGGAGGTGGAGCCCGAGAACCGCGATCGTCGTGCCGGTGGCCACGGCGAGCCACGGGTAGATCCGCTCGGGCACCACGTGGCGCGAGGCGTACATCGTGACGGCTCCGAGCGCGTACACCGCCGCCGTGTGCGAGACCGTCACCACGAGGCCGAGGAGCACCGCGTGCCACGCCGTTCCGCGCGAGCCGACGAGATAGGCCGCGACCATCGTCTTGCCGTGGCCGGGCTCCAGCGCGTGGAGGGCGCCGAGGCTCGCGGCGGCGCCGAGCGCGAGGACCATCACGCCGATTCCGGCCGGCGCCGCCAGCGGCAGCGTCGCGAGGCCGGCGTCGCGCCGCGCCTGGCGGTCGGGCAGGAGCCGGACGCCGGGATCGCGCCGGGACGTCGCGCCGAGGGACGGTGGCTCCTGGGCCGGGCCGGGGCCGGCGTCGCCGCGGACCGATGACGTGACGCCGGGCGCCGTGGATGGCGCGCCGGGGAACCGCAGATCGACCCCCGGCTCCCGCGGCGCCCCCGCTGTGCCGGAGCCCTCGCGCGCGAAGACGACGCGCGCGGCGAGATCCTGGGGCGGGCTGTCGAGCAGGTCGGTCGGGTAGCTCGACAGCGCGTCGCTCCGGTCGCGCTCCGGCGCCGTGCTCTCGACGATCGTCACCCCGCCTCCGGCGGTGACGACCACTTCCTTCCAGCCCGCCCTGCCGGGGAAGTTCACGTCGCGATAGACGAGCGTGGTCGTGCCGGCCGCGTCCGGCAGCGCGGCACGGTAGCGGGCGCCGAGCTTGAGCGTGGGGAGCCCGCCGACTCCCGGCGGAAAGACGACCTCGGCAGTCCCGTGACGCGCGAGAGGCAGGCGCCGCCCGTCGGCCTCCACGATCAGGCCGTCGCCGAGCGCGGCGGCCCTCGCCTCGGCATAGCGGGCGGCGCTCGGGTGGCCGGCGTCGGGGTGGAGCCCGTGCTCCTGGAGCTCTTGAAACGTCGGGATCTCGGCGAGGTCGACCACGTACCGCAGCTCGATCGCGCGCTCCTCCAGGCGGATGGCGGCGTGGTGGCTGATGCTGAAGTTCCCCAGCGGATGGGCCGCCGCCGGGGCCGCGAGGACGATCGCGGCGGCGAGGACGGCGGCCGCCGTCGCCAGCCGGCCCATCTACCGCCCTCCGTTCCCGCCCCCGGCGGGGCGGGCCCCGAGCGAGGCGAGGGCGCGCGCGGCGACGTCGGCGTGCAGCAGGTGGAAGTGCGGGTTCAGCGCCAGGGCGCGCTCGAGGTGCGCGCGCGCCTCGGCCGTCTCTCCGAGCGCGAGCGCGATCATCCCCGCGTGGAAGAGGAGCCGCGCGTCGCGGGTGCCGAGACGGAGCGCCTGGCGCATCGCCGCGCGGGCCTCGGCATGACGCCCGTTCTTGAAGAGCGCCCACGCGAGCAGGTCGTGGGCGTAGACGTCCTGTCGCGCCGTCAGCTCGCGGCGCGCCAGCTCGAGCGCCGTCTCGAGCTTCAGGTCGCGGTCGGCGTAGAAGTAGGCGAGCTCGCGGCTGTGGAGCGCCTGCTCGAGGGCGAGGCGGCCGATGTACTCGACCAGCTCGTACTGCCGGCGCGCCTCCTCGGCGCGCCCCAGCCTCGCGTGGAGGTCGCCGAGGGCCGCCGCGTACTCGGGGAGCGGCACGACGGCGATCGTCCGCGTGTAGAGCGCGGCGGCCTCGTCGTACCTGCCCTGCGCGGCCCGCACGTGGGCGAGGCCGGCGAGCGCACGGTGATACCCGGGCTGGACGCGCAGCGACTCGGCGAACGCGACCTCGGCCGGCCCGAGCCGGCCGAGCGCCGAGTGCTCGGCGCCGAGCTGCCACAGGGTCCAGGCGAGGCTCTCGGCGGGCGCTCCGGACGCGCGGCCATCGGCGACGGCGCGCTCGAGGTCGGCGATCGCGCCGTCGGTGTCGCCGCGGAGGCTCTTGAGCCCGGCGAGGCGCGCGAAGGCGTAGAGGTCCGGGCCGAGGGCGACCATGCGGTCGTAGGCGCGCTCGGCCTCCTCGTACCTGCCGACCTCGAGCAGCGCGTCCCCCAGCACGCCGTGAGCATGGCTGTCGGTCTCGTCGAGCGCGATCGCGCGGCGCGCGAGGTCGGCGGCCTGGGCGAAGTCGTGCAGCGAGTAGAGGGCGTGGGCGAGATGCCGCCAGGCGCCCGCGCTCCCCGGCGACAGCTCGAGCGACCGCCGCAGCGCGCGCTCGGCGCGACGGAAGTACGCGACGTCGCCGGTCTCCCGCGCCTTGCGGATGTACGCGTCGCCCAGCCGGTGGAGGGCCCGGGCGTCGCGCGGGTTCCGGGCGAGCACGCCCTGGTAGTACGCGATGTGGTTGTCCGTGGCCGGGATGGGCTGGGCGCGCCCCGCGGCCGGCGCGACGATCACCACCGCCACCGCGAGCGCGAGCGAGCCCACGGACGGGAGGATGCTCATGACGACTCCTTCGCCGGCCGGGCGCGGCGCCGGGCGACGCCCCGCCCGGCCGCCGCCACCAGACCGGCTCCGTCCATCACCGGAAGAGGGGCTCGTTCGGCCCGCCCCCGAGCGGCGCCGCGGGAGACCGCCCCGGGTTCGGGTCGGGAAGGAAGGGGAACGCCGTCGCCACGTTGTTGCCCTGGGCGACGTTCGGCGTGCCGGGCCGCACGCGGTTGACGTTCACGCCGTCGCCGAGGCACGGCACCGGGCCGAGCAGCGCCCCGGCCACCACGCGGAGGGCGATGTCCGTCACGTCGTCGTTGGGCCGGCGGCCGTTGGGCCAGCCCGCGGCGTCGGGGATCGACGCGGGATCGAACCTCGACACGCAGCCGAACGTCGCGTCGGCCGCGCTCGACAGCACGGTGAGCCGCTTCTGGCTCGCCGCGGGGGTCGGCGGGACGTCGAGGTTCACGCGCAGCAGGTCGGAGAAGACGCCGGGCGGCCCCGCGAACACCGGCGGGAAGTACGAGCCGAGCACGGCCGCGATGTCGTCGCGGCCCGTCACCGGCAGGGCCAGGCCGAACAGCGCGTTGATCACGAAGGCCAGCCGGGAGTTCCGGTAGAAGTCGAGGAACTGCGCCTCGTCCTTCGGGTCCTGGCCGTTCCAGCGGTCCTTCGAGCCGGTGCCGATGATCAGCTCGTTCACCAGCGGATTCGCCAGGCGGGCGACCTGGACGAACGTGCCGGCGTTGACCTCGCGCCCGCCGCCGAGCTGCACGCTCGTCCGGTTCCGGCTCGTCGAGGCGTACATCCCGACGGTGGACGTCCGGAGCAGGCTCCTGGGGATCTCGATGGCGATCGTCGTCACGTTGACGCCCTCGAAGCCGTCGTCGACGCCGAAGGCGTTCCGGGTGTCGTCCTGGTCCTCGGCGAGCGTGAGGATCGGCACGTCGCGGAAGTTCAGGGTGTCGAACGCCGAGCCGAGGTCGATGTAGAAGGTCTCCTCCCGCTGGCCGACGAAGACGCGCACGCCGCGCGGCAGCTCGTACACGCCCTGCGCGGCGAGCGCCGGGTAGTCCGGCATCGTCTTCGGGCCCACGTTGGACGGCACGGCGACGAGCCGCCGCCCGTCGCTGGCGGTCGTCCGCGTGCCGATCGCGCGGATGACGTCGGCCGCCACCGTCCGGCCGCTCGCGGTGACCGTGTAGGTCTGGCGCAGGCCGAACCCTTCCGAGCCGGGGCCGTCGAGCGCGGTCACCGGCGGCAGCGGCGCGCCGCCGGCGTAGGAGACCGGGATGTCCTTGAAGTTCAGGCCGCCGGCCGGCGAGCTGTCGCGGATCTCGGTCTTGAAGCGGAAGTCGATGCGGAGGTCGTCGGCGTCGCCGTCCTGGTCGAGATCGAAGTGGAACGAGTACCGGACCCGGTCGTCGAGGTTGAAGAAGTTGGGCCCCGAGGCCGGCACCTGCTGGGGGATCACGTTCATGATGAAGACGGCCTTCTCGCCGTCCTCCCAGCTCCGGAACGCGTACACGTCCGTGATGTCAGCGGTCGGGTCGAGCGCGATGAGCGGCGCCTCGCGATGGCTCGCGGCCTGCGCCGCGGGCGTCGTGCCCGCGAGCAACGTGGCGGCGAGGAGCGCGGCGATGCCGCGGAACAGCGGTGGTCGTCCCTGCATGCCCGTGCCTCCTTTCGGCCGGCCGCCGTCCCGCGGCTGCCGTCCTGCGCCGCTAGTACGAACGGACCACGACGGTGGATTCACGGGCGCCCGGGATCCGGAGCGGGCGGCGGCCCCGTAGTTGGGGGCGACTCGTGCAGGAGGCGGGGATGGCGAGCGGGGCCGGCGGCTCGTCGGGCATCGTCGCGGCGGCGGTCGCGCTGACGCTGATGGCGCTCGCCGCGGCGCCTGCATCGGCGGGCCGGCCGCTGGCGACCGAGGACGCGGGGACGCTCGAGCCGGGCCAGGTCGAGGTCGAGCTCGGCGTCGACTACATCAGGGACGCGGGGGTGGCGACGTTCCTGCTGCCCGGAGGGCCGACGCTGAACGCGGGCCTCCTGCCGCGGCTCGAGGCGAGCGCCGGCTCGGCGTTCGCGCTGCTCGACCCGGACGACGAGCCGCTCCGGGCCGGCCTCGCCGACACCGTGCTCCGGCTGAAGTACCGGCTGCTCGACGAGTCCGCGTCGACGCCGGCCCTCGCGCTCGCCGCCGCCGCGCGGCTACCGACGGGCGATCGCGACCGCGGCTTCGGCGAGGAGGGCGCCGACGTCCAGCCCCTCGTCATCGCGAGCAAGACCTTCGGGCCCGCGACGCTCACGCTGAACGCCGGCTATCTCTTCGCGACGCGCGACCGCGACCTCGACACGGTCGCGGTGAGCGCCGCCGCCGAGGTCGTCGTCGGCCGCGCCTGGACGCTCGTCGGCGAGGTGGTGAGCGAGCTGGCGACGACCGGTCGCGGCGACGATCGCGTCGTGGTTCGCGGCGGCGCGGTCCACGCGCTCCACGAGCGCGCCCGCCTCGACGCCGCGGTCGGCGTCGGCGCCACGCGCGCCGGCCCGGACCTGCTGCTCACGCTGGGGGTGACGATCCTGTTCCGGTAGCGGTCGCGGCTCCACCGGCGCCGGCCGGTGTAAGATCCGCGCCATGGACAGCGAATCGACCCTCGACCGGATGGCCGACGGCTTCCGCACCAAGGACATCGACGCGATCCTCGCCGAGTTCGCCGACGACGCCGTCTTCGAGACGGCCGTCGGCCCCGAGCCCTGCGGCGAGCGGTTCGCCGGCAAGGCGGCGATCCGCGACGCGCTGGAGCGCATGTTCAAGGGGCCCGATTTCCGGATCGAGAGCCTCGGGCGCTGGATCGCGGGCGACCGCGCGGTCTCGCAGTTCCGCTACGTCACGACCACGCCGGGCGGCGAGCGCGTCGAGCTGCACGGGTGCGACCTGTTCACGCTTCGCGACGGCAAGGTCGTCCGGAAGGACACCTACCTGAAGCAGGCGAGGAAGCCGCGGACGTAAGGCGGGCGGGGAATTGGCTCCCCGGGCTGGGCTCGAACCAGCGACTTCCTGATTAACAGTCAGGCGCTCTACCGACTGAGCTACCGGGGAGTGACCTCTGAGATGCTACCACGGCTCCGCGGGCCGTTCTAAGCGCTCGATCTAGCTGATCTCCCGCCGCCCCTCCAGCGCCTTCGACAGCGTCACCTGGTCGGCGTACTCGAGGTCGCCGCCGACGGGCAGGCCGCGGGCGATCCGCGTCACCCGGACGCCGAGCGGCCGGAGGAGCTTGGCCAGGTAGAGGGCCGTGGCCTCGCCCTCGACGTTCGGATTCGTGGCGAGGATCACCTCGGTCGTGCCGCCCGCGTCCATCCGCGCCAGCAGCTCGCGGACCTTGAGGTCCTCGGGGCCGATGCCGTCGAGCGGCGAGAGCGCGCCGAGCAGCACGTGGTAGCGGCCGCGGTACTCGCCGGTCCGCTCCATCGCCAGGAGGTCGTTCGGCTCCTCGACCACGCACAGCACCCGGCCGTCGCGCGCGGGATCGCTGCAGATGCGGCAGGGGTTCTCGTCGGTGACGTTGAAGCACGTCTCGCAGTAGACGATCCGGTCCTTGACCGCGACGAGCGCCTCGCTCAGCTCCCGCACCTCCTCGGCCGGGCGCTTGAGGAGGAAGAACGTCAGCCGCTGGGCGGTCTTGGGCCCGATGCCCGGCAGCCGCTGCAGGGCGTCGATCAGGCGGGCGACGGGCTCGGGGTAGTGCGCCAACGCGCGGCTAGAGCCCGAGCCCGGGGATCTTGAGGCCGCCCGTGAGCTTGCCCAGCTCCTGCTGCACGAGCTCGCGCGACTTGCGCAGCGCCTCGTTGCACGCGGCGAGCACCAGGTCCTCGAGCATCTGGGCGTCGTCCCGGTTGATCACCTCGGGGTCGATCTTGATCGAGACGATCTCCTGCTTGCCGTTCGCCTCCACCGTGACCATGCCGCCGCCCGCCGTCGCCTCGACCTTCTTCTGCGCCACCTGCTCCTGCAGCTCGGCCATCTGCTGCTGCAGCCGCTGCGCTTCCTTCATGAGATTGCCGAAGCCCTTCACTGGCCCTCTCCTTCCGGCGGGCGCGGACGCACCGCGACCACCTCGCCCTCGAACTCGGCGATCGCCGCCTGCACGGCGGGGTGCGACCGGACGTCGCCCGCGACGGCGCCCTCCTCGGCCACCCGGAAGCGGTCCACGCCGCCGAAGTTCCGCTGCACCGCGGCGAGGACGATCTCGCGGTGCGCGCGGTCGGCGAGCAGCTCGCGATGGAAGTGGTTGCCGGTCACCGCGACCGTCAGCTCGCCGCCGATCACGCCGAGCGGGCGCGCCTGGGCCAGCACGCCGGCCACCATCGGCTTCTTGCGCATGACCTCGTCGACCACCCGCTGCCAGGCGGTGTCCGCGTCGCCGCCGAGGGCCACCGGCGCCTCGACGGCCTCGGCGGTGGCCGACGCCTGCGGGGGGCGGGGCGCCGGGCGCTCGGCCGGCGCCGCCGGCGCGGAGCGTTCCGCGGCCCTCGTCGCGGGCGGAGACGGCGGCTGGGGCGCCGGCCGCTGGGCGGTGACGCTCGCCCTGGCCGGCGCGCTCTCGGGCGCCGACGGGGGCGCTGGCCGGCCGCCGAGCAGCGACTCCTGGACCGGCGCGGCCGCCGCCCCGGGCTGCTGGGCCAGCCGCGCCTGGACCTCCTCGACGCGGCGGAGGACCTCGTCGAGCGTCCGGGGCGACGGCCGGCGCGTCGCCCTGATGGTGGCGATCTCCAGCTCGACGCGCGGGTGCGGCGACTCGCGCATGAGCGCGTCGGCGTCGAGGAAGGCCTTCACCACGTACAGGAGCTCGTCGAGGCTCGCGCGCTCGCCCAGCGCCCGGAGCTCGTTCGCCTCCGCCGGCGTCAGGTCCGCGAGCTGCGCCGACGGCGCGGCCTTCAGCACGAGCGCGCGGCGGAGCCGCTCGACGACGTCGCGGACGAACGCCTGGAGGTCGTCGCCCTCGCGCGCGGCGCGGTCGATGGCCTCGAGCGCCGCCGTCGTGTCGCCGCCGACCAGCGCCTCGGCGAACGCGCGCACCTCGGCGGGGGCCGTCACCCCGAGGAGGTCGGCGACCGTCGCGGCGACGAGCCGACCCTCGCCGTACGCGATCGCGGTGTCGAGCAGCGACAGCGCGTCGCGGAGGGAGCCCTCGGCCGCGCGGACGATCACCGGCAGCGCCGCCGGCTCGAACTCGATGCCCTCCTCGCGCAGGATCCGCTCGAGCGTCCGCGCGAGCGAGTCCGGCGCGATCGGACGGAAGTCGAACCGCTGCACGCGCGAGAGAACCGTCGGCGGGATGTCGCGCGGGTCGGTCGTGGCAAGCACGAACACCACGTGGCCCGGAGGCTCCTCGAGCGTCTTCAGCAGCGCGTCGAAGGCGTGGGCGGTGAGCTGGTGGACCTCGTCGATGATGTAGACCTTGTACCGGCCGCGCGCCGGCGCGTACTTGACGTTCTCCCGCAGCGTGCGGATCTCGTCGATGCCGCGGTTGGAGGCGGCGTCGATCTCGACGACGTCCACGACGGTGCCGGCCGCCACCTCGCGGCACACCGCGCACGCGTCGCACGGCTCGGCGCCGCGGCGCTCGGGGCACAGCAGCGCCTTGGCCAGCAGCCGCGCGGTGGTGGTCTTGCCGACGCCGCGCGGGCCCGCGAACAGGTAGGCGTGCGCGATGCGGCCGGACGCGAGCGCGTTCCGCAGCGTCCGGGTGATCGCGTCCTGGCCGACGACCGCCTCGAACGTCTGCGGCCGCCACTTGCGAGCGAGCACCTGGTAGGCCATCAAGTGACCGTGCACCCTCCTCCGAACGAACCGTCCCGCGATCTCCCCGTGGAGCCGGCTCCGGCCAGGTACTCCCGCGGCACACGAGAGGGTCGCCTTACCGTTGCTCCCTTCCGGGCCTGGCGGGGTTCGACGATTCTCGTTGCGTGGGGCCCAGCCTTCAACGCCACCCCTCGAGGCTCATTCGACACGGCCCGCCCTCGGGAGGGAATTCGACCCCGCTAGAGCGGATTGCGGGCTACAGGGCACCGCTACCTCCCCGTCTAGCACGGTCACGTCGAAAACGAAGTGGCGGAGGGGGCGGGATTTGAACCCGCGGCACAGGGGTTACCCGTGCACGGCATTTCCAGTGCCGCACCTTCGGCCGCTCGGTCACCCCTCCAGTCACTGCGGGCGCTCCGCGCCCACCGCGCGCGCCGGAGCCCCGCTCCGGCGGAAGTAATGGCGGAGGGGAGAGGATTTGAACCCCCGAGGGACCTTCTGGGCCCCTATCCGATTTCGAGTCGGACGCCTTCAACCGGGCTCGGCCACCCCTCCGCGAATCGTCCCGTGCGCGCCGCCACGGCGCGCTACCGTCGTCTCGTTTCAAAGAACTCCGTCAGGAGCGCCGCGCTCTCGCGCGCCAGCACGCCCGCCCGCGTCGCGACGCGGTGGTTCAGCCGCGCGTCGTCGAGCAGCCGGAACAGCGACTCGACGGCTCCCGCCTTGACGTCAGGCGCGCCATAGACCAGGCGCGCGATCCGCGCGTGGAGCGCCGCTCCGCAGCACATCGCGCACGGCTCCAAGGTCGCGTACAGCGTCGCCCCGGTCAACCGGTAGTTCCCCAGCCGGCGCGCCGCCTCGCGCAGCGCCAGCACCTCGGCGTGCCCCGTCGGATCGTTCAGGGCGATCGGGGCGTTGTGCGCGCGGGCGACGACCTCTCCATCGACCACGACCACGGCGCCGACCGGCACCTCGCCGCCGTCGAGCCCGCGGCGCGCCTCGTCCAGCGCCTCGCGCATGAACTCCTCGTCCACCGCTTCCGGAGAGCGCTGACGGCGTTCGGACGGGAGTTCCATCGCGGCCGCGGACTCCTAACGCTAACCGTAACTGTCTGCCAAATCAAGCGTGACGGCGCCCATCGCGCGCGCACGACCGCGCCGCGGGAACGCCGGGCTCCGGACATCGGGGCGGGATCTCGCCGAGGGCTCGGGAAGGACGCCGGGAGCCGGGCCCCGGCGTCTTTCCACTGCTCGACGTCACGCGGACCGCGCGAGAGGGTGGCGCGCCCTAGAGGATTCGAACCTCTGACCTTCGGATTCGTAGTCCGACGCTCTGTCCATCTGAGCTAAGGGCGCGTGGCGGAGAGGCCGGGATTCGAACCCGGGACCAGGGTTTTGCCCCGGTAACCGCTTAGCAGGCGGCTGCCTTCGGCCGACTCGGCCACCTCTCCAACGGCAAAGCCCCCGTAGTATACACCACGCGCTTCCTCGCTCCGGGGCGCCGGCCGTCAGGCGGCGCGCACCGCCGCCGAGTCCACCGAGAGCCGGTCCTCGATCTGCACGTCGGGCCGGATCCGGCTCGCCTCCTCGCGCACGAGACGCAGGACGGACTCGCGCATCGCGCCGTCCGGGACGTGGCCCGACACCTCCACGGTCACCGGCGTGCCGCTCCAGAGCGGGACGTGCGCCGTCGGCGTGATCGGCAGACCGAAGAGCGCCTGGTCGCGCAGCAGCGCGTCCGAGACCTGCGCCTGCAGGTGAACGGCCTCGGCCTCGCGCTTGCGCCGGAGGTCGAGGAACTTCACGAGCGCGCCGAGCGCCACGAGCAGGACTCCCACGATCACGATCGCCGCGAGCACCTGACTGTTCATGAGCCACCTCCCGTGCGGACTCCTCCCGGCCGGGAGAGAGAGCAAGGCGGGTGCCGCCGTCCGCCTGTGGACGTTGAAAGAATTACCGGCGGATGCGCGGCGCCCGGCTGGCCCCGGCCTTGCTCGACGATCTACGAGACACGCCAGCCACGGGAGGCTCTCATGCTGAAGAACCCGACGTACAACCTGATGGAGACGGCGTCCGTGATCTCGAAGGGGCTGTACCGCTACGACCAGTTCCACAAGGACGCCAAGGACTGCCAGCACTGCCAGCAGATCTGGTCGACGATGAAGCAGCGCGACGAGGAGCAGCTCCAGATCGTCCTGCGACACATGACGGAGCACCTCGACAAGGAGATGAAGTCGGCAGCGGCGGCCGCGTAGCCTGGCACTGGCCTTGCTGCCGTCCGTGCAGCGCCGCTCGAGGAAGCGCTGGTGATGCTCCAGAGCGGCAATTCGTGCCGGGAGGCGGCAGGCGTGATCGAACGATTCGTTCCCCTCGCAGCGCCGGAGAGCGGGGTTCCTCGCATCGACGGCCGGGAGGCGGCCGCGCTGCTTCGCCGCGCGCCCGGGCGTGATGCTGCCATCGACGGGCCTTTCGTGGCCGCGCTGCTCGCGACGCTGAGGCAGGCGGAGCGGCCGCGAACGACGGGGGCGCCGGCCCCTGTGCCCGCCGGCCCCCCGCCGCTGCCGCCGATCCTCGGCGACTTCGCCTCCGCCACGCCGGTCTCGCCGGATGCCGATCCTCGCCAGGCGACCAGGCCCACCGGTGTCCACCGTCTCTTCGCGGCCGACCTGGCTCGCCTCTACGCGAAGGTCGAGGCTCGAGCGCGGTGACTCCGGCCGGGCCCGGATCCCTGACCTCGGGACGCCCGAGGGTGACCGCGGGACACTCATCGGTTACGATCGCCGGGTGATCGACGACGCCCCCAAGGCCCTGCTCGCCGGGCTCCTCGCCGCCGTCGTGGTCGTGGTCGCCTGGGTCAGGATCGTCGGCGGCCCCGCCGCCACCGCCGTCGCCCGCCGGTTCGTGGATCCGCCGGGGCGCCGCGTGCTCTTCCTGCTGCTGGCGTTCGTGATCTTCGCCGCCGTCGCCGACGACGCCGTGGAGGGGCGGTCGCAGCAGCTGCTGTCGCAGCTGGACCAGCAGGCGCGCGCGCTGCTCAGGGCCGAGGCCCCGCCGGTGATCTGGACGGCGAAGCTGATCGGACGGCTCACCGGCTCGTGGCTGCCGCTCGCCATCGCGGTCGTCGTCGCCGTCCTGGCGGCGCGCCGGCGGCTGGGCGACGCCGCGGTCATCGTGCTCGGCGCGCTGACCGCGTGGGGCATGGCGGGCCTGCTCAAGGTGACGTTCGGCGTGCCGCGCCCGCGGGCACGGCTGCTCGCCGACGGCTGGACCAGCTTCGGCTTCCCGAGCGGTCACGCGGTGGTCACGGTGGTCGCGGCGGGGCTCGTCGCGTGGGCGTTCACGCGCCGGTCGGCTCCGCGCGTCCGCGCGGCGGCGGCGCTGATCGCGGCCGGCGTCGCGGCGGTGGCGGGGCTCTCGCGCGTCGTCGTCGACGCCCACTGGTTCAGCGACGTCCTCGGGGGCTTCGCCTTCGGCGTCGTGTGGCTCAACCTCGTCGTGCTCGTCGCCGAGCGCCCCGTGCTCCTGAACCGCCTCGCGCACGCCTTCCGGCGCGCGCCGGCGGCCGTCCCCGTCCCGCCGGGCCCCGGGCTCCGCTCCGGTCGCGGCAGCGAGGCGTCCGACGCGGGCTGATCCGCCGTCACCTCGTCTCGCGTTCACGGTGCTGGTCGCCCTCGCCGCCTCGGCGGCGGCCGCGGATGCGCCGCCCGTGGCCAGCCTGCCGCCGGCCGACTCGCGCACCTGCCCGCGCTCGCATCCGATCAAGGCCGCGGTGAGCCCGCTGACGGGCGAGTGCCTCTACCACCTGCCGGGAGGCACGCATTACGAGAGGACGCTTCCCGAGATCTGCTACGCGACCGAGAAGGACGCCAGGACGGAGGACTGCCGGCGTGTCGAGGAGGTGATGTGAGGGGCGAGGCCGGCTCGCCCCTCACGCGAGACGCCTGATCTCAGTGCCGGTGACCGGGCGGGACCTTGCCCTTCTTCGCGAGGCCCGGCGGCAGCCGCTTGTGGAACTGGCCCGGCGGCAGCTTGGCGATCACGGGCGGCGGCGTGGCGACCATCACCCACGGGCCGCCGTGGGACTGCGACACCCACCAGCGACCGCCGTGATAGTAGTAGTACCCGCCCTCGTGGTAGACGACGTCGTAATCCTCCACCACGTACACGCCCCACGCCGGCACCCAGAGGAGGCGCGCTGGCGGCGGCGTGACGACCGCGGCCGGCGGCGCCGTCACGACGGCCGGCGGCGGCACCGCGGCCGGCGGCGGCGCAGGCGGCGCGGCCGCGACCTGCTTCTGCTCCGCACCCTGGATCGCGTCGCCGATGATGGCGCCGCTCACCACGCCGACGCCCGCGCCGATCGCGGCGCCGGCGCCCGTGTGGCCGACCTGACTGCCGATGATCGCGCCGGTGCCGGCGCCGATGGCGCCGCCGGCGAGCGCGCCCTTCTCGCGCGTGGTCAGTGGCGCCGAGCAGCCGGCGAGCGCCACCGCGAGGCCGAGAGCGACTGCAGTCCGCGCTGGATTCATCGCGCCTCCCTCCGTCAGTCGTCCTTGCCCTTCTTGTGCTTCGGTCCCTTGCCGCGCGCCGGTCCTCCGCCATCGCCGCGCCCGTGGCCGCCGCCCTCGCCCGCCATCTTCCTGGCGTGCCCGGGCGGGATCTTGTAGTAGGTCACCGGCACGGCGAGCACGGCCTTCGGCACCTTCTCGACCGCGACGGCCGTCCACGGGCCGTTGTAGGTGCCGGCGACGAACCAGGCGTCGTTGTGGAGGCTGTAGTAGCGGCCTCCGAAGACGAACAGGTTGAAGCCGACGCTCGGCACGTGGTGGACCTGCGTGCCGGGCACCAGCACCAGCGGAGGCGGCGCCGCGAGCGCCAGCCTGGGCGGAGGCGGCGCCGCGATGCCCACGTTGATGCCGATGTTGACGTCCGCGCTCGCCCGGCGGGCGACGAGCACGGCCGCGGTGGATCCGAACGCCGCCAGCAGCTGCCTCCGCGTCATGTTGCCCTCCACTCGGGATCGTGGAATCGCGCCGTCCGCCGGGCTGCAGGGGGGGTGCCAAGCGAGCAATCGCTTGTCTCTTCGCGACTTGCGACGGATCGGGCGGCGGCCGGGAGCGCGGGGCGTGTCTGGCTGGCGCGGACGGTGTCAGCCCGCTGCCTGGATGGCGGCTCTCAGGTCGTCTTTTCTATCTCCTCGAGGACCGGCAGCAGGTAGCGCCGGAACTGCTGGGGGTTCTCGCTCATCGGGAAGTGGCCGAGGCGCTCCATGATGACGACGCGTGCGCCCGGGATCCGGTCGGCCGTGCGCCGGGTGTCCTCCGGCGTGCACGAGAAGTCGTACTCGCCGGTCAGGAGGTACAGGGGGCACCGCCTGGTGTCGATGGCGGCGACGCCGTCGCGGAAGTCCGAGTCGACCCGGTAGAAGTAGAGGTCGCCCTTGAAGACGCCGGGCCCGCTCTGCATGTACGCCCAGAGCGTCTCCCAGCGCGTCTCGTCGGGGCTCTGCGGGGCGACGAGGCCCGAGACGAGCGCGGCGCACACCTCGCCGCCGTGGACGTCGGGGCGATGGAGCCACGTGGTGTCGTACCAGGGCTGCTGGTGGTCGGCGCTCTCGAGACCGATCGCGGCGCGCAGCTCGTCGCCGTGCTCCAGCGCGAGCTGCAGCACGATGCGTCCGCCCATCGAGCATCCCATGACGACCGGACGCTCGAGGCCCAGCGCGCGGCAGAACGTCATCACGGTCTCGACGTAGGCGCGCGTCGTGAGCCGGTACTCCTCGTCCTGCCATCCCGGCGGCGGCGTCGACCGCCCGTGCCACGGCATGTCGAAGGCGATCACGCGGAAGCGGCCGGTCACCTCGTCGTCGCCCATCAGGTGGCGGAACTGGCGGGAGTCGGCGCCGGCGGTGTGCAGGCACACGAGGGGAATGCCCTGCCCGGCCTCCTCGAAGTACACGCGGTGGGGCCGGCCCTGGAGCGTCAGCCGCACGTACCGGCCGACGATCGGCTCGATCTCGGCCACGTCACGACCTCCCGGCCAGGCGGCGCGGCGCCGCGAGGACGTCCTTCACGTAGCGGAGGTTCGCCATCAGCGGATGCCAGTCGCCCTCGATCCGCGCGGCGCCGCGCTTGGCCATCGCGAAGATGTCGTGGTAGCCGGGCGGCGGCTCCGCGCTCCAGAAGCGCCGCCAGGCGTCTTCGGGCGCCCGCACCGCGAACGCCCACGAGCGCTGCAGGAAGGGGCCGCGCTCGACGGCCGCCACGCGCCCCTGGTCGATCTCGACGAGATGGCTCGCCTCGCCGAGCTCCAGCAGGAAGCGCGTGGTGAGGAACCGGCCGCGGCGGACGAGGGCGGCGTCGGCGTTGACCAGCTCGGGAAGGCGCGCGACCGTGTCGGCGACGTCGGCAGCCATGGGGCCCCGATCCTACGGAGCGCCGGCGGCCGGCGCAAGCCGGCCGCCGCGGCGGTCAGCCGGCGGGCGTCTCCAGCGCCCGCCCGCCCCAGCGCTCCAGCACCGTGAACTCGGGCACCGTCTTGCGCCGGAGCCTCGTCAGCGTCTTCACGGGCCGGCCGAGCGGAACGACGGCGCAGACGGCGACGTGCGGCGGGATCCCGAGCAGCTCCTTGATCTTGGGCTCCTGGGCCACGGCGAGCGTCGTGATGTTGCCCCCGAACCCCTCGCGGCGCGCGGCCAGGAGGATGTTCCAGACGAACGGGTAGATCGAGGCGCCGCTGACGATGCCGACGCGGTCCAGGTACTGGTCCGTGGACGCGACGACCCTGAGATCGACGCAGGCGACGAGCACCACGGCGGCCTTGAGCAGCGGCTCGGTCAGCCGGGCCGGCGGCTGGGTGCGCGCGATGGTGGCGTCATCGACGGCCGTCGCGTCGATCGTGTTCCACGGGTTCTCGCCCGCCTGCTGCTGGGCGGCGTACCGCCGCGCCGCCGGGAGCGTGAGGGCGGCCAGGGCCTCGCGCGTCGCGCGCTCGCGCACGACGATCACGCGCCAGCCCTGCCGGTTGCCGCCGCTCGGCGCGAAGCGGGCGTGGTCGAGGATCCTGAACAGCGTGGCGTCGGGGAGCGGGTCGGCCGTGAACTCGCGCGCGGCGAACGTCGTGCGCATGACGTCGTAGAGATCCATGGTCCCTCCTGGGCGGAGGGATTCTAGCAGGGGAGCGCGTGGAGAGCGGCGGCCACCGCCTCCACCGCCGAGACGTCGGCGCAGCGGAAGATCTCGTGCAGGCCGCCGCGGCCCTCGAGCACTAGGTAGCCGTTGAGGCCGCCGGCGGCCTCGCGGCCGTCGTCGAGGGCCCGCACGTCGCCGGCCTTGACCTTCAGGTCGCGGTAGCTGACGGCCCACACCATCTGCCGCTCGTAGACCAGCAGGCGGTCCGGGAAGAAGCACAGCACGTGGCGGCGTCCCGGAAGCATCGGCACGATGATGTTCGACTTCATCCGCCGGGGCAGGCCGAGCGTCACCGTGACGGCGCGCCCGGGCAGCGTCCGCCGGACCGGGTCGTCGAACGCCCGTCGCGTCGGCTCGACCCGCCAGACGGGCCCGCTGGAGGCGAGGTCCTGGAACGCGGCGACGACCTTGCGGTAGGCGTGGGCGACATCGGGCTCGAGCTGGTACTCGACGACCTCGCCGTAGTGCGCGTCCTCGCCGCGGCGCACGTACCAGAGCACGAGCGCGGCGGCGCCGGTGAAGATCGAGGTCGCGTACCAGCCGGCGCCCATCATGCTTCCCGTCGCGAGCGCCCCGCTGGCCGCCACGCCGATCAGATGGGTGAGGAGCAGCGGCCGTCCGTACGCCTGGTTCAGCCGGCGCAGCAGCTCCGACGACGACGACTCCGCCAGGCGCGGCAGCCCGTACGCGCGGCTGCGCGGCGGCTCGTGGCGTCGCGCGGCCCACGGGCGCGCCGGCTGCGCGTGCACCGTCGTCGTGCCCACGCGGCGCCGGTACGCGGCATAGGCGCTGGAGACGTGGACCGAGAGGGCGTGCGGCGCGAGGTTGACGCGCGTCCTGCCATCGGGGGTGAGCAGCCGCGTGGTGATGCGCCTGAGGGCCATCGACGCCATGCGCTCCTCCTGGAACGACGGGCCCGCCGAGTTGCGGAAGGTGCCCGGCCCAGGCGATAGCAAGAGCCGCGCCGGGCCTCCGGGGTTCGCGCGCACGCACTTAGCCGGCGTCGGCGTGCCGTCGCGGCCCGCGTGTGCGTTGCACTGTCAGGCGGGTGACGAGCGCGTCGCCCGCGCGGGAACCGGCCGGTCCAGGCAGGGCCAACGTGCCGCGTCTCGGTGGCGTGGCGGGCGCGACGGCGCCCGCGACGCGGCCACTGCCTCAGGCCGGGGCGCGTCCGGTGTCGTGCCGAGGGCGGAAGAGCAGGAAGTGGCGGACGGTCGTGACCTCGCGGAACCCGACGGACTCGAAGGCGCGCCGCGACGGCGCATTCGCGGCGTGGACGGCGGCGTAGACGCGCGCCGCCCCGGCTGCGCGCGCCGCCGACTGCGCCCGCACCAGCATCGCGGCGCAGAGGCCGCGCCGCCGGAACGGCGGCAGGACGAGCGCGTGGTTCACCTCGGCCGCGCCGTCGCGGAGGTCGAAGAGCCTGTAGTCGCCGGGGGCGTAGAGCCAGACGATGCCGGCCGGCTCGTCGCCGACGCGCGCGACGACGCACGCCCGCGTGCCGTGGATCTCGTCGACGAAGAAATCGAGCGGCAGGTCGCGACGGCCGCGCCGCCAGCGGCGCAGCTGTTCGCGGTCCCACACGTCGACCGTGATGCCCGGCAGCGGGCTCACCCGCCGCCGCGCACCTGCCAGCGGGCAGACGAGCAGCGTGAACCGATGCGGCCGCAGGCAGCCGGCGGCTCCCCGCCGGACGGCGTCACGCATTCCCAGCCGGCGGCTGCTGACGATGAGCTGCCGGACGCCGGCCCTCGCGACCTCGACCATGGAACTCACGGCGACCGTTCCCGGGTCGAAGCAAGACGGACGCCATCGGCACGACGTTCCGGGCGCTGGGCCGTCACCCGGCTCCGCCGCGCGGGCCTCGAGCCTCGTACCGCGGCGCTCTCCGCAGCGGCCGAGAACTCCGTCGACGGAGCGGCGCATCGAGAAATGGATCATGCTGCGCAAGACGCTGCGCGTCGACGGGGGCGACGGACCACCGACCGGCGCGCCGCAGGAAGGAGTCGCGACCCGGCCATGGCCATCGTCACCGTCACCGCGGGTCCCCCTACGGCTACCTGCTGATCACGCTCGGCTCGTGAACGTCGACGACGCTCGCGCTGTACGCGCGACGCAAGGGCCGGCCGCTCGAGGGCGTGACGGTGCGCCCGGAGCACTCGCGGATCCACGCGCGAGACTGCGCCGGGGGCGAGACGAGCGAGGGGATGTATCGATCGCGAGCTCACGCTGGCGGGCCGCTCGACGACGCCCAGCGCCCTCGGCTGCTCGAGATCGCCGAGCGCTGCCCGGTCCACCGCACGCTGGTCTCGGAGATCGACGTCCGCGCGCGGCTGGCGCGAAGTTGGCGGAGGGCGGGAGATTCGAACTCCCAAGGGGCTCGCGCCCCGGTGGATTTCAAGTCCACTGCCTTGCCAGTTGAGGCTAGCCCTCCGTGCCGGGACGGCCGTTCTGACCATACACCACGCGGCGCCGATCTGCCGCGGGCGACGGGCGGGCCGTGGCGCTGGCTGCCGGCACCACCCCGGAGTACGCTCTGGCCCATGCTCAAGCTCGCGATCGTCGCTCTCGTCGCGCTGGGCGCGCTGGCGGCCTGCGGGCCCTCGGACCGCGAGCCATCGGCTCCGAAGTACCGCGCCGCGGCCTTCGCCCGCTGACGCGGCACCTCGGCGTCGCGACACCGGGGCGCCGTCGGGCGGCGGCCACGACGCCGGACGCCCGTCAGGGAGGGAAGCTGTCCGCGCTGGCGGCGAGCCGCCTGAGCAGCTCGCGCACGGGGGCCGCGAACATCTGGACGACGAAGAAGGCGGTCAGCACCCACACGACGGCCTCGGCGACGACCTTGCGCGCCATCCGCGGAGGGCTCAGCCGGACGGCGTGAGCCGCTGGAGGCCGCCCATGTAGGGTGCGAGCGCGGCGGGCACCGTCACGCTGCCGTCCGCCTCCTGGTAATTCTCGAGGACGGCCATGAGGGTCCGCCCCACGGCGAGCCCCGAGCCATTCAGCGTGGCGCAGTACTCGGTCCTCCCACCGGCCTCCGGCCTGTAGCGGACGTCGACCCGGCGCCCGCCGAACGCGTCGTAGTTCGAGCACGACGAGATCTCGCGGTACCGGCCCTGTCCCGGCAGCCACACCTCGATGTCGTAGCCCTTGGCGGCGCTGAAGCCGAGGTCGCCGACGCACCGCTCCACCACGCGGTACGGCAGCTCGAGCCGGCGCAGGACTTCCTCGGCGTTCGCCACCATCGACTCCAGCTCGTCGTACGACTGCGCGGGGGTGGCGATCTTCACCAGCTCCACCTTGTCGAACTGGTGCTGCCGGTAGATGCCCTTCATGTCCTTGCCGTACGTCCCCGCCTCGCGCCGGTAGCACGGCGTGAACGCCGTGTAGCGCCGCGGCAGCGTCCGCTCGGGCAGCACCTCGCCGGCGTGGAGCGCCGTCAGCGGGACCTCGGCCGTCGGGATCAGGTAGAGCGTCCGGTTCTCGTCCGGCTCCTGGGTCTTGAAGAGCTGCTCCTCGAACTTGGGGAGCTGGCCCGTCTTCAGCATGGTGGCGCCGCTGACGAGGTGGGGCACCCACACCTCGGTGTAGCCGTGCTCGCGCGTGTGGAGGTCCAGCATGAACTGGGCGAGCGCGCGCTCGAGGCGCGCGGCGCCGCCCCAGATCACCGCGAAGCGCGACTTGGCGATCTTGACGGCGCGCTCGAAGTCGAGCCCCAGCGGGCCGCCGACCTCCTCGTGCGGCTTCGGCGTGAACGAGAACGTCCGCGGCGCGCCCCACCGGCGCACCTCGACGTTGTCGTCCTCGCCCTTGCCGGCGGGGACCGAGGGGTGCGGGAGGTTCGGGATCTGGACGACGAGGGCCTCGACGCGCTCGTCGAGGCTCTTCAGCTCGGCGTCGAGGGCCTTGATGCGGTCGCCGACCTCGCGCATCCGCGCCTGCTCGGCGCCGGCGTCCTCGCCCCGCCGCCGGGCCTGGCCGATCGCCTCGGAGACCCGGTTGCGGAGGGCCTTCAGCTCCTCCGCCTCCTTCGTGAGCCGCCGCCGCTCGGCGTCGGCCTCGAGGACGGGGCGGACGAGGTCGGCGCCGCCCTTCTGCGCGAGCGCGCGCTCGACCGCCTCCGGCGACTCGCGGAGGGTCCTGACGTCGAGCACGCGCCCCCCTACTGCGCTTCGGGCGCGGCCGCGGCCTCGGCCTCGATGCGGGCGACGGAGCCGACGCGGTCGTCGGGCTCGAGGTCGATGATCCGCACGCCCAGCGTGTTGCGCCCCTGCGACGAGACGTCGGCGGCGTGGATCCGGATCATCTTGCCCTTGGTGGTGATGACCAGCAGGTCGTCGGTGTCGCGCACCTGCAGCATCGCGACGACGTTGCCGTTGCGGCCGCCGGTCTTGATGTCGATGATCCCCTTGCCGGCCCGTCCCTGGCGGCGGTACTCCTCGAGCGGCGTCCGCTTGCCGTAGCCGCGCTCGGTCACGGTGAGGATCGCCACGCCCTCCTGGACGACGTCGCCGCAGATGACGTCGTCGCCCTCCTCGAGCTCGATGCCGCGGACGCCGCCGGCGCCCCGCCCCATCGGCCGCACCTCGTCCTCCGAGAAGCGGATCGCCATGCCGAGCTTGGTGGCGATCATCACCTCGCGCTGGCCGTCCGTGCGGCGCGCCGTCATCACCTCGTCGCCGTCCTCGAGGCCGATGGCCTGGATGCCGCCGGCGCGCGGGTGGGAGTACGCGATCAGCTCGGTCTTCTTCACCTTCCCCTGGCGGGTGATGAAGAGGATGTAGCCGCCGGCCGAGAAGTCGCGCACGGGCACGCAGGTGGCGACCCGCTCGCCCTCGCCCAGCGACAGGAGGTTCACCATCGCCTTGCCCTTGGCCTGGCGCCCGCCCTCGGGGATCTCGTGCACCTTGAGCCAGTGGGCCTTGCCGAGGTTGGTGAAGAAGACGAGGTAGGCGTGGGTCGAGGCGACGAAGAGGTCCTCGACGATGTCCTCCTCCTTCGTCTCCATCCCGGTGACGCCCTTGCCGCCGCGGCGCTGGCTCCGGTAGGCCTCGACGTGGGTGCGCTTGATGTAGCCGGACCGGGTGATGGTGACGACCATCTCCTCGTCGGCGAGCAGGTCCTCGATGGTCAGCTCCGCCGTCTCCGTGAGGATCTCGGTGCGCCGCGGGTCCGCATAGGCGCTCCGGATGGCGCTCAGCTCCTCCTTGATGATCCCCATGAGCCTGGCGTCGGAGGCGAGGATGCCCTTCAGGTCCTCGATGAGCTTGAGGACCTCCTCGTGCTCCTCGATGATCTTCCGGCGCTCGAGGGCGGCCAGGCGCCGCAGCTGCATGTCGAGGATGGCCTTGGCCTGGATCTCGGTCAGCTCGAGCCGCCGCATGAGGGCGTCGCGGGCGGCGTCGGCGCTCTCGGCCTGGCGGATGATGCGGATCACCTCGTCCAGGTGCTCGACGGCCTTGCGCAGGCCGGCCAGGATGTGGGCCCGCTCCTCGGCCCGGGCGAGGTCGAAGCGGGTCCGCCGCGTGACGATCTCGCGCCGGAAGCGGATGAACGCCTCCAGCATCTGCTTCAGGTCGACGACCTGCGGGCGGCGGTCCACGAGCGCCAGCATGATGATGCCGAACGTCGTCTGCATCTGCGTGTGCTTGTAGAGCTGGTTCAGGACGATCTGGGGGATCTCCCCGCGCCCGAGCTCCAGCACCACGCGGATGCCCTCGCGGTTCGTCTCGTCACGGATCTCCGAGATGCCGTCGATCTTCTTCTCGCGGCTGAGCTCCGAGATCTTCTCGATGAGGCTCGCCTTGTTCACCTGGTACGGCAGCTCGGTGATGATGATCGCCTCGCGCCCGCCGCGGAGCTTCTCGGAGTGCGCCTTGGCGCGGAGCGTGAGGGTGCCGCGGCCGGTCGTGTAGGCCTCGCGGATCCCGGTCGCGCCGTAGATGTAGCCCGCGGTCGGGAAGTCCGGGCCCTTGACGACCGCCATCAGGCGCTCGATGGGCGTGGCCGGATCGTCGATCAGCAGGATCAGCGCGTCGATGACCTCGCCCAGGTTGTGGGGCGGGATGTTGGTGGCCATGCCCACCGCGATGCCGGCCGAGCCGTTGATCAGGAGGTTCGGGATCCGCGTCGGCAGGACGACCGGCTCCTGCTCCGACTCGTCGAAGTTGGGGACGAAGTCGACGGTGTCCTTGTCGATGTCGGCCAGCATCTCGTGGGCGATGCGGGCCAGCCGGGCCTCGGTGTAGCGGTAGGCGGCGGGCGGGTCGCCGTCGATGGAGCCGTAGTTGCCCTGCCCGTCCACGAGCGGGTAGCGGAGCGAGAACTCCTGCACCATGCGGACCAGCGCCTCGTACACCGGCGAGTCGCCGTGCGGGTGGTACTTGCCGAGGACCTCGCCGACCACCTTCGCGGACTTCTTGTAGGGGCGGTTCCACGCCAGCCCCAGGTTCTGCATCGTGTACAGTACGCGGCGGTGGACCGGCTTCAGGCCGTCGCGGATGTCGGGCAGCGCCCGGCCGACGATGACGGACATGGCGTAGTCCAGGTAGGACTTCCGCATCTCCTCTTCGATCGGGACCGGGACCTGACGTTCGTTTGGCATCGATGATCCTCGACGGAGGCCCGCGGCCCCCGTCGGCTTGCGGGGCGGTCCTGGCGGGCCGGCCCTAGATGTCCAGATTCGCGACGTCGAGCGCGTACTTCTCGATGAACTCGCGCCGCGGCTCGACGGCGTCACCCATCAGCACCGTGAACATCTCGTCGGCGCCGACGGCGTCCTCCATGGTGACCTTCAGGAGCGTCCGCGTCTCCGGGTTCATCGTCGTCTCCCAGAGCTGCTCCGGGTTCATCTCGCCGAGCCCCTTGTAGCGCTGGAACGTGGCGCCGCTGCGCGACAGCTCCAGCGCGACGGCGAGCAGCTCGTCGACGCTCTTGACCGGACGCTCCTTGCCCTCGCCCTCGATGATCGTGGTCGGCCCCTTCTCCGCCGCGGCGACCTGCTCCCAGAGCTCGACCAGCGCCGCGTAGTCCGCCGACTTGAACAGCTCCGTGCTGAACGTCACCGCCGGCGGCCCGGCGATCGTCACCGTGTGGCCGACCGTGTCGCCGTTGTCGCCGGCCGTGACGCGGACGTCGTAGCCGTTCACGGCCGCGGCCGCCGCCTTGATCGCCTCGCCGATCTCCGCGTGTCCGACGCCGCGCTTGGTGCCCCGGAACTTCTGCCGGAGCAGCTCGCGCAGGATGGGGGGCGGCACCCCGCGCTTCGTCAGCTTGCCGGACAGCGCGCGGTACTCGGAGACGGCGCGCAGCAGGTTCAGCAGCGCCTGGCCGGCGACGGGCTGGCGCGAGCCGGGGACCTTGACGCTGGCCGTCTCCACCCACGTGGTGAGGAAGAAGTCCTCGAACTCGCGCTCCGACATCAGGTACTTCTCGGTCTTGCCCTTCTTGACCTTGAAGAGCGGCGGCTGCGCGATGAACAGGTGCCCCGCCTCGATCACCGGCACCATGTGGCGGAAGAAGAACGTGAGCAGCAGCGTGCGGATGTGCGCGCCGTCCACGTCGGCGTCCGTCATCAGGATGATCTTGTGGTACCGGAGCTTGGCGATGTCGAACTCGTCGGGGCCGATGCCGGTGCCCATCGCCGAGATCAGCAGCCGGATCTCGTTGTGGGACAGGACCTTGTCGTACCGCGCCTTCTCGGCGTTGATGATCTTGCCGCGCAGCGGCAGCACGGCCTGCGTCCGCCGGTCGCGCCCCTGCTTGGCCGAGCCGCCGGCCGAGTCGCCCTCGACCAGGAACAGCTCGCGGAACTGCGGCTCGCGCTCGGAGCAGTCGGCGAGCTTGGCCGAGAGCCCCTCGTCGTCGACCCCCTTCTTCCGGGTCAGCTCGCGCGCCTTGCGGGCCGCCTCCCGCGCCTGCGCCGCCCGCACGCACTTGTCGGCGATCTTGCGCGCGGTGGTCGGGTCCTCCTCGAAGGCCTCGGTCAGCTTGTCGTTGACGATCTGCTGCACGAGCCCCTTGATGTCGGTGTTGCCGAGCTTGGCCTTCGTCTGGCCCTCGAACTGGGGATCGGGCAGGCGGACGGAGACGACCGCGGTGAGGCCCTCGCGGACGTCGTCGCCGGTGACGCCGCCCTTGAAGCCCTTGAGGAAGTTCTGCGCCTCGGCGTAGGCCGCGATCCGGCTGGTCAGCGCGGCGCGGAAGCCGGTCAGGTGCGTCCCGCCCTCGCGCGTGTTGATGTTGTTGGCGAAGGAGAAGACGTTCTCCTGGTAGCCGTCGTTGTACTGGAGCGCGACCTCGACCTCGATGTCGCCCTTCCGGCCCTCGAAGTACAGCACCCGGGGATGGATGGGCGTCTTGTTCTGGTTCAGGTGCTTCACGAACTCGACGATGCCGCCCTTGTAGAGGAACGTGTGGCTCCGGCCGTCGCGCTCGTCCTCGATGACGATCTTCAGGCCCTTGTTGAGGAAGGCCAGCTCGCGGAGGCGGTTCGACAGCGTGTCGAACGAGAAGGTCGTCTCCTCGAAGATCTTCGGGTCGGGCTTGAAGCGGACGATCGTCCCGTGCTTCTGCGTGCTCTCGCCCGGCGTGAGATCCGTCATCGGGATCCCGCCGTTCTCGTACCGCTGCGTCCACACCTTGCCGTTGCGGCGGATCTCGACCTCGAGCCACTCCGAGAGCGCGTTGACGACCGACACGCCCACCCCGTGGAGCCCGCCGGACACCTTGTACGCCGAGTGCTCGAACTTGCCGCCCGCGTGGAGGACCGTCAGCACGACCTCGGCGGCCGGCTTGCCGCTCTCCTTGTGGAGGTCCACGGGGATCCCGCGCCCGTTGTCGCCGACCGAGCAGGAGCCGTCCGAGTGGAGGATGACCTTGATCGAGTCGCAGTGGCCGGCGAGCGCCTCGTCCACGGAGTTGTCGACCACCTCGTAGACCAGGTGGTGCAGGCCGTAGGCGCCCGTGTCCCCGATGTACATGGCGGGGCGCTTGCGGACGGCCTCGAGCCCCTCGAGGACCTTGATGTCGCTGGCGGTGTAGCTGTCGGCGCTCACGCGGCCGCCACCTCTCCCTCCACGATCGTCCAGCGGGCGGCGTCGACCGCCTCCACCGGCTCGGGCGCCGTCAGGAACACCTGCTCGGCGCTCGCGATCTCGCGGAGCACGTTGGCGCGCACGTCGCCGTCCAGCTCCGACAGCGCGTCGTCCAGGAGGAGCACGGGGGCGGTGCCCACAGCCTCGCGGATCGGCAGCACCTCGGCGAGCCTCAGCCCCAGCGCCAGCAGCCGCTGCTGTCCACGCGAGCCGTAGGCCCGTGCGTCGACGCCGTCGATCTCCATGGAGAGGTCGTCGCGGTGCGGCCCGACGGTCGTCTGGCCCCGCCGGACGTCGGCGCGCCGCGCCCCCTCGAGCGCCGCGAGGTAGGCGGCGGGCTCCATCGCCTCGCCGAGCGAGCCGCGGTAGCGGACCTCCACCTTGTGACGGGCGCCGGCGAGCGCCGGGTAGATCCGAGCGATCTCGGTCTGCAGCGCGGCCACCGCGCGCCGCCGCCGGTCGACCAGCTCCATGCCGACGGCCGCGAGCTGCTCGTCCCACGGCGCCAGGCGCGCGGTCATGGCGCCCTCCGGGACCGGCTGCTGCAGGAGCAGGTTGCGCCGGGCCAGGATCTGCCGGAAGCGGACGAGGGCCGCACGGTGGCTCGGATACAGACGGGCGGCGAAACCGTCGATGAAGTCACGCCGCGCCGACGGCGCGCCGTGCAGGATCTCCAGATCCTGCCAGCCGAACGCCACCGCCCGCGCCCACGGACAATCCTCTCCACTCGCCTTCCATGCCCCGCTGTCCAGCCTCTGGATGACGCGACGCACCGTCCGCGCCGCGTCGGACCGTCTGAGCTCGCCCGCCACGCAGGCCCGGACCGCGCCCCACGTCGGGATCTCGCCCAGCCGCGGTGTCCTGAACGACCGGCCGCTCAGCAAGAAGCCGAGCGCTTCGAGGAGGTTCGTCTTGCCCCGGGCGTTGGGCCCGATGACGAGGTTGAGCTTCGGTGAGGGGCTGTACGACAGGGCGCGATGATTACGGAACTCCAGTACCTGAATCCATCCGATCTGCACCCTGCCAGGCACCTCGATTCAAGGCGGAAAACCTCGCTAAATACGCATGGGCATTATAACACAGCAGTACCGGTCGTCCTCGGCAGTTTTCAGCACGCCGGGGCTCAACGCGTCCTTGAACTCGAAGACGACGTCGTCCTTTTCCATCGGCGCGAGGGCGTCGAGCAGGTAGCGGGAATTGAAGCCGATGCTGAGCTCGCCGCCGGTGTAGTCCACCTCGATCGTCTCCTCGGCGTCGCCGAGGTCGTGGCTGGCCGCCGTGAGCGTGAGCTGACCGGGGGTCAGGGTCATGCGGACCGGCTTGTTCCGCTCCTCGGCCATGACCGAGACGCGGCGCAGCGCCGCCGCGAGCGCCGGCCGCGCGATCGCCAGGCGGCCGGGGTGGTTCCGCGGCATCACGGCTTCCCAGTTCGGGAACTGCCCCTCGATGAGGCGAGCCGTCATGACGAAGTTGGGCATCTGGAGGACGAACTGGTTCTCGGTGATGGCGATCTGGACGTCCTCGCCGGCGCCGAGGACCCGCGTGATCTCGTTCACGGCCTTCCGGGGGACGATCCCCGACACGCCGCTCAGCCCGTGGCCGACGCCCCGGGTGGCGACGGCCAGACGGTGACCGTCGGTCGCCACGAAGCGGATCTCCTTCGGATTGAGCTGGAACAGGACGCCGTTGAGGGCGAAGCGCGTCTCGTCGTGGGAGACCGCGAAGGACGTCTGGGACAGCGCCTCCCGGAGCGTCCGGGCCTCGAGCGTCAGCCAGGCCGGCGGCGCCGACGGGACGACCGCCGGGAAGTCGTCGGCCGCCATGCCGACCAGCCGGTAGTTGACCCCCGCGCAGCGCAGCGTGACGCTCGCGCTCTCGCCCACCTTCAGCGTCAGCGCGGCCGCCGGCAGCTCCTTGACGATCTCGCTGAGCTTCCGCGCCGACACCGTCACCGATCCGCTACCCGCGACCCGCGCGGGAACCGACACGCGGGCGCCGACCTCGAGGTCGGTGGCGGTCAGGCGCAGCGTGTCCTCGACCGCCTCGAGCAGGACGTTGGCGAGGATCGGTAGCGTCTGCCGGGGCTCCACGATGTTGTGGACCATCTGGAGGCCCCTGAGGAACGCGTCACGGTCGAGCACGACTTGCATGAGGTTCTCCGTTCTGAAGGAAACGGAAACAACAACTTCGTAGTCGAAGCACCCAGGATGGCCTGTGGATAGCAGCGCGGAGAAAAAAGGGACGGCGCCCCGGAGGGTTGCACGCACGGCGCCGTGGGGACAACGCTGTGGAGGCCGCCGACGGAGGTGTGGATCACAGCTGGATCCCCTGGATGAGCGAGTCGATCGTCTTGCGCAGCTTGGGATCTTCCTGGAGCAGGTGCTGGATCTTGTCGACCGCGTGGAGGACCGTCGTGTGGTCCTTGCCCCCGAAGGCGCGGCCGACCTCGGCCAGCGAGGCGTGGGTCAGCTGGCGGGAAAGGTACATCGCGACCTGGCGGGGGAAGGCGACCGCCTTGGTGCGGTTCTTCGCCTTGAGGTCGCCGAGCTTCACGCCGAAGAACTCGCAGACCTTGCGCTGCACCTGCTCGATCGTGATGACCTTCTCCTCGTCGCCCCACAGGTCGGCGAGGACCTCCTGGGCGAGGTCGACGGTCATCTCGCGCCCGGTGAGGGCGCAGAACGCGATCATGCGCGTGAGCGAGCCCTCGAGCTCGCGGATGTTCGACTTGATGCGGCTGGCGATGAGGAACGCGACGTCATCGGCGAGGCGGACGCGCTCGAGCGCCGCCTTCTTCTTGAGGATGGCGACGCGCGTCTCGAAGTCCGGCGGCTGGATGTCGGCGATGAGGCCCCACTCGAACCGCGAGCGCAGGCGCTCCTCGATCTCGGGGATGTCCTTCGGCGAGCAGTCGCTCGAGACGATGATCTGCTTCCGCGACTCGTAGAGGTCGTTGAAGGTGTGGAAGAACTCCTCCTGCGTCCGCTCCTTGCCGGAGAGGAACTGGATGTCGTCGATGAGGAGGAGATCGATCGTCCGGTAGCGCGCGCGGAACTCGGCGGTGCGGTCGTAGCGGATGGCGTTGATGAGCTCGTTCGTGAACCGCTCCGACGACAGGTAGACCACCCGCATGGCCGGGAAGATCTTGAGCGACTGGTGGCCGACGGCGTGGAGCAGGTGCGTCTTGCCGAGCCCGACGCCGCCGTAGATGAACAGCGGGTTGTACGCGCGCGAGGGCAGCTCGGCCACCGCCTGGCAGGCGGCCTGCGCGAACTGGTTCGACGAGCCGACGACGAACGAGTCGAACGTGTAGCGCGGGTTGAGGCCCTCGCTGCGTCCAGCCGGCGGCGCGACCGCCGGAGCGACCGTCTCCGGCGCGGCGATCTCGGGCGCCGGCAGGTCGTCGACGACGATCGACACGCGCGGCTGACCGCCGAGGCACTCCTGCGCGGCGCCCTGGAGCGCGGCGAGGTGGTGCTGGGCCAGCCAGTCGCGGGAGAAGGAGTTGGGCGCGCCGATCCGGATGTGGTCGCCCTCGACGGCGAGCAGGCGGCAGGGGCGAACCCAGGAATCCATGACCGCGGGGGGCATCCGGCGACCGGCCGCGTCGAGGAGGCGACTCCAAAGGCTATTCAGCACAGAAGGAAACCCCACTTACACACACAGTTATCCACACGTGTGGATAGCCGTGTGTACCCTTGACGCTCGATGGTTTGGACGAAGACGACGAGAAAAGAGACGCCTGAAGCCAATCCCTCACCAGGCCCCGAGAAGGATGGCGCACCTTAGCACACGCAAATTCTGCGTCGCAAGCGTCTCGGCGAGCGTAGCCGCTCATAACTGAGGGTTACCCTCCAGTTCTCGTCAGCTCATAACTCAGGGTTACCGAAGCCATCGCTAGGAGCCTCCAGGACAGGCGTTCAGGGAGGG
>Ga0209172_10002604_pt1 | contig 31056 bp, 28 predicted proteins | sample LarsenN4metaG_FD_184113 | JGI IMG/M metagenome (GOLD analysis project Ga0209172, IMG submission 184113) | Hot spring sediment bacterial and archeal communities from British Columbia, Canada, to study Microbial Dark Matter (Phase II) - Larsen... ... | reverse complement strand
AGCGCCATGTACGGGATGTGCTCGCCTTCGAGCAGTCTGGCCAGGTTCTGGCCGCAGCGGCCGTAGCCGCAGATGATCACGTGCGCCTCGGTGCGCATCGACTTCTTCGCGATCTGCGTGAGCTGCACCGACTGCAGCATCCAGTCGGTGGCCGACAGCCGCATCACGATGCGGTTGCTGTACATCACGATCAGCGGCGTGGCGAGCATCGACAGCACCATGCTCGCGAGCACGGGGCTTTGCAGCTCGGCCGGCAGCAGCGAGCGCTCGGCGGCCAGCGACAGCAGCACGAAGCCGAACTCGCCGGCCTGCGCGAGATACAGCCCGGTGCGCATCGCCACGCCCGGCGTCGCGCCGAACACGCGCGCCAGCGCGGTGACGAGGCCGAACTTGAACAGCACCGGCAAGGTCGTGAGCGCGGCCACCAGCAGCCAGTGCTGGAGCACCGCGCGCCAGTCGAGCTGCATGCCGATGGTGATGAAGAACAGCCCCAGCAGCACGTCGTGGAACGGCCGGATGTCGGTCTCGACCTGGTGCTTGTATTCGGTCTCGGCGATCAGCATGCCGGCGACGAAGGCGCCCAGCGCGAGCGACAGCCCGGCGTGCTCGGTCATCCAGGCCAGGCCCAGGGTCACGAGCAGCAGGTTCAGCACGAACAGCTCCTCGCTCTTGCGCCGCGCCACCAGCGTGAGCCACCAGCGCATGACGCGCGGGCCGCCGACCAGCAGCACCGTCAGCAGCGCGGCGGCTTTCAGCGCGGCGATGCCCAGCGCCATGCCGAGCTGCCCGGGGTCTTCGCCGAGCGCGGGGATCAGCACGAGCAGCGGCACGACCGCGAGGTCCTGGAACAGCAGCACGCCGAGCACGCGCCGGCCGTGCTCGGTCTCGAGCTCGAGCCGCTCGGCCATCAGCTTGACGACGATGGCCGTGCTGCTCATCGCCAGCGCCGAGCCCAGCACGATGGCCGCGCGCCAGTCGAGCCCCCAGGCATGGCCGGCGCGCGCGAGCACCCAGCCGAGCAGCGCGTTGCCGGCCAGCGCCGCGAGGATCGTGAGCACCACCTGCGACGCGCCCAGACCGAACACCAAGGTGCGCATGCTGCGCAGCTTGGGCAGGTTGAACTCCAGTCCGAGCACGAACATCAGGAACACCACGCCGAACTCGGCGAGATAGCGGATGCCGCCGGAGTCGCCGGCCAGCGCCAGTGCGTTCGGACCGATCAGCACCCCGACGGCCAGATAGCCGAGCATCGGCGGCAGCCGGAACATGCGGCACACCACCACGCCGCCCACCGCGGCGACGAGGTACAGCAAGACGAGCTCGAGGGTGGTGGCCATGGGGCGTGCGCGCGGTCCGTAGTGTCGCAAACGCAGGCGCCTGCCTAGAATCCGCGCGTGACCGAGCCCCCCGTCCGCGACGCGCACGTCGATCCGCAAGAGGTCTTGCGCCTCGCGGCCCAGACCTTCGACATCGAGGCGCGCGCGCTGCTCGGCGTGAAGGCGCGGCTCGGCGACGGCTTCGTCGCCGCCGTGCGCGCCATGCTCGCCTGCCGCGGCCGCGTCGTGGTCATGGGCATGGGCAAGAGCGGCCATGTCGGGCGCAAGATCGCCGCGACGCTCGCCTCGACCGGCACGCCCGCACTGTTCGTGCACCCGGCCGAGGCCAGCCACGGCGACCTCGGCATGGTGACGCCGGCCGACGTGGTGCTCGCGATCAGCAACTCCGGCGAGAGCGACGAGCTCGCCGCCATCCTCCCGGCCATCAAGCGCCTCGGCGTCGTGCTGCTCGGGATGACCGGCCGCGCCGACTCCACCTTGGCGCGCCACGCCGACATCGTGCTCGACAGCGCGGTGGACGAAGAGGCCTGCCCGCTCAACCTCGCGCCGACCGCGAGCACCACCGCGCAGATGGCGCTCGGCGACGCGCTGGCCGTCGCGCTGCTCGACGCGCGCGGCTTCGCCGCCGACGACTTCGCGCGCTCGCACCCGGGCGGCGCGCTCGGCCGCAAGCTGCTGACGCACGTGCGCGACGTCATGCGCACCGGCGACGCGATCCCGCAGGTGGCGCCGCACACGGGCTTCACCGACACCATGCGCGAGATGACGAAGAAGGGCCTCGGCGCGACCGCGGTGGTCGACGAGGACGGCCGGCCGATCGGCATCTTCACCGACGGCGACCTGCGCCGGCTGGTCGAGACCGGCGCCGACCTGCGGGCGCTCAGCGCGCGCGACGTGATGCACGCCAACCCGCGGCTCGTGCGCGACGACGCACTGGCCGTCGAAGCGGCCGACCTGATGGAGCGCCATCGCATCACCAGCGTGCTGGTCGTCGACGCGCAAGGCCGGCTGGTCGGCGCGCTCAACAGCAACGACCTGATGCGCGCGAAGGTCATCTAGTGGCGGCCGCACTGCGCTTCCCGCCCGAGCTGCTGCTGCAGGCGCAGGGGCGCGGCCTCGGCGTCAAGGCGGCGATCTTCGACGTCGACGGCGTGCTCACCGACGGTCGGCTGTACATCGGCGAGCACGGCGAGACGGTGAAGGCGTTCGCCACGCTCGACGGCCACGGCCTGAAGCTGCTGGCGCGCGGCGGCATCGTGCCGCTGGTGGTCACCGGCCGCGACTCGCCCGCGGTGCGCCGCCGGCTGGCCGATCTCGGCATCGCGCACGCGGCCTTCGGTGCCGCCGACAAGCTCGCGGCGGCCGAGCCGCTGCTCGCGCAGCTCGGCATCGCGTGGGACGAGGTCGCGGTGATCGGCGACGACTGGCCCGACCTGCCGCTGATGCAGCGCGCCGCCTTCGCGTGCGCGCCGGCCAACGCGCACGCCGAGGCCAAGGCCGCGGCGCACCACGTCACCGCGGCGAGCGGCGGCCACGGCGCGGCGCGCGAGTTCTGCGACCTGCTGCTGATGGCGGCGGGCCGCTACGCGGCGCTGCTCGACGAGCACCGGATCACGCTCGACACGGGCCGCCCGGCATGAGTGCCGCACCGACGCCGCACGACGCGCACGCGGGAGTCCGATGAGTCCGGCCCTGCCCTGGCACTGGCGCGTGCGCGAGCTGCTGTCGGCGTACCTGCCGCTGCTGCTGATGGGCGCGCTGGCGCTGGCGACCTGGTGGCTGGTGAAGAACACGCCGCTGCCCGGCGCGCCGTCGGCGCCGGCCGCGCCGCGACACGAGCCCGACTACACGATGGAGCGCTTCATCGTGCAGCGCTTCGCGAAGGACGGTCCGCTGCGCCTGCAGGTCGAGGGCACGGTGCTGCGCCACTACCCCGATACCGACACGCTGGAGATCGACGAGGTGCGCATCCGCGCGATCGGCCCCGACGGGCGCGTGACGCTGGCCAGCGCCCGGCGCGCGCTGGCCAACGGCGACGGCACCGAGCTGCAGCTGCAAGGCGGCGCGACGGTGCTGCGCGGCGCGGGTGTCGATGCCGCGACCGACCCGCCGCTCGAGATGCGCGGCGAGTTCCTGCACGCCTTCCTCGACACCGAGCGCGTGCGTTCGCACCTGCCGGTGGTGGTGCGGCGCGGGGCCACCGAGGTGCGCGCCGACGCGTTCGAGTACGACCACCTCGCGCGCACGGTGCAGTTCAAGGGACGCGTGCGGGCGACCATCGCGCCGCGCGGCGCGAGGGCGGCCGCGGGGGCGGCGGGGTGAGCGCGGTGGGCAACGCCGCGCCGCTGGTCTTCGTCACCGGGGCCTCCAGCGGCATCGGGCAGGCGCTCGCGCAGCGCTTCGCGGCGGCGGGCTGGCGGCTCGCGCTGGTGGCGCGGCGCGTCGACGAGCTGCGCGGCTGGATCGCTGCGCAGGGCTGGGACGGCGCACGCGCGCAGGCCTGGGGCGCCGACGTGCGCGACGTCGCCGCGATCGCCGCCGCCGGCCGCGCGTGCCTCGCATCGCAGGGCGTGCCCGACGTGGTGATCGCCAACGCCGGCATCAGCGTGGGCATGGACACGGCGGAGTTCGAGGATCTCGAGGTCATGCGCGCGACCCTCGAGACCAACGTGCTCGGCATGGCCGCGACCTTTCATCCCTTCGTCGCGCCGATGCGCGCGCGTCGCTCGGGCGCGCTGGTCGGCGTGGCCAGCGTCGCCGGCATCCGCGGGCTGCCGGGCCACGGCGCGTACTGCGCGAGCAAGTCGGCGGCCATCGCCTACTGCGAGAGCCTGCGCGGCGAGTGCCGGCCGTTCGGCGTGAAGGTGGTGACCCTGGTGCCGGGCTACATCGACACGCCGCTCACGCGCCAGAACCGCTACCCGATGCCCTTCCTGATGCGCCCCGAGGCCTTCGCCGACCGCGCCTTCCGCGCCATCGAGGCCGGCGACAGCTATCGCGTGATCCCGTGGCAGATGGGCTGGGTGGCGAAGCTGCTGCGCGCGCTGCCCGACCCGCTGTTCGACCGCGTGCTGGCCGGGCGGCCGCGCAAGCACCGGCGCGGCGAGTGAGCGGCGCCTTGGGACTCGTACCGCACCGATGATCGACGTCGTCGTCCTGTTCTTCGCGCTGGGCGTGTTCGCGCGCATCGTGCGCAGCGACCTGCGGCTGCCCGAGGCGCTGTACGAGACCTTGTCGATCTACCTGCTGCTGGCCATCGGCCTGAAGGGCGGCATCGAACTGTCGAAGCAGCCGCTGGCCGCGCTGGCGCCGCAGGTCGCGGCGGCGGTGGCGCTCGGCTTCGCGATCCCGTTCGCGCTGTTCCCGCTGCTGCGCGCGCTGAGGCTCAGCGCGCCCGACGCGGCGTCGGTGGCGGCGCACTACGGCTCGGTGAGCGTGGTGACCTTCGCCGTCGCGACCACCGCGCTCGCCCGCGCGGGCGTGGCCTACGAGAGCCACGCCGCGCTGTGGGTGGCGGTGATGGAGGCCCCGGGCATCGTGGCCGGCGTGCTGCTGGCGCGGCGCGCGCGCGAAGGGGCGCCCGCGCGCTGGGGCGAACTCGCGCACGACGTGCTGCTGGGCAAGAGCGTGCTGCTGCTGATGGGCGGGCTCGCGATCGGCGCCGTGATGGGCGAGGCGGGCACGAAGCCGATCCATGCGGTGTTCGTCGAGCCGTTCAAGGGCGTGCTCGCGCTGTTCATGCTCGAACTGGGGCTCGTGGCGGGCGCGCGGCTGCCCGAGGTGCGGCGCTACGGCGCGGCCGTGCTCGCGGTCGGCCTCGTCGCGCCGCCGCTGCTCGCGCTGGCCGGCGCGCTGGTCGGGCTGGCGCTCGGGCTGTCGACCGGCGGCGTCGCGCTGATGGCCACCCTGGCCGCCAGCGCGAGCTACATCGCCGCGCCCACCGCGATGCGCATCGCGGTGCCGGAGGCCAATGCGGGCCTGTCGATCGCGGCGGCGCTGGGCGTGACCTTTCCGTTCAACATCGTGGTCGGCATTCCGCTGTACCTGGAGCTCGCGAAGGCGCTGACGAGATGATGGACAAGCACCCGAAGACCCTGCTCGTGATCGTGGCCGAGGCGGCGCTGGAGAAGGCCCTGGTGCGCGACGCACGCGAGCGCGGCGCGCACCGCTGGAGCATCGGCGAGGTGCACGGCGCCGGCGACGACGGCGAGCGCGAGGGCGCCTGGGAGGCCGACCGCACGATCGAGCTCAAGCTGATCTGCGACGCGGTGGTGGCCGACTCGATCGCGGCCCACGTGCTCGCGACCTACGCGCCGCACTACAGCGTCGCGATGTACTTTGCCGACGTGAAAGTGCTGCGGCCCGAGCGGTTCTGAACCGGCTCGGGCCGCAGGAGAACAATCGACGCGGGTCGACGGCGCGGATCAGTACCCGCCCTGGCCGCCGCCACGGCCGTAGCCGCCGCGACCACCGCCGCTGCCGCCACCACCGCCGTACGGGCTGCGGCCGCCACCACCGCCGCCGCCACCGTAGCCGCCGCCACCGCCGTAGCCGCCGCCACCACCGCCGCCGCCACGGTTGCCACCGCCGTACGGGCCGCGCGGGGTGAAGCCACCCGGACGATCCTCACGCGGACGCGCCTCGTTGACCACGACGGCGCGACCCTCGAGCGGCTGGCCGTTCATGCCGTTGATCGCGGCCTGCGCCTCGGCGTCCGAACCCATCTCGACGAAGCCGAAGCCCTTCGAGCGGCCCGTCTCGCGGTCCATCATCACCTTGGCCGATTGCACCGTGCCGAACTGCGCGAACGCCTGTTGCAGCGAATCGTCGCGCACGCTGTAGGCCAGATTGCCCACGTACAGCTTGTTTCCCATCGGGAAGCTCCTTTCAGTCACCGAATACCATGTGGAGCTTCAACCTATCGTGAACCATTCATGCGACGGCGCCGCTTCCAGACACAGGTTCCCGATTATTACGGCGCCCTTTGCCGCGCGCCAAGCCGCCGCGCGCCGGTTGTCGTTTTTCGGCCGTGCGGGTTTGCCCGGGGATGAGCCGCGTCGGGCCGCGCATCGCCAGCCTGGTGCCCAGCGTGACCGAGCTGGTCGTCGCGCTCGGGTTGCGCGAGCGGCTGGTCGCCCGCACGGGCTTCTGCATCCATCCGCGTGACGAACTGCGCGACGTGCCGAAGGTCGGCGGCACCAAGGACGTGCAGCTCGACCGCCTGCGCGCGCTCGCGCCGACGCATGCGATCGTCAACGTCGACGAGAACCGGCTCGAGCAGGTGCAGGCGTTGCGCGAGTTCGTGCCCGAGGTCATCGTCACGCACCCGAACGCACCGCTCGACAACCTGGCACTGCTGCAGCAGATGGTCGCGGCCTTCGGCGACGAACCCGGGGTCGCCGAGCGCGCCGCCGCGCTGCGCGACGAACTGCAGCGCGAACTCGCGCTGACGGCCGCGCGCCCGTGGCCGGCGTGCAAGGTGCTGTACCTGATCTGGCGCCAGCCATGGATGACCGTCGCGCGCGACACCTACATCGCGGCGATGCTCGCCACGGTGAACTGGCGCACCCTGCCCGACGTGACCGGCGGCCCGGCCGGCGCGGCCCGCTACCCGGTGGTGGATCCGGCCGCGCCGTGGCTGCGCGACGTGCAGCGCGTGCTGCTCAGCTCGGAGCCTTACCGCTTCGAGGCGAAGCACCTCGACGAGGCGCGCCGCCTCGCGCCCGGCGCGCAGGTGCAGCTCGTCGACGGCGAGCTGCTGAGCTGGTACGGCCCGCGCGCGGCCGCCGGGCTGCGCTACCTGCGCGAGCTTGCCGCGGCCGCGTGAACGCGCCCAGAATGCGCCGCCCCGAGCTCACCTTGCCGCCGTGGACCTGCTGAAGCCGCTCGTCGCGCTGCTCGCGATCGTCAATCCGATCGGCGTGGTGCCGTTCTTCATCTCGTTCACGCAGAGCTTCTCGCGCGAGCAGCGGCGGCGCACCATCCGCATCAGCAGCTTCACCGCCTTCGTCGTGATCGCCGTGAGCGCGCTGGCCGGGCTGAAGATCATCGAGTTCTTCGGCATCAGCATCGCGAGCTTCCAGGTCGGCGGCGGCACCTTGCTGCTGATCAGCGCGCTGTCGATGCTCAACGCGCAGCCGGCCGAGAGCAAGCCCACCGACGTGGCCGACGCCAACCAGAAGGTCGACGCCGGCGCGAGCATCGCCGTCGTGCCGCTCACCATCCCGCTGCTCACCGGCCCAGCCACCATCTCGACCATGGTCATCTACGCCGAGCGCACGCGTCACTGGTGGGAGCTGGCGGTGCTGGTGGGCTACGGCGTGGTGGTCGGGCTGGCGACCTTCGTCGCCTTCAGCGCGGCCGGCCGCATCGCGCGCTGGCTGGGCAAGACCGGCATCAACGTGATGACGCGGCTGATGGGCCTGATCCTCGCGGCGCTGGCCGTGGAGATCATGGCCGACGGGCTGGTGAAGCTGTTCCCGGTGCTCGGCTCGCACCTCGCGCGCTGAAGCCGCGCGCCGCGCCGCGCGGGCGCGAGGGCCGTCGGCTCTCGAGTCGATGTGGCTCCGCCACTCGACTCGAACCCCCGCGGGGGGCGGGCCGGCAGGGCCGGCCCTGGGGGCGCTCAGTCTCGAGTCGATGTGGCTCCGCCACTCGACTCGAACCCCCTCGGGGGGCGGGCCGGCAGAGCCGGCCCTGGGGGCGCTCAGAACAGCGACGCCAGGTAGTGCGCGAGGTCGACGATGTCTTCCTCGCTCACCGTCTGCGCCACCGCGGTCATGTTGCCCGCGTCGTTGGTGCGGGTGCGCGCCTTGAACGCCTTCATCTGCTTGATCACGTATTCCGGATGCTGGCCGGCCACGCGCGGGATCTCGTTCTGGCCGGCGAAGCCGCCGAGGTGGCACATCGTGCACAGCACCTCGTCGGCCTTCTTGCGGCCACGCGCCACGCGCGCGTCGTCGGGCTTGAAGTCGATGCGCTTCGGGCGCTGCGACGCGTAGTAGGCCGCGAGGTCGTGCATGTCCTCGCGCGTGAGCGGCGCGACCACCGGGTCCATCGCGGGGTCGCTGCGCCGGCCCTCCTTGAAGTCCTTGAGTTGCAGGTACAGGTAGCGCTGCGTCTGCCCGGCGAGGATCGGGAACGACGGCGCCGGCGGGTTGCCGTCGGCGCCGTGACAGGCGGCGCACACCTGCTGCGCCTTCGCGCGGCCGGCGGCCGCGTCCTGTGCCGACGCCGGCGCGGCCGGCACCGCCAGGGCGGCGCCGGCCAGCAGCGCGACGGCGATCGCGTGGCGGCCGCCTGTCACAGCGCGAACACGAACACGCTGTTGCCGCGCTTGAAGTCGAGCTGCGTGTTGCCGCCGGCGGCCACGGCGATGTACTGCTTGCCGTCGACCGTGTAGCTCACGGCCGGCGCGTTGACACCCGCGCCGCACTGGAACTTCCACAGCTCCTTGCCCGTCTTCGAGTCGAAGGCCTTGAACCAGCCGTTGCCCTCGCCGTTGAACACGAGGCCGCCGGCGGTGGCCAGCACGCCGCCGATCAGCGGCTCGGGGGTCTTCACGCCCCAGGCGACCTTGCCGGTGTCGATGTTCACCGCGACCAGCCGGCCCCACTGCTGCTCGCTCGGGATCACCTTGAACGCGCCGCCCAGCCACAGCTTGCCGCCGGGGTACTTGGCCGGCTCGACGTGGTAGGTCATCGGCTGGTGCAGGTTGGCCGCGAAGGTGAGGCGCAAGGTCGGGTCGACCGCCATCGGCGACCACTCCACGCCGCCGTTGGCGCCGGGCAGCATGCGCGCGCCCTGCGGCGTGGGCAGCACCCACATGTTCTCCTGCGGCACCATCGCCTCGCTGAAGCGGATCAGGCTGCAGTCCTTGCGGTCGTGCACGTAGACGTGGCCCGTCTTGCCGCCGTGGATGGCCACCTTCTGCATCGCGCCGCCCTTGCCGCGCGCGTCGGTGAGGATGACCGGCGAGACCGCGTCGAGGTCCCACACGTCGTGCGCGATGTACTGGTAGTGGCAGTGGTAGGTGCCCTTGTCGAGGTCGACCGCGACGATCGAGTCGGTGTAGAGGTTGTCGCCCGGGCGCTCGGCGCCGTACAGGTCGGGCGAGGGATTGCCGACCACGAACCACACCTTGCGTGCGGCCAGGTCGACCGCCGGCGCCATCCACACGCCGCCGCCCAGGGTCTTGTAGAAGTCGCCGCCCTTCTCGGCGAGCTGCTTCTTCTCGGCCTCGATGTCGCGCAGCATGTTGCGCCCGGTCGCGTCGTTGACGGCCCACACGCCCTCGTGGCCCTTCTCGGGGATCGTGTGGAAGGTCCACAGCTCCTTGCCGTCGTCGGTGTTGTAGGCCTTCACGAAGCCGCGCACGCCGTACTCGCCGCCGTTGGTGCCGATCAGCACCTTGTTCTCCACCACCACCGGGGCCATCGTCTCGGAGTAGCCCAGCTCGGGGTCGGCGATCTGCGTCTGCCACAGCACGGCGCCGGTCTTCGCGTCCAGCGCCACCAGCTTCGCGTCGAGCGTGCCCATGAAGAGCCGGCCGCCGGAGATCGCGACGCCGCGGTTGTTCGGGCCGCAGCAGTAGGTCGTCACCGGACCCATCTTGTGCTTGTAGTGCCAGAACTCGCGGCCGTTGGTCGCGTCGATCGCGTACACGTGGTTGTACGAGGTGGTCAGGTACATGATCCCGTCGACCACGATCGGTGCCGTCTCCATCGACTCCAGCACCTCGGTCTGGAACACGAAGGCCGGCTTGAGCTTCGCGACGTTCTTCGTGTTGATCTGCGCCGACGGGTGGTAGCGCGTCTGCGTGTAGCTGCCGTTGCTGTGCAGCCAGTTCTTCGCGTCGCGCTCGGCGCCGGACAGCATCTGCTGGCTCACGGCGATGGGCTTGGGCACGTCGGCCGCCTTCTTCGTCGCGCCGCCGGTGACTTCCTGCGCGAGCGCAGGCGCTGCGATGAGCAAAGCCGCGAGCCCGAGCACGGCCCGCCCGCAATGGCGAATGGTCACGATGGTCTCCTCGTTGGATGTCGGACGTCCGGGCCTCGAAGGTCGGCTCGGCGGCGCGCCGCAATCGCGTGGGCGCGTCAAGGACTGCGTCAGGGGGCGTATCGTCGCCGGCCGGATGTGCGCATCCGCGCGGACCCTGTACTGCACCTCGGGAACGGCATGCATACTGCGCGCGACGAGAGGGGCCTGCAATGTGCGGCGCAACACGCATCGAGGGTGTGCAGAAGCTGAACAGCGCGCGCGTCGCTCGCGCCGTGTCGCTCGTGCTGGCGGCGCTGCTGTCGTCGTGGCTGTGGGTCGCGCCGCAGCCGGCGCGCGCGCAAGGCGACGCGCGCCCGATCAACCAGCAGCTGCTGGCCGCCGTGCGCGCGGCCGACGTGCCGCGCATCGAGTCGCTGCTCGCGCAAGGCGCCGACGTCGACGCGCGCAACCGGGTCGGCGACACCTTGCTCAACGCCGCCGCGCGACGCGGCAATCTCCGGCTGGTGCAGCTCGCGCTCGCGCGGGGCGCCAAGGTCGACCTCGCCAACACGGCGGGCATCACGCCGCTGATGTCGGCCGCGTTCGGCGGCCACGAGGCGATCGTCGGGCTGCTGATCGAGCGGCGCGCGCCGCTGGAGCCGCTGGACCGGCTCGGCCGCAGCGCGCTCATCTACGCCGCCGGTGCCGGGCAGGTGCGCGTGGTGCAGCGCCTGCTCGAAGCCGGCGCGCAGGTCGACCATCGCGGCGCGAACCAGCTCACGCCGCTGATGTGGGCGGCCGGCCAGGGCCACGCCGACGTCGTGAAGCTCCTGCTCGCGCGCGGCGCGGACGCGTCGCTCGTCGACGACCGCGGCAAGAGCGCGCGCCAGATCGCCGCCGACCAGCAGCACGCGGCCGTGCTGGCCGCGCTGCCCTGAATCGCGGCCGCCGCGCCGCCGCCGATGCCGAGATGAATCCGCTGTCCACCGATCCCGTCTTCGACCACATCGTCATCGGCGCCGGCACGGCCGGCTGCCTGCTCGCCAATCGCCTGAGCGCCGACCCCGCCAAGCGCGTGCTGCTGGTCGAGGCCGGCGGGCGCGACGACTACCACTGGATCCACATCCCGGTCGGCTACCTCTACTGCATCGGCAACCCGCGCACCGACTGGCTCTACTTCACCGAGCCCGATCCCGGCCTCAACGGCCGCAGGCTGCGCTACCCGCGCGGCAAGGTGCTGGGTGGCAGCTCCAGCATCAACGGGATGATCTACATGCGCGGGCAGTCGCGCGACTACGACCACTGGGCCGCGGTGACGGGCGACGACGCCTGGCGCTGGGACGCCTGCCTGCCGTACTTCAAGCGCCACGAGGACCACTGGCGCGGCGCCGACGCGTGGCACGGCGCGGGCGGCGAGTGGCGCGTCGAGCGCCAGCGGCTGTCGTGGCAGATCCTCGACGCCTTCGCGGCCGCCGCGGTCGAGGCCGGCATCCCGGCGAGCGACGACTTCAACCGCGGCGACAACCTCGGCGTCGGCTACTTCGAGGTGAACCAGCGCCGCGGCTGGCGCTGGAACGCGACCAAGGCCTTCCTGCGGCCGGTGCGCGGTCGGCGCAACCTCGAGGTGTGGACCGGCACGCACGCGCGGCGCCTGCGGCTCGAGCGCGGCGCCGACGGCGCGCTGCGCTGCACGGGCGTGGAGCTGCTCACGCCGCGCGGCGTGCAGAGCGTGCGCGCGGCCGGCGAGGTGCTGCTCGCGGCCGGCGCGATCGGCACGCCGCAGCTGCTGCAGCTGTCGGGCGTCGGGCCGGGCGCGCTGCTCGCGGAGCTGGGCCTGCCGCTCGTGCACGAGCTGCCCGGTGTCGGCGCGAACCTGCAGGACCATCTGCAGATCCGCGCGGTGTTCAAGGTGCAGGGCGCGACCACGCTCAACACGCTCGCGAACTCGTGGTGGGGCAAGCTGCGCATCGGCGCCGAGTACGCGCTGCGGCGCAGCGGCCCGATGAGCATGGCGCCGTCGCAGCTCGGCGCCTTCGCCAAGAGCTCGCCCGAGCGCGCGTGGCCCGACCTGGAGTACCACGTGCAGCCGCTGTCGCTCGACGCCTTCGGCGAGCCGCTGCACGCCTTTGCCGCGTTCACCGCGAGCGTGTGCAACCTCAACCCGACCAGCCGCGGCAGCGTCACGATCCGCTCGCCGCGCCCCGAGGACGCGCCGGCCATCGCGCCGCGCTACCTGAGCACGCCGGAAGACCGGCAGGTCGCCGCGCAGTCGCTGCGCCTGACGCGCCGCATCGCGTCGATGCCCGCGCTCGCGAAGTACCGGCCCGAGGAGTACCGCCCCGGCGTGCAGTACCAGAGCGACGACGAGCTCGCGCGGCTGGCCGGCGACATCGCCACCACGATCTTCCATCCGGTGGGCACCTGCCGCATGGGCCGCGCCGACGACGCGCAGGCGGTGGTCGACTCGAGGCTGCGCGTGCGCGGCGTGGCGGGGCTGCGCGTGGTCGACGCGAGCGTGATGCCCACCATCACGAGCGGCAACACCAACGCACCCACCTTGATGATCGCCGAGCGCGCGGCCGAGTGGATCGGCTCGGCGCGCGGCTGATCGGCCGGTCGCCGGCGGCCGTCGCGCGGGGCTCGCCGCTGGTCGTTGCGGCTGGTCGTTGCCGCTGGTAGTTGCCGCAATGCCGGCGCACGCTTCGGCGTCGTAACATCACGTTGCCTTTGGTTGCACGTGGCCGTCCGAGGGCGCTGCGCAGACCTCCTTCTTGGCTTCCACCGACGACTCGCATCGTTCCGACCTGAACACGCCAGCCGACGTGGCCTCCGTGCCGCCGACGCCGGTGGAGCCCGCGTCACTCGCCGCCTCCGTCGCCCACGCCGCGCCGCGCTCGCGCCGCCATCGCGCGTGGGCGGCGCTGCGGCGCCTGCTCGGCCTGCCCGTGCGCGAGCCGCTCGACGCGCCCACCACCCTGATGCCCGGCCCGAGCGGCGAGTCGGCGCGACGCTGGCGCGCGCGCGCGGCGCTGTCGGGCGACTGGTTCTGGGAGACCGACGCGAGCCACCGCATCGTCTGGGTGTCGGAGGACGCGCGTCGCATCACGCGGCTCGGGCTCGACCCGCACCGGCTGCTCGGCCGCACGCACGCCGAGGTGCCGGAGTTCCTGCCGCCCGACGGCGGCTGGGACGCGCTGCACGCGCGCATGTCGCAGCACCACCGCCTGCGCGACGTGGTGTTCGAGGTCCATCGCCCGGGCGGTCGCGCGCCGCTGTGGGTCGCCATCAGCGCGCGACCGCGCCACGCGGCCGACGGCAGCTTCGTCGGCTACGAAGGTGTCGGCCACGACGTCACCGAGCAGCAGCTCGCGCTCAAGCGCCTGCGCGAGAGCGAGCAGCGCTACGCGGTGATGGCCGGGCTGTCGTCCGACTGGTACTGGGAGACCGACGCGGAGCATCGCTACACCTCGCTCGGCGAGGCCGCGCGCGAGCGGCTCGGGGCGCTGGCCGAGCGCGCGATCGGCGCGACGGCGTGGGACTGCTTCGCGCCGTCGCTGCCGGCCGAGCAGTGGGCACGCCATCGCGACGACCTCGACGCGCGCCGCACCTTCCGCGGGCTCGAGTACCGCATCGACCGCGGCCCCGGCCAGCGCGGCCTGTGGGTGTCGATCAGCGGCTCGCCGCGCTTCGACGCGCAGGGCCGCTTCCTCGGCTATCACGGCGTCGGCAGCGACATCACGCTGCGCAAGCGCGCCGAGCGGCTGATGGTGTCGCGCAACACCGCGCTCGAGGCGCAGGTGCGCGCGCGCACGGCCGAGCTCGAGCGCGCCAACCGCGACCTCGACGCCTTCGCGCGGCAGCTCGCGCACGAGCTGCGCACGCCGATCGCGCACATCCAGGGGCTGGCCGAGCTGCTGCTGCTGCGGCCCGAGGCGCAGCTCGACGCCGAGGCGCGCCGCTGGGTCGAGCTGCAGCTGCGCGCCACGCGCTCGATGGCGCAGACCGTGACGGCGCTGCTCGACCTGGCGCGCTCGGCCTCGCTGCCGATCGAGCGCGTGCGGGTCGACGTGAGCCAGCTCGCGCACGAGGTCTCGCGCGACGTGGCGTCCGGCGAGCGGCGCGCCCCGGTGCGCTGGCACATCCAGCCCGGGCTCACGGCCGACGCCGCGCCGTCGCTGCTGCGCGTGGTGCTGGCCAACCTGCTGGGCAACGCCGCCAAGTTCACGCGCGACGTCGACGCGCCCGTGGTCGCGCTGAGCGCCGAGGACGTGGGCGGCGTGCGCGTGTTCACCGTCACCGACAACGGCGCCGGCTTCGACGAGGCCAAGGCCGCCACCTTGTTCCAGCCCTTCGTGCGGCTGCACGGCGGCGAGCAGTTCGCCGGCAGCGGCCTCGGGCTGTCGATCGTGCGGCGCATCGTCGAGCGCCACGGCGGCTGGGTGCATGCGAGCGGCCACCCCGGCGTGGGCGCGCAGATCAGCTTCACGCTCGCGCCCGAGCCGCCCGATCCGAACACCACCGTGGTCGACCCCAGCGGCGGCAGCGCCGCGCACGACCTGGCGCGCCCGGCGGCCACCGCGTAATTCCCGATGCCCGGCGCGCGGGGCCGCGCCTACAGTCGCGCCACTCGCAGAGGCGCCCGCTCCCGGGCGGGGCCGTCTGGGCGGGGGACCGAGGAGACACGGAGACGAGAAGACAGACGAACGGTCGTCGAACCGATCGGCCGCGAGGCCGATGACACAATGCGAAGGGCGCCGGTGTTGAGCCGGCGCCCTTTGTTTTGCGGGCGGCTCCGTCGTCCCCGTGCTGGCCCCGTCGCTTCCTTCATGCTCGATCTGCTGCTGGTCACCGCGGCCTCGGCGCTGGCCGGCTTCGTCGACGCCATCGTCGGCGGCGGCGGCCTGATCCTGGTGCCGGCGCTGTTCGGCGTGTACCCGGCCGCGCCGCCGCCCACCTTGCTGGGCACCAACAAGGGCGCGGCGATCTGGGGCACCGCGTGGGCCACCGCGCAGTTCGCGCGGCGCGTCGAGATGCCGTGGCGCGCGCTGCTGCCGGCCGCGCTGGCGGCGCTCGCCGGCAGCTTCGCCGGCGCGTGGACGGTCACCCAGGTCAGCGCCGACGGCCTCGGCGCGCGCTGCCCTTCGTGCTGCTGGCGGTGCTGCTGTACACGCTCGCGCGCAAGGAGCTCGGCCGCGCGCACGCGCCGCGCTTTCGGGGTCGGGCGCAGGCGCTGGCCGCCAGCGCGGTGGGCGTGGCGGTCGGCTTCTACGACGGCTTCTTCGGGCCGGGCACCGGCAGCTTCTTCGTGTTCCTGTTCGTGCGCCTGCTGGGCTACGACTTCCTGCACGCGTCGGCCGCGGCCAAGCTGCTCAACGTCGCGACCAACCTCGCCGCGCTGCTGCTGTTCGCGCGGCTCGGCCACGTGTGGTGGCACGTCGCGCTGGTCATGGCGGTGGCCAACGTGGCCGGCAGCCTGCTCGGCACGCGGCTCGCGCTGCGCCACGGCGCGGGCTTCGTGCGCGGCGTGTTCATCGTGGTGGTGTCCGCGCTGATCCTGAAGACCGGCTGGGACGCGTTCGTGCGCTGACGGCGCCGCGCCGGCGGCCGGCCCGGCGCGGAACAGCGCCCGCTTTCGCCCGCTGTTGCGGCGGCCGAGCGCCGCGGCGCGTGCCTAGCATGCGGGCATGAACGACGCGCCTGCCGACCTGCGCAGTCCCGACATCGACCTGCCCGCCCTGCCCGACGCGCTGGTGCGGCTGTCGCTGCTGATGGCCGAGGACGAACTCAACCTGCAGGCCGCCGCCGCGCTGGTGGAGTCCGACATGGCGCTGGCGGCGGCGGTGCTGAAGGCCGTCAATTCGCCGCTGTACGGGCTGCGCGGTCGCGTGCAGAGCGTGCAGCAGGCGATCACCTGGCTCGGCGTGCGCGAGGTCGCGGCCGTCACGTACGAGATCGGCCTGCGCTCGGCCTTCGCGCCGTCGGCCGGGCTCGAGCCGATCTGGCAGCGCGCCGCGCGCCGCGGCGTGCTGATGGGCCGCATGGCGCAGTCGCTCGGCATCGACGCGTGGGCCGCGCACTCCGCCGGCCTGTTCGAGGAGTGCGGCAAGGCAGTGCTGCTGCGTCACGCGCCCGACCACTACCCGGCGATGCTGCGCGCGGCCGCGTCCGACGCGGACCTGGTGGCGCTGGAGCGCACCGGCTTCGGCGTCGCGCACGACGCGCTGGGCGCCGCGCTGTGCGAGGCCTGGGGCCTGGGCCCGGCGGCGGTGGCCAGCGTGCGCCATCACGTCGAGGTGCAGGCCGGCGCCGCGCTGCCCGCGCAGGCGCCGCGGCGCTCGCTGTGCGCGCTGTCGGCGGTGGCGCACGCGCTGATGCACGACGCGGCGTCGATGCCCGACGTGGTGGCGCGCGTCGCACCCGAGGCGATGCTCGACGAGACGCTCGTGCGTCGCGCGGCCGAGCGCGTGACCGGCAGCCTCGCGGCGAACGAAGCCGCGGCCTGAGCGCCGACGTCGCGGGCATGCCCGCGATCCGGCGCGCCGGCGCGCCGGGCAGGCGCTGCCGCGGATTCACCCGGTGCGGGAAAGTCCCGTGCGCGCCGGGCCCTGGGCCTGCCTAATATCGGTCGTTGCTTATATTGCGATAGACCAAAGCCGATGCCCGCGTCGAAGGATCCCGCCCCCGAGGAACAGCGCGTCTACGAGGTCGCGGCGGAGCTGTTCGCCGTGATGGCCGCGCCGATGCGGCTGCGCATCATCAGCGCGCTGTGCCACGGCGAGAAGAACGTGAGCCAGCTGCTCGCCGAGATCGAGACCACGCAGCCCAACATGTCGCAGCACCTGTCGCACCTGTGGCGCGCCGGCGTGCTGGCGCGCCGCCGCGAGGGCTCGCAGGTGTTCTATCGCGTGCGCAACCAGAAGGCCATGATGCTGTGCCGCGCCGTGTGCACGCAGGTGGCCATCGAGCTCGACGATCCCGCCGCGGTGGCGCCGGCCGAACGGCTGGTGGCCGCGCCGTCGGCGGCCGCCTGAAGGAGCCGCCGGCCGTGACGCCGTACCGCGGGCTCGCGCCGGAGCTCCAGCACGACGGGGCGCTGGGCGCGCGCGTCCGGCGCGCGCCCGAGAACTTCCTCGACGCGCAGGCCATCGCGCGCGTGCAGGCCGAGGCGCGCCAGGGCCGTCGCGGCTTCCTGCGCTCGGTGGTCGCCGCCGCCGGTGTCGCGGCCGCGGCCGGTGCGGGCGGTCGCGCGCACGCGCAGGCCAACCCGCTGCCGGCCTCGGGCGGCGACCCGCACATCCTCGAACTGCCCGAGCACACGCGCGCGCTGGGGCAGGGCGTCGCGACCGACGGCTACGGCAAGCCGTCGAAGTACGAGGCCAACCTGCAGCGCCGGCAGAGCCCGGGCCTCACGCAGACGCGCCAGGCCTCGGTGTCGTTCTGCCCGCTGCAGGGGCTGTTCGGCATCGTCACGCCGAGCGGGCTGCACTTCGAGCGCCACCACCAGGGCTGGTGGGACATCGACCCGTCGAAGCACCGCTTCATGCTCAACGGGTCGGACGAGAAGATGCTCAAGCGGCCCATGGTCTTCACGATGGACGAGCTGATGCGGCTGCCGTCGGTGTCGCGCTTCCACTTCATCGAGTGCGGCGCCAACACCGGCATGGAGTGGGGCAACGTCGCGGTGCCGACGGTGCAGTACACGCACGGCATGCTGAGCTGCAGCGAGTTCACCGGCGTGCCGCTGGTCACCCTGCTCGAGATGTGCGGCGCCGACTGGAAGCGCGGCAGATTCGCGCTCGCCGAAGGCGCCGACGGCTCGTCGATGACGCGCACGATCCCGGTCGAGCTGATCCGCAGCGGCGAGGTGCTCGTCGCCTACGGCCAGAACGGCGAGATGCTGCGCCCGGAGAACGGCTACCCGCTGCGCCTCGTGGTGCCCGGCGTGCAGGGCGTGAGCTGGGTGAAGTGGCTGCGCCGCGTCGAACTGGGCGACCAGCCCTACGCGAGCAAGGACGAGAACATCCATTACATCGACCTCATGCCCGACGGGCTGCACCGCGCGTACACGTCGATCCAGGAGGTCAAGAGCGTGGTCACCACGCCGTCGGGCGGGCAGGTGCTGCTCGACAAGGGCTTCTACAGCATCAGCGGCCTCGCGTGGTCGGGCCGCGGGCGCATCGTGAAGGTCGACGTGAGCGTCGACGGCGGGCGCCACTGGCGCGAGGCACGGCTGCAGTCGCCGGTGATGGACAAGTGCCTCACGCGCTTCAGCCTCGACTGGGTGTGGGACGGCAAGCCCGCGCTGGTGATGAGCCGCGCCACCGACTCCACCGGCCAGGTGCAGCCCACCTACCGCCAGCTGCGCGCGGTGCGCGGGCGGCGCTCGATCTATCACAACAACGCGATCCAGACGTGGCTCGTCCAGGAGAGCGGCGAGGTGAAGAATGTCCAGCTCTCGTGACGGGAGTGCCGCGGGCCGGGGCTGCGGCGGGCTCACGCTACGCGGGGGCATGAACGGGCTCGTGCGGTGCCGGCCCTTCGACGGGCTCAGGGCGAACGGTGGCGTCGGCGAGCCCAGCCCGATCGATGCGCTCACGATGCACGGGGGCTTCGACGAGCCCAGCGCTGATGGCGCAGTGAGGACGACGCGCGGGAGCCGCGATGCCCCGCGGGCTCCGACCTCTCCGTTCGGGCTGCGCCTGTCGAAGCCCCTCGCCGCCCGCCGCCGCCTGCCCGCGCTCGCGCTCGCGCTCGCGGCCGCGTGCCTGGCCGCCTCCGCGGCCCACGCCGCCGAGCGCTTTCCCGGCATCGGCCGTGCCGCCACACCGAAGGAAGTGGCCGCGTGGGACATCGACGTGCGTCCCGACTTCAAGGGCCTGCCGCCCGGCCGCGGCACGGTGGCGCAGGGACAGCAGGTGTGGGAGGCGAAGTGCGCCGGCTGCCACGGCGTCTTCGGCGAGAGCAACGAGGTCTTCACGCCCATCGTCGGCGGCACCACGAAGGAGGACGTGAAGACCGGCCGCGTGGCCGCGCTGCGCGATCCGAACTATCCGCAGCGCACGACCCTGATGAAGGTCTCGCAGCTGTCGACGCTGTGGGACTACATCCGCCGCGCGATGCCGTGGACCGCGCCGAAGTCGCTGACCGACGACGAGGTCTACGCGGTCACCGCGTACATCCTGCACCTCGGCGAGGTGCTGCCGGCGGAGTTCGAGCTGTCCGAGCGCAACATCGCGCAGGTGCAGCAGCTGCTGCCCAACCGCAACGGCAAGACGCTCGACCACGCCAAGTGGCCCGGCCCCGAGTTCGGCACGCGGCGCAAGCCCGACGTGCAGGGTACGGCGTGCATGCGCGACTGCGCGACCGAGCCGACGATCGCGTCGTACCTGCCCGACCACGCGCGCAACGCGCACGGCAACCTCGCGCAGCAGCAGCGCACCGTCGGCCCGCAGCGCGGCGCGAACACCGCGCCGGCAGCGCCGAAGGCCGCCGCCGCAGCGCCGGCAACGCCGGCGACGACGCCGACGGCGGCGGCCTCGGTCGGCTCGCTGCTGCAGTCCAATGCCTGCCTCGCCTGCCATCAGGTCGACGGCAAGCTCGTCGGCCCGGCCTTCCGCGAGATCGCCGCGCGCTACGCCGGGCGCGACGACGCGGTGGGGCAGCTCGTCACGAAGATCCGGCAAGGCGGCGTGGGCGCGTGGGGCACGGTGCCGATGCCCGCGCAGTCGATCGGCGAGGCCGAGGCCGCGCAGATCGCACAATGGCTGGCCGGCGGCGCGAAACCCTGATGCGGTGCCGAGGCGCGATCCGGGCGATGATCCAGTGGGTGTCCGAAACAGGAGGTCGTGGATGACACAACGACGTGAAGTGATGAAGACCGGCGCGAAGCTCGCCGGGCTGCTGGCGACGATGTCGCTGCTGCCGCGCGACGTGCTGGCCCAGAGCGGCTGGCCCAAGGCGGCGTTCGAGGCCAAGTCGCTCGACGACGTGGCCAAGGCGCTCGGCGTGGCCAAGCCCGCCGAGAGCAAGGACCTGACCCTGCAGGGCCCCGACATCGCCGAGAACGGCGCCGTCGTGCCGGTCGGCGCGACGACCACCTTGCCCGGCGTCAAGCGGGTCATGCTGCTGGTCGAGAAGAACCCGAACGCGCTGGCGGCGGTGTTCGACCTGACCGATGGCGTCGAGCCGGCCGTCTCCACGCGCGTGAAGATGGGCCAGACCTCGAACGTCTACGCCGTCGCGGTGCTCGCGGACAACCGCGTGCTCTACGCGCAGAAGGAAATCAAGGTCACCCTCGGTGGCTGCGGAGGTTGAGAGATGGCAGACCCGATGCGGATTCGCGCGCAGGCGCAAGGCGGCAACGCGGTGGTGCGCGTGCTGATGAGCCACGAGATGGAGACCGGCCAGCGCAAGGACTCGGCCGGCAACACGATCCCCGCCTGGTTCATCCAGGAAGTCACGGCGCAGCACAACGGCAAGACCGTGATGACGGCGCTGTGGGGGCCGGCGATCTCGAAGAACCCGTTCCTGCAGTTCACCGTCAAGGGCGCCAAGGCCGGCGACAAGATCACGGTGACCTGGGTCGACAACAAGGGCGGCAAGCGCACCGACGAAGCGGCGGTCGCCTGAGCTGAACCTGCGAGCGGCCCACCCGGTCCACCCCGGATAGCCAGCACCCGCGGCGTGCGGCACCCTGCGCGTCGCGGGCGCGTCCGCCCGCCCGAAGCACGAGGAGACGAATGAAGTACGCCACCGTCACGGGGCTCGCCGCCGCGCTGCTCGCCAGCGGCGCCGCGTTCGCCCAGACCAACGCGGCCGACGGCATCGCGCAGTACCGCGCGATGCTCGCCGACGGCAACCCGGCCGAGCTGTTCGAGGCCAAGGGCGAGGCCTTGTGGAAGCAGAAGCGCGGCCCGAAGAACGCCTCGCTCGAAGCCTGCGACCTCGGCAAGGGGCCGGGCGTGGTGAAGGGCGCCTTCGTCGAGCTGCCGCGCTGGTTCGCCGACACGAAGAAGGTGCAGGACCTGGAGTCGCGCCTGCTCACCTGCATGGAGACGCTGCAGGGCCTGAACGCCGCCGAGATCGCGAAGACGCCGTTCGGCCGCGGCGAGCAGGCCAATCTCGAGGCGCTGGTGGCGTGGATCTCGGCCGCCTCGCGCGGCATGCGCTTCAACCTGCCGCAGTCGCATGTCGAAGAGAAGAAGATGTACGAGATCGGCAAGCGCGTGTTCTTCTTCCGCGGCGGCCCGTACGACTTCTCGTGCGCGTCGTGCCACGGCGAGGCGGGCAAGCGCATCCGCCTGCAGGACCTGCCCGACCTCACGAAGAACCCCGGCGACGGCGTCGGCTTCGCGGCCTGGCCGGCCTATCGCGTCTCCAGCGGCGAGCTGTGGGGCATGCAGCGGCGCCTGAACGACTGCTACCGCCAGCAGCGCTTCCCGTACCCCGGCTACGCGTCCGACGCGACCATCGCGCTGGGCGTGTACATGGGGGTCAACGCCAAGGGCGCGGAGTCGATCGCGCCGTCGATCAAGCGCTGAACGGGAGCCGACGCATGAAGAAGTTCCGCCATCCCCGTGCCGTCGCCGCGCTGGCCGCTGCCGGTGCCGTCGCCGCGATCGCCGGCTGCGCCACCTTGCCGTCGCCCGCCGAGCTCGATGCACTGACGCAGCAGGTCATGAAGGCCTCGTTCCGCGAACAGGGCATCGCCAAGATGGACCGCATCGAGCAGGACCTCGCGCAGCGCGCCTGCTCGTCGCCCGACGCGCCGCCGGCCGACGTGGCCAGGCGCATCGAAGCCGAGGCGCTCGCGACCATCAAGCCGCCGTCGGACGGCAAGTACCTCGGCGACTGGCGCGAAGGCGAACGCCTCGCGCAGAACGGCCGCGGCATGACCTGGACCGACGCGGCCAACGCGCCGAGCGGAGGCAACTGCTACAACTGCCACCAGATCAGCAAGCAGGAGATCTCGTTCGGCACGCTCGGCCCCAGCCTCTACCAGTACGGCAAGCTGCGCGGCGTGACCGACCCCAACGCCCCCGCGGCGCAGCCGATCGTGCAGTACACGTGGGGCAAGATCTACAACTCGAAGGCCTACACGGCGTGCTCCGGCATGCCGCGCTTCGGCCACGCCGGTGTGCTCAACGAGAAGCAGATGCGCGACATCATGGCGCTGCTGCTCGATCCGCAGAGCCCCGTCAACCAGTGAGACCTTCCGCATGAACCTGGGCCGCCGCGACTTCGCGCGCGTGCTCGGGGCGGCGGCCGTCGCCGGCTTCGCGCTCGACGCGCGCGAGTCGCACGCACAGGCCGCGTCGCCCTACGAGCTGCCGCGCTTCGGCAACGTCTCGCTGCTGCACTTCACCGACTGCCACGCACAGCTGCTGCCGATCCACTTCCGCGAGCCGAGCGTCAACCTCGGCTTCGGCGAGCAGGCCGGCAAGCTGCCGCACCTGGTGGGCGAGGCGCTGCTGAAGGCCGCGGGTCTGCGCCCGGGCACGCGCGAGGCGCACGCGTTCACCTGCCTCGACTTCGAGCGCGCCGCGCGGCGCTACGGCAAGGTCGGCGGCTTCGCGCACCTCGCCACGCTCGTGAAGCGGCTCAAGGCCTCGCGGCCCGGCGCGCTGCTGCTCGACGGCGGCGACACCTGGCAGGGCTCGGCCACCTCGCTGTGGAGCGGCGGGCAGGACATGGTCGATGCCTGCCTGCGGCTCGGCGTGGACGTGATGACCGGGCACTGGGAGTTCACCTACGGCGCCGAGCGCGTGAAGCAGGTGGTCGACGGCGACTTCAAGGGCCGCGTCGACTTCGTGGCGCAGAACGTGCGCACCACCGACTTCGGCGACGAGGTGTTCAAGCCCTACGTGATGCGCGAGGTCAACGGCGTGCCGGTGGCCATCGTCGGCCAGGCCTTCCCCTACACGCCGATCGCCAACCCGCGCTACTTCGTGCCCGACTGGAGCTTCGGCATCCGCGACGAGGAGATGCAGAAGGCGGTCGACGACGCGCGCGCCAGGGGCGCGCAGGTCGTGGTGCTGCTCAGCCACAACGGCATGGACGTCGACCTGAAGCTGGCCTCGCGCGTGAGCGGTCTCGACGCCATCCTCGGCGGCCACACGCACGACGGCGTGCCGCTGCCGGTGGTCGTGAAGAACCGCGGCGGGCAGACGCTCGTCACCAACGCGGGCAGCAACGGCAAGTTCCTCGGCGTGCTCGACCTCGACGTGAAGGCCGGCCGCGTGGCCGGCCTGCGCTACCGGCTGCTGCCGGTGTTCGCCAACCTGCTGCCGGCCGACCCGGACATGCAGGCGCTGATCGACAAGGTGCGCGCGCCGCACGAAGCGAAGCTGCGCGAGGTGCTCGCGGTCAGCGACGCCTTGCTGTACCGGCGCGGCAACTTCAACGGCTCGTGGGACCAGCTGCTGTGCGACGCGCTGATGGAGGTGCAGGGCGCGCAGATCGCGTTCTCGCCCGGCTTCCGCTGGGGCACCACCTTGCTGCCCGGTCAGCCGATCACGCGCGAGCTGCTGATGGACCAGACCGCCATCACCTACCCGTACACCACCGTCAGCGAGCTCACCGGCGAGCAGATCAAGACCATCCTCGAGGACGTGGCCGACAACCTGTTCAACCCCGACCCGTACTACCAGCAAGGCGGCGACATGGTGCGCGTGGGCGGCCTGCAGTACACCATCGCGCCGGCCGCCGCGATGGGCTCGCGCATCAGCGACATGCGCCTGGACGGACGGCCGCTCGAGGCCGGCAAGAGCTACAAGGTCGCCGGCTGGGCGCCGGTGTCGGAGCAGGCGCGCGACGCGAAGACGCCGCCGGTGTGGGAGCTCGCCGAGCAGTGGCTGCGCGCCCGCGCCAAGGGCGGCGCGCCGGCGCGCGTGGCGCCGCGCCGGCTGAACCTGCCGCGCATCGTCGGCGCCGAAGGAAATCCGGGCATAGCCTGAACCTGCGCCCCCACGCTCGCTGCGCTCGCTGCCCCCCGAGGGGGCTTCGGGTCCTTGGGGCGGCCCGGCGGACCCGAGCCTGCGGCTTCGGGTGCCCCCGGTGTTCGGCGCGATGGCGAGCCGCTACGCTCGCCGGCACCGTCCACGAGCGGAGCGTCCGATGAGCCATCCCGACGTCGTGCCCGACGCGCTGGCGCTGCAGCGCCTGTACCACTGGGAGCGCACGGCGCCCGACGCGGTGTGCCTGACGCAGCCGCTGGGCGGCGGCGCGCTGCGCGACTTCACCTGGGCGCAGGCGGCCGACCAGGCCCGGCGCATGGCCGCGCACCTGCGCGCGCTGGGCCTGCCGCCGGGCTCGAACATCGCCATCCTGTCGAAGAACACCGCGTGGTGGCTGATGGCCGACTGGGCGATCTGGATGGCCGGGCACGTGTCGGTGCCGCTGTACCCGACGCTGACCGCCGCCACCATCCGCCAGATCCTCGAGCACAGCGAGTCGAAGCTGCTGTTCGTCGGCAAGCTCGACGGCTGGGACGCGATGAAGCCCGGCGTGCCGGCCGAGCTGCCGTGCATCGCGCTGCCGCTGGCGCCGCCCACCGACTACCTGCGCTGGGACTCGGTGGTCGAGGCCACCGCGCCGCTGCAGGGCCAGCCGGTGCGCGGCGCCGACGAGCTGTGCACGATCATGTACACCTCGGGCACCACCGGCGCGCCCAAGGGCGTGATGCACAGCTTCGGCGGCTTCGCGTGGGCCACCCAGGCGGGTCTCAAGCGCGTGCAGCTCGAACGCGACTGGCGCATGCTGAGCTACCTGCCGCTGGCGCACGTGGCCGAGCGCATCGTGGTCGAGCACGGCATGCTGGCCAGCGGCATGCACGTGTTCTTCGCCGAGTCGCTCGACACCTTCGCCGCCGACTTGCAGCGCGCGCGGCCCACCTGCTTCTTCTCCGTGCCGCGGCTGTGGGTGAAATTCCAGCAGGGCGTGCACGCGAAGATGCCGCCGGCCAAGCTGCAGCGGCTGCTGCGCGTCCCGCTGCTCGGCGGCATCGTGCGCCGCAAGATCCTCAAGGCGCTCGGCCTCGACCAGTGCCGGCTCGCCGCCGGCGGCGCGGCACCGATGCCGCCGGAGCTGCTGAAGTGGTACGCCGACCTCGGGCTGGAGATCGTCGAGGTCTACGGCATGACCGAGAACTGCGGCATCTCGCACGCCACCTTGCCCGGCCAGCCGCGCCCCGGCACCGTGGGACTGCCCTACGACGGCGTCGAGAGCCGTCTCGACCCGGCCAGCGGCGAGATCCAGATGCGCAGCGGCGGGCTGATGCTCGGCTACTTCAAGGAGCCCGGCCTCACGCGCGAGGCGTTCACCGACGATGGCTGGCTGCACACCGGCGACAAGGGCCAGCTCGACGCGGCCGGCAACCTGCGCATCACCGGCCGCGTGAAGGACCTGTTCAAGACCAGCAAGGGCAAGTACGTCGCCCCCGCGCCCATCGAGGACAAGCTCGTCATGCACCCGGCCGTCGAAGCCTGTGCGGTGACCGGCGCCAACCTTGGCCAGCCCCTCGGGCTGGTGATGCTCAACGCCGACGCCGCCCAGCGCGCCGCCGACGCGGCACTGCGCGCCGAGATCGAAGCGTCGCTCGAGGCCCACCTGCGCGACGTGAACGCGCGGCTCGACCCGCACGAACAACTCGACTGCCTGGTGGTCCTGACCACGCCGTGGACCGTCGACAACGGGTTCATCACGCCCACCTTCAAGGTCAAGCGCAACCGCATCGAGGAAGCCTACGCCGCGCACTACGAGCGCTGGATCGAAGCGCGGCGGGCGGTGGTGTGGGTGGGGGTGTAGCGCGGGCGCCGCCGCACCTCACTCCCGCTGCTGCTCCATCAGCAGGTACGTGTTGTACGCATTGATGCGGTTGGCCATGCGGAACAGCGGCAGCGACTCGTAGCGCGACCAGTCGGTGGCGGCGTAGGCGTCGTCGAAGGGTTGCATCTCGCGTGCGGCGCGGCCCATGGTCTGGCGCAGGTAGGCGAGGTAGTCGCGCGTGAGTTGCAGGTCGGCGCGCGCGTCGTGCGACACCGGCCCGTGGCCGGGCACGATGACGCGCGGCGCGAGCGCGAGCATCCGGTCGAGCGAGGCGATCCAGCGGCGGCTGTCGGCGGTACCGACGAAGGGCACGCGGCCGCGGAACACGAGGTCGCCGGCGAACAGCACGCCGTCGGGCTCGACCGCCACGGCCAGATCTTCCGGCGTGTGCGCGGGCCCGACGTGCACGAGGCGCAGTCGCACGCCGCCGAGCTCGAGCGTGGTGTCGGCCTCGAGCCAGCGGTCGGCGGCCACGAGCGTGGTGCCCGGCTCGGTGAGGCCTTCTTCGATGCTGGTGCGCAGCCGCAGCGGCGCGGTCTCGGAGCCGAGGTATTCGCGCGCCGACGCGTGCGCGACCACCGTCGCGCCGGCGCGTCGCAGTTCGGCCAGACCGTACACGTGGTCGGCGTGATAGTGCGTCACCACGGCGTGCGTCACGGGCTGCCGCGCGACCCGCGCGATCGCCGCGAGCAGTTCGCGCGCCAGCGCCGGCGAGCCGAGCGCGTCGACCAGCACCACGCCGGCCGGCGTGACCACGACGCCGGCGTTGCTGATGAAGTTGCGGTTCTCGCGCGTGCCGAGCGCGGCCAGCCCCTGCACGAACCAGCAGTGCTCGGACACGCGCTGCAGCTCGACCGGCGGGGCCGGCTGCGCACCGGCGCGCACAGCGAGCGCAGCGACGGCGGTGGCCGCGGCGGTGGCGATCAGGCGGCGTCGCGCGGTGCGCGCGGCCGAAGTCAATCGACCTTCGCCCCCGACACCTTGACCACCTGCGCCCACTTCTTCGTCTCGGCGTCGATCAGCTTCGCGAACTCGGCGGGCGTGTTGCCGCTCGGGTTGGCGCCCTGCGACTGCAGGCGCTCCTTCAGCGCGGGGGTCTGCAGCGCCCTGGCCACTTCCTGCTGCACGCGGTTGACGATCTCCGGCGGCGTGCCGGCCGGCGCGAACAGGCCGAACCACGAGCTGGCCTCGTAGCCCTTCAGTTCGTTCACGCCCGACTCGGCGATGGTCGGCAGCTCGGGCAGCGCGCCCGAGCGCGTGGCGCTGGTCACCGCGAAGGCCCTGAGCTTGCCGGCCTTGATGTGCGGCATGGCCGAGGGCAGGTTGTCGAACATCACGTCGGCGTTGCCGGCCAGCAGGTCGATCATCGCCGGGCCGGAGCCGCGGTACGGCAGGTGCAGCATGAAGGTGCCGGTCAGGCTCTTGAACAGCTCGCCGGACAGGTGGATCGACGTGCCGTTGCCCGAGCTCGCCATGTTGAGCTTGCCGGGGTTGGCCTTCAGCGCCTTCACGAGGTCGGCCACGGAGTTGACGCCGTACTTCTGCGCCTGCGCCGGGTTCATCACCAGCACGTTGGGCACGCCGGCCACCAGGGTGATCGGCGCGAAGTCCTTCACGTGGTCGTAGGGCATCTTCGGGTACAGCGCCGGGTTGATGGCGTGCGTGCCCACGGTGCCCATCAGCAAGGTGTAGCCGTCGGGCGGCGCCTTGGCGACTTCGGCCGCGCCGGTGTTGCCGCCCGCGCCGGGCTTGTTGTCGACCACGAACGGCTGGCCGAAGGCGCGCTGCAGCTCGGGTGCGAGCGCGCGCGCGAGGATGTCGGTGGTGCCGCCGGCCGCGAAGGGCACGACGATGCGCACCGGCTTGCTCGGCCAGCCCGCCGCGGCCTGCGCGGCGGCCACGCCGGGCAGCGCGAGGGCGGGCAGCGCGAGCGCGATCGCGGCCAGCAGCGCGCGGCGCATGGGTCGCGGCGGTGTGAAGAGGGCGTGCGGGACGTACGGCATGGTCGGACTCGGCAGGGCAGCGGTGACGATGCCGCCGAGTGTGCGCGTTCGCGCGCAGGCCCTGCACCGGGCTTGCCCGATTGCGGGGGTGGCGCGGCGCGACCATGCTTGCCTCGCCCCGCAGTCATCCGGAGTTCCTTGCCCATGAAACGTCGTCACGTCATCCGTTCCATCGCCGCCGCGCCCGTGCTGGCCGCGCTGCCTTTCGTCGCGCGCGCGCAGGGCCAGTGGCCTGCGCAGCCGGTCAAGCTGATGATCGCCTTTCCCGCCGGCGGGCCGACCGACATCACGATGCGCGTGCTGGCCGAGAACGCGAGCAAGCTGCTCGGCCAGCAGGTCGTGGTCGAGAACAAGCCCGGCGCCGGCGGCACCCTGCCGGCGCAGCAGCTGCAGCAGAGCCGGCCCGACGGCTACACGCTCGCGCAGGTGCCGCTCGGCGTGTTCCGCCTACCGTACACCACGCGCATCACCTGGGACCCGGTGAAGGACATCACCTACATCATCGGCATCACCGGCTACGCCTTCGGCGTGGTCGTGCCGGCCGACTCGCCCATCAAGTCGTGGGCCGACTTCGTGGCCTACGCGAAGGCCAACCCGGGCAAGCTCACCTACGGCTCGACCGGCGCGCTGACCAGCCCGCACCTGACGATGGAAGACATCGCGCAGCAGGCGGGCCTGCAGCTCACGCACGTGCCGTTCAAGGGCAGCGCCGACCTGATGCAGGCCATCCTCGGCGGCCACATCATGGCCGCGGCCGACTCCACCGGCTTCGCGCCGCACGTGGCCGCGGGCAAGCTGCGCGTGCTCAACACCTGGGGCGAGCAGCGGCTGGCCAAGTTCCCCGACGTGCCCACGCTCAAGGAGCTGGGCCTGCCGATCGTGCAGGCGTCGCCGTACGGCCTGGGCGGTCCGAAGGGCATGGACCCGGCGCTGGTGCAGCGCATCCACGACGTCTTCAAGTCGGCGATGGAAATGCCGAATCACGTGGAGGCGCTGGCCAAGTACGACCAGCAGCTCCTCTACATGAGCCCGTCGCAATACACCCGTTTCGCCGAAGAGACGTTCCGCAAGGAGAAGGCCCTGGTCGACAAGCTCGGGCTGGCCAAGCCGGGCTGATCGCCGCCGCCGTGCCCGAGCCGCCGCCTCCGCCCGACCTCGGTGCCATCGTCCACCGGGTGCAGTCGCGGTTCATCCGCGGCGCGGGCGCGGCCGAGGTCTTCGACCCGCTGCTGCCGGAGCTGCTGGCGATCACCGGCAGCGAGTACGGCTTCGTCGCCGAGGTCTGGCACGACCCGGCCGGCGAGCCGTACCTGAAGATCTTCACGCTGACCGACATCTCGTGGGACGACGCGACGCGCGAGCGCGTGGCCCGCGAGCGCCGCGACGGCCTCGAGTTCCGCAACATGCGCAGCCTGTTCGGCGTGCCCGTGCGCTCGCGCGAACTCGTGATCGCCAACGCGCCGGCCACCGACCCGCGCCGCGGCGGGCTGCCGCGCGGGCATCCGCCGCTCGACGCGTTCGCGGGCGTGCCGCTGTTCCACGGCGGCGAGCTGGTCGGGCTCGTCGGACTCGCCAACCGGCCGGGCGGCTACGACGAGGCGCAGCTGCGCGCGCTCGAACCGCTGTGGAGCGCGGTGGGCGCGATCATCGGCGCCGTGCAGCTCGCGCGCGCGAAGCAGCGCAGCGAACAGGCGCTGCGCGAGAGCGAGGCGCTGCTGGGCAAGCTGTCGCGTCACGTGCCCGGCGTGATCTACCAGTTCGTGATCGACGCGCGGGGCCACGGCTCGATGCCGTACGCGAGCGACGGCCTGAAGGCGCTGTTCGGCGTCGACCCGCACGACGTGGTCGGCGACGCGCGGCCGGTGCTGAAGCTCGTGGTGCCCGAGCACTTCCAGCGCATCCTCGACAGCATCGCCGAGTCGGCCGCGCGCCTCACGCCGTGGCACCAGGAGTTCGAGGTGCAGGTGCCCGGTCGCGGCCGGCGCTGGATCGAGGGCTACTCGATGCCCGAGCGGCTGCCCGACGGCAGCACCATCTGGCACGGCCACCTCAACGACATCACCGAGCGCAAGCAGTACGAGCAGGCGCTCGTCGCCGCGCGCGCCGCCGAGCGCGCCAACCTCGCCAAGACCGAGTTCCTCTCGCGCATGAGCCACGAGCTGCGCACGCCGCTCAACGCGGTGCTCGGCTTCGCGCAGCTGATGCGGCTGGATGCGGGCGCGCCGCTGCCGGAGGCCCAGCGTGCGCGCGTGCAGCACATCGAGCGCGCGGGCGCGCACCTGCTGGCGATGATCAACGACGTGCTGGACCTGTCGCGCATCGAGGCCGGCGAGATGGCGCTGTCGATCGAACCGCTGCGCGTGGAGACGGTGGCCGCCGACGCGCTGGCGCTGGTGGCCGGCGCCGCCACCGACGCCGGCGTGCAGCTCGCGCCGGTGCGCGCGGGGCCGGCGCTGTTCGTGCTGGGCGACCGCGTGCGGCTGCGCCAGGTGCTGGTGAACCTGCTGTCCAACGCGGTCAAGTACAACCGCCGCGGCGGCCGCGTCGAGCTGCGCGCGCGGCCCGACGGCGAGCTCGTCGAGATCGCGGTCGAGGACAGCGGCCGCGGCCTGACGCGCGAGCAGCTCGGGCAGCTGTTCCAGCTGTTCAACCGCCTCGGCGCCGAGCGCACGGGTATCGAGGGCACCGGCATCGGGCTGGTCATCACGCACCGGCTGGTCCACCTGATGGGCGGCACGATCGACGCGAGCAGCGAGCCCGGCCGCGGCTCGGTGTTCCGCGTGCGCCTGCCGGTGGCCCGGGCGGCGTTCGCCGACACCGCGCCGATGCCCGAGCCGGCGGCGGCCGAAGCGCCGCCGCCGCGGGCGCAGCGCGTGGTGCTCTACGTCGAGGACAACGACGTCAACGTGCAG
>Ga0209172_10002603_pt1 | contig 31058 bp, 28 predicted proteins | sample LarsenN4metaG_FD_184113 | JGI IMG/M metagenome (GOLD analysis project Ga0209172, IMG submission 184113) | Hot spring sediment bacterial and archeal communities from British Columbia, Canada, to study Microbial Dark Matter (Phase II) - Larsen... ... | reverse complement strand
GGGCCAAACCCGCAGCCAGTTACGCAGCACCCAGAGACGCCCCGAGTTGCTTCAATCCTTCTGGAAACAAACAGGCCTGGCTTGGCCTTAGATTGTTAACAGGCTATGCGAAGCTCAGTAAGAGAACAGCATGGGGCAGGAATGCCTTTGCTGCGCTGCAAACTCCCCCCATTCGCCGCCAAACGCAATCCGACCCCGTGGCTCATCCCCGACTTGGTTTTCCTCGTGATTTGTCATTTGTCCTTTGAGCTTTGTCCTTCTGGTGCAGCTTCTCTGCCTTCGGCTGAATATTCTGCCGAATCCACGTTCACCGGCCTGCGTCTAAATGGGCATGAAGACGACATCCCTCCTGGGTCTTGGAATCCTCACCGCTGCGGCGGCCCTGCTCCCGCTGCACAGCGCGGAAGCCCGAAATGACCGCCATCACCGGCATGACCGCTGCGAAGACAACAACCGCGGCTATCATCGCCACCACCGGCACCATGACCGCCACGGCAGCGGACTCTTCTTCTCCTTCAATTTCAGTCCTCCGCCGGTTTATCACACGCCGGTCCGGCCGGGTTATTCCTCGCATCGCGTCCTGGTCCGGGATGTGCAAATCGCGCTGATCCGCCGGGGTTACGACATTGGGGCGGTGGACGGTGTGGCCGGCCCGCGCACGCGCGGCGCCCTGGCCCACTACCAGGCGCGGCATGGACTTTACGCCGGCGGCCAGATCGATGAACCCACACTCCGGTCTCTCCGCCTGATCTGACTCTTGATTCAGCCCGAAAATCCCCTTCCGCCCTGCGGAGTGCCCCGGCTAGGACTCGAACCTAGAACCAATTGATTAAGAGTCAACTGCTCTACCATTGAGCTACCGAGGCGGAAGATGCGGTGCGGGCACCCGCAAGGAAAAGCCTAAGTGTGCAGGCGCTTCCGGATCAAGTGGAATTCCGCAGAACCCGGCCATTGGGGTGCAATTGCGTCTGGCAGCAACCGAATGGCTTCAGAGGAAGGCCACCTGCTGGCACTCAGGCCCTGGCGCCCCAGCCTGGGGACAGTTTACCCGCCTCAGGCGGGTAAACTGTCCCCGTTTTGTGCCCGCACCTGCTACCGATTGTAATTACACCCGGGCCGATAGGGTGCAATGCGATCGGCAGCAGGGGAGAACAAGCCGGGTTCAGAAGAACATTTTGATGAACGCTTTGGAGCGCAGGCCGTCCAGCCACTCCTGCTGGAGGCGTTCTTTTTCCTGCTGCAGCAGGGTGTTCTCGATGCGCTCACGGACATCATTGAGGGCGATGACGGTGGACTTGCGGATTTCTTCCACCAGGACGATGTAGTAGCCGTCATCGGTTTCCACGATGCCGCTGTTTTGGCCGGGCATGAGGGTGAAGGCAATCTTGGCCAGTTCCGGACGGAGGGTGCTGGCGGAGACCCAGCCGAGATCGCCACCATTGGTGCGCTGCGGCCCCTCGGAGTAGCCGCGGGCCAGGCTGCCAAAGTCCGAGCCGGTCTGCACTTTGGCAAGGATGTCCTCCATGATCAGACGCTGGGGATCCACTTCCCGCTCCTTGCCGTCGGTGCCTTTGCGTGTTTCTTTGAAGAGGCCTTTTTTGAGGAAGATCATGCGCATCTTGGCCTGGTCCGGCTGGACGAACTGGCGGACGTTGTCCTGGTAATACTGCTCGATGGCGTAGGGGGAAACGATGACGGAGGAGGAGACATTGCGGGCGCGCATGGCCTGGAGGATGATGTTGTTGCGGACCTGCTCCTTGAATCCGGAAACGGTCATCCCACGCGCCTGCAGGGTGCGGACCAGGGCGGCACGATCCCCCTCATACTGTTCCTTGACGATCTGGCGGATGCGTTCTTCCACCACGTTGTCAGGAATAAAAAAGCCCTTGGTGTTGAATTCCTGAATGATGAGTTCGCGCTCGATCAGTGACTTGAGCGCGCTGAGGCGGGCTTCTTTGACTTTTTCGACCAGCTCCACGCCGGAGTAGATTTCACGGTATTGGGCCTCGGTGGGGTCCACTTCTTTGCGGACCTGGGAAAAGGTGATGACCTTGTCATTGACCACGGCGGCAACTCCATCCACCACCTGGGCAGTGGCCAAGCCGCCGGTGATCAGGAAGATGGCCGTGGCGAGGAAGGCGGTGTGGTGAAGGATTTGAGCCATTTTTCGATTTCCAACATTTTCGCTTTGGCGGACGTGGCGGTCAACCGGGGAAATTTCGAGCCGACCATGACGAAGTCGCCCTTGCGGGTGAGCATGAGTTTTCCGTCCTGGGTCTCGATACGTGTGAAATCCCCATTTAAGCCGTTGATTCTACAACGGTTATAAAGAAGAAGCAACTCCACAGATTCAGGCCAGCGCCCGTAGCGGTCTTTCCAGCGGACGCGGAGCTGGTCCCATTCACCCAGGGTCTGGGTTTCCGCCAGCTCCCGGTAGGCGGCGATGCGCCAGCCAGTGTCACTGATGTAGGCGGCGGGGATGGAGGCGTTGGCGGCACCGGCCCGGGCGGAACCCTCGCCAATGGCCAGGAAATCGAGACGCAGCTGGATTTCCCTGCTCGTGGGCTCGCGCCCGCCCTGGAGGCGGGCGACGGCTTTTTTGAGCAGGCGGCAATACAGGTCGAAGCCGATGGCGGCGATGTGGCCGCTTTGCATGGTGCCCAGGAGATTGCCCGCACCGCGGATTTCCAGGTCGCGCATGGCGATTTTGAAGCCGGCGCCCAGCTGGCTGTATTGCCGGATGGCCTGGACACGCTTGCCCGCATCCCCACGGATGAGGTCGCGCGGGAGCATGAGATAGGCATAGGCACGGTGCTGCGCCCGTCCGACACGCCCGCGGAGTTGATAGAGATCGGCCAGGCCGAAGCGGTCCGCGCGGTCGATGATGATGGTGTTGGCGTTGGGAATATCGATGCCGCTCTCGATGATGGTGGTGGCGACGAGGACGTCCGTCTTGCCCGCGACAAAGCGCAGCATGACTTCCTCCAGCTCATCCTCATCCATCTGGCCGTGGCCGACATCGACTTTGGCGTCCGGCACCAGGAAGCGGATGCGCTCGGCCATCGCCTCGATGCTGTGGACCCGGTTGTGCAGGAAATAGACCTGGCCGCCGCGGGCCAGCTCGCGCCGAATCGCTTCGCGGATGGTGCGCTCATCGAACGGGCAGACCGTGGTCTCGACTGCGAGGCGGTTCTTGGGCGGGGTCTCGATGGTGGACATGTCCCGCGCGCCCATGAGCGAGAGATAGAGGGTGCGGGGAATGGGGGTGGCGGAAAGCGTGAGCACATCGACCAGGCGGAAGCGGTCCTTGAGCGATTCCTTCTGCTTGACGCCGAAGCGCTGCTCTTCGTCGATCACCACCAGTCCAAGGTCCTTGAACTGGACATCAGCGGAAATGACGCGGTGGGTGCCAACAACGATGTCCACCTCCCCGGTGCGGAGGGCGCGGATGATCTCGTTCTGGCGGCGGCGGGGCACAAAGCGGCTGAGCAGGCCGATGCGGACGGGGTAATCGGCCATGCGTTCGCAAAGCGTTTTGTAATGCTGCTGTGCCAACACGGTGGTGGGAACAAGGAAGGCCGCCTGCTTGCCGCCCATGACGGCTTTGAAGGCAGCGCGGATGGCCACTTCCGTTTTGCCGAAACCCACATCCCCGCAGACCAGGCGGTCCATCGGGCGCGGGCTTTCCATGTCCTGCTTGGCATCCAGAATGGCGGCGGCCTGGTCCGCAGTGGGTTCATAGAGGAACGAGGCCTCGAATTCCTTCTGCCAGGGAGTGTCCGGCGGATGCTGGAAACCGTTCAGCGTCTGGCGCTCGGCCTGCACGCGCAGGAGGCGCGCCGCATAATCCATGATCGCCTTTTCCGCCTGGGCTTTGGCCCGGTCCCAGCGGCTGCCGCCGAGGGCATCAAGGGGCGGACGCTGCTTGCCGACGCCAACGTAGCGCGAAACCAGGTAGGCCTGCTCCACCGGAACGTAGAGCCGGGCCTGGCCGGCGAACTCCAGCACCAGCACCTGGCGCAAGCCCTCACCTGCTTCCGCGGGAATTTCCCCCATGCCCCGGTAGAGGGCGACCCCATACTCCACGTGGACAACAAAGTCGCCTTCCTGCAGGTCGCCGAAATCGACCGCCTGCTTGCGGGAACGGACGGCGGCCAGGCGGTCCATGCGGCGGAGGCCGCGCAGGGTCTGGTAACGGGCGAAGATTTCCGCATCCGCCAGCACCGCCAGCCGTCCCTCCGGCCAGGCAAAGCCCCGCAGCAGGGGGGAAAGGGCAAAGTGCAGGCATCCGGCCCCATTCTCCCGCCCGGCCTCCAGCCAGCTTTCCGCGGCGGGGACAGCGGCGCAGACCAGCTCACGCAGGCGCTGCTGCTCCCCTTCATTGTTGCAGCTCAGCCAGACCGACCAGCCCTCTTCGATCCAGTCTTGCAAATGTTCGGCCAGCAGCTTGTTGCGGTTTTCCCGCAGCACGGGGTCCGGGGAGAGCGCGTGCAGGAACCCGTGTTCCAGAAATGCCAGCCCCGGGCCATCCGCCTCCACGGTGGCATCCAGGCGCCGCGCACCGGGCAGGTAGTCCGCCAAGGTGCAGGAACCCGCGGCAGCGGGCTCACCCAGCTGGATTTCCGCGGACTCCGCCCGCGCCACCGCTTGCTGCTCGGACGGATCGTAAGGGCGGATGCCGTCAATCTCATCGCCGAACCACTCCAGGCGCACCGGCAGTTCGGCATGCCAGGAAAAAACATCCAGGATGCCGCCGCGGCGGGCGAACTGGCCCCGCTGGACGGCCCACTTTTCCTCGATGTAGCCGGCAGCAGCCAGGCGGGCCGCCACCTCCTCCATGGGCACACTCTGCCCCCGGCGGAGCGTGAGAAGGGCTTCATTCCATGCCGCCGGCGGCGGAAGCGGGCGGTCCATCAGCGCCTGGGTGGCCAGGACCAGAGGAGCCGGTGTCGAAGCCATCTCGCGCAAGGCCGCCCACCATTCCGCACGCGCATCCGGATCGGGCAGCGCCTCTTCTTCCGCAGCGGGCGGTTCCGGCAGGAAAAGCGCCGGCATCCCCCATGCTTCCAAATCATTGGCCAGTTCCTCCTGCTGGCGGACATCGGCCGCTAGGAGCAAAAGAGGGCGGCCGGGATCCCGCAAGCGGATGCCCGCGGTGACAAACGCCTGCGCGGCAGGCGGCAGCCCGCCCAGCGGGCACACCTCTTCCCGGAGCAGGCCGCTGAGGCAGGCCGCCCAGGCCGGTTCATCGAGAGCTGCCTGCAGGCAGCGTTTCAGTCCGAATTCCAAAACGGGCCGGGCAAAGTAGCACAGCTCCTGGGACAGAGGCGAGCGGTGAATTCGCACCGTCTTGCACCGTCACCGGCAGCCTCCCGGGATTCACGCCAGCTGCCGGTGCGGGATTCAACTCTCCGGGAAACGGGCGGCTTGCGGCCAACGCTGCAGCGTGGCTTCCACCGCCGCTTCCAAATCCGCCGCCCAGGCCACCAGGTCGGCATCCTCTGGCAGGCGGCCCTGCAAAGCCCCGGTTTCCAATTGCTTCATGTCAGCAGCAAACCGCTGCAGGCCGAAGCTGAGGGCGCCGCCGCGCCAGCGATGAGCCAGCTTGGCCGCCTCCGCGGCCCGGGCCGCCTTGGTCATCCTAGCCAGTTCCGGCCATTGACTGCGCACCTGGGCGACAAATTCCTGGAAAATCCCGGCAAATTCCCCGTTCCAATCACAAGCGGCCGAAGCCTGGAAGGCCTCATCCACCAAAGGAACATCCTCGCACTCCCTGCCCCGCATGCCGGTCATGCTGCCCTTCTGCGCCGAGACAATGCAACGCCAAAAGTTTCTCCGGCCTTCCAGGGCAACCCTTGCAGAATCCCCCCGTTCTCTCTTGCAGGCCCTCCCTCCCCCTGTACAATCCTCGCCCATGATCAAAAGCCGCATCCTGCGCTTCCTGCCTCTCATCCTCCTCGGCGCCTTTGTCTCCTGCCAGCCCCCTCAAAAGGGGCTCGATGCCGAAAACGAACTCAATCCCCACTTCCGCAAGGCCGCGAAAGCTGCGGCTGAAGACAACTTCCACGGCGCCATCACCCACTATGAAGAGGCCCTGCGCGCCAACCCCGGCGTCGCCCGCGCCCATGTTGAAATCGGCCTGCTCTACTCGGAAAAATTGGGCGATCCCATCAGCGGCATCTACCACTTCCAGCGCTACCTTGCCGCCCGGCCCACCTCCCCGGACCGTGACCAAATCCAGGCTTACATCGAAAAAGCCAAGATCGACTTCGCCCTCACCCTGCCCAACTCCACCCTGCACAATGCGGAAGAAATTGCCCGCATCGCCCGTGAAAACCTCGATCTGAAGCAGGAACTCGCCCGCCTCCAAGGCCAGGCCGCCGGCCAGGAGGACGCCGCCGCCCTCGCCCGCGTCCAGCCCCCCGCCAGCCCCGTCCCTCCCGCCACTCCACCCCCTGCCGCCTCCCCGGACACGCCCGCACCTGTCCCGGCCCCTGCCCCCGTCCCGGCGCAGCCCGCCACCGCCTCCGCACCCCGCACCTACACCATCCAAAAAGGCGACAGCCTCTGGAAGATTGCCTCACAATTCTATCCCGATAACGTCAACGCCGGCGTGGCCAAAATCAAAGAAGCCAACCCCGAAGCCACCGCCAACGTCCAGAACCTCAAGCTCGGCACCACCCTGATCATCCCATGACCCCCTCCGAATCCGACCAGCCCGACCTGCTCTCCCGCGGTTCCTCTTCCGGCAACAAATCCATCGAAGACCTCAATCTCGAACTCCAGGAGCAGCAGGAACGCCTCCTCCAGCTCAAACGCCAGCAGGAAGAAGTCGAACGCCGCAAGCGCGAGCTGGAAGAACTCAACAAGCGCCGGGCCGAACTCGCCTCCGGCCAGAAGCTCCTCCGTGAGCGCCTGACCCGCGCCGTCACCATCCTGGAACGCGCCGAATACGAATCCCGCAAGGAAATCGAGCAGCTCCAGATCACCCGCGAAACCTTCACCGAGCACCTCGCCCACATCGAGGCCATCAACCCCGCCAATTGGACACCCGACGCCATCGACGAGGAACTCACCAAAGCCCTTTCCAAAGTGGACCACGCCCAGTCCATTTACAACCAGTCCCGCGCCAAGATCGACGCCCTCAGCGGGCGCGACATCGATGACGGGTCCGTCACCGACTCCGATGCCTCCCAGACCGAGGCCGGCTTCGGCGATGATGTCCCCTTCAGTGAACTCGTCCGCCGCGGCTTTGGCCTCTCCCTTCCGCTCATCCTCATGCTCGGCGCCCTCGGCTTCATCCTGCTGCTCAAATTCTAGGCCGCCCATTTTCTGCCTTGGCGCAACCCCCGGCGCTCCTATGCTCCCCGCATGATCCGCATGGGGATTGGCTACGACGTGCATGCCCTGGTTGAAGGGCGCAAACTCTTCCTCGGAGGCGTGGAAATCCCGCACACCCACGGCCTGGACGGCCATTCCGATGCCGATGCCCTCATCCATGCCATCGCCGATGCACTCCTCGGCGCACTCGGCTCTGAAGACATCGGCGTCCACTTCCCCAACACCGATCCCCGCTGGAAGGGAGCCCCCAGCCGCGTCTTCCTTGAAGAAATCCGGCGCATGATCGACGCCCGGGGCGCACTCATCCACAATATCGATGCCTCCCTCATCGCCGAAGCACCCAAAATCAAACCCCACCTCGCCGCCATGAAAGCCGCTATCGGCGCCGCCCTCGCCCTCGACCCCGCCCGCATCGGAATCAAAGCAACCACCAACGAGGGCATGGGCTTCGTCGGACGCCGTGAAGGCATTGGCGCCTTCGCCGTCGCCTGCCTCGATGTCCCATGACCCGCCCCTCCTTCATCACTTTTGAAGGCGGGGAGGGCTGCGGCAAAACCACCCAGCTCCAGCACCTGGCCCACCGCCTCACCACCGCCGGGCTCTCCGTCCTCACCCTCCGCGAGCCCGGCGGAACCCCCCTGGGCGAATCCATCCGCGATCTGCTCAAGCACCATCCCGCCGGCTCCGGCATGTCCCCGGAGGCCGAACTGCTCCTCTTCGCCGCCAGCCGCGCCGAACTCGTCCGCAAATCCATCCAGCCCGCCCTCGCCGCCGGCCGCTGGGTGCTCTGCGACCGCTTCCTGGACTCCACCACCGTCTATCAAGGCCGGGCCCGCTCCCTCCCCGCAGACGCCGTCCAAGCCGTCAACCGCCTGGCCACCGCCGGCACTGTCCCTGGACTCACCCTCATTCTCGACATGCCTCCCGGCCCGGCCCTGGCCCGCGCGCGCGCCCGCACCGCCCGGTCCGGCGGGCCCGACCGCATGGAAGACGAGCCGGCGGCCTTCTACGAGTCCGTCCGCGCAGGCTTCCACGCCGTCGCCGCCGCTGAACCCACCCGCGTCAAACTCATCCCCGCCGATGCCCCGGAGGCCGATGTCGCCTCCGCCGTCTGGAAAGAAGTCACCCATGCCTTTCCCCATCTCCTGGCTTGAAGCAAAAATCGCCGCCAGCGCCCGCGAGGACCGGCTGGCCCACGCCTACCTCCTCACCGGCGGCACCGTCGCCGAACAGGAATCCGCCTTCTACCGCCTGGCTTCCGTTCTTCTGGGCGATGCCGACCCTGTCCACCCTGACCTCCACATCGTCCGCCCGGAGTCCAAGTCCCGCCGCATCACCATCGACCAAATCCGCAGCATGGAGCGCGAACTCCGCCTCAAATCCTTCCACCAGGGCCGGAAAATCGCGGGCATCCTCTCCGCCGACCGCATGTGCCTCGGCCAGGCCGAGGCTGCCAACGCCTTCCTCAAAACCCTCGAAGAACCTCCGGAACACTGCGTCATCTTCCTAGCCACCGACCGTCCCGAACAGCTCCTCCGCACCATCCAAAGCCGCTGCCTCACCCTTGCCCTGGAAAACAGCGCCTCCACCGCCCCGCCTCTGCTTCCGCCCGATTGGCTCCAGGCCTGGTTCCAGCCCGGAGCGGACCCGGCCTTCACCGCCTACCAGCGGGCACGACTCCTCCAGGACCTTTTTCAAATCCTTCGCGAACAGGCCGAGGCCCGCCTCCCCGGCGGCAAGCCCTCCTCTGATGAGGAAAAAGAGGCGCTCGCCGCCGTCCTTGAAAGCGAGTTCATTCTCAGCCGCAACCAAGCCCTGGCCGAACTCACCCAGGCCTCCTGGCAACGGGCGCAAGCCCAAGGCCAGCGCCTCTCCGCCACCAACGCCTGCTTGACACTGGATGACCTCCGGGTTTCACTCGGTCGTAACGTCGATGCCGCACTGGCCATCGACCGCTGCTGCCTCAAGCTCTCCGGCCTTCTTTAGGGTGGATGACTCAATTTGTAGGGGAAGCGCTCCGCTTCCCCGGGGGTGTAGGGGGAAGTGCATCGCCTTCGCGGGACGCGGAGCGCGTCCTCTACAGGGTCGGCTCATCCGTCCCCAATATTCGGAATCGCACTATCTATATCCTTAAAGCGCTTTTCTTTTGACCTCTGGCACGGCTTGCCTATGCTCCAACGCACTGGAGACAACCCGTGGAACTCAAAGAAATCAAAGCTGTCATTGACCTCATGGCCCGTAACGGGCTGACCGAATTCGAACTGGAGCGCGATAACTTCAAAATCCGCATCTGCAAAGGCCACGGCGGCGCGCTTCAAGTCGTCTCCGCTCCCGCAGCCCTGACAGCCCCTGCCCACGCCCTCCCCGCTGCCGCCCACCCCAGCCCCTCTTTCAGCGCCCCCGCGGCCCCCAAGGCCGACCTCCCTTCCATCAACTCCCCCATGGTCGGCACCTTCTACCGTTCCCCCTCCCCCGACTCCCCCGCCTACGTCGAAGCCGGCACCGAGGTCAACGAAGACACCGTCGTCTGCATCATCGAGGCCATGAAGGTCATGAATGAAATCAAAGCCGAGATGAAGGGTGTCATCACGGAAATCGTCGCGGAAAACGGCAAGCCGGTCGAATTCGGCGCCCCCCTCTTCAAGATTCAACCACGCTGACGGCCCCCTCCCGCATGTTCGACAAAGTCCTTATCGCCAACCGCGGCGAGATCGCCCTCCGCGTCATCCGCGCTTGCAAAGAACTCGGCGTCCACACCGTTGCCGTCTATTCCGAGGCCGACGCCGATTCCCTCCACGTCCAGATTGCCGATGAAGCCATCTGCATCGGCAAAGGCCCCAGCAGCGAAAGCTACCTGAAAATCGACCGCATCATCAGCGCCGCCGAGATTTCCGACGTCGATGCCATCCACCCCGGCTACGGCTTCCTCTCGGAAAAAGCCCACTTCGCCGAAGTCTGCGCCTCCTGCAACATCAAATTCATCGGCCCCTCCCCCGACGCCATCAAGCGCATGGGCGACAAAGCCACCGCCCGCGAAACCGCCAAAAAAGCCGGCGTTCCCATCACCCCCGGCTCCGAGGGCACGGTCGATTCCGAACAGGACGCCCTTAAAATCGCCAAAAAAATCGGCTACCCCGTCATGATCAAGGCCGTGGCCGGCGGCGGCGGCAAAGGCATGCGCCCCGCCCACAACGATGTCTCCCTCGTCCAGTCCTTCCACGCCGCCCGCATGGAGGCCGAGAAAGCCTTCGGCAACCCCGCCATCTACATCGAGAAGCTCATCGAAAACCCCCACCACATCGAGTTCCAGATCATCGCCGATTCCAAGGGCAAGACCGTCCACGTCGGCGAGCGCGACTGCTCCATCCAGCGGCGCAACCAGAAGCTCATCGAGGAATGCCCCTCCCCCATGCTCTCCGAGGGCCTGCGCAAAAAAATGGGCCGGGCCGCCATCAAGCTCGCCGAAGCGGTCAATTACGAAAACGCCGGCACCATCGAGTTCCTTGTCGATGACGAGGAAAATTACTACTTCATGGAGATGAACACCCGCATCCAGGTGGAGCATCCCATCACCGAGGAAGTTTACGGCGTCGATCTGGTCAAAGAACAAATCCGCATCGCCGCCGGCCTGCCCCTCTCCAAAGACTTCGACAACCTGGAACCCAAGCGCCACGCCATCGAATTCCGCATCAACGCCGAGGACCCTTTCAACGACTTCCGTCCCTCCCCCGGAAAGATCGACCTCTACTACGCGCCGGGCGGCCACGGCATCCGCGTCGATTCCCACGTTTATGGGGGCTACAGCATCCCCCCGTACTACGACTCGATGATCGGCAAGCTCATCGCCATCGGCCACGACCGCAAGACCGCCATCGAGCGCATGACCCGCGCTCTGGAAGAAATGGTCGTGCGCGGCGTCAAAACCACCCTCCCCCTCGGCCAGCTCATCCTCAAGGACATTGAATTCCGCCGGGGCAAATACAGCACCCACTTCGTCCAGGGCCTCATGGAACAGCGCGCCCAGATGATGCCCAAATACGAGTGATCAGGCGGACGGCGCGCCAAAGGTCGAGTCGATCATTTTGCGGATCGACGCGGTGGTGCGCTTGGCGATGCGGCTGACCACGCTGCGCGGCTCCACCTCCTGCCCCTGCATGCGCAGCACCCCCAGATGGATGCGCGCCAAATCCCGCACCGCTTCCGCCGCATCCGGGAACCGGTGGTCCGGGTTCCGTTCCATCAGCCGGTGCAGCCAGGAACCCAGCATCGGATCAATATCCGGACGCAAATCCCTCACCAGCACCGGACGGGAATGCAGGTGCATCTGCAGCACTTCCTCGATCGTCGGCGCGTAAAAAGCCGGCAGCCGTATCAGGGCGTGATAGAGCACATGGCCCAGTGAATAAAGGTCCGTCCGCGGGCCGATTTCTCCCTGCAAGATTTGCTCGGGCGCCACGTAAAAGTAGGTCCCATAGATCGAGCTGCCACAGGTCCCGCCCTTGCGCGCCGGTGTCTGCAGGCGGGAAAGCCCGAAGTCCAGAATCTTCACATTCAGCCGCCCGTCCGGAGCCTCCTCCAGCATGAGATTCGAGGGCTTGATGTCCAGATGCACGATGCCCAGGCGGTGGGCCGCGGAGAGGCCCTCCAGGGTCATGTGCGCTATGTGCCGGAACTCCTCGACGGAGAGCACCCCGGTATCGATCTTCTGCTGCAGGGTGTAGCCCTCGATGTGCTCCATGATGAAATACGGCCCCTGCTCATCCATGCCGAAGTCATAGAGCTTAACCACATGCGGATGCCGCAGCAGGGCCAGTGCCCGGGCCTCATTGAAGGCCTCTTCCACCACCTGCCCGTGCGTCGCATCTTCCCGGGACTTGATCCGCTTGATCGCCACCGGGCGGTTCAATTCATGGTCCCAGCCCGAATACACCACCCCCAAGCCGCCCGCGCCCAGTGTGGCGTAAACGCGGTACCGGTTGGCGATCCAAACCTGCGGGCCTTCGGAATTGGGCGGCAACATGGTCGTTTCCTGGGTTCCTCACTCTCGCACGAAACATCCGGCACATCAAATGCTCAGGGGCAATCTTGCCGGGTCCCCCCCTGTTTTCCAAGCAAATCGCACGACCTTTCGGCTGGGACACGTCCCAGTCTGGCCGGATCAGCGCCTACCCTCCGCCCACCAACCGCTCCAAATCCCGGACCTCCAGTTCATCCAGGCGGGCCACCACGCGGTCGGCATGGGCAATTTCCTCCGGCGGGTGGGTGGTGGCCACCCCCACCACCTTGGCTCCCGCTGCCCGTGCTGCGGCAATGCCCACCAGCGCATCCTCAAACACCACACAGCGCTCCGGCACACATCCCGCTTTGGCGGCCGCTTTCACAAAGACCTCCGGGTCCGGCTTGCCCCGGCTCACATCCTCGGAACAGACCATCCCGCCAAAAACTCCCTCCAGCCCCATGATCCCCAAGATCGTGGAAATGTTCTCCCGGTCCGTCGAGGAGCCCACCACGCAAGCCACCCCCGCATCGCGCAGCTTGGCCAAAAACTCCCTCACTCCCGGCAGCGGCTCGATCCCCCGCTCCCGGATGATCTCCCGGTAAAGCGCCTCCTTGCGGTTCGAGAGCCGCTTGATCTCCACCGCATCCTGCGTCCACCCCAGCAATTCCGGAATGATCCGCGCGTTCTTCATCCCGAAGCCCCGCCGGAAATGGTCCTCCGGCAGCACCCGCCCCTCCTCCCGCGCCAAAGCCTCCCATGAAAGCTCATGCGCTCGGGAAGAATCGATCACCACTCCGTCCCAGTCAAACAATGCAGCCCAAGTTGCCATGGCTTCATTTCATACTCTTTCCCTCATCCCGCCCAATCCTAAATAACCCCCATGCCGCCCGCCTCCGAATTTTCCCCGGAAAAGGTCTGGCCAGCCCCCGGACCCCCGTCTAAAACAAAAACCCTTATGGATACCGCAGAACGCGTCAATCAACTGACCCCTTCCCTCACCCTGGCCATCGACGCCAAGGCCAAAGCCCTCAAAGCCCAAGGGGTCGATGTCGTCGGCTTCGGTGCCGGTGAACCCGATTTTGACACCCCGGAGCACATCAAGGCCGCCGCCATGGGCTCCCTGGACGCCGGCTTCACCAAATACACCCCCGCCGCCGGCATCCCCGAACTCCGCGAGGCCATCGCCGCCAAGCTCAAAAAAGACAACGGCCTGGACTACGAACCCTCCCAGATCATTGTCACCTGCGGCGCCAAGCACGCCTGCTTCAACGCCTTCCTCGCCACCCTCAACCCCGGCGATGAGGTCCTCATCCCCGCCCCCTACTGGCTCAGCTACCCCGAAATGGTCAAACTCGCCGGTGGCGAACCCGTCCTCGTCCCCACCACCGCCGAGACCGGCTACAAGCTCACCCCCGAACTCTTCCGCGAATACACCAGCCCCCTGACCAAAATGGTCGTTCTCAACACCCCGGGCAACCCCACCGGCACGGTCTATACCGAAAACGAACTCGCCGCCCTCGTCGAAGTCGCCCTCGACGATGATATCTCCATCCTTTCCGACGAAATCTACGAGAAGCTCGTCTATGATGGAGCCCAGCACGTCTCCGTTGCCGCCTTCAGTGGCGAGGTTTATAACCAGACCATCGTCGTCAACGGCTTCAGCAAGCCCTACGCCATGACCGGCTGGCGCCTCGGCTACCTCGCCGCCCCCAAAGCAATCGCCGCCCGCATCGAGTCCCTGCAAAGCCACAGCACTTCCAACCCCACCTCCTTCGCCCAGAAAGGCGCCCTGGCCGCCTACAAGGGACCCCAGGACTGCGTGGAAGAAATGCGCGCCGAGTTCGACAAGCGCCGCCTGCGCATGTGTGAGCTGCTCGATGGCATCTCCTCCCTTTCTTACGTCAAGCCCCAGGGCGCCTTCTACGTCCTCGTGGACATCTCCCGCACCGGCATGGCCTCCACCGACTTCGCGGAAAAGCTCCTCGAGCAGCAGAAAGTCGCCGTCGTCCCGGGCATCGCCTTCGGCAACGACGAAACCGTCCGCCTCTCCTACGCCACCTCTATGGAATCCATCGAGGAAGGCCTCAAGCGCCTGAAGAAATTCATCGCCTAATCCCGCCTCGGAGCGGCCTTTCAGGGACAGTTTGCCCCCGCGGCAAACTGTCCCTTTTTTTTGCCGCACCGGCCTGAAACCACCCGGCACGATCTGGAGTGCTCCGATGATTCGGAGCTTGGGGAACGCACGGAGTGCGGGGGCCGGCGGCCCGCCTCCCAAGTCCATCCACCCTCCCCCAGCAGCCTCCGCCTTCCGCACTTTGCGTTCTTCGCGCCCTTCGCGGTAAAATGCCTTTTCCTCTTTATTCAACGCCCGAATCCGTCCGCCTGCACCATCGACTGGAAGAGTCCGGGCTGCGCGGCCAGTTCCGCGTAGGTGCCGTCTTGCACCACCCGTCCCTGCTCCAGCACCAGAATCCGGTCGCAGCCCTGGATCGTGGCCAGCCGGTGGGCGATGAAGACCGCCGTGCGCCCTTGCAAATTCCGCGCCAGCGCGTCCTGGATCAGCCGCTCACTGACCGTGTCCAGCGCGCTCGTTGCCTCGTCAAAGATGAAAAATGGCGGGTCCATCAGCATGACCCGAGCAATGGCCAGGCGCTGGCGCTGCCCCCCGCTCAGGTTCGATCCCCCCTCGCCCACCCGCGTCTCCAAGCCCTCGGGCAGGTTCGAGATGAACTCCCAGGCGTTGGCCAGCTCACAGGCCCGGCGGATCATCCCCTCGTCCGCGTCTGGACGCACCATCAGCAGGTTTTCCCGCAGGCTGGCCTGGAAAAAATACGGAGCCTGCGGCACCACGCCGAAGCGCCGCCGCACATCCGCCCCCCGGCACCGGCGCAGGTCCCGCCCGTCCAATTCCACCGCGCCTTCGCTCGGATCATACAGCCGCAGAATCAGCTGGGAGACCGTCGTCTTCCCCGCCCCGGAGGGCCCGACAAAGGCCACCTTCTGCCCGTAGGGAATGGTGAAATCCAGGCCATTGAGGATGTCCTTGCTGGCATAACGGAAACGCACCCCCCGAAAAACCAGGCTGCCCCGCTCCGGCACCGCCTCCGCCTCTCCGGACGGCGGGTCCGGCGTCGTGCTCGGCGTGCGCAGCACCGCCTCGATCCGCCCGAAGGTCGCCTCCGCGCTCCCGTAAAGCGTCACAATTTGATAGAGCTGCTGCAGCGGCCCCTGCAGGGCGCTGAACGAGATCAGATAGGCCACCAGCTCGCCCTCGGAAATCCGCCCCTCCAGGCAGCGCCAGGCTCCCACGCTGCAGACCAGGACAAAAAAGACGTAGCCCGCGCCTTCCTGCTTCATCCACTCAATGTGGGACTGGATGTCCCGCCACACGCTCTTCTGGCTGATCGTGGCCGCCTGTTCCTTGAAATCCCGCCCCACCATGCCTTCTGCGGCGTAAAGTTTGATCTCCCGCGCCCCCCGGATCAGGTCCGCCACCCGCCCACTCACCGCGCTTTCCGTGTTCTGGAATGCCGTGTGGTAGCCATGGATTTTATGACGGGCCTGGTTCATCAGCCAGACACTGGTCCCCACGGACAGAGCCAGCACCAAGGTCATCAGCCAGTCCCACATCGCCAGTGCCGCAATGCTCGAAACCAGCACCGCCACCATCCCCGGCCCCATCAGGGCCGTCTGATGCATGAATTGCTGCATCTGGCCCAGCGGCGAGCCGAAAAGATAGCTGAAAAGCTCCCCGGAATTGTGCCGCCCATGGAAGCGCAGGCAGAGGGAATTGATGTGCCGGAAGAATCGCGCCCTCAGCCGCAGCAGGATGCGCTCCCGCACTTGCGTGAACAGGCGGAAGCTCAGATGCCAGAAGATCATCCGGCAGACGATCGAAATCACCAGGTAAACCCCCATCAGTCCCGCCAGCCACATCCAGCGGTTTTCCCCGCCCAATGCCGGCTTCACCACATCATCAATCAGGTATTTGGGCGTCAGGTTCTGAACCGTGATCGCCACCCCGTGCAGCGCATTGAGGGTGAAGGCCACCCCAAGCACCTTCCAGTGGGGGCGAAGCTGGGGGCCCAAAAAACGCAGAAGACTGGCCCGTGCCTTCCCGGATGCTGCCGTTGATTCCATGAACCGGGCGCAAGCGCCCGTATCCCTGCAATATCCCCCCGCTTCCCCCGGTCAAGCCCCATCAGCAGGCCGTCACTTCAACGCAAATGCCACTTGATTGAAGTAGCCGGACGGGTGCTTCGATTTTACCGCCTCGGGAAAAGCCACCAACTTGGCATTGGCCTCAATGATGGTGCGGTGGGCCAGCGCGGTCAGGGTCGGATGGCCGCCGGTTTTTGGCTCCACCAGGGTGATCTTCCCCTCCGGGTTGACATGATAGGTAAATACCGCCCGTCCACGCGGCAGCGAGCCCCGGTAGGTTTTCAAATAACCCTCCCAGGCCGCTTCAATCTTCCGCTGGATGTCGAAACGGTAGTCCAGAAATTCCTCCACATAGGAGCTGGGCGCTGCCACCGGAGCCGGAGCCGGGGCGGGTGCAGGAGCCGGAGGATTCAAAGGCGGCATCGCCGCAGGGTCCTTGGCTTCCTCACTCCAGGCGGGCAATGAGGCGGCAAAAAGAAACAGGCCCAAAATCCACGGTTTCATGGCTTTAACCTAGTTCTTCCACCCAACCATGGCAACCGCCAAGTCATGCCCTGGCACGGCATCCCAGGATTTGCCAGGCTAACGCGCCGCGCTCACCCGCAGCAGCGAAGCCGGCTCCGCCCGCTCATCCTGCAGCACGCCATCGTAATAGACCCGGAAAAGGTAGCCATAGTAGGCCCGCTTTTCCCCATCCACTGCGGCCTGGTAGCGCACACGCAAAGTCTCCTCGGATCCCGCCTCCCATGCGGGCGGATCATTCAAAAAACCGGCCTCAATCGGCACGGTCGCCAGCCGGTCTCCCCCCACCCGGTCATAAAAATAAACCTGGATGCGGATTTTGCTGCCCTGCAGCGGCGGACCATCCGCAGCCACCTTGAGGACGAAATCCCGCTCGATGTCGCGGGGCTGCGGCGGCAGCGGGTCCGGGCGGGTGCGCACCTGGGCCAGCACCACTTTCCGCCCCGTCGCTTCCCCCATCTGGGTGCGGCGCCGGGATTCTTCCTCCAGCCGCAGCCGCTCTTCCAGGATCACGCTGCGCTCCCGGGCCAGCTGCACTGTGTCCCGCGCCCGGTCGCCCATGCCGATGATCCGCCGCCAGTATTCCAGCGCCTTGGCATTGTTCCCGCGCGCTTCTTCCAGCATGGCAAAATTGGTCAGGGTCAGCGCATTCTCCGGATCGATGTCCAGCGCCTGCCCCAGTGCCGCTTCCGCCAGCGGAAAGCTCCCGCTGCGCCGGAATCCGGTCGCTTCATCATTCAGCTTGGCCACCCGCTCTGCCGCCGTCGGACCCTGGGCTGGATTGAGCCGCGCCTCGAACGTGGGCGCTGGCAGCGGCGGCGCCGCCGGCTCTTCCACCACCGCCACCGGAGCCGGCTCCACCAGCGCGGGGCCTTCCGTCTCCAGCACCACCCGCTGCCTCATCCAAAATGCCGAACCCAGCACCGCCAGCTCCACCAAAATGAAAAAACCTACCACGTAGATGCCAATGGCGTAGGCCTTGGGCCTCAGCCGCTTCTTCCAATCAATCCCATCCGGACGTTCCATGACGGAGCAACTTAGCAGACCCGCCCCGCTTCTGTCACATGATGATTGCAGGCGGGTGTAATTGCAATCGGCAGCAGGTGCGGGCACACAACGGGGACAGTTTACCCGCCTCAGGCGGGTAAACTGTCCCCAGGGTGGGTCGCCAGGGCCTAGGTGCCAGCATGTCGCCTTCCTCTGAAGCCAGTCGGTTGCTGCCAAACGCAATGATACCCGTTGCGGGCCATGCCCCGCCCCTTCCATGGGCATACCCCGCTTTGCTGTCGCCGCCTCCGCCCCGGACGCTCATAATCGGACCCCTCCGCCCATGCTCCACCTCGTCCTTGTCCACCCCGAGATTCCACCCAACACCGGCAACATCGCCCGCCTCTGCGCCGTCACCCAGACCCGCCTCCACCTCATCGAGCCCCTCGGCTTCCGCATGGACGAGCCCCTTCTCCGCCGCGCCGGCCTCGACTACATCGACCAGGCCGTGATCGAAGTCCACCCCTCTTGGGAAGCTTTTGCTCCCTGGCTCGCGGGCCGGCGCTTCTTCCTCATCGAAACCGGCGCCCCCCGCTCCCTGTGGCAGACCCGCTTTCAAGATGGCGATGCCCTGATCTTGGGGCGCGAGACCCAGGGCCTGCCGCCTTCCCTGCTTGCCGCCCACCCCGACCGGACCATCTCCATCCCCATGTTCAACCCCCAGTCCCGCAGCCTCAACCTCTCCACCGCTGCCGGCGTGGCTCTTTACGAAGCCCTCCGCCAAATTCATTCCGCCTGACTCCCGTTCTTTGCACCCCACCGGCTTTGCGTTAATCCTTTTGCAGTGTTCGAGGTCCTTAACCGCCTGACCCTGCCCGATGCATGGCAGACCGAAGCCATCCAGGCCGCCCGTGCCGGGCATGATGTCATCGTGGACGCCCCCACCGGCGCCGGCAAAACCTTCATCGTCGAACGCCTCATCGAATCCTCCACCTATTCCCGCCAAGTCATCCACACCGCCCCCACCCGCGCCCTGGCCAACGACAAATTTGCCGAGTGGCGCGCCAAGGGCTGGCGCGTCGGCATCGCCACCGGCGATCTCACCCTCCAGCCGGAGGCCCCCGTCCTGGTCGGAACGCTCGAGGCCGTCCACCGCCGGGCCCTAAGCCAGCGCCCCGCTCTCCTGGTTTTGGATGAATACCAATGGCTGGCCGATCCCGCCCGCGGCAACCACTACGAAGGCCTTGTCCTCAGCCTTGCCCCCGAGGTCCGTCTCATCCTCCTGAGCGGCTCCGTGGCCAACCCTTCCGATGTCGCCGCCTGGCTTCAGCGTCTTGGACGCCCCGCCACCGTCGTCTCCCACCGCCAGCGCCCCGTCCCCCTGGAAGAGGTCGATGGCCAGGCACTGGCCCGGCGCGTCCCCTCCTCCATTGAGTCCTTCTGGGCCCGCTGCGTCACCGGAGCCCTGCGGGATGACCTGGGCCCGGTCCTCCTCTTCGCCCCCCACCGCCGGGATGCCGAATCCATCGCCGGCAAGCTGGCCCGCGCGCTGCCCCCTTGCGCTCCGCTGGCGCTCAGCCCGGAGCAGGCCCGCCTGGCCGGCCCCGCCCTGGCCCGCGCCCTGGCGGTGCGCGTCGCCTGGCACCACAGCGGCCTCACCTACAGCCAGCGCGCCGGGCTGGTCGAACCCCTGGCCAAGCAGGGCCAGCTCCGCGCCGTGGCTTCCACCCTCGGCCTGGCCTCCGGCATCAACTTTTCCCTCCGCTCCGTCCTCATCACCCACGCCGCCTACTCCCAAAACGGCCTCCCCCGCGAACTCCAGCCCCACGAAATCCTGCAAATGTGCGGGCGCGCCGGACGCCGCGGATTGGACGAGGCCGGCTACTTCATTGTCACCCGCCACAGCCCCCGCCTGGCCTCCGGAAGGCCCATGGCGCTGAAACGCGCCGCCGCCCTGCCCTGGCAGCGCCTCTTCGCCGCCATCGCCCAGGCAGAAGACCCGCGTGCCGCCTCCCTATCCCTTGGCCACGCCTTTTTCCAGCCCGCGCCGATTCCCCTCGGTTGTGAGGCCACCCACGGTGACGATCCCTCCACCCTCCCCTGCCGCCTGGCCACCGATACGGCCCGCGCCCGGCTGGCCCGCCGCACCCAGCGCCCGTTCAAAGGCTGCAGAGATTGTCCCCACCGCCCCGCCTGCCTCACCCTTTCCCCCCAGCCCACCCTCCTCTGGCAGTGGACCCGCATCGGCCTCCTGGACCGCAGCCTCCGCCCCACCCCCCGCGGCACCCTTGCCACAGCCTTCCTCGGCCCCGAGGGCCTGGCCGTGGCCGCAGCCCTTGAAGACCAGGCCTACCCCCTCGATGACCTTCTCCTGGACCTGGCCAACCTCTTCGCCGCCGACCGCTTTGCCGGTGCCGAACCCCGCTGGGCCGGACGCCTGGCCGAAGCCTGCCGCGCTGTTTACGGCCATTTCTCCATCGAGGGCTGGCTGGAATCCGGCGTGCCGCCCCAGTACGGCAGCGGGGCCGCCGAAGTCTTGCGCGACCTCCTCAACCGCACCCAGCGCAAATCCCAGCTCACTGGAGAACACAGCGGCGTGGGGGACATCGACCGCCTCCTCATCGAGTGGCGCAGCCTCCTGCGCCAAATCGCCTCCGCCCCGCCCTTCCCCGGACCCCGCGGTCCGGAATTCCAGGAAAAAGCCCGCAATTGGCTCACCCTAGCCCCCGAGCCCGCCCCGCCAGAAATCCCCCCACTCACCCCCGCCCAGTCCCAGCCTGTTTCCCACCGCATCCGCTGGTAAGCACGGCTGCGCCTCAGCGCACCACGGCGTAATCCTTCATCTCCCGGATATGCCGCTCCCGGATTTCCGCAAACAGCACATTCACCTTGAAGCGGTACACCACCCGTGCCGGACCATAATCGCCATTGGGCAGCCGCCGGGTTTCAAACAGAAAATGCAGGTCACCCAGCGTGGCCATGAACCAGGCCACGGACACCGGGCGCCTCAGCTTTCCTTCGTTGCGCATCAGCGTATGGTCCGCTTTGCGGATCCACAGCCGCCCCCTCACCTGGTTGAGGACTTTTTCCTCCCGGTTGCGGAAGGGCATGTTCGGGCGCGGCTCGTAGGCCACCACATGGCAGGGCTGGCCCAGCACCGCCTCTTCCCCCTCCCGAGTGAAGGTGTAATGGGAAATGATGTTGAAAAACTCAAAGGGCTCCTCCCGCGCCGCCCGCTCCAGGTCCTTTTCCGCATCCTTGCCTTCCGGCCGCGTTCCGTAATCGATGCGCTCGCTCCCCCGCATGGCATGGGATTCTTCCGTGGAACTCACCACGTCCCCCTTTTTGTCCAGCTTCTCCCGCCGTGTCACCAGCGTGTAGCTCAGCGATTCCCTCCGCTCCACCAGCACCTTGTCCCGTGCGATCATGGCATCCACCAGCCGCTGGGCTTCCTGGTCCTCCACCGGTTCCGCCGCCACCCCGGCCAGCAGCAGGGCGGCCAGCCACCCGGTCATCACACATGCGCGAATCAGCACCCCCACAAAGTGCCCCGCGCCCACTCAAAATGGAATGCAAATCATGGCGCCCGGCTGGCGCGAGTGCTCCGGCCTTTTCGGGGCTCTGGGAGGGAGCGGAGCGACGGGGAAGAGGTCCACCTTTGCGGCCTGGCCCCCATCCCCCGCGCTCCGCGCGTTCCCATAGCCCCGAAAAGACCGGAGCACTCCAGATAATGGAAGCCCGGACAGGGCCCGTGCACCCAGTTCTCCGGACCCAAGCCACTAACCAAGTGTTCCCGCCGGCCACCCAGCATGACAGCACCCGGACGCACCACCGGGCCTGCGTTGACGAAATGGCCGCCCAGGGCTAAGAACGTTCCATGCGCCCCTCCCTTTCCACCGCTGCTTTCATCCTCCTGGCTTCCGGCCTGCTGGCCACCGCCGCACAGGCCGGCTGGATCATCCAGGGCACCCAGACCGATGCCGGCAGCGCCCCCCAGGCCCAGACCACCTTCCTCGACCCCCGCGGCCTCCGCGTCGAATCCCCCGAAGGCCTGGTCATCTTCCAGGCCGCCGAAAAAAAGTTCATCATGGCCGACGCCGCCACCAAGACCTATCAAATCATGGACCGTGACTCGATGAAGCGGATGGCCGGGGCGATGGGCGCCGCGATGAAGGAAATGGAAGCGGCCATGGCCCAGATGACACCCGAGCAAAAGGCCATGATGCAGCAAATGATGGGCGGCTCCATGCCCCAGGCACCCGCCGCAGCCCCGGCTCCCCCTGTCCCGGCACCCGCGCCGGAATACCGGAAACTCGCCGAGGGCGTGGCCGTCGGCCCTTGGAAAACCACCCACTACGAGGTCCTGCAGGCCGGCATCAAAGAGTCCGAAATCTGGCTGGCCGCACCGGGCGACCTGCCGATCGACCGCGAGCTGATCCAGCTTTTCCAGGAAATGGGCCAGTTTTTTGAAGAAATGACCGCATCCCTGCCCAAGACCGGCACCGCCAAGAGCGAACCCTGGTCGCTGGCGCTCGACGGGCCCAGTGCCCCGTCCGGAATTCCGGTCAAAGAGATCGTCTATGCTGCCGGAGCCCCCGCCACATCCTGGGAATTGACCCGTGCGGAGCGTGCGGAATTGGACGCGGAAAAATTCACCATTCCGGCTGGCTTCACGCCCGCGCAGATGCCGGGCCTGGGCACTCCCTGACTTCCCTCCGCTCCCGCCCGCAATTTGGTTCACCCAGGCTTTGCGCCCGCTGCGGTCCGCGCAGCGGACTTGCGCCTCCGGGCGTTAAGAGCCTATCCGGATAGGCTCTAAACCGGCGATCGGCTAACGTATCAGGCCCCAGCGCGGGGTGAACGGCCAGTAAACGATCATGCCCGTGCCCACCAGGTTGGCCCGCGGCACGTGGCCCCAGCCGCGGCTGTCATAGCTCTGGTAGCTGTTGTCGCCCATGGCCCAATACTGGTCCGGGCTCAGGACGTGCTTCTGGCCCTGGGACAGCCAGGGATCCCCATAACCATAGCCCCGGTAGCCTGCGGACTCGGACTGGATTCTTTGGAAAATCTCCCGCGCGGCCATCACCTCGCCATTGCGGAAGAGATGGGGCGGACGGATTTCCAGCCCGTCTCCCGGCCCGCCGACGCAGCGCTTGATGTAAAACTGGCTGAATGGGGCCCCGGAGCGCCGGTTCCGCTCTTCGATCCCCCGGATGCCGTGCGTGGTGAAAACAAACACTTCACCCGGGTCCGGCTTGCGGAAATGATAGATGAACTTGTTGACGAAGACATGGTCCCCGCTGGCCACGGTGAACCGCGCGATGGTGTCGCCCGGATTGAACCGGATGTCCGCCGGCACCAGGCGCCCGTAGGAGCTTTTCACCAGATGCGGGGCGCCGCGCAGCAATTCCTCCGCACTGGCCCAGACCACATAGGAACCCGAGGAAGTGGTGATGCGCGTGATAGTGACCGGCAGCACGCCGAAAAGCTTCTCCTGGGTCAGCGCGCGCAGGGACTCGCTCCGCCGCGCTTTCACCTCATGCCAGCTCCGCCCGCTCACCGCAAAGTCGGTGATGCGCTGGAAGACGTTCGGTGCCGGCGCCTCCTCCGGCTGAACCCAGATGCCCCAGAGCGTGGGCTTCATGGAATCGGTCGGAATCTTGAAGGGCTGGGCCACATAAGTGCGCAGGGCCAGGGCCAGCACCACGGCGACAAAGACCACTTCCACATTTTCCGCCCAGCCGTCGAAGCCCGGACGCGGGGGGAACAATTTCTCCACATCTTTGCGCACCGCCTCCAGGCGGGCTTTGTCGCCCGCCTCCGCGCGCCGGACTTTCATCAGCACTTTCAGTTCTTCCAGCAGCTTTGCGCACTTTTCCAGCTTCGCCGGCCCCAGCAAGTCCCGCTGGTAGTCCACTTTTTTGCGCAGGAAATGGCCCAGGTCTTTGACCTGTTTGCGGTAGGTGTTGAAGAACATGGCGGTGGAGAATAAGGCCTGCCGGCGGCGGTCAGGTCGATTTGAGCACGTTGAGGAAAGCTTCCTGGGGGATGTTCACTTTGCCGAACTGCTTCATCTTCTTCTTCCCCTCTTTCTGCTTCTCCAGCAGCTTGCGCTTGCGGGTGATGTCCCCGCCATAACACTTGGCGGTCACGTTCTTGCCGACCACTTTGACGTCCTCCCGGGCGACAATTTTGCCGCCGATCGCCGCCTGCAGGGCCACTTTGAAGAGCTGCGGCGGAATCACTTCCTTGAGCTTGGCGGTCAGCGCCCGGCCCCGGAAGGCGGCTTTTTCCCGGTGGACGATGGTTGAAAACGCGTCCATCGGCTCCCCGTTGACCATGATGTCCAGCTTGACCAGGTCGTCCGGCTTGTAAGGGGCGTATTCATAGTCCATCGAGCCGTAGCCCCGGGTGATGGTTTTGATCTTGTCGTTGAAGTCCACCAGGATCTCGTTCAGCGGGATGGGAATGGTCAGCATCACCCGGCGGCTGTCCAGGGTCTCGGTATGCTCCACATCCCCGCGCCGCTCGCGCACCAGCTGGAGGATGTCCCCGATGCATTCGGCCGGGCAAAGCAGGAAGACTTTGACCATCGGCTCGCGGATTTCATCAATGACGGAGGGGTCGGGCAGGTGCGTGGGATTGTCCACCATCAGAACCTCGCCATTGGTTTTCACCACCTCATAGACCACGCTCGGGTAGGTGGAGATGATGTCCATGTTGTATTCCCGGCGCAGCCGCTCCATGACGATCTCCATGTGCAGGAGGCCCAGGAAGCCGCAGCGGAAGCCGAAGCCCAGCGCCACGGAGCTTTCCTGGGTGAAGACGAGGGCTGAGTCATTGAGCTGGAGCTTCTGCAGGGCGGTCTTGAGGTGCTCAAAATCCGCGGTGTTGATCGGATAGACCCCGGAATAAACCATGGGCTGCACTTCCTTGAAGCCGGGAAGCGCTTCATCCGACGGATGGGCCGCGCTGGTGATGGTGTCACCGATCTTCAGGTCCGCGGTGGATTTGATGTTGGCCACGACGTAGCCGGAATCACCGGGACCGAGGACCTCGCAAGGCTGGGGCTTGGGCGTGAAGATGCCGACTTCTTTGACCTCGTAGTTCTGGTTGGTCGCCATCAGCTTGATCCGGCCGCCGGCGCGCATCTCGCCGGAAAAAACCCGGGTGTAGGCAATGACCCCGCGGTAGGTGTCAAAGACGGAGTCCACCACCAGGGCGCGCAGGCGCTCATCCGGCATGGCCGCGGGCGGAGGAATCCGGTGGATGACGGCTTCGAGGATGTCCTCGATGCCCAGGCCCTGCTTGGCGCTGGCGGGAATGGCCTCTTCCGCGGGAATGGTCAGAATGTCCTCCAGCTGCTTTTTGACCGTGGGCAGGTCGGCATTGGGAAGGTCGATCTTGTTGATCACCGGAATGATGGTGAGCTTCTGCTGGTTGGCGAGGTGGAGGTTGGCCACCGTCTGGGCTTCGACGCCCTGGGCCGCATCGACGATCAGGATGGCCCCCTCACAGGCCGAAAGGCTGCGGGAAACCTCGTAGGAAAAATCCACGTGGCCGGGAGTGTCGATGAGATTGAGCTTGTACTCCTGCCCGTCCTTGGCCCGGTACTGCATGGTGACCGGGTGGGCTTTGATGGTGATCCCGCGCTCACGCTCCAGGTCCATCGAATCCAGGTGCTGGTCCTGGATTTCCCGCGTGCTGATGGTGTTGGTGTTGAGCAGCAGCCGGTCGGACAGGGAGGTCTTGCCGTGGTCGATGTGCGCGATGATGCAAAAGTTGCGGGTCAGGGGTGCGGGAGAACTCATGGGAAAGGGTGTTGGCTGGGGGCTGGATGCGGTGGAGGCCCGGCTCATCCGGCGGCGGTGGCCTCGGTCGCCTTGAAGCGGAATTCTTTCAGCGCTGCCGCCATGTCCGGCTGCTTGAAGAGCGCTGTGCCCGCCACCAGGACATTCGCCCCCGCCGTCACCGACGGTCCGGCGGTGATCAGGTTGACTCCGCCGTCCACCTCGATGTCCACCTCCAGATGCCGGTCATCGATGAATTTCTTGGCCGAGCGGACTTTCTCCAGGACCTCGATGATGAAAGTCTGGCCGCCGAAGCCGGGGTTGACCGTCATGCACAGCAGCAGATCAACGTAAGGCAGCAGCGCATAGGTGTGCTCCACCAGGGTCAGCGGATTGATCGCCAGTCCCGCCTTGCAGCCCATGTCCCGGATCATCTTGAGGGTTTTGGTGACGTTGTGCTCGGCCTCTAGGTGCACGGTCAGGATGTCCGCCCCGGCCTCAATGAACGCCCGCGCGTAGCGGTCCGGCTGGGCAATCATCAGGTGCACGTCCAGGGTCGCATCCGGGGCGTAGCGGCGCAGCATCGGGAGGATGTCCACGCCGAAGGAAATGTTCGGCACAAAATGCCCGTCCATGATGTCCACATGCAGCCAGTCCGCACCGCCTTCCGCCGCACGCCTGGCCTCCGGCCCCAGGATGCCATAGTCGGCAGCCAGAAGTGAGGGGGCAACAATCAGTGGGCGGACCATGGGATCAGGGAGCGCGCTGGATCAGTTCGATTTCGTAGCCCTCGGGCGCATCGATGAACGCGATGAGGCTCCCGGAACTGGTCTTCGTCGGGCCGTCGGACAGCGGATAGCCTTTGGCCGCGGCCTGGCGGGCGAAAGCCTCCAGGTCCTCCACCTCGAAGGCCAGATGGGTGAGGTCGGCCTGCACTTGCACCGGCCCGCTGGCCGGAAAACTGCAAATTTCGATCTCCTCTTCGCTGCCTGGCGCTTTGAAAAAGGCCAGTTCCGATCCGCGGGGAGACTTGTGGCGCCGAAGTTCCTGCAAGCCAAGGACATCCCGGTAAAAGGAGGCGGTCTTCTCCAGATCGTTGACGCGGTATCGGGTGTGCAGCAGGCGCTTGATCATCGCAACAAGCTAAACGTTCCTCTTCTCCTGGAAAGCGGGATTTTTGGCCAAATCCTTGGGATCATTCTTCTTCCGCGGTCCGGGTCAGCAGGTCGCGCATGCCCTCGGCGGCGCTTTTGCCCTCGTAGAGCACGCGGTAGATTTCCCGGGCCACCGGCGCTTTGATGCCGGAGGCCTCCACCATTCCATAAACTGCGCGCGCCGTGGGCACGCCCTCGGCCGTTCCGCCCAGGTGCTCCAGGATTTCTCCCAGCTCGCGGCCTTTGCCCAGGGCCACGCCGACTTGGTGGTTGCGGCTCTGCCCGCTGTAAGCGGTCAGGATCAGGTCCCCCATCCCGCTCAGGCCGAAAAGCGTTTCCTTCTTGGCCCCGCAAGCGCAGCCCAGCCGCACCATCTCGGCCAGGCAACGGGTCATGAGGCCGGCCATGCCGTTTTCCCCAATGTCCAAGCCCTCACAAATCCCGCCGGCCAGCGCGTAAACATTTTTCAGCGCTCCGCCCAGTTCCACCCCGGCCAGGTCCGCGCTGCGGTAAAGCCGGAACGTGGTCTGGTGGGCCGCCTGCTGCACCGTCTGCGCCAGTGCCCCGTCCGCGGAAGCCACCACCGCTGCGGTCGGCGCGCCCACCTGCACTTCCGAGGCAAAGCTCGGCCCGGACACCGCCGCCACCGCTGTTCCCGGCCAGGCCTCCGCCACCACCTCGCTCACCCGCTGGCGGGTCTGGATTTCCAGCCCTTTGATCAGGCTGACCACCGGCACGCCCGGGGTGCCCAGCTGCACCAGCCGTTCGCGCAGGCTTTGGCAGGGCACCGCCAGAAAAACCAGGTCCCCCGGACCCGCTTCCGGCCAGGTTGCGTCGGACCGCTCCACAAACTGCACCACATGGCCGTTGCGCTGCAGCACCTTGCCGAACGCGCTCCCCCATGATCCTTTGCCAATAATCGTGATCCTCATGTCCGGGCCTTTCGTTCAAAGCGGTTTTCCGTCCCCGCCCGCAGGCGGGTGATGTTCGAGCGGTGGCGCCAGACCGCCAGCACGCCCAGCACCAGCGCCAGACTGAAGTAACCGTGCATCCCCGGATAGGCCCACCACGTGGCCACCGGCAGCACCACCGCCGCCCCGATCGATGCCACCGAGACATAGCGCGTGCCAAAAAAGAGCCCGACCCACACCCCCACGCAGGCCAGGCAGCTCCAGGGCATCAGCGCCAGCAGCACACCCGCCGAGGTGGCCATCCCCTTGCCCCCTTTGAATCCGAGATACGGGCAGAAATTATGCCCCAGCACCGCCGCTGCCCCCACCGTGATCGCCATGAATTCCACCCCCCACGGAAACAGCTCCGGCGCCCTCCCGGCCCAGGCCTTCACCACCAGCAGCGGCACCACCGCCTTCAGCACATCCAAAATAAAAACCGGAATCCCCCAGCCCTTCCCCAGCACCCGGATCGCGTTCGTTGCCCCGATGTTCCCGCTCCCCTCCCGGCGCAAATCCACCCCCTTCATCCGTCCGGCCAAATAGCCGAACGGAATCCCCCCGATCAAAAACGCTGCGGCCACCGCCGCCATCCAGTTTGCCCATGGTCCCATGCCGTTGTCGTTTACGTCCCCCCCGCACCCCGCGCAAGTGCAATCGATCATCCTCAAAACTGCAAAAAATCTGCTTTGATCTTCTCCCGCCCCTTTTATCCTCCTTTGCCATGTCTTCCCCCCTGGCCTCCGAACTCTCCGCCGAACAACGCAGCCGCTTCCAAAAAGCCAAGGAAGCCTCCGACCGCAACAACTTCGACTACGCCATCGCCCTCCTCGGCCAGCTCGTCAACGAAGTCCCCGGCAATCTCGACGCCCGCCGCCTGCTCCGCGCCAACGAAGTGCTCAAGCACAAAGGCGCCTCCGCCCTCAGCAAGTCCATGAACTCGGTCAAGACCGCCTCCCTGGTCATGAAAGCCGGCAGCGCGCTCAAGAAAAACCCCGCCGAAGCCCTCCCCCTGGCCGAGGAAATCCTCGCCATCGACCCCACCAGCGCCCAGGGCAACCAGATTCTCGCCGAGGCCGCCCTGGCCCTCGAGGCCCCCGAGATCGCCGTGCTCGCCTACGAAACCCTCCGCGATGCCAAGCCCGAAGACGTGGCCACGCTCAAAGCCCTGGGCAAAGCCTACCTCACCGCCGGCCAGGTGGACAAAGCCATCACCACCTTCCAAAAAGCCACCCAGGTCGCCCCCAACGATGGCGAAGCCCTCAAAGGCCTCAAAGACGCCAGCGCCCTGCAGGCCTCCTCCAAAGGCGGCTGGGAAACCGGCGGCGATTTCCGCCAGTCCCTCAAAAGTGCCGATGAAGCCAAGCTCCTCGAACAACAGAGCCGCGTCGTCAAATCCGAGGAAGCCATCGATGCCCAGCTCGCCGTCCTCGCCGAGCAATACAACCAAAACCAGTCCAACCTCAACATCGTCAAACAAATCGCCGACCTCTACGAGCGCAAGAACGACCTCGACTCCGCCCTCCAGTGGTACGAATACGCTTCCTCCCTGGCCGGCGGGGCCGACCCCGAACTCGAGCGCCGCTGCCACGCCATCCGCAAAAAACGCCTGGAACTCGGCCTGGCCACGGCCAAAGAACAGCTCCGCGCTGCCGCCACTCCCGAGGACAAAGCCGCCATCGAGGCCCAGATCGAGCAGCTCCGCCAGGAAAAAGCCGGCTTCGAACTTTCCAGCGCCAAAGAACGCGTTGAACGCTACCCCAACGACCTCACCCTCCGTTTCGAACTCGGCCAGGCCCTCTACGCAGCCGGCCAGTTCAAGGAAGCCGTTCCCGAACTCCAGCAGTCCCTCAAACAGCCCAATGTCCGCCTCCGCGCCCTCAACCTCCTCGGCCAGTGCTTCTGGAAGCGCAACATGCTCGACTTCGCCATCAAGCAGTTCCAATCCGCCTCGGCCGAAATGCTCGGCTTTGACGACCTCAAAAAGGAAGTCGTTTACAACCTCGGCTGCGTCCTCGAGCAAATGGGCAAGAAAGCCGAGGCGCTTGAGGAGTTCAAAAAAATCTACGAAGTGGACTACCAATACAAGGACGTGGCCGAGCGCGTCGAACGCTCTTACGAAAATCCGCCCGAAGCTTGAAGCCTGAAGCCTGACAGGCACTCCGGGGCCCCTCTCGGTTCACCCAGCGCGTCCGGGTGGAAAAGGAGAAGGGCGGCCCGTTTCCGGACCGCCCTTCATGGGTGAGGCGATAAGCCGAATTCTGTAACCCCGGCACGGGGCCGGGGCCGATGACCATTTCTCTTCCCACGGATTGCTCCGTGGGATCCCGCCGGAGCGGGATGCGGCCTACCCGAGGGGCTTCCGCTTGCGCGGAGGGTCAGGCAACCACCCCTCTGTTTGGCCTTGCACCGTCCAGGGTTTTTCTTGCCCCCTCGGTCACCCTCGGGGCGGTGGGCTCTTACCCCGCCGTTTCACCCTTGCCCCTCGACTGGCTCGGGGCGGTTTGTTTTCTGTGACACTTTCCGTCATCCCCCGGTTTCCCGGTGGACGCCTTGGTGTTCTACCAAGTGGACTGCCTGAAGGTGTTCGGACTTTCCTTTCCGCGCCCGGCTTGGGGCCGGGCACGGAACGGTCATCTGCCTCAAGATCAGGATAAATCATCCATCCGCCAGGGCAAGACCCATCGCGGGCAGGGCGAACGCACGGGTGAACTTGAGTTGGGTGGCAGCCAACTGGCTTCAGAGGAAAGCCCCATGCTGGCACTCAGGCCGTGGCGACCCAGCCCAATGAAGTGGCGCAAAGAGCGCAAAGTTCGCGAAGTCATACGGCTTTTGGCTGATCAAAACTCGATTCACCGATTTTTGCACTCGATTCGAGATCATGAGTTTCTGCTTCGCGTTCTTTGCGTCCTTCGCGGTGAACTGCATCATTCCGGCTTAGCCGGAAAAATGCAGTTGAACCACAGAGAGCACAGAGGACACAGAGGGGAGATGGGTCGGTTTTGACAGAAATGGCGACTCACTTTCCGGTGACGAAGAATTTACTGAGCTTCGCATAGCCTGTTAACAATCTAAGGCCAAGCCAGGCCTGTTTGTTTCCAGAAGGATTGAAGCAACTCGGGGCGTCTCTGGGTGCTGCGTAACTGGCTGCGGG
>Ga0209172_10002601_pt1 | contig 31076 bp, 32 predicted proteins | sample LarsenN4metaG_FD_184113 | JGI IMG/M metagenome (GOLD analysis project Ga0209172, IMG submission 184113) | Hot spring sediment bacterial and archeal communities from British Columbia, Canada, to study Microbial Dark Matter (Phase II) - Larsen... ... | reverse complement strand
GCGATATGGTCGACCACCTTCGCCGCGGGGAGCTGGCCGCCCTCCCCAGGCTTCGAGCCCTGGGCGATCTTGATCTGGAGCTCGTCGGCCGACATCAGGTACGCGGGCGTGACGCCGAACCGCGCCGAGGCCACCTGCTTGATCCTCGAGACGGTCTCGGTCCCGTAGCGGGCGGGGTCCTCGCCGCCCTCCCCCGAGTTCGAGCGCGCGCCGATGCGGTTCGCCCCGGCGGCGAGGGCCTCGTGCGCCTCCGGCGAGATCGCGCCGAGCGAGATCGCGGCGGTCGAGAACCGCGCGAGGATCGCCTCGGCGCCCTCCACGCGGTCGAGCGTCACGGGGCGATCGGCCGGCGCCAGCTCGAGCAGGTCGCGCGGCGCGGTGGGTGGACGCTCCTCCACCAGGTGGACGAAGCGCGCGAACGCCTCGGGGTCCGGCCCGGCGGCGGCGCGCTGGAGGAGGTGCACGGCCGCGCGGCCGTTCGCGCGTGGCTCCGGAGTCCCCGCCGCCCGCTGGCCGCCGCCCGCGGCCGTCGAACGCAGCCGCGTCAGCCCGGGGTCGACCGTCCCGTGCAGCGCGCGGACGACGCCGGGGTTCGTCGCGTGGTACTCGCCGCCGAGGTGGAACTTCACCCGGCCCGGGTTCGCGAGCTCCGGCCGCCCGTCCGCGAACGCGGCCCGCCAGCGCTCGAGCACCTGCCCGGCGAGCTCCCGGAAGCCGAGCCCGCCGAGCTCGGAGGCCACGCCCGGGAAGCAGAGCTCGACGACCTCCGCGGCCAGGCCGAGCGCGTCCACGGCGCGGGCTCCCCGGTACGAGTCCAGGACCGAGATCCCCAGGCGCGACATCGAGCGGCGCACGCCGCGCTCGACCGCCTGCCGGTACCGTGCGCGCGCGGCCACGGCGTCGGGGACCCGCCCCTCGGTGGCGAGCACGTCCACGCTCGCGAGGGCGAGCCGCGGGTGGAGCGCATCCGCCCCGCACGTCAGCAGGCACGCGGCGTCGTGGGACCCGAACGCGTCGTCGACCGCGGCGACGATCGAGACCTGCGGGCGCAGGCCGCGCTCGACCAGGGCCGTGTGCGCCGCGCCGACCGCGAGGACGCCGGGCACCGGCGCGCGAGCCGGCCCGACCGCGGCGTGGCTCACGACCAGCGTCGACCCGCCGGCGCGTGCGGCGGCGGAAGCGTCCTCGGCGAGGCGTCGCAGCGCCGTCTCGAGCCCGTGAGGGCCCTCGGCCGGGTCCCAGGACGCGTCGAGGCGCTCGCCGGTCGGAGAGCCCTCGAGCAGGAACGTGTCGAGCTCGACGAGCGGGGGGTCGGCCGGACCCTCCTCGAGCAGCGGCGGACGGGTGCCGAGGAGGGTCCGGAGCGACATCACCCAACCCTCGCGGAGGTGGTCGAGGGCCGGGTTCGTCACCTGCGCGAACCGCTGGCGCAGGAACGCCGTCACGGGGCGCGGGCTCGTCGCGAGCGGCGGGATCGGGATGTCGTCGCCCATCGAGAACGTGGGCTCGGAACCGTCGGAGGCCATCGCCCGCAGCCCGAGCGCCAGGTCCTCGCGGGTCAGCCCGTGCGCGTGCTGGCTCCGCACGAGATCGAACGGTCCCGGCTCCTCCTCGAGCGCGAGCTCCCGGGTCCGCTCCCGCTCGAGCCAGGCACGGTACGGTCGAGCCCGGGCGATCCCCCGGAGCGGATCGAGCTGCAACCCGCCCGCGGCCGGGTCGACCGCCAGGATGCCGCCGGGCCCGAGCCGGCCGTACCGCGTCCCCGCGACCCCGAGATCCACGACCCCGGTCTCCGACGCGCACACGACCAGGCCGTCCGGGGTCCCCGCCCAGCGGAGCGGCCGCAGGCCGTTGCGGTCGAGCGCCGCGCCGACCACCGACCCGTCGGCGAACACGAGCGCGGCCGGCCCGTCCCACGGCTCCATCCGGGCCTCGTGCCAGCGGAAGAAGGCGCGCTCGTCCGCGTCGAGCGTCGGATCGCCCTCCCAGGCGCGGGGCAGCGTCATCGCGATCGCGTGGCGGACGTCGCGGGGCTCGCACCCCGGCGCGGCCTGGCTCGACAGCAGGTCGATCGTCTCGTCCAGCATCGAGGAGTCCGAGCCGCGCTCGTCCACCGAGGGCCGGAGCAGCTCCTGGTCCTCGCCCGCGCCGAACGCGCCCTCGCGCGCCCGCATCCGCTGGATGTTCCCCGCGAGCGTGTTGATCTCGCCGTTGTGGCAGAGCACCCGGAACGGCTGCGCCCGCTCCCACCCGGGCGAGGTGTTCGTCGAGTAGCGCTGGTGGAAGACGGCGAACCACCCACGGCACCGCTCGTCGCGCAGGTCCGGGTAGAAGCGGTCGAGCTGGTCGGCCCGCACGAGCGCCTTGTAGACGACCGTCCGGAAGCTCAGCGAGGCGACGTAGGCGTCCGGCCCTGGCGGGGTCACCGCACGCTCGAACCGGCGACGGATCCGGTGCGCGACCGTCCGGTCGTTCGCCCCCGCCGGCGGCGGCCCGAGGACCGCCTGGACGACCCGCGGCGCCGAGGCCGCGGCGGCGGGGCCGAGGGCGGCCGGGTCCGCCGGGACGGTTCGCCAGGCCAGGACCTCCACCCCCTCGAGCCGGCACGCCTCGAGCATCGGATCGCGGATCCCGTCGCCGCGCTCGAACAGCGTCGCGACCCCGATCGCGCCGGGACGCCGCGACGCCGCGGGCAGGCCGAGCTCGTCGGCGAGCAGGTCGCGCGGGATCGGCAGGAGCACCCCGGCCCCGTCGCCGGTCGCGCCGTCGCCCGAGGCCGCGCCCCGGTGCTCGAGCCGCCGGAGGGCCTCGAGCGCGAGCTCCACCACCCGGCGGCTCGCGCGCCCGGCGGCGTCGGCGACGAAGCCGATCCCGCAGGCGCTGTGCTCGGGTGGCCGTTCCGGGCCCGCCATGCCGCCGGACGGTACGCGCCGGCCGTTTCGCACCGGTTTCGGGTCCATGAAGTCCCCGACCCCGGCCGGAAACGGCCGCGACATCGAGCCGTAACCGGCCGGAAACCCACGCCGCCCCTCGGAGCCCCTACCCTGACGGGGTCGCGAGGAGGTGGTCGATGGTCGAGGCCGAGCGCGAGTTCGTGCTGAAGGCCGCCGAGGAACGGGACGTCCGGTTCGTCCAGCTGTGGTTCACCGACGTGCTCGGGCAGCTGAAGGCGTTCGCGATCCCGGTCGAGGAGCTCCCCGAGGCGCTCAGCGACGGGGCGTCGTTCGACGGCTCGTCGATCGAGGGGTTCGCGCGCGCCCACGAGGCCGACATGATCGCGATGCCGGTGCCCCGGACCTTCCAGTCGCTCCCCTGGCGCCCCGAGCGCGCGGGCGTCGCCCGGATGTTCTGCGACGTCCTGACCGCCGACGGCGAGCCGTTCGAGGGCGATCCCCGCCGCGTCCTGAAGCGGACGATGGCGCGCGTCCGCGACCACGGGTTCACCGCGTACGTCGGCGGCGAGATCGACTTCTTCCTGCTCGCCGGTCCGAACGACCCCACGCCGGTCGACACCGGCTCCTACTTCGACCTCACGCCGCTCGATTCGGCCAACGACTTCCGGCGCGCGGTCCTGATCTACCTCGAGGCCCTCGGGATCCCGGTGAAGGACTCGCACCACGAGGACGCCGCCTCGCAGCACGGCGTGGACCTGCGACACGCCGACGCCCTCACGGTCGCCGACTCGCTGATGAGCTTCCGCCTCGTCGTGAAGGAGGTGGCCCGGGAGCTCGGCGTCTACGCGACGTTCATGCCCAAGCCGATCGAGGGCGCGCAGGGCTCGGGACTGCATACGCACCTGTCGCTGTTCGAGGGCGAGCGGAACGCGTTCTTCGACGCGACCGACGAGTACCACCTGTCGAAGGTGGGGCGCTCGTTCATCGCCGGGCTCCTGCGGCACGCGCGCGAGATCACGGCGATCACCGACCAGTGGGTGAACTCCTACAAGCGGCTCGTGCCCGGGTTCGAGGCGCCCACCCACGTGACGTGGGGGGCGCACGACCGCTCGGCCCTCGTGCGCGTCCCGCTCGTCAAGCGCGGGAAGGAGGCCTCGTGCCGGATCGAGTACCGGGCGCCGGATCCGGCGTGCAACCCGTACCTGACGCTCGCCGTGATCCTGGCCGCCGGGATCGAGGGCGTCCTCGGCGAGTACGAGCTGCCGCCGGAAGCGGACCCGACCGGCGGCGGAGCGCCCTCGCCGCCATTGCCCGAGACGCTGGCCGAGGCCCTCGAGGCGATGCGCGGGAGCCGGCTCGTCCGGGAGGTGCTCGGCGACCACCTGTTCGAGTGGTTCGTGGCGAACAAGGTCGCCGAGTGGGGCGAGCACAAGGCGCACGTGAGCCGGCTCGAGATCGAGCGGTACCTACCCCGGCTGTGAGCGGTCGATGGCGCTGAGCTCGGGGCCCCCGCTCGTGCTGGTCGGGGCCGCGGACGAGCGCGGGGCCACCGCGATCGACGAGGACCTGCGAGCCCTGCGGTACGAGGTCGCCCGGCTCCGGCTCGACCGGCCTTCGGAGCACCCGCCGGCCTCGCTCGCCGTGCTCGCCACGCCGGGAGCGATGGTCGAGTGCGCGAGGGCCTCGGAGGAGATCCGGCGCTCGGCGGAGGGCGGCGTGCCGATCCTGTGGGTCGTCGACCCCCCGGACCTCGCCGCCCTCGAGCGCCACGAGGGGCTGTTCGACGACTTCGTCCGCCTCCCCTACACGTCGCCCGAGCTCGATGCCCGTCTGCGTCGCCTGCATCGGGCCGCCGACGCGGAAGGCGAACGGCTCCGCGTCGGGCGCCTGGAGATCGATGCGGCCCGGTACCGCGCCAGCGTCGACGGCCGCCCGCTGAAGCTCACCTACATGGAGTTCGAGCTGCTGCGCTACCTGGCCGCCCGACCCGGCCGGATCCACACGCGCGAGGCGATCCTGCGCGGCGTGTGGGGGTACGACTACTACGGCGGGATGCGGACCGTGGACGTCCACGTCCGCCGCCTCCGCGCGAAGCTCGGCCAGGAGCACGCGCGGATGATCGAGACCGTGCGCGGCGTGGGCTACGGGCTGGCGGACCGCGCCTGAGCGCGCCGCGGTAGCGTCTGCGCGTGTCCCACCTCGTGACCCTGATCCCCGGCGACGGCATCGGTCCGGAGGTGGCCGAGGCCACCCGCCGCGTGCTCGAGGCGACCGACGTCGGGTTCGAGTGGGTCGTCGAGGAGGCGGGCGCCCACGTGCTCGAGCGCGAGGGCACGGTCCTGCCGGAGCGGGTCCTGGAACGGATCCGCCGCTCGCGGGTGGCGATCAAGGGCCCGATCACCACGCCGGTCGGCTCCGGCTTCCGGAGCGCCAACGTGGCGCTGCGCCAGGAGCTCGACCTGTTCGCCGCCGTGCGCCCCTCGCGCTCGCTGCCCGGCGTGCCGACCCCCCATCCCGACGTGGACCTCGTCGTGATCCGCGAGAACACCGAGGACCTGTACCGGGGGATCGAGTTCCGGGTCGGCTCCCCCGAGACGGCGGCCCTGCGCGCCGAGATCCGGCGGCTGACCGGACGCGAGGTGCGCGAGGACGCCGGCCTCACGCTGAAGCCGATCAGCGTGACCGGCACCCGCCGGATCGTGCGGTTCGCGTTCGGGTACGCGCGGACCAACGGCCGCCGGACGATCACGCTCGGGCACAAGGCGAGCGTCATGCGCTTCTCCGATGGGCTGTTCCGCGAGATCGGGATCGAGGAGGCCGCGGACCACCCGGACGTCGGGTTCGAGGAGATGCCGATCGACGAGCTCGCGATGCGACTCCCTCGGGAGCCCGCAGCCTTCGACCTCCTCCTGCTGCCCAACCTGTACGGCGACATCCTGTCCGACCTGTGCGCGGGGCTCGTCGGCGGCCTCGGCCTCGCGGCCGGGGCGAACCTCGGCTGGGAGTACGCGGTGTTCGAGCCCGTGCACGGGAGCGCGCCCGACATCGCCGGGCGCGGGGTCGCGAACCCGATCGCGATGATCCTGTCCGGCGTCATGCTGCTCCGCCACCTCGGCGAGGCCGGCGCGGCGGCGGCCGTGGAGCGAGCCGTCGACCGGGTGCTGGGCGCCGGCGAGGTCCGCACGCCCGACCTCGGCGGGACCTCGACGACGGACGCCCTGGCCACGGCGATCGTCCGGGCCCTCGGCGAGGGCTGAGCCCGGACGGCCCGGCGGTCGGGCTGGCCCGCCAGCGCCGGGTGCGGTAGAAAGATGGGCGAAGAGAACCAGACGCCGGCCAGGAGGTCGAGATGCACGGCAAGGTCGGTGAACGGATCGTCGTCGAGTCCGAGACCGTCGGCCAGCCCATGCGCGAGGGCGAGATCCTCGAGGTGATCGAGGGCGAGGTGGGCCTCCGCTACCGCGTCCGCTGGGACGACGGTCACGAGACGATCTTCACGCCGAGCGGCGGCTCGGCCCGGATCCTCCCGAAGAGGGGGAAGAAGGCGAGCTGACGCTCAGCGATGACGGTGTCCCTCGGGGCCCGCACCGGGCCCCCGAGGGAGCTGTCAGCAGCCGGGCTGGCCGGGGTGCCCGCAGCACTGCGCCCTCGAGAACAGCGCGCGGCCGCGGTTGCGGGCGGTGAGGCCGAGCTTCGTCCACACCGGGGCCTCGTACTCCCGCCAGTTCGTGAAGAAGTTCCGGCCGTGCTCCGCGAGCAGGGCGAGGAACCGCCGAGCCGTCACTTGCCGCCGCCGTCGGAGAGGTGGTAGCTCTCGACGGGGATCCGCAGGTCGTCGGGGAGCAGGTCGTTCTTCCGCCAGGGCTTGATCGTCTCGGCGTAGAAGTCGCGGCCCTCGCAGTCGTTGACCACCCAGACCGGGAAGTCCTCGACCTCCATCGCCCGGACGGCCTCGGTGCCGAGCTCGGGGAAGGCGATCACCTCCTGCGATCGGACCTGGAGCGCCGCCAGCGCCCCGCCGCCGCCGAGCGCCGCCATGTAGACGGCGGTGTGCTCCCTCAGCTCCTCGCGCACGGCGGGCCCGCGGCCGCCCTTGCCGATGATGCCCTTCAGACCGATCTCGAGCAGCCGGGGCGTGTACCGGTCCATCCGGTTCGCGGTCGTCGGCCCGGCCGAGCCGATCACGTTCCCGGGACGCTCCGGCGTGGGGCCGACGTAGTAGACGATCTGCCCCGCGGGGTCGAACGGGAGCGGCTCGCCGCGGTCGAGCATCTCGATCAGCACCTTGTGGGCGGCATCCCGCGCAGCGTAGATCGTGCCGTTGACGAGGACGACGTCGCCCGCGTGGAGCTGCCGCACGTCCTCCTCGGACAGGGGCGCACGGATCCGCTTGCGGCCGTCGTCGAGCGTCTCGACCGGCATCGTCAGATCACCCGGGTCCCGGTCCGGTGGGCGTGGCACTCGATGTTCACGGCCACCGGGAGCGAGGCGATGTGCGTGGCCATCGTCTCGACGTGGACCGCCAGCACGGTCTGGGTCCCGCCGAGCGCCTCGGGGCCCAGGCCGAGCGCGTTGCACTTCTCGTACAGCTCCGCCTCGAGCTCGGCGATCTGCGGGTCCTCGTTCGGCCGGCCGACCTTGCGCATCAGGGCCTTCTTGGCGAGCACCGCGGACATCTCGAAGTTGCCGCCGACCCCGACACCGATGATCCCCGGTGGGCACGCGTTCGGGCCCGACTCGGCCACGGCCTGGAGGACGAAGTGCTTGACGCCCTCGATCCCGTCGGCGGGCTTCAGCATCGCGTGCTTGCCCATGTTCTCCGAGCCCGCGCCCTTCGCGTCGATCTGGATCGTGATCTGGTCGCCCGGCACGATCCGCGTGTGGACGAACGCCGGGGTGTTGTCCCCCGTGTTCCTCCGGTCGAAGAGCGGGTCCCGGACGATCGAGCCGCGCAGGTACCCGTCCGTGTAGCCCTGGCGGACGCCCTCGTCGATCGCGGCGTACAGGTCGCCGCCCGCGACGTGCACGTCCTGCCCCAGGTCCAGGAACACGACGGTGTACCCGGTGTCCTGGCAGTAGGGGTACTCGCCCTCGGCGGCCAGCGCCTGGTTGCGGATCAGCAGGTCGAGGACCTGGCGGCCGAGCGGGGACTCCTCCTTCTCGCGGGCGCGCTGCATGAGCTCGACCATCTCCGGAGGGACCGTGTAGCAGATCTCCATGCAGAGCTCGCGCACCACGCGGACGATCTCGGCCGCCTCGACCTCCCGGACGGTGCCCATCACATCCCATGCTATCGCCAGCTGCTTCCCGCCGTCCGGGACGGATGAGAGGATGGCCCACCGGATGCGAGAGATCCTGTCCACCGCCCGCCCGACCCCGCTGCGCCTGGCCGGCTTCCTCGCGCTCACGCCCGGGGCCGCCGGCGCGGGCCTCGGGGCGGTCCGCGACTGGGTCGTGGTCGGGTTCCCCGGAGACGCGACGCGCGCGGCCGACGTACCGGTCAGCGGCACCGACGTGTGGGAGGGCAAGGCGGTGCTCCTGCTCGCGGTCGCGACGCTCGTCGGGATGCTCGCGATCCGGCTGGCCGCGGCCTCCTCCACCCGGACGGCGATCGCGGTGGTGCTGATCGCGTTCGGCGCGGTCGCCGCCGCGCTCCCGCCGGTCGTCGCGGCCGGTGCCGAGCAGCGGTTCGGCGGGGGCGAGGGCCTGGATCGGATCGCCCGCGCGCTGGCCCTGGAGCTCGCCCTCCCCGAGGACGTCGTCCGCGAGCAGCTCGAGGAGCAGTTCGGGGCCCTGCTCCGGGTCGACGTCGCCTCCGGCGTGTGGATCTCGGCCGCGGGGGGAGCGCTGATCGCGCTCGGCGGCGGCCTCAGCCTGGCCTGGGCGCTCCGGCGGTCGGGGCCGCGGTCCGGTGTCGCGCCGCGCGCACCCGCGGCGACCGAGGGAGCGCCGGGTCCCTGAGGCTCAGAGCTCGGCCAGGTCCGCGCACTTCGCGCGGATCCCCTCGGCGGCCGCGCGGAGCGCGGCGAGCTCCTCGGCGTCGAGGTCGAGCTCGACGATCTCGGCGACCCCCGCACGCGAGAGCCGCACGGGGACCCCGACGTACACGTCGCTGATCCCGTACTCGCCGGTGCACCAGGCGCAGACGGGCAGGAGCTCCTCGGTGCTGCGGACGATCGATCCGACCATCTTGGCCACCGCGGCCGAGGGCGCGTAGTACGCGCTCCCCTTCTTCAGCAGCGCCACGATCTCGGCGCCGGCGTCGCGGGTGCGCGCGTACAGCCGCTCGAGGGTCGCCGCGTCCACGAGCTCCGTCAGCGGCTTGCCGTCCACGGTCGCATGCCGCGGGAGCGGGACCATCGACTCGCCGTGGCTGCCCAGCGTCATCGCCTCGACGACGAGCGGCGAGACCCCGAGCTCCTCGGCGATGAACGCGCGCAGGCGCCCCGAGTCCAGCACGCCGGCCATCCCCATCACGCGGGATCGGGGGAACCCCGAGACCTCGGCGGCCAGGTAGGTCATCTCGTCGAGCGGGTTCGTGACCACGATCAGGATCGCCGCTGGCGAACCGGGCACGACCTTCTCGACGACCTCACGCACGATCCCGGCGTTCTTCCCGAGCAGGTCCATCCGGCTCATCCCCGGCTGGCGGGGGAAGCCGGCGGTGATCACGACGACGTCCGAGCCCGCCGTGTCCGCGTAGTCGTTCGTCCCCACGACGTGCGGCTCGAACCCGACGATCGGGGCGGACTGCCGCAGGTCCATGGCCAGACCCTGGGGCAGGCCCTCGATGATGTCGATCAGCACGACCTCGGCCAGCCCGCGCTGGACGAGCCGCATGGCCGTGGTCTGCCCGACGAACCCGCTTCCGACGACGGTGACGCGCATGGGGCGGACGCTCCTAGGCTCGGATGCGGCCTCATCCTATCCGGCGGCTCCGGCCGCCATCGGTCCCGAGCCGCCGCTCCTCGCGGCGGCTCGTCAGGTAGGCGCCCGCGAGCACCAGGGCGGTGCCGAAGAGCGAGACCGCCGCCACGGACTCGTCCTGGAAGATCACGCCGAGCCCGATCGCCACCACCGGCAGGAAGTAGATCGCCACCGAGCCGCGCGTCGCCCCGACCCGACCGACCAGCGTGGTCATCGCGACGAACGCCCAGCCCGTGCCGAAGAACCCGAGCGCCGCCACCGCGATCGCGCTCGACCACGCGAGGTCCGAGCTCGGCAGCGAGATCGGCGCGGCGGGGGCGAGCAGGACCAGCGCCACGAGCTGGGCCCGGAACAGGACCGGCAACGCCCCGTACCGCTGTTGGAGCGGCACGGCCAGGTTCACGGCCACCCCGTAGCAGAGGACCGCGAGCAGGACCAGCGAGGCCCCGAGCGCGGTGGCGTCCGCGCCGCGCGCCGCCGGCCACAGCACACCGACCACCCCGACGAAGCCGAGGGCGATGCCGGCGAGCTGGCGGGCGGGCGGCACGCGCCGCAGCAGCACCGCCGCCGTGAGCGCCGCGAAGATCGGGACGGCGCCGTTGATCATCCCGGCCAGGGACGAGTCGATCCACTGTTGCCCGATCGGGAACAGGATGAGGGGCGCGGCCATCCACACGGCTCCGAGCAGGGCGATCCGGGGGAGGTCGGCCCGGTCGACCGGGCGGCGCGACGCCGGCACCAGGGACAGCGTGAGGGCGCCGACCGCGACGCGCCCGAAGGCGACGAGCCCGGGGCCGAACCCCTCGAGCCCGATCTCGATGAACAGGAACGAGGATCCCCACATCGCCGCGATCGCCGCGAGCAGTGCCCACTCCTGTGGGCCGAACGCCTCGCGGTGGGTCCCGTGGGCGGTCCCGATCAGCGGGCGCCGGTTCACCGTGGCCATCGCGACAGGAACGGCGGGGCGACCCTCACCGTGAGACGAGCTCCGAGATCACGGCGTCGCGGATCTCGACGGTGCTCGCCGCCTCCCCCGTGGGCACCAGGTCCGCGGTCAGCCGGCGTCCCCCGTCGACCACCCTGGCGACCGCGGCCTCGAGGCGGCCCCCGGCCTCACCCTCGCCGAGGTGCCGCAGCATCATCGCCCCGCTGAGCACCATCGCCATCGGGTTCGCGACTCCCGGGCCGCCGGTCCGGCTCCCGTGCTGGGCGTCGAACACGGCCAGACCGTCCCCGAGGTCGGCCCCGGGGGCCAGGCCGTGACCGCCCACCAGCCCGGCGCACAGGTCCGCGACGATGTCCCCGTACAGGTTCGGCAGCAGGAGGACGTCGTGGTCCTGGGGGCGCCGGACGAGCTGCATGCACAGGTTGTCGATGATCCGCTCCTCGAACCCCAGGTCGCCGTTCTGGCCCGCCACCTCCCGCGCGGCCTCCAGGAACAACCCGTCGGACCACTTCATGATGTTCGCCTTGTGGCCGACCGTCACGGTACGCCGGCCGTGCCTCCGGGCGTAGGCGAACGCGAACCGCGCGATCCGGCGGCTCGCCCCGACCGAGATCGCCTTGACCGAGAGCCCCGAGTCCTCCCGGACCCGCTGACCGGTCGTGCGCTCGACGAACCGGAGCAGGTCCGCCGTCTCCCGCGTCCCCTGCTCGAGCTCGATCCCCGTGTAGCTGTCCTCCGTGTTCTCCCGGATCACCACCACGTCCACGTCCCGGTAGCGGGAGGGTGCCCCGGCGAACGACCGGCAGGGACGCACCCCGGCGTACAGGTCGAGGGCGCGGCGGAGCTCGACGTTCGGGCTGCCCCGGGACCACTCGACCGGCGCGGAGAGGGGGCCCTTCAGGGCGACCCGGTTCGCGCGGATCGAGTCCAGGACCCGCTCGGGCAGCGGGGTCCCCTCGCGGCGTGCGACCTCCGCTCCCGCCTCCTGGACGTCCCACTCGACGGGGACGCCGGTCGCCTCCACCGCGCGGCGCGCGGCGTCGACGACCTCCGGCCCGACCCCGTCGCCGGGGATCAGGGTGATGCGGTGGCGAACCATGCGCGACCTTCTGCGATGATGCAGCCTCCGGCGATGCGTGCGAAAGTATCACGAGGTCGAGATATCCTGGTCCCGGTGGGGTCGGGGTGCGGGCGGCCGGCCGGACCGACGGGAGGAGCGCGGTGACGACCGAGAAGGGCCTGCGGGAGATCGTCGCCGCGCGGACCCGCCTGTCGGACATCGACGGGGCCGCCGGCCGGCTCTGGTACGTCGGGTACCCGATCGAGGAGCTGGCGGGCCGCGCCAGTTACGAGGAGGTGGTCCACCTCCTGCACGAGCTCGAGCTGCCGACCCAGGCGGAGCTCGAGGAGCTCACGGCGTTCCTGGTCGAGCAGCGCGAGCCGTCCCGGTTCATCGAGGACCTGATGCCGACGCTCGCCCAGCAGACCTCCCCGATGTCGATGCTGCGGACCAGCGTGTCGGCGGCCTCGGCCTACGACCCCGACGGGTGGGACAACTCGCCCGAGGCCAACCGCCGCAAGGCGCTCCGGCTCGTCGCGCGGACCCCCACGTTCCTCACGATGTACCACCGGCTGCGCACCGGGCAGCAGGTGGTCCGTCCGAACCCCAAGCTCGCGCACGCCGCGAACTTCCTCTACATGCTCACCGGCCTGGAGCCGTCCCCCGAGGACGCCGAGACGCTCGACACGACGTTCGTGCTCTACGCCGACCACACGATGAACGCCTCGACGTTCACGGCCCGGATCATCGCGTCCACGCTGGCCGACATGCACTCCGCGATCACCGGCGCGATCGCCGCGCTCAAGGGGCCGCTGCACGGCGGGGCCAACGAGGAGGCGATGAAGATGCTCGAGGAGGTCGGCGACCCGGCCAACGCCGAGGTGTACGTGCGCGACCGCCTCCAGCGCAGGGAGAAGATCATGGGCTTCGGCCACGCTGTCTACCGCACGACGGACCCGCGGGCCCGGATCCTCAAGCGCCTGTCGCGGGAGACCGGCGAGCGCCACGGCGATCTGCGCTGGTACGAGATCTCCGAGGCGATCGAGCGCACGACGCACGAGCAGAAGGGCCTGTACCCGAACGTCGACTTCTACGCCGCGAGCGTCTACCACGTGCTCGGCATCCCCACCGACCTCATGACGCCGATCTTCGCGATCGCCCGGATGGCGGGCTGGACCGCGCACGTCCGCGAGCAGTACGTGGACAACCGCATCATCCGGCCTGACTCGGAGTACGTCGGTCCGCGGGACCGGCGCTGGCTGCCGATCGCCGACCGCGGCTGAGATCCGCTCAGCCGGCCGGGGGCGGCGGCGGCGCGGGCGGTGGCGCACCCGCCGCCGGCGGCGCGGGCGGCGGCGCGCCCGCCGTTCCCCGCATCGACGCCGCGTCCCAGGCGCGGTTCAGGTGCTCCTGGATGTAGGCGCCGTTCGCGATCAGCACCACCAGCATGATGACGAGCGTGAGCGCGGGCTCCAGGCGCTGCTGGATGTCGAGCCGACCCTCGAGCTTCTGGACGTGGGTCGCCGTGTTCCACATCGCGATGAACGGCGGCACGATGATGATCCATCCGAAGATCATCGCCATCAGCGAGCGCATGGGGCTGATCGACTCGTCCCGTTCGATCAGCCGGATCTCGTCGTTGATCTTGTAGTACCAGTAGAAGAAGTAGATCCCGATCGTGATGAACGAGAGACCCACCACGCCAAGCGGGTTCCGTTTCAGGTACCGCTGACCGTCGATCATCACCGTCTCGGCCATGTCGTTCTCCTTCCCCCGTCCGAGTCTATGCGTCCACCGCCGGCCGCGGGAGCAGGCCGGCGCGCTCGATCACGTGCCGGACGGCGTGCTCGCGGCCGAGCCCCATCACGTGGACCCCCGCGACGCCGGGCATCTGCCGCAGCCCGGCGACGATCTCGACGCACTGCGCCGTTCCGACGGCCTCGGCGTCGGGGCCGGCCTCCTCGAGCATCGCGACCAGCGGAGGCGGCACCGAGACCCCGGGCAGACGCTCGGCCATGTACCGCGCCTGCTTCGCGCTGCGGAGCGGAGCCACCCCCACGATCACCGCGGCCCGCTCGAACACGCCCCGCGCACGCAGCACGTCCGCCCAGGACGCGAGCGCATCCAGGTCGTAGGTGATCTGCGTCATCACGAACATCGCCCCGGCGTCGAGCTTCGATCCCAGCCGGGCCGGGTCGTAGCTCGGGGCGAGCGGGCTGTCCGTGACGCCCACGAAGTAGCGGGGCGGCTCGGACACCTCGGCGCCGGAGAGCGTCCGGCCCTCCTCGCGGAGCGCGACGGCCAGGCGCACGAGGTCGTGCACGGAGACGTCGTCGGCCGGCGCCGCGTCCGGATGATCGCCGATCCCGATCGGGTCGCCCGTCAGGCACAGGAGGTTCCGGGCGCCGAGCGCCCAACCGCCCAGCAGGTCGGCCGTGAGCGCCAGCCGGTTGCGGTCGCGGACCGTGAGCTGGAGGGTGGGCTCGAGGCCGGCCCGCGCCACCGCGGCGACGCCGGCGAGCGGCGACATGTGGGCGCTGGCCGCCGGGTTGTCGGTGACGTTGGCCGCGTCGGCGTACCCCACGAGCTCCCGGGCCTGGGCCGTGGCGGGGGCCGGGTCGGCCGAGCGCGGCGGCACGACCTCGGAGGTGACGGCGAAGCGCCCGGAGCGCACGATCGCCTCGAGGCGGCTCGCGGGCGCGCTCAAGGGCGCTCGGCGAGCGCCTCGGCGGCGGTCACCGTGTTCACGAGCAGCATCGCGACCGTCATCGGCCCGACGCCGCCGGGGACCGGGGTGATCGCCCCGGCGACCTCCTTGACCGCGTCGAAGTCCACGTCCCCGACGAGCGCGTCGAGCTCACGGTTCGTGCCGACGTCGATCACGGTCGCGCCGGGCTTCACCATGTCGGCGGTGATCATCCGTGCCCTGCCGACCGCCGCGATCAGGATGTCGGCCATCCGGGTGTGCTCGCCGATGTCCCGGGTCTTCGTGTGGCAGATCGTCACGGTCGCGTTGCCCCGCTCGTTCCGCTGCGCGAGCATGATCGCGAGCGGCATCCCCACCAGGTCCCCGCGACCCACCACGCAGACGTTCGCGCCCTCGATCGGGATCTGCGAGCGCACGAGCAGCTCCACGATGCCGAACGGCGTCGCGGGCAGGAACACCGGATGGCCGCGCGAGAGGAACCCGACGTTCGTCGGGTTCAGGCCGTCGACGTCCTTGGACGGGTCGATCGCCTGCTGGACCGCGAACTCGGAGACGTGGTCGGGGACCGGGAGCTGGACGATGATCCCGCTGATCCGGGGGTCCTTGTTCAGCCGCTCGACCTCGGCCAGCACCTCGTCCTCGGGGGCGTCGGCCGGCAGGTCCACCCGCTCGGAGTGGATCCCCGCCTCGGCGCAGGCCCTCTGCTTCATCCCCACGTAGATCTTCGAGGCCGGGTGGTCGCCGACCAGCACCGCCGCGAGGCCGGGCTGGACGCCGGCCTCCTTCAGGCGCGCCACGCGCTCGGCGACCTCCGCGCGGATCTGGGCCGCGATCGCCTTGCCGTCGATGATCCGGGCGCTCACGTGGGCATCCTATCCGCGCATCGGCACCGCACGGCGGGACCTTCGGTCAGCGGCGCACGTGCCGCTCAGTGGCGGAAGTGCCGACGGCCGGTGAGCACGACGGCCATCCCCCGCGCCTCGGCGGCGGCGAGCACGTCCGCGTCGCGGATCGAGCCGCCGGGGTGGATCACGGCCGTCACGCCGGCGTCGGCCGCCACCTCGACGGCGTCGGGGAACGGGAAGAACGCGTCGCTTGCCATCGAGGCGCCCTTGGCCCGGTCGCTCGCCTTACGCACCGCGAGCCAGGAGGCATCCACCCGGGACATCTGCCCGGCCCCGATCCCCACCGTCGCCAGGTCCCTGGCGAACACGATCGCGTTGGACTTGACCCGCAAGGCCACGGGCCAGGCGAACAGCAGGTCACGCCACTCGTCCTCGGTCGGCTCGCGCGCCGACGCGACCTCCATCTCCTCCCGACGCTCGGTCACCCGGTCGCGGTCCTGGACGAGCGCGCCCCCCGCGATCGGCCGGACGTCCAGCCCACCGGCCTCCGGGAGCGGCGCGGCCACCACGCGCAGCCCCTTCCGCGCCCCGAACGCCCCGAGCGCCCCGTCGGTGAACGACGGGGCGACGACGACCTCGGTGAAGACGTCGGCCATCGCGCGCGCGGCCGCCTCGTCCGCCTCGCGGTTGAACGCCACGATCCCACCGAAGGCCGAGACCGTGTCGGACTCGAACGCCTTCCCGTAGGCCTCGGCGAGCGTCCCGCCGATCGCCGCCCCGCACGGGTTGTTGTGCTTGACGATCACCGCCGCGGGGCCGGCGAGCTCGGCCGCGAGCCCGTAGGCGGCGTCGACGTCGAGCCAGTTGTTGAACGACATCTCCTTGCCCTCGACGAGCACGCGAGCGCCGCCGAGCACGCCCGGTCCGCCCGACGCCGCGAACAGCGCGCCGCGCTGGTGCGGGTTCTCGCCGTAGCGGAGGTCGGCCGCCTTCTCCAGGGCGAGGGCCACGAAGGCCGGGAGGCTCCGGTCGGGCGCCTCGCGCTCGGCGAACCACCTCGCGACGGCCGCGTCGTAGGCGGCCGTGTGCGCGAACGCCTCGGCGGCGAGCGACCGGCGGGTCCCGAGCGTGAGCCCGCCCTCGCGGCGGATCTCGGCCAGCACCTCGCCGTAGCGCGCGGGGCTCACGACCACGCCGACCGAGGCGTGGTTCTTCGCGGCGGCGCGGACCATCGCCGGCCCGCCGATGTCGATCTTCTCGATCACCTCCTGCTCGCCGGCCCCGGCCGCGACGGTCTCCCGGAACGGGTACAGGTTCACCACGACCAGGTCGAACGGCGCGATGCCGTGCTGCTCGAGCTGCGCCTCGTGCTCGGGCTTCCGGCGTTCGGCCAGGATCCCCGCGTGGATCCGCGGGTGCAGCGTCTTGACGCGCCCGTCGAGCATCTCGGGGAACCCGGTCACCTCCTCGACCGACGTGGCCTCCAGCCCGGCCTCGCGCAGCGTCGCGGCCGTGCCGCCGGAGGAGACGAGCTCGACGCCGAGCTCGCGGAGGCCTCGGGCGAGCTCGACCACCCCCGCCTTGTCGAAGACCGCGAGCAGCGCCCGCCGCACCGGACGGACCTCGTTCATCGCGAGGCCTCTTCGAGGATCCGCACGACGCGTCCCTCCACCCGCACCCGGCCATCGAGCAGCGCGGCGACGGCCGCCGGGTACAGCCGGTGCTCGACCTCGTGGATCCGCTCGGCCAGGGAGTCCGCGTCGTCGTCGGGCAGGATCCGGACCGGCTCCTGGGCCACGATCGGACCGTGGTCGACCTCCTCGTCGACCAGATGGACGGTCACGCCCGTCACCCTCACCCCCCATGCCAGGGCGTCGGCGATCGCGTGCGCGCCGGGGAAGGCCGGCAGGAGCGCCGGGTGGACGTTCAGCATCCGCCCCTCGAAGGCCCCCACGAGCTCGGGTCCGACGATCCGCATGAACCCCGCCAGCGCCACGTGCGTGATCGACTCCTCACGCAGGAGGTCGAGCAGCGCTCGATCGTAGGCCGCGCGGTCGGGATGGTCCGACGGGTCGAGGAACGCGGCCGGGACCCCGCGTTCGCGAGCCCGGACGAGCGCCCGGGCGCCCTCACGGTCGGAGACGACGAGCTCGACGCGAGGTCCCACCGCCTCGTCGTCGAGCAGGGCCTGGAGGTTCGTCCCCTCCCCCGACGCGAGGACCGCGAGCCGAGCGCCCTCCATCGGCGCGCACGCTAGGCACGCGCGCCGGTCGTGTCAAAGCCCGTCGCGGCGAACCGCGGCGGTACCCTTCGTCCGTGCCGGCCGAAGAACGGACGAGCAGGCTCGGCGAGCGGTGCTCGCAGCACCTCGCCAGCGCCGCCGTGGCGACCTGCGACGGATGCGGGCGCAACCTGTGCCTGGCCTGCGCGATCCCGGTCCGAGGGCAGACGCTCGGCGCCGAGTGCCTGGCCGAGGTCCTGGGCCCGGAGGTCCCGCTCCCGAAGGTCCCGGGGCGGGAGCGGGTCGTTCCGCGCCTGGCGGCCGGGGGCGCCTTCGCCGTCGCGGTCCTGGCGTCGCTGCTGCCCTGGAGCCGCGTCGGCGCGGGGTCCGGCGCGTTCGGCGCATGGACGCCACCCCTCCGGTGGGCGGCGCTGAGCGCCGTCGCGGCGGTCGTGGGTCTCGTCCTGCCGTGGGTCGGTCGCAGGCTCGCGTCCCGCGTGCTGGACGCCGTCTCGATGGTGGCCGGGGCGCTCGTGGCCGCCGGCGCGCTCCTCGCGATCTGGCTGCCGCCCGACTTCAGCGGGCCGGGCCTCGGGCCGTGGATCGCGCTCGCCTCGGGCGTGGTGGCGGCGGCCGGCTCGGCGGCGGCGCTCCGAGGCTCGCGCGAACCCGAGCGCGCGCGTAGTTGACTCGCCCCCAGGCACGGTGTTCCATAGCCGCGACCCCGGGAGCCGGGAAAGGAGCGTTCATGTCGCAAGCGAAGGGGTTCGACATCTCGAAGATGTCGACGGCGAGCAAGATCCTGCTCGGCGGGGGCATCCTGTACCTGATCGACCTGTTCCTCCCCTGGCAGCGGGTCGACCTCGGGCCGATCGGGAGTGCATCCCAGAGCGGCGCGAGCGGCATCGGCGTGCTGAACCTCCTCCTCGTGATCGCGCTCATCGTCTGGGAGGGGATGGCGATCGCCGGCATGGAGGTCAAGGCGCCCAAGGCGCTGGTGAGCGCCGCGCTCGCGGGGGGGATCGTCGTCTTCACGATCTTGAAGATCATCGTGGACAGCGAGTTCCTGTTCCTCTTCGCATGGATCGGGATCCTGCTCGCGATCGCGATCGGCTACGGCGGCTGGATGCGCTGGCAGGAGCACCAGGCCGGCGGCGGGACGATGGGCGGCTCGATGGGTGGTTCGATGGGCGGCGGCGAGGGAGGCGGGTTCTCCGGCTGACGGCTCGAGCGCTCTCCCGAAGGCCCGGCCCCTGAGCCGGGCCTTCGTCGTTACGATGGCGGGGCTGCCGCCGTGAAGACGTGTCCACGCTGCTCCGCGCCGAACCCGGAGGAGGCGATCCGATGTCGCTCCTGCGGCGGCGCGCTGACGGGGGACGCGCCCGGCGAGGCGGCGCTCCCGCCCCCGCCCGACGAGGAGCCGCTCCAGTACACGCACTCGGGCCGCCGCCACCTGCTCGGGTACGGGCGGGACTTCTTCGGCATCTGGGACCGGGCGAGGTCGGGCGGGCCGGTCTCGCGCTACCCGCGGACCGACGAGGGGTGGCGGGCCGCGTGGCTCGCCTTCTCCGAGCTCGAGCCGGAGAGCGCGGAGGTCGGCATGGGCCCCACGCCCGCCGCATCGATCCCCACGGGCTCGCCCGGACCGATCCCCGTCGCCCGGCCACGCCGCGGCGTGAACCCGGCCTGGTGGCTGCTCCCGATCTTCATGGGGTGGCTCGGCGGGCTGATCGCCTGGGTCGTGAACCGCGACGTCGACCCCGAGCGCGCCCGCGCGATGCTCGTCACCGGGATCGCGATCAGCGTGGCGGTGTTCCTGCTCGTGATCCTGCGGACGCCGGCCGCCTGAAGCTGGCCGCGCCCGCGGCCCCGCCCCCGATGCCCCAGAGGAGGGCCAGGAGCGCACCGGTCGGCGCGACGGGGCCCACGACCAGGCCGCCGGCGAGGTCGGTCCCGAGCTCGTACCGCACCGTCACGAGCGACAGCGCCGCCGCGACGGCCACCAGCGCCGCGAACGCGAGGCCCGAGAGCGCGCCCGCGAGCACCGCCGCTCGCCCTCGCGTCCCGATCCGCTCGGCCGCGCGACGCCCGCCGAGCACGGTGGCGACGGTCGGGACGAGCAGGAACAGGAGGTAGCCGACCGGCGCCCGTTCGAACCGCAGCCCCACGGGATCGATCAGCGGGAACACCCCCGGTGGGAGCAGCTCGAGCGAGCCCGGGAACCTCCCGTAGCACAGGAAGTCGGCCCGCTCGTCGCCCCACGCCCCGTCGCATCCGCCCATCGCCGGCACGAGCGTCCACGCGGCTTCGTTCGGCGCGAGCCCGACGTGGTGCGCGAGCACCACGACGCCCACCTCCGGGCGCGCGAACGTCTCCCGGTAGTAGCGGGCCGAGGCGGGCGTGAGGAGCGCCACCGGCTCGTCGGGCTGCACGACGCCGGCCAGGAACAGCCCGCCGTAGGACAGACCGAGCGCGAGCAGGAGCATCCGCCACCCGCCCGCGGCCGCCGCGGCCAGGAGACGCAGCCGCGCGGGATCCCGGTCGAACGCGGAGCGCAACCCACCGAGCGCGCCGGCGAGCGCCGCGATCGCGAAGGGGGACGCGACGGCCTGCCAGGCCGACAGCCGCAGCCGCTGCTCGACCGCCACGACCTCGCCGAGCGCGACCGCGACCCGCGCGTCGACGAGGAGGGCGAGCGGCAACGCCGGCAGCGCGTAGCCGATCGCGACCTTCGCCCCGTGGAGCCCCCGCGCGAGGGTCCCGCCGCCGGCCCGCTCCGCCACGGCGCGGCCCGCGCGGAACAGCAACCATCCAGCGAGCGCCGTGGCCGAGAGCAGCGCCACGCCGACCGCGAACGACGCCGGCGCGGGCTCGGCACCGGCGCCCACCGCGACCGAGCCCTCCGCCTCGATCTCCACGTGGTGGAACGCGCCGAACTCCAGCCACCCGATGCGCAGGGCGTCCCCGAGCGCGATCCCGGGCGCGCCGAGCGCCCACGCGGCGAGCCCCAGGGCCTGCCCGAGACCCGCCATCGCGACGAACGCGAGGAGGCCTCGACGCAGGGCGTCCGCCCAGCCGGCCGCGTTCGCCGGCCGGACGTCAGCCGGGGTCACGGCATCGAGGCCGGGAGGACCTCGGCGACGAGCTCGGCGACCTCGCTCGGGGTTCTCCCCACGCGGACGCCGGCGGCCTCGAGCGCCTCGGCCTTGGCCTGGGCGGTGCCGCTCGAGCCGGTGATGATCGCCCCCGCGTGCCCCATCCGCTTGCCCGGCGGGGCCGTGAACCCGGCGATGTACCCGACCACCGGCTTGCGCATCCGCCCGGCCACGAACGCCGCCGCCCGCTCCTCGTCGTCCCCGCCGATCTCGCCGATCATCACCACCAGGTCGGTCTCCGGGTCCTGCTCGAACCGCTCGAGGCACTCGATGAACCCCAGGCCGTGCACCGGGTCCCCGCCCATGCCGACGCACGTCGACTGCCCGATCCCCCGCCGCGTGAGCTCGTGGACGATCTGGTACGTGAGCGTGCCCGAGCGCGAGACCAGGCCGACGCGGCCGGGCGAGCAGATCTCGCCGGGGATGATGCCGACGTTCGAGCGTCCGGGCGAGATCAGCCCGGGGCAGTTGGGGCCGATCAACGACGAAGGCTTGCCGCGCAGGTAGCTCGCCGCCCGGGCCATGTCGCGGACCGGGATCCCCTCGGTGATGCAGACGATCACGCCGAGCTGCGAGTCGGCAGCCTCGTAGATCGCGTCGGTGGCGAACCGCGCCGGGACGAAGATCAGCGACGTGTTCGCGCCGGTCTCGGCGACGGCCTCGGCGATCGTGTCGAACACCGGGATCCCGTCGACGCTCTGTCCGGCCTTGCCGGGCGTGACCCCGGCGACGACCTTCGTCCCGTAGTCGCGGTTCCGCCGGGCGTGGAAGGTGCCCTCGCGCCCCGTGATCCCGGAGACCACGACCCGGGTCTCCTCGTCGATCAGGATCGCCATCAGGCGGCCCCCGCCCGCGCGAGCTCGGCGGCTCGCTCGGCCGCCTCGAGCATCGTCGCCGCCGGCACGATCCGGGGGTGCTTCGCCTCCTCGAGGATCCGGCGCCCCTGCTCGGCGTTCGTGCCGTCGAGCCGGACGACGATCTGCACCCGCGGCTCGACCCGCTCGAGCGCCTCGAGCATGCCGTCGGCGACGAGGTCGCAGCGCGTGATCCCGCCGAAGATGTTCACGAGCACGCTCCTCACGTTCGGGTCGGACAGGATCACCTCGAGCGAGGTCGCGATCGCGTCCGCGCCGGCGCCGCCGCCGACGTCGAGGAAGTTCGCGGCGCTCGCGCCCGCCTGCTGCACGACGTCGAGCGTGCTCATCACCAGCCCGGCACCGTTCCCGATGATCCCGACCTCTCCGTCGAGCTTCACGTACTGGAGCCCGGCCTCGCGGGCGCGGAACTCGACCGGGTCGATCGGGAAGACCGACCTCAGCATCTCGATCTCGGGCTGGCGGAACAGCGCGTTGTCGTCGATCGTGACCTTCGCGTCGAGCGCGAGCACGCGTCCGTCGGTGAGCAGCACGAGCGGGTTCACCTCGACGAGCGTGGCGTCCTCCCGGATCAGCACGTCGTACAGGCCCGCCAGCACCTCCTCGACCAGGTCCCGCGCCTCTCCGGGCAGGTGGTTCGTGAGGCCGCGCAGGTGGTAGGGGCGCAAGCCGATCTCGGGGTCCACGTGGAGCCGGCGGAGCGCCTCGGGCCGCGTGCGCGCGAGCTCCTCGACGTCCACCCCGCCTTCGGAGGCCACGATCGCGAGGTCGGTGCCGGTCGCACGATCGAGCGTGATCGCCGCGTAGAACTCGCGCGCGATCGGCACGCGCTCCTCGACCAGGACCCGCGTCACCCGGTGGCCCTCGAACGGCTCGGCGAGCATCCGCGCGGCCGCCGCCTCGGCCTGGTCGGGGTCGTCGGCGAGCACGATGCCGCCGCCCTTGCCCCGGCCGCCGACCTGCACCTGGACCTTGACCACCGACCGGTTGCCCAGGATCTCGGTGGCGGCCCGGGCCGCCTCGGGCGTCTCGGCGACGATGCCCCGGGGGACCGGGATCCCGTGGCGGGCGAACAGCTCCTTGCCCTGGTGCTCGTACAGGTCCACTAGGAGACCCGCTCCGCCGAGAGCCGCTCCTCGAGCCACGCGACGATCTCGCCCGTCCTCGCCCCGGGGGTGAAGACCCGCTCGATCCCGGCCTCCTCGAGCGCCGGGATGTCGTCCTTGGGGACGATGCCCCCGCCGAACACGAGGACGTCCCCCGCGCCCTTCTCGCGCAGGAGCTTCACGACCCTGGGGAACAGGGTCATGTGCGCGCCCGAGTGGCAGGAGAGCCCCACCGCGTCGGCGTCCTCCTGGATCGCCGTCTCGGCGATCTGCTCGGGCGTCTGGTGCAGCCCCGTGTAGATGACCTCGAAGCCCGCGTCGCGCAGGGCGCGAGCCACGATCTTGGCCCCGCGGTCGTGCCCGTCGAGGCCCGGCTTGGCGACCACGATGCGACGCTTGCCGGCCATGCGCGGCACAGTCTAGCGAACGCCCCTCCTGGACCGGTGGCCTCGACCGCGTGGTGGGGTGAGCTACGCCCGGAGCTCGCGGAAGCCGGCCGCGGTGAAGTCGGCGTCGAACGCGAACGCGTCCTTGATCTTCAGCGAGCGCATCAGGGCGAAGCTCGTCGCGTCGACGAACGAGTACCGACGCTCGTCGTGGCGCCGGAGCCACCGGATGGCGGTGTCCTCCAGCTCCTCCGACACGTGCACGACCGATAATCGCGGTGACGCCGCGGCTCGGTCGAGGAACCGCACGGCGTCGGCATGGCGCGCGCGCCGGCGGATGAACGTCCACGTCTCGCCGAGGACGTGGTTCGTGGTCGTGAGTTGCTGCGCCCCGTGCTCCCGCAGGAGCCGCTGCGCCATCTGGTGGTGCGCGTCCTGCGGGAGGTTCGTCGCGATCCAGAACGAGGTGTCGACGAAGATCACGTGGGATCTTCGAGCGGGTAGACCACGTCGTCGACGTTGGCCGGCTCGACGTCGATGTCCCCAACCATCTGCCAGAGCGGATCCTCCTCGATCGGCGGCAGTGGCTTCACCTTCTCCCGGACGAACCGGCGGATGAGCGCCGCCTTCGAGGTGCCCTCCGCCAGAGCCAGCCGGTCCAGGGCGGCGTCGAGGTCCTCGTCGATCATGATCTGGAGCCGCTTCACGTCCGGCCATGTTACATCATCTCGCCGAAATGATGGAAGGTCCAACTCGCCAGGTTCCCCCACGGGTACGACACGGCGGCCGTAGACTCGGGTCCGGTGTTCGGAAGGAAGCGGATCCGGTTCCGCCCGCCGGGGCTGAAGCCCACCACGAAGGTCGGCACGCTCGGCCCCTACCGAGGCCGCCTCGGGCTGACGTGGGTGATCGCGCCGCTCGTGGTCGGCCTCCTGATCGTGGTCGCGGGTTACCTCGCCCTGCGCTGATGCGGGTCGTCGTCTTCAGCTCGAAGCCGCACGACGTCGAGTTCCTGTCCGCCGCCAACGAGGACGTCGGCCACGAGCTCGCCTTCCTCGAGCCGCGCCTCACGCTCGAGACCGCCCCGCTCGCCGACGGGTTCCCCGCGGTCTGCCCCTTCGTGAACGACGTCCTGGACCGGTCCGTCCTGGAGCGCTTGCGGGACGGGGGCGCGCGGTTGCTGGCGCTGCGCTCGGCCGGGTACAGCCACGTCGACGTGCCCACCGCGCTCGAGCTCGGGTTCGCGGTCGCGCACGTCCCGGCCTACTCGCCGCACGCCGTGGCCGAGCACGCCGTCGGCATGATCCTCGCGCTGAACCGGAAGCTCCACCGCGCCTACGCGCGCGTGCGGGAGGGGAACTTCTCGCTCGAGGGCCTGCTCGGGTTCGACCTGCACGGTCGCACCGTCGGCGTGATCGGCACGGGGGCGATCGGACGGGCGTTCGCGCGGATCATGCTCGGGTTCGGCTGCCGCGTCGTCGCCTTCGACCCGGTGCCGAACGACGATCTGCGCGCGCAGGGGGTGGCGTACGTCGACCTCGAGACCCTGTTCGGCGCGGCGGACATCGTCTCGCTCCACTGCCCGCTCACCCCGGCCACGCACCACCTGATCGACCAGCGGGCCATCGGCCAGATGCGCCCGGGCGTGATGCTGGTCAACACGAGCCGCGGCGGGCTGATCGACACCGCCGCCGCGATCGAGGGGCTGAAGTCCGAGCGGATCGGCGCGCTCGGCCTCGACGTGTACGAGGAGGAGGCCGGCGTCTTCTTCGAGGACCTGTCCTGGCGCGTGATCCAGGACGATGTGCTGATGCGCCTGCTCACGTTCCCGAACGTCCTGGTCACCGCCCACCAGGGCTTCTTCACGCGCGAGGCGCTCGCGCAGATCGCCGAGACGACCCTGGCCAACGTGTCGGCGTTCGAGCGCGGCGAGCCGGTGCCGGACCCCGTCAAGGCCTGAGCGGCCCGTACCCCGCCCGACCTCCGCGACCTCGCTCGAGGACCGCGTAGGCGTACAGGGCCATCGCGATCGCGGCGAGCACGTGCCACGTCGCGTGCCACTGGAAGGCGCTCTCCGGACGGCACAGCGCCGCGCCGGTCCGGCCGACGAAGAAGGCCGTCGCCGCCACGGCCGCCAGGGCTGCCACGCCGAGCCTCGCCGCCCTCCGGGAGGTGAGGCCCTCGGCGCGGAGCGCGCGCAGCTCGTGCCGGTACTCCCCCGCCTCCGTGGCGCCCGCGCCGACGCCCAGCAGCGCGAACATCGCGTACGAGGAGGTCGGCGCGATCGCGATGAGCAGGCCCGCCGCGACCAGCGCCCCCGCGTACACGCTCACCGTCCACGCGGTCGGCCGCCCGCCGAACCTCGCCACGACGAAGACCACGGCGAACAGGAGCACGGCGACGATCGCCTGGTCGTGGACCCACCTCGCCCCCTCGGTTCGCGCCCCGTGCAGCAGGAGACCGCCGAGGGCGTTGCTCGCCACCGCCAGCCCGAAGATCGCCAGCTCGACCCGGTTCCCATCGCTCCGCCGGGATCGGAGGACGATCCACAGCCCGGCGAGGAGGAACGCGAGGCTCGAGAGCGCGTTGGTGGGTTCGACGAGCAGGCCCGCCCCGACCGCTTCGCAGTCCGGGCTCGTCGGCCCGGACCCGATCGCCACGGCGCCCATGGGTCAGTGGCAGGAACCGGACCCGGAGTCCCGGACCGTCCCGCCGATGGTGACGAAGCGCCAGTCGTAGCCGTTCGCCCGCAGGGTGAGCTCCAGGATCCCGAAGTGGTCGCCGTCGCGGAACTGGCTGTTCGGCTCGGGGGTCCCGAACGTGTAGCGGCTCTTGCCCCCGGACCCGACGACGAACTCCCGGATCCCGTTCGGGTCCGCTCGTTGCTCGGGGTCCTGCGGCGCGAAGCGCTCGTAGCTGTGATCGTGACCGTTCAGGACGACGTCCGCCCCCGCCTCGTGGAGCGCCTGCCAGAACGCCTCCGAACGCGTGCTGTTCCCGTGCCGGCCCGACGAGAAGCGCGGGTGGTGCCAGTACGCGAGCGTGCACGTGCTCGGGTTCGCGGCCAGGTCCTGCCGCAGCCACTGCTCCTGCGGGGAGCCCTCGTCGCAGCCGCCGATCTCCTCGCAGTTGGAGTTCAGCGAGATGATGTGCCAGCCCCCGACGTCGAAGCTGTAGTAGCCCTTCCCACGCGGTCCGGCCAGGGGACCGAAGTACGCGAAGTACCCCCTGGCTCCGGCGACGTGGTAGTCGTGGTTGCCCGGCGAGGGACGCGTGATCGCCTTCACCCGCCCCCAGGAGGCCGCGTACGAGCGCTGGAAGTCCGAGAGCTGACCGTCCTCGTACTGGTTGTCCCCGGTGGTGACGACCACCCACGCGTCGCCGTCGACGAGCAGGTCGGACGTCGCGACCTGCTGGCACGAATCCTGATCGGGCTCGTCGCCGGGTGCGCAGGCGATGTCGCCCGCCGCCGCCAGGACGGGATCGGGGGCGGGGCCCGCACAGCTCGTGGTTCGGTCGCCCGGGCCGGCCTCGCACCGGTCCTCGCCCGAGCCGCCCCGGAGGGCATCTCGCCCCGCGCCCCCGTCCAGGAGGTCGATCCCCGACCCGCCGACGAGCTCGTCGGCGCCCGCCCCGGCGACGAGCGCATCGCTCCCCGGCCCGCCGACCAGGACGTCGTCGCCCCCGCGCCCGAGGAGCACGTCGTTGCCGCCGAGGCCGCAGATCGTGTCGTCACCCGGCGTCCCGCGGAGGACGTCGTCCCGGCCCGAGCCCGCGATCGCGCAACCGGGCGGGGCGTTCGCCTCGGCCGCCTGCGGCCCGGCCGGGGCCGGCGCCGCCCCCGCGTCCGCCGGCGCCTCGGTGGTCCGGCAGGCGACCAACGTCGCGGCCAGGATGGCGAGCGCGGCCGCCGCACGGACCGCCCTCATCCGGGCACCTTCCGCAGCGGCGCGTACGCCAGGAGCAACCGCTTCTCGCCCGCCTCCCCGAACCGTACGATGGCCTCCGCGTCCGAGCCCGAGCCACTCACGTCCAGCACGACCCCCTCGCCCCACCGCTCGTGCCGAACCGTGTCGCCGGCCGCGACCCGGACCGGCTCCCGCCGCCCCGGCTCGACCGACGCCCGGATCGGCGAGACGCTCCCGCCCGCGCCGATCACGCTCTCCTCCTCCTCGATCGCCCGGAGGAGCTCGCTCGGGATCTCGCCGAGGAACCGGCTCGGCGGGTTGTAGGAGGTCGCCCCGAACAGGGTCCGGCTCCAGGCGTGCGTGAGGTACAGCCGCTCGCGGGCCCGCGTGATCCCCACGTACATCAGCCGGCGCTCCTCCTCGAGCTGCGCGGGCTCGCCCATCGACCGGTAATGCGGGAAGACGCCGTCCTCCAGGCCGATCACGAACACCACCGGGAACTCCAGGCCCTTGGCGTTGTGGAGCGTCATCAGGGTCACGCTACCGGACTCCTCGTCGTACTCGTCCTGCTCGGAGACGAGCGCGATCTGCTCGAGGAACCCGGGGAGCCCCTCGTCGGGGAACCGCGACTCGAACTCGGCAGCCACGCCGCCCAGCTCACGGACGTTCTCGATCCGCCCCTCGGCCTCGATCGTGCGCTCGGCCTCGAGCTCCAGCAGGTAGCCGGACCCGGTCGCCGCCGCCTCCACCATGCGCTGGGGCCCGGCGCCGGAGGCGAGCGCGGCGGCCAGCCGGTCCATCACGTCGACGAACCCGGCGACCGCACCCCTGGCCCGTGGGCCCAGCGTGTCGATCTCGTCCACCCGCCGGCAGGCCTCGAGGAACGGGACCTGCTCGAGCGCGGCGAACCCTTCGAGCGCGGCCACGGTCTGGTCGCCGATCCCGCGCTTGGGCGTGTTCACGACCCGGCGCGCGCTGATCACGTCCTGCGGGTTCACGAGCAGCCGGAGGTACGCGAGGACGTCCTTGACCTCCTTCCGCTGGTAGAAGCGCAGCCCCCCGACCACGCGGTACGGCGTGCCGGCCCGCACGAAGATGTCCTCCAGGACCCGGCTCTGGGCGTTCGTCCGGTAGAAGACCGCGACGTCGGAGTACCGGAAGCCCTCCTCCTCGACGAGGCGGTGGACCTCCTCGGCCACGAACAGCGCCTCCTCGTGCTCGTTGTCGGCCCGGTACCGGACGGCGAGCTCCCCGCCCGCGGTCTCGGTCCACAGGGACTTCGGCTTGCGCTGGACGTTGTGCTGGATCAGCGCGTTGGCCACCGCGAGGATGTTCGAGGTCGAGCGGTAGTTCTGCTCCATCAGGAAGACGGCAGCGTCCTGGTAGTCGCGCTCGAAGTCCAGCAGGTTCTGGATCGTCGCCCCGCGCCAGGAGTAGACGCCCTGGTCCGCGTCGCCGACCACGCACAGGTTCCGGTGCCCGGCCGCGAGCAGGTTCACCAGCTGGTACTGGGCCCGGTTCGTGTCCTGGTACTCGTCGATCAGGATGTAGCGGAACCGCTCCTGGTAGTGCTCGAGCACCGCGGGGTGGTCGCGGAACAGCCGCACCGTCTCGGCGATCAGGTCGTCGAAGTCCAGGGCCCCGGCCGCACGCTTGCGCTCCTCGTAGCCGCGGTAGACCTCACCGATCGTCCGCTCGTACACGTTCGTCACGGCCCCGGCGAACTCCTCGGCCGAGACCACATGGTCCTTCGCCCGCCCGATCGCGGCGGCCATCGCCCGAGGCGGGTACCGCTTCGGGTCGAGGTTCAGGTCCTTCAGCACGCCGGCGATCAGGCGCTCGGTGTCGGCGTCGTCGTAGATCGTGAAGCTCGACGGCAGGCCGACGTGCTCGTGCTCGCGTCGCAGGATGCGCGCGCACGCCGAGTGGAACGTCAGGATCCACATCCCGCGCGCGACGCGCTCGCCCACCAGATCTTCCACGCGCTCGGCCATCTCGCGCGCGGCCTTGTTCGTGAAGGTGATCGCCAGGATCGCGTAGGGGGACACGCCGTGCTCGCGGATCAGGTAGGCGATCCGGTGGGTGAGGGCTCGGGTCTTGCCCGAGCCGGCCCCGGCCACGATCAGGACCGGGCCCTCCGTGTGGAGCACGGCCTCGACCTGCACGGGGTTCAGGGACTCGAGCAGCGGGGACCGGGGGGTCACACGGGGGATTGTAGGTTCTGCGCCGACGCTCAAGGTCCCGCCCGGAAGCTGCGACACTGAACGTATGCGCACCGTGGAGACGCCGGCCCCGACCTCGGGTGCGGACCCGGCCGACGAGGCGCGACGCCGTCGGCGGCGGCGCCAGGGCCGGGCGTTGTGGATCTCCGGGCTCCTCCTGGTGCTCTCGGCGCTGGGCGTCGGCGGGTACCTGGCCTGGCTGCTGTGGGGCACGGGCCTCACGACGCGCGCCGCCCAGGAGGACCTTCGACCTTCCTTCCAGGACAAGGTCGCCACGCGACCCACACGGGAGGCGCCGAAGGGCAGGGAGGTCGTCAAGGTCCCCGGGCGGGCGGTCGCGATCCTGCGGATCCCCGCGATCGACCTCGACTACGTGGTCGTCGAGGGGACCGACACGGACTCGCTCAAGAAGGGCCCCGGCCACTACCCGCAGACGGCGTACCCGTGGGAGCGGTCGGGCCGGGTCGGGATCGCGGGCCACCGGACCACGTACGGGGCACCGTTCTGGTCGCTGAACGAGCTCGAGGAGGGCGACCGCATCGTCCTCGCGACCGAGTACGGCACCTTCCGGTACCGGGTGACCGGATCCCAGATCATCCTGCCCTCGGAGGGGTGGGTGCTCGACCGCACCGAGGAGCCCACCCTCGTGCTCACGACCTGTGAGCCCAGGTTCTCCGCGGCGAAACGCTTGGTCGTCTTCGCCGACCGCGTCGACTGAGCGGATCAGCGGACGCGATCCACGCGTTCGATCCCTGGTTCGGCTGCCGTACGCGAGGTACGTCACGACCGACGGCGCGGTGGATGTACCGCGTCGCCGGGTGGGGTATACAGAGGGTCCGAACCAGCGGCCTCGCATCGGCCGGAGTGAGGGATGACGACGGAACCCACACATCCGTCGGCGGTCGTCGCCGACCGCCGCCCCCTCGTGCGCAACCTCGTGCGGTTCCTCCTCGAGGAGAAGGGCTACGTGGTCGCCGGCGAGGTGGGCGCGCCGGGTGAGGTCATCCGTCAGGTCGCCAACCTCCAGCCGGACGTCGTGGTGCTGCACGAGAACACCGCGTCCGAGGCCGGAGCGCTCATCATCGATGAGCTCCGCATCGCATCGCCCCTGACGAGCGTGATCGTCGTCACCACGAGCCTCGCCCTGGTGCCGGCGGACCTCGTCGAGGCGGCGGACGCCGTGATCGAGGAGGGTGTCGGTCTCAAGGAGTTCGGCTTCGCGCTCGCGGGGTCCGGTCTGACGGACCATCCGGACGAGCAGACGTCCACGGACGCGCCGGTCCCGGCCGACGCGCCGGCGGAGACCCTCCCAGAGTCGGTTGGACGCCTCGCGTCCCCGATCGCGCAGCGTTGGGTGGAGAGGCTCCGGGGCGCCCTGGCCGCGTCCGTCATCCTGCTCACCGTGGTGGTGGTGAACCGCGACGATCAGCGTCTCCCCAGCGCGGGCCTGGCACCTGGCGTGATCCGGGCACAGGTCTCGAGCGCCTTCCAAGCGCTCGAGGTCCTCGGCGCGCGCCTCCCCGACGCGACCCCGGAGGAGGTGGCTTCCCTGGCGGCGCATCTACTCGCCGAACGTGAGGCCGCGGCGGCGATGGGCGCGGACATCACCGCGCTCGACCGCATGATCGCGGAGACCATCGCCAGGCTGCTCCCGTCCCTACCGCCTGATACGGCCGGAACGCTGATGGCGATCCTGGGTGACTTCGTGCCTTCGCCCGGGCCGACGCCGACGATCACCCCCACGCCGTCCGCGTCGCCAGTGGGGTCGCCTTCGCCGACGCCGACCGAGACGCCGACGCCCACGCCGACCGAGACGCCGACCCC
>Ga0209172_10002600_pt1 | contig 31081 bp, 27 predicted proteins | sample LarsenN4metaG_FD_184113 | JGI IMG/M metagenome (GOLD analysis project Ga0209172, IMG submission 184113) | Hot spring sediment bacterial and archeal communities from British Columbia, Canada, to study Microbial Dark Matter (Phase II) - Larsen... ... | reverse complement strand
GGACACGAGATGCTGCTGTGATGAATTCCGAGCAGATTTTCCCCCGTTTGACAAGCCGATAGCAGGGACTATTGGTGCGGAAAACGGGGGGAAAGATGCCGGAAAGCATCCGGCAGGGCTCGTGTAGACGCTTCGCGCCGCCTAATGGAATATCCGGGTTAAATTCCTTGACAGTGGAGAGGGACTTATCGTTAATAGGCACATGGCCACGAACTACGGAAAACCTGACAAGAGAAAAAAAGAGCGCATCGACACCGGCAGGGCAAAGAAGCGCACCGCTCAAATGGAAACCCTCACCATAACCGGCTTGGATGATGAAGGCTTCGGTACAGCATCGCATGAGGGAAAAAAAGTTCTTGTGGCGGGAGCCCTTCCCGGTGAAACGGTCAGTGTCAGGATCACCCACCGGGGAGCACGCACCGTCTTCGGAGAAACCGTCACCATTCTTTCTCCGTCCCCCGCCCGTATTTCATCAACTCCCTGCAAAGCTGCCGCCTGCAGCAACTGTCCGCTTATTTCAATGGACTATCAGGCGCAACTTGCCCTGAAGTACACCTTGGTCGAGAAGGCAATCCGCTCCTACCCCTCGCTCGGCTCCGTCCCCCTCGGCAACGTCATCCCCTCCCCCCGCCCCCTCAACTACCGCAATTCGGCAAAACTGGTGGTGGCCGGCACCTTCAGGGCGCCGGTCATCGGCATCTACCGGCGCAACAGTCACGACGTTGTCGACATCGCCTCCTGCCCCCTCCACCACCCCCTCATCAACCGGGTCGTGGCCGCCGTGAAAGAAGGAATCACCCGGGGCAAGGTCCAGGTCTACAATCCCCGGACCGATAACGGCATCCTGCGGTACCTGGTCGTTCGGGTGTCCGAGCACTCGGGCCGTGCCATGGCCGTATTTGTCACCGCACGGAGGAGCTACAACGAAATCCACCACCTGGCGAAATTCGTCAAGCAGGCGGTGCCGGAACTGGATGTGGCGGTCCAGAACGTGAACCCTTCCGAGGGGAATGTCATCCTCGGCCAGCAGGACCATTTCCTGACCAAAGACAGAAACATCATCGAAGAGCTTGACGGCGTCCGTTTTTCCGTCTCCCCCCGCTCGTTCTTCCAGGTAAACAGCGGCGGCGCCCGCATCATCTACGAAAAGGTCCGTGAATGGAGTCTGCTCACCGGCAAGGAAACCGTGGTGGATCTCTACTGCGGCATTGGCGGAATATCTCTTTTTCTGGCATCACAGGCCAAGGCGGTTCACGGCATCGAATACGTGGATGCCGCCGTGGCCGATGCCGAACGCAACGCACACCTGAACGGGGTCCGCAACTGCACGTTCGAAGCGGGCGATGCGGCGGAATTGCTCGAAGAACTTGTGGAGGACGGAACGCAGCCGGACCTGATCGTCTTCAATCCCCCCCGCAAGGGGTGCGACCGCAGGGTCCTGGAAACGGCGGCCGCGTCAGGCGCCGGCCGGATGATATACGTCTCCTGCTCACCCGCCACCCTGGCGCGGGACCTGGACATTCTCGCCGGGCTTGGCTACCGCACCCGGGAGATTCAGCCGGTGGACATGTTTCCCCAGACCCCCCACGTCGAGAATGTGGCCCTGATCGTCGATGCCCGCAACGAGCAGGAAAACCTCAAACGGCCCATGGCCGGCAAAGCCCCCCGGCAGCACGACCCGCGCAAAAAAAGAGGGGTACCCGCCTGATCAGGTACCCCTTCCGCTTTCTCTGAAGCCGGAACGGCTGCTTACTTTCTCAGAACCTTGACCACCGCGGAGAAATCCTCCTCGCCGCGGCCGTCCTTGACCCCTTGCTCGTAATTCTTGCACGCCACCATGGCGCCCGGCAGCTCCAGGCCCAGCTTCTGGGCCTTTTCCAGCACCAGTTCCAACTGCTCGTGAACGTACTTGAGGGCCAGGTTGCGGGTAAAATCACCCCGGGCAATGACACGTCCCTTGGAATGGAAGAGCGGCGAGGCAACCCCTCCCGAGTCGAGCACTTCGAGAATCTTGTCGACGTTGAACCCCAGTTTCTCGCCGAAAACGATGGCCTCTGCCAGGGTCTCCATCAATTCCGCCTGCACCAGGTTCACGACGAACTTCATGCGGGTGGCGTCACCGATCCCCCCCACCTGGATGATGTTGAGACCGAAGAAGGAAAAGAGCTCGCGGCAGCGGCCGATGAGCGAAGGATCGCCGCCGGCCAGGATGGTGAGAAGACCGTTGGCGGCGTGCTCCTTGGTTCCCCATACCGGCGCATCCAGGAACATGACCCGATGCTTGGCTGCCTCCTCGGCCATCTCCCTGGTGCTCTCAAGGGAGTGGGTCCCCATGTCCACCAGGATCGTGCCGGGATCAATGCCGGCGAAAATGCCGTCCGGCCCGTAAATGTCGGGCTTGAGCCGCTCCTTCTCGGGGCGGATGTAGATGACGATATCCTTCCCCTTGGCGGCCTCCCGGGGAGTGCCGGCACCGGTCGCCCCCAGCTTGACCAGCTCCGCCACCACTTCCGGCTCCGAGTCGTAAACCGTAAGGTTATAGCTTCCCTTGAGGAGATTCGCGGCCATGTGCCGGCCGACGGTGCCCAGTCCCAAGAAACCGACATTTCTCAACATTGCATGCCTCCCGAACTATCAGTGAAGTAATCAACGTGCGTGAACGCGTTAATAGTACAATGTGTTTGCCTCTTGCACAATAGAAGAGTTTAAAAAAATAACACTGTTTGCTTTAACGGGAACGGGCAACCCCTACCCTGCCGCAGAAGGTGGCGATCACGCAGGAGGAACAGCGTGGCGAAACGGGAGCACACTGGTTCTGACCGAACGCAACAAGGTAATCGTTGATCACCGGCCAGTACCGGAGCGGGAGCTTGGCGCGAAGCGCAAACTCCGTCTCTTCCGGGGTCTTCGTCACGGTGTATCCCCAGCGGTTGCAGATGCGGTGAACATGGGTATCGACACAGATTGCCGGTTTGCCGAATCCCAGGGTCAGCACCAGATTGGCCGTTTTGCGGCCGACTCCTTTCAGGGCAAGGAGCTCGTCAAGATCGTCGGGAACGAGGCCATGGTATTTCTCCACCAGCACACGGCAGACGGCAATGATCTGGGACGCCTTGTTCCGGTAGAAACCCACGGGATAAATGGCACGCTCGATGTCCGCGCCGCCAAGAAGAAGCATCTTTTCAGGGGTGTCGGCCAGGGCAAAAAGCCGCTCGGATGCGGGACCAGTGGTCCTGTCATGGGTCCGGAGAGAAAGAAGGCAGGAGATGAGCACCTTGAATGGGTTGCCCTCCCGCTGCGAAACTATGGTGACTGCGGGAGACGGCCATGACTTCACGGCCTCCGCAAGCAGGGCCATGACTTCATGGATATCGCCGTCGCTCACGACAGGCCCCGGTTCCTGAAAATCCTCATGAACAGGACTCCGATGATGGAGAGACTGAGACCGACGCACAGGAAAAGGTAACCGAGACTCCGCCCTTCACCCCATCCGAAGAAATCGCTGCCGTGCATGAAGATAATCAGATAGAGTCCCATGAACGTAAGCACGCCGCCAAATATGTAGAGTCCCATGGCGACGACTGCCAGGGCGATTCCTGAATTTTTCGCCATTGTTCCATCCCTTCCATGAATGTATAAGCTGCGGTTGTCAGCAGGAAACAACGCCGGCGGTCCGCCGATGTCGGCAAATACTACCGGAAGCTTCAGGCCATGGCAACCGGTATCTCCCCGCACTGATGCCGCATACAAATGCTTCTGCTTGCATCTGGCGTCCGGCCGTGGTTTAGTTTCCCTGGTCCGACACTCCAAACAAAGGGCAATGAACCATGATGACAACGGTCGATCTCCATGTCCATTCCACCTATTCCGACGGCATCCATACCCCGGCCGAACTGGTCGGAATGGCGGCGGAACAGGGGCTGGCCGCCATCGCCATCGCCGACCACGACACGATCGACGGCATCGACGAAGCGCTGGCCGCCGGCACAGGCCTCGGTGTCGAGGTTATTCCCGCCGTCGAACTTTCCGTCGAACACGGTCGGTATCGCGACATGCATGTACTGGGCTATTACATCAACCACCGCGACACCCGGCTAGGACAGATGCTTGCCGACTTCCGGACGAAGCGCGATGCCCGCGCACGGGCAATCGTTGCCAAGATAAACCGCCGGCTCGGTTCCGACCGCAAACCCCTCCTCTCCTACGAAGAGGTGCTGGAGCTGGCCGGCGGCGCGGTGGGAAGACCCCACATCGGCAGGATGCTCGTCGAACGCGGCCATGCCCGGAATATGGAGGACGCGTTCCGCAGGTATCTTATCCCGTGCGATGTACCCAAGCAGTACCTTGCTGCCGGCGAGGCCATTGCCGAGATCAGAAGGACCGGCGGTGTAGCGGTGCTGGCCCATCCGACGACCGTCAGCGACGACCGCCGGCAGCTGCGCGGAATCGTCGGGGAACTGGCCGCGCTGGGTATTGACGGCCTTGAAGTGTATAACAACATGTGCTACAAGGACGACATGATTTTCCTTGAATTCCTGTGCGGGGAATTCGGCCTCCTGATGACCGGCGGTTCCGACTTTCACGGGTTCGAGGATGATGTGGCCATTGGCATCGGGCGGGGCGGGCTCGCGGTTTCGCACCGTCTCGCGCAAGCAGTCAAAGCCCTGGCGGAATCGCGGAGGATGCCCCCGCCGGATGGCCGCCCCTGAAAGAAACCGACATGGCCGATGCCCGGGAAGTTCTGGAGATGATGAGAGAGGTGGCCCGCACCAGAATCTCCATGCTGCGCGATGGGGTCACATTCCACGAACCCGAACAGAAAAGCTTCTACCTGCGGGAATACGAAGAAAAACTGAGGCAGATCGAGCAGCTGATCCGCTGCATCAGCATCCGGCTCGTCGAGCCGCCCCCCGGGGACAGCAGCCAGTAGCCTTGATCGAGCCGCAGCAAAAAGGACCCATGCATATGCCATGCTGGGTCCTTTTCATTTTGTCCGACGCTGGGTTAGCCGGGGGACGCCCCGGAAAGCTCCCCCAGCGCATCACTCCTTGTAGGGTTTGTAGTTCACCACCTGGAGGTCATCCTCTATCCTGACCACTCCGTCAACGCCGGCAGCAATCCGAAGGACCTCCTCCCTCTCCACATCGGAATAGACATGGCCGGAAAGACAAACCGCCCCCTTATGGGCGCTGATCTTGAAGTGCAGATGCTCGATGGTGTTGGAGCGGAACAGATTGGTCTCTATCTTCTTGCCGAGAATGATGTCGTCAACGATCTCACGGGTCTTCTCCTCGCCGTTTTTCAGGCGCGGATCCTTGGCTGCGGCGACAATACTCTCGACAATGGCACTCTGGGACATGCGGGAGGTATTGAATATGAGATCGTATCCGAGGGTATCGTTCCAGTCTCGGTTGAAATAGAAATGAATGAATCCCCCCCGCTGATGATCGCTCTTGCGAATAAGGACGCGGGCCAGGTCCGGATCAATCCATTCACGCTCCGAGAGGCTTTCGACCCGATCCTCGAAGGGGGCCACGAAACGGAGCCGGAGAATATTCTCCACGTCGGAGAGAAGATCCTGAGCCCCCCTTCCGTAGAGAATCACATCGCCTTTGCGCGCGCAGTCGAGCATGATGATTTCGATGGTATTGAGGTGGGCCGCCTGGAGCCGATCCTCCGCGGTGATGTACACCGGGGGTTTTTCATCCACCCGCTTGAGCATCTCCCGGTCAAGGCCGTACTGGGGGGCCAACTCGGCAATCTTGGCACCGTCAACAAGCGTATGCTTCAGCCGTTTGGCCAGCTCCCGCGCAATCTGATAGGCGCCGGTCCCCATTTCCCTGGAAATTGTAATGATCGCCATAACTCCCTCCGCTCTTGCAAAAGTGCCCGATACTATCATGCCAAGGGTACGTATACAAGGGGGTAATTTGTATGGTACCATGGGCCGCAATGACGTTGTTTCACGGAGTTACCGATGACTGACTTCATCATCCGCCTGGCCGTTTTCGCCCTTGTCCATTCGCTCCTGGCACTCCCCGCGCTCCAGAAACGGATCGCCGGCCAGTTTCCCCTCCTCGGACGCTGCTACCGCCTCATCTACAACCTTATTGCCCTTGCCACCTTTTTCTGGGCGATGTCTGCCTGGCACCTGTCGCCGGTCCTCTACATCGTGCCCGGGGCGGGGAGCCTCCTGTTCCATCTCGCGCAGCTCGCTTTTCTGGTGCTCCTCGTCCGCTGCGCCTCCCAGACCGGCATCGGTGATTTCCTGGGCCTGAAGCAGCTCCGTCGCATCCCCGGCGACCGTCAACTCGTGACCAGCGGCTGCTACGCCCGGGTGCGTCACCCCCTTTACTCCCTGTCGCTCGCCTTCCTGGCACTCAACCCCGTCATGACCCTCAAATGGGCAATTCTGACCGCGTTTGCGGCAGCCTACTTCGCGGTGGGGGCACGAATCGAGGAGCGGAGGCTCCGTGACGAGTTCGGCGACACATACCGGCGCTACCAGGAGCAGGTGCCGATGTTCATGCCCGGAAAGCAGGTGCCGCCGAGATAATCACCAGCAGGGGAAACAGGGGGGAACCGCCGGACAAAAAGGATGGAGACCGCTAATCGAGACGCACTTTCCGTACGCCGTCAACGGCAACCAGGGTGTCGACAATGCCGCTTTTGGTGCCGCGCTTGCTGAACTTCACTTCAAATTCAAAGTATATGCGTGCCGCTTCCACATCTTTTTCCACATTCAGATCGATCACGTCCAGCTTTGCCGCCTTGAGAATCTGTTCAAGCCGTTCCAGCTGCCCTCCCCGGTCTTCGCTCCAGACCTTGATGGAGTTGTAGCTGTCCCGGTGCAATGCCCCTTCGACCCTCTTCAGGAGAAGAAGGGTGGCCAGCGAGATGGCCGTGACCACCAGCGGCACGAAGACAAGGCCTGCCCCGCAGGAGAGCCCGATGGCCGCGGCAATCCAGAGGCATGCCGCCGTGGTGAGGCCGCGAATGGATGAACCTTCACGGATGATGGCCCCAGCGCCCAGAAAACCGATGCCGGTCACCACCTGGGCAGCAACCCGGGCAGGATCGACGCCGACGGGGCCGACTCCGGAAAAGTTACCGTAAATTCGGTAGAATTCGATGGATGTGGCCACGAAGAGACAGGAACCCAGCGACACAAGCAGGTGGGTCCTGAAGCCGGCCGGCCGGCCGTGAATCTCCCGTTCGAGGCCAATGAGCCCGCCCAGGAGTGACGCAAGGAAAAGCCGGCCGATCATGTCCATGTTGAATTCCATTACTCTCCACTTTCATCCCGTGCCGGGATTTCAGGCGACAACGCCACGGAAAGGACGTACCCCCTCTCGCCCCCGCCCCACCTGACGGCAAGGGGTATCCGCAGGGTGCCGTCGGCAGTGACCGTTACCCCCCCGCCCATGGCAAGGGTCGGCACGTCGGCGGCTCGCGTTTCTTCGGTCACTCCGGATTTTTCCGGGGAAACCGCAGATTCTTCCGGTCCCGCTTCAGCTGCGGCGGCCCCTGGAATCGGCGCAATACCATGCAGGTCCGCAACAGGGGACGGTTCCGCGGCGCCGGGCGGTTCCCGATCCCGGAGCGAACCCATGATGCCCTTTACCACAGTGGACAGCACCTGAAGAAGTCCCTCGCCCGTCCGGGCAACGGATCTGACCACGGGAATGGCGCCCGAGTCGAGCAGGCGGACCATTTCCCCGGGGTCAAGGGAATCGGGAAGATCCCCCTTGTTGCACTGAATGACACAGGGAAGTCTCTCCAGATCCTGCCCGTAGCTCCGCAGGAACGCCTTAAGCTTCTCGAAACTTTCCACCGTGGCCGTGCTGGATTCCGGCGAGGCGTCGGCAACGAATACCACGCCGTCAGCTCCCTTGAGAACGGTTTTCCAGGAGGAAGGATCAGCCACCTCGCCCTGAACGGTATAGAGATGGAAACGGACCCGGCAGTCGTTCACCTCCCCCAGCTCCGGAGGCATGAAATCAAAGAAAAGCATCCGGTCCATCCGCCCCCCCATGGTTTTCACGGGGCCGCGGCACTCCGGCTTCAGTTTCCGGTGGATGAACTGAAGGGTCGTGGCCTTGCCGGCCAGGGGTGCCCCGAAGTAGACGATCTTTGCGTTGATCTCACGCTTCGTTCTGTTGAACAGGGCCATTGCGGCCATCCTCCTATTTATCCTTTTTCTTGCCGAGAAGCAGCTTTCTTGCCTGGGTCGCAATGACTGACGAGATGCTCTTGCTCTTGGCAAGATGAGCCAGGTCCTTCTCCGTCAGGGTAGCCAGGAAACGCAGCGCCGACGGCAGCGGCGTCTTGTTGTTCTCCACGAGCGCCTTGCGGATCTGATAGTTCTTGATCCATTCCTTGTTGGCGCAGATGACCCGGAGTATCTCGTCATTCTGGATCGATGACTTGCAGATGGTCAGAACTTCCTGCTCGGTGATCCGGGGATTCTTGATAACGGTTCCCGACACGAGCTTGTTGGAATCACGGATCAGTATCATCCGCCACTCCTTGTCGCCGGTCTGGGCAATCTTGATCTTGTCGGCAACCCCCATGACCTGGGCAAGCTGGTATTTTCCCCGGAACGCTTCGCTTTCCTCGTCAACCTGCTCACCGCCATCGGGGGCAGACTCCTGGTCAGCATCCCCCTGGGGCCTGCAGTGGGGCGGCTCGGCACGGCGCGACGGCGGAGAAATTCCGATCCCCCTTTCCGCGAGAAACTTCCTTGTTTCTTCCGAGCAGTGCGGATTGGCTGCAATCAGCGATGCAACCTCGCTGTTGCCATGATGGAGGCGAGCAATCCCGTCGAGAATTCTCGGATGGAGCGAGGGGGTTGAAACAGCCTCGCGGAGCAAGCCTTCCGGCAGCTCCGCGAGACGTCTGCGAGCCCCCCTGCTGACCTGTTCGTCCCGGTCGTGGGCCAGGACGAACAGGACTGTTGCCAGGTCCGGCGGCGGGAGTTCCGCCTCTCCCGCCACCACTTTCATCTTCTCTTCCCGGGGTGTCCCGCCCGCAAGGAGAGCGGCGGCCCCGGGGGATATTCTCAGGGTTACTTTCAGAACAACCGCTCCGTTACTTGCCGTTCGCGACCACGGCCGGAGCAAGCCCCTTTTTCTTCAGCCGGGCCGCATCCTTGAGGGCCTCATCTCGACTGCCGTATTTTCCCGCGGTCAGGAGGAGTGTCGGCACGGTGACGCTCGCCTTTCTGAGGGTCATCCGGAAACCGAGCGCCTCGAGGCGCTGCTGCTCCTTGACGGCACGTTCTTCCACAAAATAGGAGCCGGCATAGACCCGGTACTTCCCCCCCTCATTGAGAACAAACCCATCCACCGTGGCATCGCGCAGTCTCTGGAGCTCATTGCGGGCCGTCGCCTGATCGGCAAACTCCCCGAAAAACAGCCTGATCATCGGCTCCTTCTTCCTGCCCCCTTCCTTCACCACCGGCGTCAGGCCCGCATCCCGAACCTTTGCCTTGTCCTTTTCCATGGCCGCCGGCACAACATACTCGCCGATCCACAGCGTGTATTCCCCAGCCGCGGCCGTGTCCGGCTTGCCCTTGGCAGCCGCGGCGGCGGCTGTTCCCGCGGGCGCCTTCGCTGCCGCACCCTTCGCGGCAGCGGTCTTCGACTTTGCCGGAACTGCCGCCGGTTTCACAGCCTTTTCAGGCCCGGCCGCGGCAGACTTCCGGCTGTCTCCCGCCTTGGCCGGCACGGGTTTCCGCGAGGCCTCCACCGCTGTCTTTGCCGGCTCGGCAGCTTTCGGCCGATCTTTCTCAGCCGCCGGGACCTTGGCCGGTTCAACGGGTTCAGGCGGTTCCTTCTTCGCCGCCGAAACAGCGGGTTTTGCCGGCGCGGGAAGCACGGACTGCGCCTTGTCAGGCGCCTTCTGCTCCTGGACAGCCTTGGCCGGCTCCTGCTTGACCGCAGCCGCGGGAGGAGTTGCCCCCGAAGGTTGGGACTGCGCGATGGGGAGAGGGGCGGAAGACTCCCCTTCCGGTCTGGGTGGAATCGGCTGCTTGACCTGGGCGGTCTGGACCGGTTCCGGAGCCTGGGCCTCCCGGCGCGGCTTGATGAGGTCGGTAAAGTAGAAGAGATACCCGAATACCGCCACAAGAAGCAAAAGCACCAGCAGAAGGAGGCGGCTGCTGCTTCTGTCACCCCCAGCCGGCTTTTCCCCGGGCTCCTTATCGAATTCGATGTTCATCTGCTCCGTTCCTCCTGTTGATGCTTCCGTCAGTGATTGTTCTTTTCGTTGGCCTTGGCCGATTCCGCAATAATCTTCTGGGTCAGGTGGCTCGGCACCTCTTCGTAATGGGAAAACTCCATGGTAAAGAGTCCCCGGTCGCTGGTCATGGACTTCAGGTCATTGGCGTAGGAAAGCACCTCGGCCATGGGCACCACCGCGCGGATGATCTGGGAATTGGCCTTGGGCTCCACGCCGACCACCTTGCCCCGCCGGGAGTTCAGGTCTCCGATGACATCTCCCATGGTCTCCTCGGGAACCGTGATCTTCATGCTCATCATCGGCTCCAGGAGCACCACCTTCGCCGTCTCCATCGCCTTCTTGAAGGCAAGGGAACCGGCAACCTTGAAGGCCATTTCGGACGAATCCACGGTATGGAACGAACCGTCATAGACGGCAGCCTTGAAGTCCACCAGGGGATAGCCGGCCAGAAAACCTTCCGCGGAGGCATCGAGGATTCCCTTCTCCACCGCCGGAATATACTGGCGCGGTATCACGCCCCCCACGATGCGGTCCTCGAACTGGAACCCCTCACCACGGGCAAGCGGCGAGAACTCCACCCAGCAGTCACCATACTGGCCGCGCCCCCCCGACTGCTTCTTGTATTTGCCCTGGGCCTTGACCGTGGCCTTGAAGGTCTCCAGGTAGGGAACCTTCTGGGTCTTCATCTCCACGTCCACGTTGAACTTGCGCTTCAGCTTCTCGATGGTGACCTCAAGATGTACCTGACCCATGCCCGAAAGGATCAGCTCGTGGGTCTTCTCATCGCGGCGGGCCTGGATCGTCTGATCCTCTTCCATGAGCCGCTGGAGGGCCCCGTGGATCTTGTCCTCGTCGTTCTTGGTCTTGGGCTGGATGGCGTAGGAAATGACCGGCTGGAGCGGCTTGGCCGGCTCGTACACAATCGGCTTGTCCTTGTCGCAGAGGGTGTCGCCGGTGAGGGTTTCCTTGAGCTTGGCCACGGCGACAATATCGCCGGCCACGGCCTGCTTGATGGCCTTCTGCTTTTTCCCCTCCAGTTCGAATATCTGGCCGATCCGCTCCTCGCAGTCACGGACCGGATTGTAGATGGTGGAGTCGGAATTCAGGGTGCCGGAATAGACCCGGAAGATGGAAATCTTGCCGGTATAGGGGTCCGACGTGGTCTTGAAGACAAGGGCGGAGAACGGTTCCGCCTCGTCGGGCTTGCGCTCCTCCATCGCCCCGGTCTTGGGATTGGTCCCCGCCACGGCGCCCCGGTCCAGGGGGGACGGAAGGCAGTGGCAGATGTAATCGAGCAGGTGATGGACGCCGATGTTCAGGGTGGCTGAACCGCAGAACACCGGCGTGAAGGTGTAGCGGAGCGTGCCGATCCGCAGGCCGTCCAGGATTTCCTCCCGGGTAAGTTCGCCCGCCTCAAGGTACTTCTCGGTCAGGGCGTCGTAGGCCTCGGCAACGGTTTCCACCAGGATGTCGCGAAGCCGCTGGGCCTCGTCCCGGTCCGCGGCGGGAATCTCCTCTTCCGTAAACTTCCCGGAACCATCCTTGGCGTAGCGGTACGCCTTCATCTCAATGAGATCAATGACCCCCTCGAAGGTCTCTGCCGCGCCCAGGGGCATCTGGACCGCCACTCCCCGGGCCTTGAGGGACTTTTCCATGTCGTCGATGGCCCGGAGGAAGTTGGCGTATTCCCGGTCCATCTTGTTGACGAAGGCGATGCGGGGCAGCTCGAACTCGTTGGCCCATTCCCAGACCTCCTCGGTCTGGACCTTCACCCCGGAGATGGCGGAGAGGATCACGACGCAGCCGCCCAGAGCCCGCATGCAGGCCCGGGTGTCGGCAATGAAGTTGCCGTAGCCGGGGGTGTCGACGATATGAAGTGAATGGCCGTTCCACTCGCAGTGGTCAAGGGAGGACGAGATCGTAATCTTCCGCTTGATCTCCTCGGGCTCGAAGTCCATGGTGGAGGTGCCGTCGTCGACCCGGCCGAGACGGTCAATCATCCCCGCGGTGAAGAGCATGGCTTCCGTGAGAGAGGTCTTGCCTGCGCCGCCATGGGCGACAATTCCGAGGTTTCTCAGCTTTGCGGTATCATACTTTCCCATACATCCTCCCGTGATGATAAGGTATAGGTCTCCAGCGACCTGTTGACTTCCGCGCTAACTCGTCATCTCACTCCCTGTTCCGCTCGTACAGTATCCGCAGCCCTTCCAGCGTGAGGTATTCCTCCACCGCCTCGATTGTTTTCGACTCGGGGGCAATGAGCCCCGCAAGCCCCCCTGTGGCGATGACCCTGGGGGTATCCTTGCTCTCCGCCTTCATCCGGATCACAATCTCGTCGACCAGTCCCACATACCCGTAGAATATCCCCGCCTGCATGGAGTTGACCGTGTTGCGGGCAATAACCGCCGGCGGCTTCACGATATCAACCCGGGGAAGCTTGCTCGCCCTCTGGAAGAGGGCCTCCATGGAGATGACGAGCCCTGGGGCGATGGCTCCGCCGCAGTACTCCCCCTTGCGGTTCACGTAGTCGAAGGTGGTGGCGGTGCCGAAATCGACAATGATCAGCGGCGTCCGGTATTTCTCGTACCCCGCCACGGCGTTGACGATCCGGTCGGCCCCCACCTCCTTTGGGTTGTCATACTGGATCGGCATGCCGGTTCTGATGCCGGGGCCGACCACAAGGGGACTGTAGCCGAAGTAGCTGCGGGAGAGCCTTTCCAGGACCCCTGACAGGGTCGGCACCACCGACGAGATGATGATGGCCTTGACATCCCTCAGCTCAATGCCGGCGCCGCGGAAAAGCTCGCGAATGAGAATGCCGTATTCGTCCGAGGTCTTTGACTTGTCGGTGGATATCCGCCAGTCGCACACGAGCTTTTGCCCGGCATAGATGCCAAGAACAATGTTCGTATTGCCCACGTCAATGACGAGGAGCATATTCTTCCTCCAGAGAAGAGAGCGAGCAGCGAAATAGGCGGGCGGAAACTACCTCACCACCCTGCTGTTTCACTCATCAATTGTCACGTCACCCGCCAGCACCCGCTCCAGGGCGCCGCCGGGGATTCTGAGCAAAAGGGCGCCGATCTCGTCGATCCCCTCCACGGTTCCCCGCATCTCACCCTGCTGGCCGCTGACCCGGACCCGGCGCCCCATGACGGCGCTCCGGCCAAGCCATGCCTCGCGCAGCGGGGCATACCCCTCGGCAAGATACCGTGCGTAATGACTGTCGAGGGCTTCGAGAAGCGCCCGGGCAAAGGCAAGGCGTCCCACTTCGCGCCCCGCCTCCAGGGCAAGGGAGCTTGCCGGATGGCGCAGGTCGGGCGGAAACTGGTCCCGCTGCATGTTGATGTTGACGCCGATGCCGAGAACGAGGAACTCCACCCGTTCGGTTTCGGCGCTCATCTCATTGAGCATCCCGGCCACCTTGAAACCGTTCACAAGAACATCATTGGGCCACTTTATCGCCGGCGTCAGGCCCGATGACCGTTCAACGGCCTCAGCCACCGCCACGGCCGACAGGAAGGTAAGCTGGGGGGCATGAACCGGCATTATGGGGGGACGGAGAATGATGGAGCAGTACAGGTTCACCCCGGCGGGCGACTCCCACTGCCTGCCGAGCCGCCCCTTGCCGCGGCTCTGGGCATCGGCGATCACCACGGTTCCCTCGGCGGCGCCTTCTTCGGCGAGCCGGTAGGCCAGGGTGTTGGTTGAGTCGGTTTCGTCCACGCAGATGAGTGAGGTGCCGATCCTCGCCACATGCAGGCCGGCCGACAGCTCCGCGGGGGTAAGAATATCAGGGGTGAACACGAGACGGTATCCCCGTGAGGGGACCGCTTCAATGCGGTATCCAAGCTCCTTGAGGGCCTTGATATGCTTCCAGACGGCAGTGCGTGATACGGACAGATACCTGCTCAGTTCCTCGCCGGAAACGACCCCCCCGTTGCGGCTTCTGAAGATTTCCAGAATCTGCCGGTCGATCCCGCTGCCGCCTACTGGGTCGGGGCGTGGCGACTCTCCGCTCACTCTCCCTCCAGAAGCATCGAGATGTCCATGGCCCGGGCAGAGTGGGTCAGGGCCCCCACGGAGATGATGTCGACCCCCGTTTCGGCGATTCCCCGCACCGTATCGAGGTTTACCCCCCCCGAGGCCTCCACCAGGGCCCGGCCGCCGATAAGGGCCACTGCCTCCGCCATGGTCGCCAGGTCCATGTTGTCGAGCATGATGATGTCGGCTCCGGCCTCCACTGCTTCGGCAACCTCCGCCAGGGTTTCGGTTTCCACTTCGATTTTCATGGTATGGGGAATGTAGGAACGGGCCCGGCTTACGGCCCTGGTGATGCCGCCGGCAGCGGCGATGTGGTTTTCCTTGATGAGGACCCCGTCATAGAGGCCGGTGCGGTGATTGATTCCCCCTCCCACCCTGACGGCGTATTTCTCCAGGACCCTGAGGCCGGGCGTAGTCTTGCGGGTATCGACAATGCGCGCCCGGGTTCCAGCCACGGCTTCCACATACCTGGCCGTGAGGGTCGCGGTGCCGCACATCCGCTGGAGGAGGTTGAGGGCCACCCGCTCCCCCTGCAACAGAACCGAAGAATCGCCGGACAGTTCGGCAATGAGGTCTCCGGCGGCAAGCCGCTCGCCATCCCCGTGCCGCCCCTCGAAACGGACCGAACTGTCGAGGAAGGTAAAAACCCGGGCTGCCACATCGATGCCGGCCAGGACCATCGGCTCCTTGGCAATGAGCCGTGCCCGGGCGGAGCGGCGCTCCGGCACCACCGCAAGGGTCGTGATGTCCCCGGTATGAATATCCTCCATGAGGGCATTTTCGATAATCCTGTCAAGGCCGGTCATGGGCTCTCCGTATCCGTAAAATTAGGCCACTATATAGCACAGGACAGGGGGAGCCGCAACCGCAAAGAGGGCGCGGCCTCGGGGCTTGCCCCCCGCTGTTGACTTGCCCCGGGCCCTGAACTAAGATAGATTTTTTCCAGAGGTAAGCCCAATGAATGAATCAGCGACAGCCCAACAGGCCCGGACCCGCTTTACCCTCATCCAGAAGCTTATCGCCAGCTACGCCGCGATGCTCTTTCTGACCACCACAGCCCTGGCCTTCTCGGTCATGGGTCTGTATTCCCTCAACCAGACCGCCAAGGAAATCGCCCGGACCGACCTTTTCATCATCGATTCAGCCAACCGGCTGCGGGAACTGATGCTCGCCCAGGAGCGGATTGCGGGCAAGTTCGCCATCCTGAAGAACGAGGAATTCAAGCAGCTGTACAGCCAGCGCCAGGCGGAGTTTCTGGCCATACTCGGTGACATCGGCCAGCGGGACAACAGCGGGCTCTTCCGCTCACTGGCCGCCGGCTACGAAGCCTACCGCACGGCGACCGAACGGGCCCTCGCCGCCGGCACCAGCGACCCCCTTCCCGCCCAGAAGGAGGCTGACGCCGTTGTCGGCCTGATCGAGGAGCTCTCCTCCTCCCGACAGAAGCTCCTCGGGAAGAAACTCGCCGAAGCCGACCGGCGCGAAGCCGACACCGTCAAGGTGACCCTTGTCCTGGCATTCTCCGGTTTTCTTCTCGCCGTCAGCGTGGCGGCGCTTACCGTGCATTCCATCTCCACCTCCATACGAAAACTCAAGAAGGGAATGCACCGGATTGCAGAGGGAGATTTCGACTACGACCCGAAGATTCCCGTCGGCGACGAGATCGGCGCCCTGGCGGAAGATTTTTCCCGCATGGGGAAAAAGCTGAAGGAGCTGGAGCAGATCAGCCTCGACGCAAGCCCGCTGACCCGGCTTCCCGGCAACATCGCCATCGAGCGGGTCCTGAACAGACGTCTCCAGTCCGGCGAACCTTTTGCGGTCTGCTACGCCGATCTGGACAATTTCAAGGCGTACAACGACCGCTACGGCTACATCAAGGCAAGCGAAGTAATTAAATTGACGGGAGAACTGATCCACGATACAGTTCGTGAGGTTGCCGGCGGCGACGCCTTTGTGGGACATGTGGGGGGCGATGACTTCGTGATGGTCGTGGCCGCCGAACGGAGCGCCCAACTGTGCGAGGCGGTCATCGCCAGGTTCGACGACTTCATTCGCCGTCATTATTCCGCCGAAGACCTGGCCCGCGGCGCCATCGAGGGGGTCGACCGCTACGGTGTCTCCCGAACCTTCCCCCTCATGAGCATCTCGGTGGCCGTCGTCATCAGCCGCAAGGGGGAGTTCTCCTCCGCGGTTGAAATAGCCAAGGCCGCGGCCGACATCAAGGATCTGCTGAAAAAGACCCCCGGCAGCAACTACTTGATTAACCGGCGCAGGACTTTTCGATGACCTTGCGAAATTATCTGTTCATTATCATGGTGGCATGCCTTGCCGGCTGCGCCACCATCCAGAAGTCAGTGGAGAGCCGGCAGCAGCGCTCCGCCCGGCAGGAAAAGCTTGCCCAAGCGGTATCGCTCATCGGGAAGGGAAACACGGAAAGGGCCTCGAAACTCCTCGCGGAAATCGTCGCCGCCCCGGGAATTCCGGGAATCACCGACGAAGCCCTCTTCCGACTCGGGCTCCTCTCGGTGCCTCCGGACCTCGAGAGGGAAGAAATCGCACATGCCCTGAAACATCTGGAACGGCTCCAGAGGGAATACCCGGTCAGTACCTGGGCCAACCAGGCAGCGACCCTCACCGACTTTCTCTCCGGGGTTCCCCGCCGCATTGAGTCAACGACGGAGCTTCGGCGTCAGATCAAGACCCTCAAGGACGTGAATCTTTCCCTGACCCGCGAGAACAAGGAGATGAGACTCAACATCGAGAAGATTAAAGCCCTTGATCTGGAATTGGAGAAAAAGGCAAAACCGTGACAATTCTGTCAAATTATCCGACACAATCCCCATCCAAATTCATAAAAAACTTTACAGATAATCCTCCCCCCGGCACCATCAGCTCCAGAACCCCTCAAGATATATGACAAAAGTTTCAACCGCCATTCTGGCATTTTTATTGCGTAAAAGATAAATCAGGCCATTATTCAGTCATTAACGCCGTCAATACTTGCGACGCAGCGGGATGGACGCTCCATGACTTCCACACCAGACAACCTCCGGCTCTTCGAAAAGAAGTTCTCCATTCTGCAGGAGATCTCGAACGCCCTGGTGGTCACGGACAACCTGAGTGCAATCGCGAACCTCATGCTCGACCTGGCAATCAGCTACACCAGGGCAGAGAAAGGCTCCCTCATGCTCGTCAACGAAAGGGACGAGCTCTACATCCTCGCCGGGCGCGGCATTGACCTGAACCTTATCAGAACCTACCGGGCAAAAATCGGCGAGGGGATTGCGGGGGTTGTGGCGAAAAGCCGCACCCCGATGCTCGTGGAGGATCTGGCCAACGAACCGCGGTTCAAGGGGATGACCCGCGACCGCTACCGGACCGATTCCTTTGTCTCCTGCCCCATCATCAGCAAGAACCGGCTCCTGGGGGTCCTCAACATCAACGACAAGGCGGACGGCGCCTCCTTCAACGAAGACGAGTTCACCCTCATCAAAATCATCGCCAACCAGGCGGCCATCGCCCTGGAAAACGCCATGCTCGTGAGCCAGCTCCGCTTCAAGGCGGCGGAACTGGAGGGAATCAACCGCAAGCTCATCGAGAGCGACGTGGTGAAGACCGAATTCATCACCCGCGTCTCCCACGAACTGCGTACCCCCCTGAACTCCATCAAGGGCTCCGTCTATTACCTGCGGCAGTCGGAACGCCTTTCACGGCGGGAGCAGGAAGAGTTCTACGAAATTATCGCCGGCGAGACCGACAAACTGATCGGGATTGTGGAGAATCAGCTGGATTTCCTCCGCTTCGAAGACGAGACCATGCTCATCAACAAGACCGTCGTGAGCCTCAGGGAGGTGCTGAACGAGGTCTGCGGCTCCAAGAGCATCAAATCCCTCTTTGCGCGCAAAGATCTGACCGTCAGGGCGGAGATCGGCGACGGCCTCTCGGACGTGGTCGGAGACCGCATCAGGATTGTCCAGTTCTTCATCAACATCCTTGAAGGGCTCAGTCACTTCATGGAACGGGGCGATGAAGTCGTCATTGCCGCGCGGGAAAACGACCAGATTCATGTATCCATCGGCCTGCCGCGCAGACTTCCGGAAAGCATCACGCCGTATCTTTTCAGCTCGAACCAGCTCTTCCAGACCGATTCCCCCGACGAAAAACTCAAGCTCTACCTGGCCCGCAAGGTGGTGGACATTCACCGGTGGGACCTGATTGCCGAAAACACCCCGGGGGGGTTCGTGGTTTCCCTGAATATCCCCAAAAGCACCCGGCAGAAGGTGGACGCGGTCGTCACCACCACCATCGACATGTTCCTGGAGCTCATCGCCGAGGTTCTCGATGTCAACATCTGCTCCGTGATGCTCTGCGACGACCTGACCGGCGACCTGATGATCAAGGGGGCACGGGGACTGGACGACTTTCTGATCAAGCAGACACGGGTGCGGATGGGAGAGCGGATTGCCGGCTGGGTGGCCCTCGAAGGGAAACCCCTCTTCATCGAGGACATCGAGCAGGACCCGCGGTTCGGCAGGAAAAGCGTTTCCCAGTACAACAGCAAATCGCTCATCTCGCTCCCCCTCAAGGTGGGGGGGAAGGTCATCGGCGTCCTGAATCTCAACAACAAGCGTACCGCCAGTCCCTTCACCGGCAGGGACTTCGATCTGGCCCAGGCCATGTGCGAACGGGTGGCCCACTTCATGGAGCGGATCTACGGCGGCGACCATCAGGAGGATGAATTCCGGCAGTTGATGACCTCCTTCGACAGTCTCATCAGTGCCGAAAAGAGGTACCACAAGAAGGATCCCCGCCTCCCGGACCTGGCCATGGGAATCGCGGCGGGAATCGGCATCGGAGAGGAAGAGCGGCGCTCGCTCCTCTTCGCATCGGTGCTCTACGACCTGGGGCTCGTGCTCCTGGAGGAGAGCATTCTGAACAAGAAGGGAAAACTGCTCCCCGCCGAGGAAAACACCCTCAGAATCCACCCCTACACGACGGTGGGACTCCTTGATTCCTTTGAATTCTCGGAGGATATCAAACGGGGGATTCTCCACCACCACGAACGGTATGACGGCACCGGCTACCCCGACGGGCTCAAGGGAGACGACATCCCGCTCATATCAAGGATACTGGCGGTGGTCGACGCCTTCTGCGCCATGACATCGGAGAGGCCGTACCGTGCCCGGATGGAGGCGAAGGACGCCCTGGCGGAAGTCCGCAGACATGCCGGAACGATCTACGACCCGCGGATGGTGGAAGCACTGGAACGGATGGTGATGGGAAAGAGTGCGGGGTAGCGGAAACGTGGAAAGAAAAAAAGAACCGGCGGACGGTCCGCCCGCCGCGCCGGGTTCCGGTTACGCGCTTATGCCGTGCTTCCTTATGAGATCATAGAGGGTCGGCCTGCTGATCCCCAGTTCCTCGGCCGCCTTGGCTATGTTCCCCTTGCTGTTGGCAATGGCCGCCTTGACCATCTCGCGCTCCACCTGCTCCCTGGCTTCACGCAGGGTCGTCGCCTCGCTGCCGCCAGTCTTGCGTGCCACGGGCCGCTCAGTAAAGCCCAGGTCATCGGGCTCGATCACCGCCCCCGACGCCATGAGCACTGCCCGCTGGACCTTGTTTTCCAGTTCCCGCACGTTTCCGGGCCAGCCATAACTTTCAATGTATTCCCGGGCTGTTTCACTGAAACCTTTCATCTTCTTCTTGAACTCACTGGCGCACCGCTTCAGGAAAAAGTTGGCCAGCAGCATGATGTCGTCACCGCGGCTTCTGAGGGGTGGAAGGGAAACCGTCACCACCCCGATCCGGTAATAGAGGTCTTCCCGGAACTTCCCCTCGTCCATGGCGCGGACAAGGTCAACATTGGTGGCGGCGATGATGCGGGAGTCAATGGTGATGTCCTCCCTCCCCCCGACCCGCTGGATGACCTTCTCCTGCAGAAACCGCAGGAGCTTGACCTGGAGGCTCAGGGGAAGCTCGCCGATCTCGTCCAGAAAGAGCGTCCCCCTGTGGGCATACTCCACCTTCCCCTGCACCCGTGCCATGGCCCCGGTGAAAGCTCCTTTCTCGTGGCCGAACAGTTCCGACTCCAGAAGGTTTTCAGGAATCGCACCGCAGTTGATCGGAATGAAGGGGCCATCCTTGCGCAGGCTCTGATTGTGGATCGCCCGGGCCACCAGCTCCTTGCCGGTGCCGCTCTCGCCGCTGATGAGAACGGAGATATCCGAGGAGGCAACCTTCCTGATGGTCGAAAACACCTGCTGCATCTCGGGGCATTGGCCGATGATCCCCTTGACGTCGGTGCCGCATCCCTCCAGGGCGCTCTGGAGACGGCGGTTTTCGTTCTCCAGGGTCTGCAGGTGGAATGCCCGCTTGATAATCACCTTGAGTTCGTCAAGGTTGATCGGTTTCTGGTAGAAGTCGTAGGCCCCCATCTGAACCGCCTTCACGGCGATCTCCTTCCCCTCGTTGCCGGTAATGACGATAACCTTCGCGTCGGGGGCAATACGGAGCATCTCGCCGAGGCAGCGGAACCCCTCTTCGGAACTGTCCTCGTGGGGCGGAAGTCCCAGGTCGAGGGTGACCACCTGGGGACGATGCTTGCGGAAGAGCTCCAGGGCCTCAGTACCGTCGGCGGCCAGATGGAGGGAATACTCCTTCCCGATCCCCCACCGGAGCTGGCGGCGGATATCCTCGTTGTCATCCACAATGAGAAGCTTTTCCATCACTGTCACCTCTGTTTACCGTTTGCAAGCCAGACGGTGAAAACCGTCCCGGCCCCCTCCGTGCTTTCAACCTCGATCCTTCCGCCGTGGGCCTCCACGATCTGCCGGCACTGATAGAGCCCGATGCCGAGCCCCTTTTTCTTGGTGGTCTTGAAGGGGGAGAAGAGCTGGGTCCGGAGGAACTCCTCCGGGATGCCGCAGCCGCTGTCGCTTACCCTGATATAGGGGGCACTGCCGGCTCCGACCTCCACCGCTACCGGCCCCTTGCCGTCGGTGGCCTCCAGGGCGTTGACCAGGAGATTCATCACCACCTTCTGGATCTCATCCCGATCAATCTCGGCCGGAGTCTCGACGCCGGAGACGGAAATCGCCCCGCTGCCCGGCACCATGGCCGCCGTATCCGCGACAAGGCGGCGGAGGTCCGTCTGCTCCAGCTCCAGGGACCGTTTCTCCGGCAGGTTCTTGAGGCGGGAGATCAGCACCTTCATCCGGTTGACGGTGTTCGAAAGGGTATCGAGCATGTCATCCTGGAACTCGGGGTCGGCAATATGCTCGCGCCCGTTGTCCACCGTCAGCGACAGGGTGTAGACCAGGTTCTTCAGGTCATGGATGATGAAGGCCGAAACCCTCCCCATGACCTCCAGTTCCCGGGAGCGGGCCAGCTGTTCCGAGAGGCGGTAATTCAGAAGCGCCGAGGCCGCCTGCCGGGCCAGGGTTTTCATCAGGTCGTAGTCCTCGTACAGGTACTGCTCGTTCTTGTTCACCGGCCGGCCAAGGACCAGAACAGCCTCCAGCATGTCGGAACTGAAAAGCGGCACCAGGAACTGGATGCCGTTGGCGGAGAAATACTCCTCCTGCTCCGGAAGAAGAGAGGGGGCGTCCTCCCGCAGATTGATGACCCAGGAACGCTCGATCATGGGGATTACAGCCGGATCGTCCGGCTTGAGGGTCGCGGAAGTGGCCGGCAACTCATGCCCCGATGCCCAGCGGAATTCGTTTCGATCACCGTCGCGAACGAACAGCCCGCCGCACCCCATGGCAAATATCTCGCAGTACCCGGAGAGAATGGCCGCCATCAGGTCATCGCCCCGCCGGGCCGATGCCAGGCGGTCGGTGAACTGGAGCCACTGGGTGCGGTAGTCGTACTTGCTCTGGTAGAAGTTCTTATGGAGAAAAACCTTGATCTTCCGCTTTGCCGTCTCCGAAAGGAGCACCACCAGGAGACAGATACCAGAGATAAACGCCACGCCCAGGGCAAGGGTCTTCCGGTGCCCTTCCCCGAAGTACCGGAGCCCCTCCCCCAATAGCCCGAGCGCGACCAGATAGAGCCCCACCGCAAAAAGCACCACCGACTTGTAGGCCATGCCCCGGGATACAACGATCCTGACCCCGTTGCCGCGCACCAGGAGAGAATAGAGCATCATCCCCAGAGCGAGGATGAAGACCAGGGACCGCAGCGGCATCAGGTTCATGTTGATGGTGCGATAGAGCAGCCCCTGACTGTAGTAGAAAATGAGCACGGCAAGAAAACTTCCCGCGCCGATGAAGTCGAACTTGATCTTCCAGCGGGAAGAGAGGGAGGCGTTGCTGAATGTGGCCTCCAGGTTGATGAGCGCAACCACGAGGTAAACCAGAAGTCCGCAGTAGAAAAGATACCCGGCGTTTGAGAGGAAAAGGATCCGCTCCGAATCGAAGTCGGGCGAATAGAAGAACGACGAACGCGACAGGGTCAGCACGACTGCCGGAAATGCCAGGCTTGCCGCCAGAAAAAACCATTGGACGACGGAGACGAACCGGGCGCCGACCGTACGGGCATGGGTGAGGCTGAAAACGAGCCATGCCGCCGGGACAAACCCTTCGGCCACAAGGCTGTATTGCTTCCAGTCAAGGGGCTCGCCATACCCTGCCACCGCGGCAAGATCGCAGAGCTCAACGACACCCGAAATGGCAATGGCCGCCACGGAGGCGCAGGCGGCAAGGGTGCGGCCGCTCCGCCACAGGACCATGGCTGAATACAAAACCGCCAGAAGCAGGGCTGACGCTGAAAGGACAATCTGAACCATTATCGCTCCGTAAGGGCGCTACAGCCTCCAGAGCCTGATTCCCGCGGCACGGACCGCGGCGGGGTCGTAGATCCCCTTCACATCCATGAGCACCGGTCCGTCCCCCATGAGCCCCCTCAGGCGGTCCACGGAGAGTTCCCGGTAGTCACGGTGGGAAACGGCAGCGACCACGGCGGCGGCCGGCTTCAGCCCGCTGAACGGGACCAGCCGCACGCCATACTCATGCACCGCCTCGTCGGCGTCGGCCAGGGGATCGTGCACCTGCACCTCGACACCGTAATCCTGCAGCTCCCGGATAATGTCGATAACCTTCGAGTTGCGCAGGTCCGGGCAGTCCTCCTTGAAGGTGAGGCCCAGCACCGTCACCGTGCACCCCCGCACGCAGTGCCCCGCGTGGATCATCTCCTTCACCGCCTGCTGGGCGATGTACTTCCCCATGCCGTCGTTGATCCGCCGACCCGCCAGAATCACCTGGGGGATATAGCCGATTTTTTCCGCCTTGTGGGTCAGATAGTAGGGATCAACCCCGATGCAGTGCCCCCCCACGAGTCCCGGCTTGAATTTGAGGAAGTTCCACTTGGTGCCGGCCGCTTCCAGGACATCATTGGTGTCGATGCCGAGCCGACCGAATATGAGAGCAAGTTCATTCATCAGGGCAATGTTCAGGTCCCGCTGGGTATTCTCGATGACCTTGGCCGCCTCGGCCACCTTGATGCTGGCAGCCCGGTGGACCCCGGCCGTGACCACCGACTCGTACACCTGCGCCACGATCTCCAGGGTTGCCGCATCCTGCCCCGCCACGACCTTCCTGATCTTCGTGAAGGTATGCTCCTTGTCGCCGGGGTTGATCCGCTCGGGGCTGTAGCCCACCGTGAAGTCGCCGCCGCACCTGAGCCCCGATACCCGCTCCAGCACCGGCACACATTCATCCTCGGTAACGCCGGGATAGACCGTCGACTCGTACACGACGATATCTCCCTTCTTGAGGGCCTTGCCCACCGTCTCCGACGCCTTCAGCATCAGGGTGAGGTCGGGCTGGTTGGCGTCGTCCACCGGCGTCGGCACCGCGACGATATGGAAATCGGCCTGCTTCAGCTCCTCGATGGAATCGGTGAAGAGAATATCCGCCGCCTTGAGGTCCTCCGGCTCCACCTCACCGGTACGGTCGTGTCCTTCCCTGAGTTCCCGGATACGCACCGGGTTGATGTCGAAGCCCACCGTTTTTCTGACCTTGCCAAAGGCCACCGCCACGGGGAGCCCTACATAGCCGAGACCAACTACGGAAACCGTACGATTAAGTGAATTCATGCCTGCTCCTTGTCATTTCATGGACGAGTCGGCCTGACGCTTCAGGCCGCAACCGTACCTAAATTAATACCAGACAGACCCAAAGCTGTAAATAATTTCGACAGAAGAAAACCATCAGAGCGTAAACTGCTCCGACAGCAGACTCTGGTATACTTTCCAATGTCATTAATTCAGGAGGTTTGCATCCATGACCTTGGCTTCTGCCGCCGGTAAACTTCTCGCGGGTGCAGCGCTGCTCATTGTCACCGCAATACCAGTCAGTGCCGCGGAGAAACTGGAACCGTTCGCGGCCTCGCCCGACCAAGTTCTCGTCATCTATAACGCCGACTGGAAAAAACGCAGCGAAAACAGCTCCGCCGATCAGGACTCGCGGGACGTGGCTGAATACTACGCCGCCATGCACACCGACCCGAAGACCGGCAAAAAGCCCTATCTCCTTGGCCTGGGCTGCCGCCACCGGGGGAAGAAGCATCTGAACGACTGGGTCATAAGGGAAGAGAGCACCGACAACCGCAACGGCATCATCTTCAGGGGAAAAGGCCCTGCTCCTTCCAGCCTCGACTGGGTCCGGGACTCCCGGAAGGTGGAGATACAGATCAAGGAGACGGATGCCGACTGGAATTCTCTCAGCATCATCTGCCGTTCAGAGGCAACCGGTGAGAAAAAAATCGTAACTCCCCTCATGACCGCACTTCAGATAAGCGGAATCCCCTCGTCTCCCGGCAGCAGCGCCTCGTATCCCCCCGCCGTGAAAGGCAAGGGAATAAGCATCAGGCTCGACGCCACAAAGCTCTTTGCCGGGACAGTAACAATTTCACTCAAGGCAAGAAACACTTCCGGCAAGGTGATCCGCGATCTGAATCTCCGCTACTATGATGCCAGAGACTTTGCGTTCTCTGCTTCAGGCCCCGACGGCATCGCCGATGACCGTATCCTCTCGGAGGATGTACTGAAACCGGTGCGCACATTCCTCGAAGACCGCAAGAATGCCCTCCCCGACGGCACTCTCCTCAAGGATCACCTCCTCTACATCGTGGTCGTCCATGGCATGCCCTATTCGGCCAACGGAGCCTTCGGCATCGACCACGGCGCCACATCAAACCGCGGAGATCACGGCAGCCTCGCCTCCCTGGAACAGAGGCTCCAGACCCTCTATTACGATTGGGAGTCCATGAAACCGCCGATTATCCCCTTCCACATGGGTGGCGGGCCGGACAGCGACCAGGGGGTGATCAACCATATTATTACTACCGCCATGCGAAACCAGCTCACGGGAAGCCGATGGAATCCCTATATGCATCCCGACACCTATTCGTACCTCAGACAAGGGAAAAACGTTCCCGAATTCCTGCTGCTTCCTCCCCTGCCTGAACGGAGAAAAACCGACAGCCGTCTTTTTGCCTATGCCGTCTCCCGCATCGACGGCGCCGGCGCGGAGGAAGCTAAACGGATCATCGATTACAGTCTCTATGCATCGCGCTATCTCAGACCAGAAATGGACTGCCGCACAAGGGGGGCAAAGCGCCCTGAAAACGCCAAGCTCCCTGAGTTGCTCAGCCGGGCAGAACAACGAAACCTTTGGGGCGACAAGGAACTGGAGACTCTAGGCTTCATCGTCCAGAACAACACCGAACACCAGAAGGACCAGGGACTGCCGTTCATGGCACGGCCGGCAGGGGATGCTGCCGGCGACTGCCGAAACGAAAAGGCAGACTGGACAAAAGCCGGCTTCTATCCCGGGGGCATGGAACGGAGGGTCATCAGCCACAACGGCCTGAACAACAAGAATGCCGAAATCTGGCAACAGATAGCCAAAGGGGTTACCGTCTCCGCCGCCGGTTCACCGGCCTACGGCGGAGGGCCCCACATCACCAATGCAACGTTCTGGGACAATCGCATCCTGGTCAGATATCTGTTCAGGGGAAGGGACCTGGGAGAATGTTTCCTCCTCTCCACCGCCTACGTGAACTGGTCCACCTCCCTCATCGGTGACCCGCTGTTCCATCCCGACCTCCGGAATACGGTGATCGACACGACCCCCCCCATCGCCAAGGGGGGCCTTGCTATCTCGTTCGATGCCCAACCGGGAAAGGTTGCCGCGACAGTCGGCACAGAGCTCGTCAATGACCCGAAGACCCCGGAAGTTGCTCTCCTTCGTGTCGTGTTCAACGACGGCAAAGGGGGCGTAATCGCAGGAGTGTCCCCCCTCTACTCTCGCCGCCCCAATGCCGTCATCGAAGGACTTCGCCCCGATACCGCCTACACCGTAACGGCCAGCCTCATCGACCCTTACGGCAACACTACTGAAATGCAGAGCAAGCCCGTGAAGTCGAAAGCAGTGAACTACCCCCTCTCAATCATCCGGCGCATCGGCGAAGAGCTGAAAACCCGCTCTCAATCGGGAAGATAATCCGCAAGGAGAGGAAGAAAATCCCTCATGAATCCCTGGGCCGCCAGATTCGCCGAATCAACATCGTTACGAACCGGAACCGATATCCGGATAAAGGCCGCATCATTTCTTCCGTACCGCAGCGCGTTCAGGAACCGGTAAATCCGCAGTTCGTACTCGCTGGTGATATTGGTGTCTTTCATCCGGTACCAGTAGGCAAAAATCTCCTTTTCAGAACCCTTCTGGTAAAGGGCCTTCACGTAACGCACCGGACCCAACCGGTCGACGGTCACCGTATCGGTCGTCTCCGAAACCTTCACCCACCCCGCGGCCGGCAGGCATATCTGGGGCGAGTGGATCTGCCCCCCCTCCCGCTGCGTCCCATAGTATCCAATATAGATCCCAACCTGGTGATCCCCGTTCACATACTGCCGGTTCAGGTATTCGTCCATCTTGAGCATGCCGGTCACCCGGTCGTCGAGACCGTACGACTCTCCGACCCAGGAACCGTGACGCAGGGGAAACTCCGTAAAGTTTCTCTTCAGCGGCACCTTCTGCTGAAAAGAATTCGTCTTCAGATATACCGTAAAGAGCGCCAAAATAACCGCTGCTGCCACCAATCGTCTATTCATGGTTCCTACCTATTCTGTTCAGGAAAAATGACGTCACCATAAGCATAACCATCGAAACGCCAAAGATGACCATGCCGGCAAACTCGTGGAAGAATCCCTGGGCCGCCTTCGCGCCGATCCGACTCGCAAGGATGCCGGTGCCGATCACCCGGACGGCGTTCGCCACGATAGCAATGGGAATCGCCATGAAGACAAGGATCGCTCTCCTGCCCCAACCCTTGTGGGCAAAATAGGCAAAAGCCGTGGCCAGGGCCAGCAGCGACACGAGAGAGCGCATGCCGCTGCAGGCATCGGCCACCTCGAGGGTGGTATTCACAAGGGTAATGACGCTCCCTTCCCTCATCACCGGAATGCCCAGAATCTTGAGAGCCGCCACCGAACACTTCGTCACGAACATCTTGAGGGGAAAGGCGATGGAATCATAGATGATAAACGGCAGAGGAATCATGAAGATCAGATAGAAAAACGGAAACGATACCGATCTGAAAAGAGACATCCCGTAGGCGAAAAGAATTGTCCCCGCCATCACGAAAAGCATGGAAAACCTCATGGTAAAGGGTTCTCCGGCAAAGTTCCCCACGAGGTAGACCAAAAGCCCCACAAGAATCGGCACGATTCCCCAACTGGTGGGCCTTGATTCCAGAGCCGCCGCCGCAACATCCTCCCTTCGCTGCCACAGGAGATATCCCGACACCACCGGAATCAGGTATCCATGGGAATAGTTGTCGTCAATCGACCAGTCCTTGACCATCCCATAGATGTCACCCCCATACAATGCCGCGAAGGCGGCACCGAAGATGACCAGCGAAATCAACTCTCCACCCTTCAGTTTCGTCATACAGTCACCTTTGATGCTACGTATCGAAATTTACCTGATTTCTCAGGGGGAATCCTCTCCACATACTCGATCTGGACGGCAACTTCGTTATCCAGCCGACGGTCCCAGTCTTTTCTGATCTCCTCCTCACACCGGGGCGTGAAGCTCCCATTCACCACAAGGTAGAGGGTGATCCGGTCGTAATCCTCCTGGACAATCTTGAACGCTTCCACACCCACCGTATCCCGCACCTTGTAGATGAGGGCCAGACCATGGAGAACCTTTCTGCTTGGGGTCACGATAAAATCGGTGGCCCGTCCCTCCACGGACTTGAGGACCGTGAGCCCCCTGCCGCAGGGGCAGCGCTCGTCGGACAGCACGCCAACATCCCCCGTGCGATAGCGGATAAAGGGGAACTCGTGGGATTCCAGGTGGGTCACCACCATCTCGCCCGCCACCCCCTTCGGCACCGGATTCCCCTGCTCGTCCAGTATCTCCAGAAGGATATTCTCATCCGTTACATGAAGACGCCCCTCCGGGCACTCGTGGGCGATGAACCCCCCGTCCCGGGAGCCGTAGCCGTTGGCAACCGGCGCACCGAAGGCCTCAGCGATTGTCTGCCGCTGATGGTCGTAGAGCCGCTCCGCCGTGCAGAAAACCACCTTGACCCCCAGGTCGTCGAGGCGGATGTTCTTCCGTTTCGCCACGTCACACAGCAGCGAGATGGAGCTCGGATAACCGAAGACCTGCTTCGGCCGGTACTCCCGGAGAAAGGCGAGATAGGCCGTCATGGTCTCCTCGGTCATATCGAAGGCCGACAGGAGCTTTGTCTGGAAAATCCGGTCCCGCAGCTCCCTGATCCGGTCCTGCTTCGAAAGCTCCACCGGCGCCCCCCAGATCACCGCCTCCCGGTCGCCGATATCCACCCCCCACCAGCGGGTGGCCCGCAGCTTCGCCGCCACGTCGGCGCTGATCCGCTGCTTGCCGAGGTAGAAGATGAGCGGCTCCCCCGACGACCCCCCGGTATTGAACCGGGTGAGGCGCTGGGCGCCGGCCGCCTTGAACGCATCGGTATTGGCGCGGATGATGGCCTTGGTCGTAAAGGGGATCGCGGAAAACTGCTCCGGGCTCGTCGGGATGCCCCGGTAGTGGGGAACCGTGCCTTTAACCGTCTCCAGAAACCGCCCGAGTTTTTCCCGCTGAATCCGCCGGATCTCCTCCGGCGCCAGCCACTGGACCCGCTCCAGCTCCCGGTGCTGCTCGATGGTGGTGTGGTGCTTGAGACGCTCGTGCATCGGAAACAGGACATTGCGGATTATCGATTTCATGACTGAACCTTTCTCCCCACGAAGTAGAGTCCCAAATCTATCTTCAGTACAGAACAAAATTCACAGACAGGTGAATCGAACCCATTCTATGCAGCATCCGTCCCTATGCGCATACCTTGCCAAAGGCGCCCATCAACTGGACTATTCGACTCTCCCAGGTATTCTCAGCCGCGTAGGCACATATTCCCTCCCGATCCCACTGCCGTTCAAGGGCGTGGCCAAGGGCCCTCTCAAGGTCATCCCGCGAACCATACTCCACCAGGAAGCCATACTCCTCCGAAGGCACCACCTCGGCATTGCCCCCGACCCGTGTCGTCACCACCGGCAGCCCGCAGGCCATGGCCTCCAGGAAGACATTGGCCCATCCCTCGTTGCTGGTGGCAAGACAGAAAACATCCGAGGCACTGAGCCAAAGGTGGAGGCGATCATGGGGCTGAGGTCCCGCAAAGACCACCGCATCGCGCAGTTCCAGCTCGCCGACCAGCCGCCGCAGTTCCGGCTCGTAATTCCCCTCAACCGACGGGCCACCGACCACCACGTAAATGAGCCCGGGAAATTGCCGCCGCAGGGCGGGCAGAACCTCGATGACCCGGTGGAACCCCTTCCGCTCCACTAGCCCCCCCACGGAGATGATAATCGGGCACCCCGCCGGCAGTCCCAGCCCGCTCCGCGCAGCCCCCTGGTCCACCCTCCTGAACTTGGCGAGATCAACGCCGTTGGGCACCACCTCCACATGATCGGGCGAAATACCCAGATCGGTCGCCGCGCGCTTCAGGTCGTCGCACACCGTGAATACCCTCGCGGCAGAAGCCAGGGCGTATCTGATCTGCACCCTCCTCAGGAGGTAGCGGGAGAGCTTGCGGATCGTTCCCCGCAGCGTGATCGTCACCGGCACCCCGAAAACCTTCCCCAGGAGCACCGCCCCGAGGCCGTCGGGATAGGCGAAGTGGGCGTCGATCACGTCGAAACGGAACTCCCGCCGCACCCTCGCAACGGTTGCCAATGACGACAGGAAGAAGAAAAAACCGTCCAGACATTTGCAGAATCCCGGCACATTGAAGAAACGCGGATGCAGCACCTCAATTCCATCCTGCACTTCGCGGAACGGCACCAAGGGACGATACCCCGGCTTGAGGAACCCGATAAACGGAAACCACGGCACCGGCGCCACCACCTTCAGCTCGCACTGACGGGCCACGCGAAACATCCGCTCCCGGACGAACACCCCCAGCGTCGGCTGCTCACAGTTTGGGAACACGGATGTAAGGACGAGGATCTTCATCCAGGAACCTTTTCAAATCTACCCAATATTTAACGCAAAGACGCAAAGACGCAAAGAAAGGCAACTCAAAATTCATCGTCTTCAACACAAAGACACAAAGACACGAGGACACAAAGAAACCTTTAACCCGGATTTTCCATTGGGACACGAGATGCTGCTGTGATGAATTCCGAGCAGATTTTCCCCCGTTTGACAAGCCAATAGCAGGGACTATTGGTGCGGAAAACGGGGGGAAAGATGCCGGAATGCAT
>Ga0209172_10002598_pt1 | contig 31106 bp, 29 predicted proteins | sample LarsenN4metaG_FD_184113 | JGI IMG/M metagenome (GOLD analysis project Ga0209172, IMG submission 184113) | Hot spring sediment bacterial and archeal communities from British Columbia, Canada, to study Microbial Dark Matter (Phase II) - Larsen... ... | reverse complement strand
CCGCGCGCGGATTTCGACGAAGGGCAGCGGCAGGCCAGCGCGCGAGCGCAGGGCGATGCGCTCGGCCGCGGGCAGGCTCTCGAGGTAGCTCTTCACAAAGCTGATCGAGCCAACGGGGGTCATCTCCGTCATTCCCCAGCCGGCGCACAGCCGGATGCCGAGCTTGTCGAAGCGGTGGAACATCGGCTCGGGTGCGGCCGCGCCGCCGACGGTGAGGTGGAGATTGGGAGCGAGCTTCCAGCGGCCGGGATTTTTCTCGAGCGCCTCGAGCAGGCCAAGCCAGACCGTGGGCACGCCGCAGGAGTAGGTGACCTGCTCGCGCTCGAAGAGGTCGAGCAGGCTTTCGGGGTCGTAGTGCGGCCCGGGATAGACCTGCTTGCAGCCGATCATGGGCGCGCCGAAGGGGAGCGCCCAGGCGTTGACGTGAAACATCGGGACGACGGGCAGGATGACGTCGCGCTGCGCCAGGTCGGCAATGTCGGGGAGCGAGGTGGCGAAGCTGTGCAGGACGATGGCGCGGTGAGAATAGACGACGCCCTTGGGTGCGCCGGTGGTGCCGGAGGTGTAGCACATCGCGGCAGCGTCGTATTCGCCAATCTGCGGATAGGCAAAGTCACCCTTGGCCTGCGCGAGGAACTCTTCGTAGCTTTCATAACCCTGGGGGACGGGCTTGCCCGCCGCGGCGGGCTTTCCTGTGAGCGGGACGACCAGGACGCGGTCGAGCTTGACCTGGTCTTTGAATTTCTCATAGAGCGGGAGCAGGACGTCGTCCACGATCAGGAAGCGGTCAGCGGCGTGGTTGATGATGTAGGCGAGTTCGGCAGGATGGAGCCGCAGGTTAAGGGTGTGGACGACGCCGCCGGCCACCGGCGCGCCGAAGTAGGCTTCGAGATGCGCGTAGTGGTTCCACATCAGCGTGGCCACGCGGTCGCCCCGCTTCAGCCCCGCGCGCGTCAGGGCTTCGGCCAGGGCGCGGGCGCGGCGGTAGAAGTCGGCGTAGGTGTGCCGGTGGAGGGACTTATCCGGTAGCCGCGAGACGATTTCGACTTTGCCGAAGAGCTTCCCCGCCCGCTCCAGGATGGTGGTGAGCGTCAGCGGGTAATCCATCATGGTGGCTTGCATCGGCGTCCCCACTCGAAAGGTGAGTGGATTCTACACCCGATCTGGGGTAGGGCAAGGCCTTGCGCCTTGCCTGCGCAGGCAGGGGACTCCTCGGCTACGCTCGGAGCAAGCAAGCCCCTTCAGGGAGAACCTTCAGGGTGAACCCTGCCCTACCCAGTACCTCAGGGGCTAAAGCCCGGCTTTTTTCGCCTCTTAATGGCGGGGTTGAAAACCCCGCCCCGCCCAAGACTCCACGGGCAGAAACCCGTGCGCTGAACTATTGCTTGGGGGTTAGCGGTCTTACGCGGGTGCCCCGCCAGCTGGCAGGATAAACTGCGCACCTCTTCCAAGCTGAGGCAGGGAGAGTAAGAGCGTACTTTGTGCCTTGTACCTTAGCTGGTAGCGGCGAAGAATGCGTTCAGTCGCCGCTAGGCAACTGCATTCTTCGCCGGTTTTTTTCAAGGACAGACCGACGACGAAGGAAAAACTTTTAGTCGCCGCTATCGTTTTGGAGCTTCGTGGCTGCCGAGGAGGGGGACGAAGAGCACGGGCATGATGGAGCGGCCCTCCTACGCCCGAGACTGCGGAGGGCAGGGTGCGGTTATTGTTTCGGAGCTTCGTGACTGCCGAGGAGGGGAACGAAGAGGACGGGCATGATGGAACGAGTTCGGATGTCGCGGTCGGAGCGTTTTTCGACCAAGAGGAGGTTCTGGACCTGGAAGACGTTGCCGACCGGGATGACCATTTTGCCGCCGGGCTTGAGTTGGGCGAGCAGGGGCGGAGGGATGTGGCCGGCGGCGGCGGTGACGATGATGCGGTCGAAGCCATCGGCGGGGCCACCCGCCGCAACAGGTAAACCCCAGTAACCGTCGCCGTGGTGGACGGTGACGTTGGCATAGCCCAGCCCCTTCAAGCGCTCTCGCGCTTTCAGGGCAAGTTCCTCGAAGATTTCAATCGTGTAGACCTCTTTGGCGAGCGGGGAGAGCACGGCGGCCTGGTAGCCGGAGCCGGTGCCGACTTCGAGCACGCGGTGGCCGGATTTGACGTCAAGCAGGTCGGTCATCATGGCGACGATGTAGGGTTGCGAGATGGTTTGTCCGAGGCCGATGGGGAGCGGCCGGTCGTCATAGGCGTAGCGAAGCTGGCTTTCCGGGACGAAGAGGTGGCGCGGGATGGTGCGCATCACCTCCAGCACGCGCGGGTTCCGCACCGGGTCGCGGTGGTCGGGGGGACGCGCGATCTGCGTCTCGACCATCTCCAGCCGCGCCCGCCGGTACTTGTCCTCCTCCGTGGCGGCAAGCGCGATACCAGCCACGAGGGCGAGGACAGCAAACCGAATGAAGCGGGAAGACATCGCAGGACTCATTATAGACCGCGCCAGTGAGGAATGACCGATGACCAATCACGAATGACCAAGCAGATTCCTCCCCCGCCCATGCGGGGGAATGGGCGGGGTCGGAATGACAGACAAGGGGGGAGTGACCTCAAGGGCCCCGCTGGAAAGCGCGAGGCAGGCTTCCCGCAAAAGGACTGCGGGATCTCCGCTCGTTCCACCTTGCGGATCTCGCTCCGAAAAGCCCGAGTTTCCTGGCGGTTCTTATGTCAGGCCTAAAGGCCTGACCCGCCAAGAGGGGGGATTCCGAAAATGGGACAAAACCGGAAAAACCGTACCGTCCGTACCGTCCGCACGATCCTTACCGTCCTTACCATCCTTACGGTTCTTAGACAGGCACAGGGGGATGTGGTATTCGGGAGCTGAATGTGAGAGGTGTGGCCGTGTGTGGTGTGAAGGGCCTGCCCGGAAAAGCAGGCAAGGCGGCGCGTCAAAGACAAGCAGATTCCTCCCCGCACCCTTTGCCCCTGAGGCCCTGCCTGGCGCGTGCGGGGATCGAGCCCTGCGGGCCAAAGGGCGGGGTCGGAATGACAGCGGGGGAGAGGCGATGATGCGCGATGACTACGGCTTCCACCGCCATGATGTCGCCATCCTGCCGTCGAACCAACGCCGAAGAAAGGCTTTCGTCGCCGCTACGCACGCCGGTAGCAGAGTCCCCGAGGCAGGAGCCTCGGGGCTCGGTGCGAGAGGAGCCGGGCTTGACAGGGGAGGCGGGAGGCGGCAAGCTAGAAAGGCTTCAGGGCAATGGGCAAGAGGACTTGCAACCGGAATTGTTGTGGCGGCGCGTGCTGCTGCGCCTGCGGCTTCTGCCTGTGCTCGTGTAGCGGCGGTCTCCCGAACTAATCGGGAGGCTGCCGCGCGACCTTTTCCTTCTTCGCAGATCCAACGGAGCAAAACTCAGGGAGGGATTTTTTCATGGGCAACTATGCACATCCGGAAGTTTTGGTTTCGACGCAGTGGGTAGCCGACCATCTGAACGACCCCAGCGTGCGCATCATCGAAGTGGACGTGGACACTGGCGCCTACGACCAGGGGCACGTGCCCGGCGCGATGGGCTGGAACTGGCAGACGCAGCTACAGGATCAACTGCGGCGCGACCTCATCAGCAAGAGCGAGTTCGAGCAGCTGGCCGGGCGCTCCGGCATCGCGAACGACACGACCGTCATCGTCTACGGCGACAACAACAACTGGTTTGCCACCTGGGCGTTCTGGCAGTTCAAGTACTACGGCCACCGTGACGTGCGGGTGATGAACGGCGGGCGGAAGAAGTGGATGGAGGAGAAGCGGCCGCTCTCCACCGACCCACCGCGCGTCACGCCCACCACCTACAAGGCCAAAGAGCCTGACTGGGCCATTCGCGCGCGCCGCGGCGAGGTGTTCGAGCTGCTCGGCAAAGGCACGCACAACCTCGTGGACGTGCGCTCGGTGGATGAGTACACGGGGAAAATCATCGCCCCGCCGGGAATGCCCGAGACCGCGCAGCGCGCCGGGCACATCCCGGAGGCGAAGAACATCCCCTGGTCAAAAGCGGTGAACGACGACGGGACGTTCCGCTCGGTCGAGGAACTGCGGCAGCTCTACCAGTCGGCGGGCGTGGACTTCGCGAAGGACACCATCGCCTACTGCCGCATCGGCGAGCGCAGCTCGCACACCTGGTTCGTGCTCCGCTACCTGCTGGGTGTAGAGCGGGTGAAGAACTACGACGGCTCCTGGACCGAGTGGGGCAACCTGATTGAAGCCCCCATCGAGCGCTGACCGCTCGCGTCAGGGGAGGGCGCGCTTCAGCACGGCGCTGTTACGCTCGTCGGCGTCAATCTGGCGGAAGAGCTTCTTTAGTTCCTCCAGCCGCGCCGCGGGCACGCGCAGGGCTTTCACCTCATAGGTGCGCTGGTAGCGGAGGACGCCGCCGGCAGCCTGGGTCTGGCTGTGGTAGCTGGCGAAATCGGCCTCCGCCGTCACGCCCGGCGGCACTTCCTCCACCTGGAAACCGCCTGGCAGGACGATCTCGAAGAGGTCGCTTTCGAGCGACGCAGTGTCGAACTCAACGGGATACTTGCGCTCCTTCTTCTCTCCCGTCTCCAGCACATCACTGCCCTTGGCGCCCACGACGCGCGGGCGGACGAGCAGCAGGTTGCCGGCCTTCTTCGCGTAATTGTGAGCGATGAAGCGGTAGCGTACCACCAGGTTCTGCTCGTATTGCTCCAGGTTCTCCACCTCTAACTCCTGCACCACAAAACCCGGGAGGAAGTTGGCGAGGAACCGCTCCAGCGTCTTGTTACGCTCGGCGGGGGCGGTTTCCAGCAGGAGTCCCCGCCGGCGCGTGGCGAAGTCTCCCCACAAAATTTCCTGCACCGTGCCGAAGAGCGTGCCATCGGAATTGAGCGCGAGCTTCCCCGTGCGCAGAAGGCGGTTCAGGTTGGCGCGCAGGAGCGGCAACTCAATCAATTCTCCGCCGCTCTCGGTCACCAGCAGGCCGTGATTGGCTTGCAGCGACGCCGGCAGGTAGCCCAGCGGCGTGATCGCGTCCGTGGGGTCAAAGAACAAGAGCCGGCCGTAGGATTCGTACGCCCGCACCGCATGCAGATTCTCCGGGGCAAGCTCGGCGGGTAGCCGCAGGGCGAGAATGGCATGGTTGAAGTTCAGCATCGAGGGGAATTGCGGCGCCACCGCGCCCCGCGTGGTATGCACGAGCACGTAGTAGGACTCGATGCCGATTTCGCGCAACATCGCACTGAGCAGCGTGGCCTTGTCCTTGCAGTCGCCATAGCGGTTGGCCAGAACGTCGGCGGCAGCGTGGGGCTGGTAGCCGCCGATGCCGATCTCGATGGCGACATAGCGCACGTCGCGCTGGGCAAAGGCGGCCAGGCGCCGGAGTTTTTCCACCACGTCGCCCGCACCCTCAGTCAGGGCAGCCACTTTTTCACGGATCGCCGGCGTCGCTTCCCGCCGCTTGTCCGCCAGCGCCGCGTACCAAGCGCCCACATCCCGCCACGTGGCGTGGCTCTTCTCCTGCAACTTCTCTCTTGTCGGGAAGAAGGTCACCGCCAGCCAGCCCGCCACCGCACGCCAGGGCGGCATCGCCGGCTCGTCTTCGACTGCTGGCAGATTTTCAAACTCCCACACCCAGCGATTCTCGCCCGCCGCCTGCGCCTCTTGCCCGGGATGATTCATCCAGACCGTTTCAAATTCCCAGCCAGCCGGCAACTGCAGCGCAAAGCGCGCGCGGCCCACCGGGTAGGGACCCTGGAAGAACCAGCGGTCTTGCAGCAGGAAGGGCCGGTCGTATTGCTCGTACTCGTAGCCGACGATGTTCCCCGGCTCGGCGGCTGGAATCTGCAGAACTTTGGACCGGGTGTCCTCATAGAGCGCGCCGCTGAAGGGGCTGGTTTCGATGGCGTCCTTTTCCTTGACCTCGTAGGGCTTTCCCTGCGCGGGCAGGCTCCAGGCTTTCAGGTACGTAAGCCGGGTCTCTTTGTCGAAGTAGACGCGGACGGTTCCCTCCTCGCGCCCGCCCGGGCGGAGAATCTTAACCACGCGCCGATAGACTGTCTTGATATCCCCGCGCTCTTTGACCAGTGTGATTTGCTCATCGAGCAACACTACCGCGTCCGTGTCTGGCGCGTGGGCCGGCAGAGGCGCTTGCGCCGCCGCCCGCAGCCATTCCGGCACGTCCGCCCGCACGCTGCCGGCAGCGGCCAGCAGCGCGAGCGCCAGCGCGAGTCCCAGCCCCCTAGCGGGTCTCGCCGCCAGCCACTTTCTGCAGCACCACTTGCTCTTCATCCCCTGCCCTCACGTTGGTATAGAACTTCCGCACCGCAGAGTAATACTCGGGAGAGAAGTAGTAGCCGTACAGTACCAGTTGTCGCTGCAGCCGCACTGCCCCGCTTTCGTCTTTGCGCGCGGTGTCATAGCGCCCAAAAGCTTCTCGCACCGCCCGCGGAGCCGGCAGGCTCTCCATCCGGTACCCCGCCGGTAGACGCACGACCACATTATCGCTTTCCGTCCACGGGTGGCGGAAATAGACCCGGTGCACGCGCTTCTCATGCTCGAAGGGATGCCTGCGGTTGCTCTGAAACACCGCCGGCGCAAGCAGCAGGCGCTGGCCCGCCGCCGTCGCAAAGTCCGGAACCACTAGGCTGAACTCGGCTCGCAACGGCTCCTCGGAGCTCTCCCAGTTGCTGACGCTTTTCAATTCCACACTGGCAGCAGCAGGCAGCCATCCCTTGACCTCGTCCTCCAACTGTTTCCGCCGACCGGTTTCGTCCTCGTCATTCGCTCGCAGCCGCCGCCGCAGCGCCTCCAGGCCGGCGAACTCCACCTCGAGCTTCCCCTCCAGCTTTCCTTCCTCGCTGAGATGAAGCTCAGCCTTGCGCGCGATGATCGCCTGGGCGCTGGCGGGCTGGGTCGTAGTGATCAATACACCCCCCTCCTCCGTGAGTCGAATGCCACCCACTCCCGTTTCCTCCCAGGGGAGCAGGTCGAACGGGCAGAAGCGCGTTGCGGGGTCAAAATAGCGATAGTCCTCGCCCAGCCGTACCGCCACCACCACCGCTCGGAGCTGGCCCGGATCCATCAACTCGGGCCAGAAAAAGTTCCGATCCCGGGCGGCGACCAGCACGACCGAGGCCTCCAGGCCGACCGCCTGTGCCAGCGCCACGAAGGCATAGTTGGCCTCGTTGGCCCAAGCGTAGCCGCGGCTCAACACGTCATCCACATTCTTGTTCTCTTTCAGGTTCTCTCGCTTCTCTTCCTGCTCGGTGCGGTCGCGTTCGTAGCTCAGATAGCGAAGCTGCTGCACGCGCGCATAGAGCTTGCGCAGCTTGACCTCGGGAGAATCGGCGGCATCCACCGTTTGCAGCGCAACCGAGCGCGCCACCCCCGACGACTTGCCAATGAATCTCTTGACGTCGTCGTAGCGCTCTTTGCCGATGCGTTTCCAGAATTCCTCAGGTCGCTTGAGCTCGCGGTCGGTGTAGAAGAACTCAACCTGCACCCGCAGCTCGTCTTCGGGCGGCATGAAGTCTTCTTCCTCAAAGGGGGCAATGTCTTCCACCTGGACGGTCCACGTGTTCTGGAAGTTCGTCATGGCATTGGGAGGTGCGCGAAGCACCCGCCAATAGAGAGCAGGGGCGAAAGGCGCGATGTACGGCCGGAGGGAGAACCGCGCTTTCTGGGTGGGCAGTTTTTCATCCAGAACCCAGGTGGGGCTGAGCAGCCGCATCCGATCCCAGACCACGCGGTAGCGGTACTCCAGGATGCTCCCGACCTCCACTTCGGGCAGGGTAAAAGTTTTCTCCCGCACATCCACCCCGCGCGTGCGCGCCAGCACCTTGTCGAAGGCCTTGCCTCTGAACTCCACGGCCGTCCCATCGGGCCGCACCGTGCGCGCTTCAATGTCCTTGATGTCGTAGAGTCCCCGCCAGTAGGGGATCGAGATGTCGGCGTACTTTTTTCCTTCCTCGGTGAAGACTTTGATCCGGTAGTAGTGGCGCTCAAAGGACTCCACGTGGTCGCTGTGAACTTCACGGTAGAGGATCACCGCGTGGGCGCCGGGCCTGGCCGCATAGTCTTTCATGGCCAGCTCCTCCGGCGGTACCCGCTCCCAGTCTCCCCACCCCGAGCAGGGTGCGGTCAGAAGCAGACAGGCACCGGAAACCAAAAAAGAAAGCAGCGCCCGGGTTCGCGTCATAGCTGCAACCTCCCGGCTCCCCGTCGGCTGCGGGCGCAGGAAAGCGAGGAGGAAGCAGAACGGCTTCGAGCGCTACGCCCACCCCACTGGCGTTACGGGAGAATGTTTACCGACAGAGTGCCCAACTCTGAGACAAACCCTACCGCTTGGCAGAGCTGCTGTCAATCTCCGCGGGCAGCGGGATTAGCGGATTTGGCCGGGGGAGAGGCCGTTGCGGCGGGCTTCGGCCTCGAGAGCGGCGATCTGGGCGCGGAGTTGGTCGCGCTGGCGTTGCAGACCGGCGAGCGTGTCGCGGGGGTCCACGCCCGGATTGCCCGCCGTCAACCCCACACCGGCCCCGCCACCGCCTTTGCCTGCGCGCGCGCGCTGGATGTCGGCAATCTGGCGCTCCACCTGCGCCAACTCGCTCTGCAACGGCCGCAGCCGGGTGCGGTAGTACTCCGGGTCTCGTTCCCGGGGGAGCGCCGGTGGGGGAGCGGGCGCCGCCGTGGGTTTCTTTTCCGCTGCGGGTGCTGGCGCGGCCGCGGGAGCGGACGGGGGTGGTTGGACGGTAGGCGGCGGGGGCACCTGAGGTCTCACCGGCTCGCGCGCGTATTCGTCTTCGCTGCCGGGCTGGCGCGGCACTTCCTCTTCCGGGGACACGGCCTCGGGCGGGGCGACTTCTGCCGGGGCCGCCTCTACCGGCTTGGGCTCGGGCGGCGCGGGTTCTGCCGGGCGCGGGCCGACGATGTTGATCCGGCCTTTCAGGCCGAGCCGCTCAATCTCATCATTCGTCCAGATGAATTTGCGCGGACGCTCGCCGGGCGGCGCGTTGGCGCGCTCGGTGGCCGCCAGGTCCACCTCGGTGAGCGCGAACTGATAGCTCTGGCCGTCGGTGCCGACAAAGCGCACCACGCCCTGATCCACCACGTACTTTTCGCGCGCCACGATCCGCCGGCCATCCCGCAACACCATCGTGTAGTCGGCCGCGGCGACGAGCGCCACCAGAATGAACGCCATCAGCAAAACGAGCTTGCGTCCCATGGAAGGCCTCCTGCTCCGGCTATTATAGCGCCGGAAAAACAACGTGGCGGGGATTAGGGTTTCTTTTCCGCTGCTTCCGCTTCGTACTTGACCTGCCTGCCGGTGCGCAACTCGAGCGTCTTCAGCACGGCCGGGGCGGAGTCGCCACTGAGCTCAAACAAGCCGAGTTGCTGCTTGCCGTCCTTGTCGGTGAAATGGATGGTGAGGAGATGCTTGCGGCCAGAGATGAAGAGGGTGCGGGTTTTCGACCCGCCGTATTCGAGCCCGCGCACCTGTCTGTAGGGGATTTCCCAAACGGCGCCCTTGCAGATGAAGCGCACCGCCTGCTCGTCCTCCAGGTTGAAATACCCGCTGCACTTGAGCGGAATGGCGGCAATGGTTCCACCCGTGTACTTGGCCTTGTAGCCTGCCTCGGCGGCCAGCGCCGCTGCGGGGGCGAGCGCGCAGGTACCGATGACCACGAGCCCGACCACCACCCCTATTCTGCGCCTGTTGTTTCCCCTCATGCTTTTCTCCCGGGCTCGTTGCCCTGCAGTCGGCTGCGGTGCGAGCCGAATCATAGCAGAAACTTCCCCGCCCAGAGTATGGAGCGCCGGGTTGCTGGCAGGGCTAGGGTCCGAGGCGGGTGCGGGGCGAGTAGGCCACCCAGGCCCACCAGTAGCTGACGAGGTAGGGGACGGGTTCGAGCGCTGCGCCTGCCTGCGGGCCTTCGATGGCTTTGCCGGAGGCAGCCTCCCAGCGATTGCCTTCCCGATCCTTCAGCAGCAGTTGCTTTTCCTTGCCGCGGCCGGCGAGTGAAAACTTCAACACCTGGCCACCCACCTGGCTCCGGAACACGCGCGCGGTGTTGCGCACGGGGTCATAGACGACCAGGATGGGTTCGCCCGCCAGGGTTGTCTCCAGCAGAGGCTTCTTGCGCAGCTTCTCGAGCGGGATGGCCAGCGCATCCTCGCCCTCGCGCAGCCCCACTACCAGCGCCTTGCCCGGCAGGCGCGCGTCCGGCTGCTGGCGACCGGAGATGCCGAAGGTGTGGGGATCGAGGGCGTAGTTGGCGTAGGGGGAGTTGAGAATTTTTTCCGGCTTGCGCAGCACCAGCGTCTCCGGGTGCTGGCGCTTCCACTCCCCCCAGGTGGTCTGCACGGCCGGGATGGGTTTGAGCTTGCGGCCGGCGAGCGGCCCGCGCATGCCGGAGCCGTCAATCTGCGTCCACAGGGTCTGCGTCTCGCGGTCGTACATCACCAGCGCGTCCTTGTAGAGCGCGCCGGAAGCTTCCAGCGTCAGCGGCTGGCCGCCAAGTTCGCGGGCGTACACGACGCCCGTATGGGCGAGGGGTCACCAGGTGACGGCGATGGGACCGAGGGCGGGGGTGGCGTCGTTGACCACCTCGTGGCGGTCGAGGTGCCAAAGCGAGTAAGCCTTCGCCACCTGGCCGTCGAAGACGCCCAAGACCGGCTCGCGGTCAGCCATGAACTTGTCGCCTTCCTCACGCGAGACGAATTCCGGCGCGACAATGGCCGGAATCGCACCGGGCCGCAGCACCTGAATCAGGTAGCCGTCGCCCACGCGCTCTTCCTTGGGCTGGCTCTGCTGCGCGCCCAGCGGAACCGCCAGACCCAGCGTGAGAATCAGGAATATCGCGTGCCTCAACATTCTTGCCCCTACGCCTACAGATGGGATGAATCATAGCACCGAAGGATGCGCGCGGTGCCCCTCGACCCTGCTCGGGGCACCCTGAGCGTAAGTCGAAGGGTGGACGCAGGCGGGGTGGGCGCGCTAGGATGCCGCAAGCTGGTTGATTGGTTTACTGGTTGACTGGGGAAGTCCGATGGAGCTGGAAGAGGCTTTGCTGGAGGTCTGGCGGCAGGCGTTGCTGCAGGAGAAGAAGGCTGTGGAGCTTGAAGGGGAGAAGTTCTCCGTCGGGCGCACGCGCAACAAGAAGCTGCGCACGGTGGATTTTCGGGTGGGCGGCCTGGCCGTTACCGGCATCGAGCAGAACCCGGCCACCGGCTCCGTCTGGGCGGCGCGCGCCCGCCGCGGCGCCCGCATCATGCAGTTCAGCCACCAGGGACGCTACATCGGCAACGTCTGCGATGCGCGGCTGACCCGCTACGCCGCCTGGCCCGCCAAGTAGTTGACGCCTGGCCGGTACTTTCGTACTGTCTCTTCCAGACCATTCTCCTATTGCGCCCTTTGACTCTAACCTCTATTTATTGGTAGTAAGGCGGGGAGGATCCGAGCAAGCCCATGGACGCTTCCGTACCTGGGTCGAATTCCAGCGTCCACGACGGCCCGTTTGCCTCCGCCGAGCTCCGCACGCTCCTGCAGCGCTCCCTGAACCTGCGCAGCCTGCCCGCCGACCTGCTGCCCGTCCTGCAACAACAGCCGGAAGCCAGCGCCGACCTGTTGGCCGAATGCTTCGAGCGCTGCGAGCGGCTGGACGAACGCGAGCGGCTGGTGGAGCTGACTTCGGGACTCGGCCTGCTGGGGCTGGAGCAGTTGAAGCGCCGCCTGTTCAAGGGCTCGCCGGAGGAAGCCGTCCGCTGCGTCGGCCTGTTGGCCCGACTTGCCCCGGAGTTTCTTGACCAGCACCTGCTGCCGCGGCTGACGCGCTGGGAGCACGCGCGCCAGGATGCGGCCGTCAAGACTATCGGCTTTTCCGGCAGCCGCCATCGCGCCCGCCTGCTCCAGAACCTGGCCGAACACGTCCACCCCTACGTCCTGCCGGTGGTAATTGACGAAATCGGCTCGGCGGGGGAAGCCTACAGCGCGCCCTGGCTGATGCGCCTGGCCGCGGGCGAAGCCCTGCAGGCCGCCGACCTCTACGTCCGTGTCAAAGCCATCGAAGCGCTCGGCCGCATCGGCTCGCCGCTGGCGGTGCCGCTGCTCACTCGGCTGGTGGAAGCCAAGCAGGTCTGGCGCTGGGAGCATCCGCGCGAGCTGCGCATCTGCGCCCTGCAGTCCATCGCCAAGATCGAGCCCGCGCATGCGAAGCAGTTGGCGGCCAGCGCCCGCCTGCCGGAGCGCGAACTGGCCTTGATGCCGATGGACCCGCAGCCCAACACCCTGGCTTCGGGGCGCGTCCGCCAGCGCCGCTACTCACGCGTGCAGTTGAGCGAACCGCTCCCGCTCAGCTTCTCCTGGCTCCACGGCACCTCGCGCATGCTGGCCGAAGTCCTGAGTCTGGCCGGCGGCTTCGCCCGCCCGGTCGAGACCCCTGGGCGGACGGCCACACCGTTTTCCCCGCTCAAAGTCCCGCGCGGCACCACCGCCGAGATCGAGTTCCACACGCTGCTGCGCCGCATCCACGCCACCGCGGTGGTGCGCAACACCGTGCCGCACGGTATCGGCTTTGAGATGGTGGTGCTCGACCTCGACGCCCGCACCCGCCTGCGCCAGTTGCTCGCCGCCCAGCCCGCCCTCGCCGCCTGAAGCCCATCGGGTAGCGGCGACGAAGCCAGCAAACGGTCTGACTCGAACTCTTCTGCCCAGCTTCGTCGTCGGTCGGTAACCAGCCGACGAGGAATCCCACGCATTCCTCGCCGCACCAGGTGTAGAATCTGCCCACTCTTTCCGGGAGCGTCACCGTGAAAAGAATCCGCCTCTTTGTTCGCCTGGGAATCCTGCTGGTGTTGCTGTTGCGTTTGAACCCAGCCGTGGCCGCGCAAGGCGCCTTTAGCGTGGGAACAATCACCGCGCAGCCGGGCAGCCGCGCCTCGGGCTTCCTCGACGTGCCCGAAGGGCCCGACGGCAAAACGCAAATCCCCCTCACCCTCATCCACGGCAGCAAGCCCGGGCCGGTGCTGGCGTTGGTGGCCGGCACGCACGGCTATGAGTACGCCCCCATCGTGGCGATGCAACGGGTGACGCCGAAGCTCGACCCGAAAGAGATTGCGGGCACCGTCATCGTCCTCCACGTCGCCAATCTGCCGTCGTTTCTGCGCCGGACGATTTACTACAGCCCGGTGGACGCCAAAAACCTGAACCGCGTCTACCCCGGCCGGGCCGACGGGACGCTCTCGGAGCGCATCGCCTACACCATCACCCGCGAAGTGATTGAGCGCGCCGACTACCTGGTGGATTTGCACTGCGGCGACGGCAACGAAGCCCTCCGCCCCTACACCTACTGGATGAAGAGCGGCAACGCCGCGGTGGACGAAGGCTCGAAGCAACTGGCGCTCGCTTTTGGGCTCGACCACATCGTGATTGATACCGAGCGGCCCAACGACCCCAATGCCTCGGTCTACTGCGCCAACACCGCTATCACCCGCGGCAAGCCCGCCATCACCACCGAAACCGGCCAGGTGGGCCAAACCGATCAGAAGTGGCAGGCACTGGTCGAGCGCGGCGTCTTCAATCTGCTCCGGCACCTGAAGATGCTCGCCGGGGAGCCCGCGCACGTCGAGCATCCCGTCTGGATTGACCGCTACGAAGTCCTGCGCAGCAGCGTCACCGGCATCTTCTCTGCTCAGGTCGAGCCCGGGATGACCGTAGCCCAGGGCACGCTGCTCGGCACGGTAACTGACTTTTTCGGCAACCAACTGGCCGAGGTGCGCGCCCCGTTCAGCGGGGTGGTGCTCTACGTCGTCGCCACCCCGCCCGTCAGCCCGGGCGAACCCCTGGCCATGGTCGGCCACATCCAGAGCGAGAAGTGAGGTGCAGCCATGTTGGAGCGAAGAGAATTTCTGCAAGGGACGGCGCTGGCAACGGCGCTGCTGGGGCTGCCCCGAACGCTCGGGGCGCTCGGTGAGGTCCTGCCCGCAGCAGTTGCCGACGAACACGCCCCGCCGCGCCTGATCGAAAAAATCCTCTGCGGGCGGATTCCGCCGCTGCCGAGCGACACACTCTTCGAGCGCAAGCCGGAGGCCTACTGGGCGGAGATGCGCAAGCAGTTCGTGCTCGACCCGAAGTTCCTCTACCTCAACAACGGCACCGTGGGCACGATGCCGCTGCCCGTGCTGCGCGCCTGGGTCGAAGCCATCCTCAAAGTCGAGCAGATGGAAGACGCCGACACCGAGCTCTACCCGCTCTGGGGCTACGGTCCCTGGGACGACTACCGGCGCCCGGTGGCCGACTTCATCGGCTGTGCACTCGACGAGCTGGCGCTCACCCGCAACGCCACCGAGGGCTTGAACTACGTCGCCAACGGCCTCGACCTCGCCCCCGGCGACGAACTCCTTACTACCGACGAGGAGCATCCCAGCGGGCTTAATCCCTGGCTGCTGAAGGCCAAGCGTTACGGGATTGTGGTCAAGCAGGTGACACTGCCCAAGCCGCCAGCATCGGCCGCGCAGATTGTTGACCTGTTCGAGCAGGCACGCACAGCGCGTACGCGGGTGATGCTGGCCAGCCACATCACCACCATGACCGGCTGCGTGCTGCCCGCGCGGGAGCTGTGCGCCTGGGCGCGCGCCAACCGCATCCTGTCGCTGATTGACGGCGCGCACGCAGTGGGAATGATTCCGGTCAATGTCAAAGACATCGGCTGTGACTTCTACGTCTCCAGCCCCCACAAGTGGCTGCTCGCGCCCAAGGGCTGCGGGATTCTCTACGTCCGCGACGAGGTCTGCGACCGGGTGTGGAGCACCATTGCCACCGGCGGCTGGGATGACACCAAGATTCGCGCCGCGCGCTTGCAACAGTTCGGCACCACCAACGTCGCCTTGCTGGCCGGCCTGCGCGCGGCAGTCAGCTTCTGGCAGATGATCGGCCCCGCGCGCATCGAGGGCCGCATCCGCGAGCTGCACGCCTATCTGAAGCAGAAGTTTGCCGAGTGGCCGGGGGCGGCGCTGCTGTCGGCGCCGGGGGAGGAGTTCACCGGCGGGATTTTGTCCGTGAATCTCCCCGGCCTCCAGCGGATGGAGTTGCAGAAGTGGATGTATGACGAGCACCGCATCCGCATTCGCGGCGGCGACCCCTCGCGCCTCCGCCTCTCCACCCACATCTATCATTCCCGCGCCGACCTCGACCGCTTCCTCGCCGCCCTCCACGCCTACCACCAGCAGCGGGTTGCGTGATATTCGCTGGGATTTCGCCTACAATATATAGGGCACAGGGGAGGCGCCATCTCAACAGGTTGCATTTTTTCTCTTGACAGCCTGAATGGCGGGGCGTATAAGCAGCCGCCAGCGGGATCGCTCCTCAGGCCTCCTCGACCTGCGAGCTCTTGGGGCTCGTGGGCGGGTAGAACAGCAACCGCAGCAGCCAGCCCCGACAGATTCGGGGCGAGATGTTAGAGGGCGATTTCCCTCTTGCGGGGGAGGCGGGAGGCCGCCGGGGAGAGCGCGCAAACAGCAACTGAGGGCAAGGGCATCCTACTCTTCAGGAGACTCTAATCATGGGTGAGCGGCACCTCGAGGCAACGGTCGGCGCACGGGCGGGACTCAAGTTCCAGCGGCGCGCCACGCGCCCCGACGTCTCGCCCTACGACGAGGTGGCCTGGGAGCTGCGCACGGCCGCGATCACGAACGAGAAGGGTGAGGTCATTTTCGAGCAGCGCAACGTCGAGGTGCCCAAGGACTGGTCGCAGACCGCCACCAACATCGTGGCCTCGAAGTACTTCCACGGCAAGCGCGGCGCGCCGGAGCGCGAGTCGAGCGTGCGCCAGCTCATCAGCCGCGTCGCCAACACCCTGACCGAGTGGGGCGAGCGCAGCGGCGTCTTCGCTACGGCCGCCGACCGCGACACGTTCCGCGACGAGCTCACCCACCTGCTGCTTCACCAGAAGCTCGCCTTCAACTCCCCGGTCTGGTTCAACGTCGGCGTGCAGCCCCACCCGCAGTGCTCGGCCTGCTTCATCAACTCCATTGATGATTCGATGGACTCCATCATGAACCTGGCCAAGACCGAGGGGATGCTCTTCAAGTGGGGCTCGGGGACGGGCACGAACTTCTCCACCCTGCGCGGCTCGATGGAAACCCTTTCGGGCGGCGGCCTCGCCTCCGGTCCGGTGAGCTTTATGAAGGGCTTTGACGCCTTTGCCGGGGTCATCAAGTCCGGCGGCAAGACCCGCCGCGCGGCCAAGATGGTCATCCTGAACGTGGACCACCCCGACATCGAGGAGTTCATCGCCTGCAAAGCCCGGGAAGAACAGAAGGCCTGGGAGCTGGTGACGATCGGCTACGACAGCTCGCTCGACGGCGAAGCTTACAGGTCTATCTTCTTCCAGAACGCCAACCACTCCATCCGGGTGACCGACGAGTTCATGCAGGCGGTAGTGGAAGACCGCTCCTGGTGGACGCGCGCCGTCACCACCGGCCAGCCCTTTAGGGAACTCCGCGCCCGCGACCTGCTGCGGAAAGCCGCCGCAGCGGCCCACCAGTGCGGCGACCCCGGCATCCAGTACGACTCCACCATCAACCGCTGGCACACCTGCAAAAACAGCGGGCGCATCAACGCCTCCAACCCCTGCAGCGAGTACATGTTCCTCGACGATACCGCCTGCAACCTGGCCTCGCTCAACCTGCTGAAGTTTCTGGACGCAGCGGGCAACTTCGACGTGGAAGCCTTCCGGCACGCGGTGGACGTCACCATCACGGCGATGGAAATCATCGTGGACAACGCCAGCTACCCGACGGCGAAGATCACCAAGAATTCTCACGACTACCGCCCCCTCGGGCTGGGCTATGCCAACCTGGGCGCGCTGCTGATGGCCTCCGGCATCCCCTACGACTCCGACCGGGGACGCGACCTGGCCGCGGCCATCACCGCCCTCATAACCGGCCAGGCCTACCTGACCAGCGCCCGCATCGCCGAGGCCCTGGGGCCTTTCCCGGGCTTCCCGCCGAACCGCGAGCCGATGCTCGACGTCATGCGGATGCACCGGGACGCGCTGCGCGGGGTGGAGGCGAAGAACGTGCCCGCGGCGCTCTCCGCCGGTGCCCGGGAAGCCTGGGAGGCGTGTGTAGCCGAGGGTGAGAAGCACGGCTACCGCAACGCCCAGGCCTCCGTGCTCGCGCCCACCGGCACCATCGCCTTCATGATGGACTGCGACACGACGGGGATTGAGCCCGACCTGGCGCTGGTGAAGTACAAGCGGCTGGTGGGCGGGGGCGTGATCAAGATTGTCAACAACACCGTGCCGGCGGCGCTCACCCGGCTGGGCTACAGCCCGGAAGAGGTCAACGAAATCGTCGACCACATTGACCGCACCGGCGCCATCGAGGGCGCGCCCCACCTGAAGGCGGAGCACCTGCCGGTCTTCGACTGCTCGCTCAAGCCTGCCGGCGGCACCCGCGCCATCCATCACTCCGGCCATCTGAAGATGATGGCGGCGGTGCAGCCCTTCATCAGCGGAGCCATCTCGAAGACCATCAACATGCCCGAAGAAACCACCGCCGAAGAGATTGCGGAGACCTACATCGAGGGCTGGCGGCTGGGGCTGAAGGCGGTGGCGATTTACCGCGATGGCTCGAAGAAAGTCCAGCCGCTTTCCACCAAGAAAGTCGAGGCAGCAGGAGAAATGGAACCGCGCGATTCTGTGACGCTAGAGATGAGAGCCGCACCGGGCCCGGAGTCTCCTCCCCGGGGGGCGCCCGCCACCCCCGGGCGCCGCAAGCTGCCGGAAACTCGCAGCGCCCTCACCCACAAGTTCTCCATCGCCGGGCACGAGGGCTATCTGACCGTGGGGCTCTATCCCGACGGCCAGCCGGGCGAAATCTTCATCACCATGGCCAAGGAAGGCTCGACGCTTTCAGGCGTGATGGACAGCTTCGCGCTAGCCATTTCCATCGCCCTGCAGCACGGCGTGCCGCTGAAGATTTTCGTGGACAAGTTCGCCCACGTGCGCTTTGAGCCTTCGGGCTGGACCAGCAACCCGGAAATTCCCATCGCCAAGTCGATCGTGGACTACATCTTCCGCTGGCTGGGAGCGAAGTTCATTTCGTCTGAATACAAGACGCTCGAAATCGGCGTCACCAACGGGGTGGGCGAGCTGGAACCGCCCCCGCCCAGTACGGGCGCGCCCGCGCCCGCCGTGCAGGCGGCCGGCGAGATCTCCGGGGCAGCCGAGGCGCTCAAAGTCGGCGTGCCGGCGCCCGTGCAGGCGCCGCCCGACGCGCCCACCTGCCCCGACTGCGGCTCGCTGATGACGCGCAACGGCTCTTGCTACAAGTGCCACAACTGCGGCGGCACCTCGGGCTGCAGCTAATTTCGTTCCACCCACGGGCTTCTGCCCGTGGGAACCAGCGGCGGAAGCCCCTGGGCTGAACCGAGAGGCGAGACGATGGCGGGGGAAGTGAGGCAGCGGTTGGTGGTAAAGCGGCAGCGGTGCAGCGATCACGGACTGACGCCGCACGCGCTGGTGATTGCCGAGAGCGCCGCCGGCAAGCGGATGCGGCGGGAGTTGCAGCGCACGGTTTGTCTCGAATGCGACCCGCGCGAGTTCGTGCGGCTGCAAGCGGAGATTCGGAGGTAGGTGCAAGTCGGTACGGAACATCGAGCGGAACGGGAAGCCGTTACTGATAGCTGAAAGCTGAGGGCTGATAGCTAGTCATGCCACGTATCGAGCTGAAAATCGAACTCATCCCGCGCTACTGTCCCACCTGCCGTGTCGAGACCCAGCACGCGATCCTCTACCAGCTTCTGAAGAACGGGAAACGGCGCAAGGAAGCCGACGAGCTTTTCAGCGCCTGCGCCATCTGCAACGCCGACCGCTACTGGGCGCTGCGGTTTGCCACCCCGGAGGATGCGCAGAAGCTGATGGACGAGGGCTGGACGACACGGGTGGGGCACGGCGTGGCCTGAGACCTGCCTACCGCAGGCAGGCATTGACTGGGTGGGCGAGGCCCTTCGCCCCGACAGATCGGGGCTCAGGGCAAGGCCGAATGCGGCCAATGAGGGCTGAGGAGGTATGCCGCCAGAAGCTATAGCTCCAGCAACCAGTCTGGCTCCGCGCCCGCTCCACGGCGGGCGGTACCGGCTCGAGTTCACCCGCACCGGCTGTTCCCAGTGTCGGCTCCAGACCGCGCACGCCTTCCTGCTGCTCCATTTCCTGCTGGCGGAGGAGGAGACCGGGCGGGAGGTCTGCGATGTGGTTTGCTCGCGCTGCGAGCCGGAGCGGTTCGCGCGGCTGGAGCGCCTGGCATCGCAATTGGCGTAGGAGGTGCTGAACCGCGCATGGAGGTGTCATTCTGAGGAGCCCGTACGGGCGACGAAGAACCTCATGGATTGCCCGATTATTCAGGCTGAGATTCTTCGCTGCGCTCAGAATGACAGACGGTGAGCGATGACCTTTTACGTGCTCAAAAGCTACGACGGAGGGAAGAGCTGGGAAGTGGCGCGGCGCTACGCCGACTTTGCGTCGGCGGCCGCAGCGGCCGACCAACTGCGGAGCGAGCACCCGATGATGCGCTTCCGCCTGGACGTCGAGCCGCCCCCGCGCCCGATTCGGGCGCGTCCTCGGCGGAAACGAACGAGTTTACTGGCCCGCAAGTAACTCCCCACGTCCCGACCCCATCGGGACACGGCGGCGGGTGGCCTCCCCCCACCCGCCGCCACCTCTTTTTGGCGGTGGCTAGATTCCTCTTGACAGAGTTTGCTATGCTGCTGCCCCATCCAGCCAGGGGAGAGGAGAGCGACCATGGCTGTCTCCGAGCGACTCAAAGACTTTCTGAACCAGAGCGGGGTTTCCTACCAGGTCATCCGGCACGACCCGGCCTTTACCGCCCAGCAGCAGGCGGCCGCGCTGCATGTGCCCGGGCGAACTTTCGTCAAGGTGGTAGTGGTGAAGCTCAACGGCAATCCGGCGCTGGCGGTGCTGCCGGCACCGCTGCGGATCAACTTCAAGCAATTGGCGGCAGCGGGAGGAGCCAAGAAGTGCCAGTTGGCGAGCGAGGGGGAGTTCAAGGCGCTGTTTCCCGACTGCGAGGTGGGGGCGATGCCGCCCTTCGGCAGCCTCTACAACCTGCCCACCTACGCCGACCAGAGCCTGACCGCCGACAGCGAAATCGTCTTCAACGCTGGCACTCACGCCGAGGCGGTGCGGATGGGCTACGCCGACTACGCCCGGCTCAGCAACGTGCGGGTGGCGAAGTTCGGCGAGCCGCCTCCGGCCGAAGTCGCCGCCCAGAAGCGCGCCGCCAAGGCCAAGGCGAAGAAGAAGGCCCGCAAGAAAGCCGCCCAGAAGGCACCGAAGAAAAAGAAGCCCGCGCGTCCCAAGAAGAAAGCTAAGGCAAGAAGGAAGGCGCGCGCGAAGAAGAGAACGACTGTCAAGCGCCGGAAGAAGCGTCGCTAGGGCTTCGCGGCAACAATCTCAATCGGGTCGCCCACGCGGATTTTTCCACCCGTCAGCACGCGCGCGAGCATCCCGCGGCGTCCTTGCAGCTCCTGCCGCAAGCCCGGACGAATCCGGTTCATGTTGTCGCAGGGGGTGCAGGGCTTGGTGATTTCCAGTGTCGTCTCTCCCACGTGCAGTCGTGTCCCGGCCGCCAGTGCCTGCAGGTTCAATCCCAGCGTGGTGATGTTCTCTTTGACGGCGCCGGGACGAATCGAAAGCTCCTTCAGGGTCTCAGCGTCCATCAGCAGCACCTGGCGGCTGCCGCCGGGGCGGGCGTGGGCGTCGTCGGCGAAGCCGTGGTCGGCAATGGCTTCGACTTCCTGCCGCGCGAGCATCGCTTCCCCCTTGGTCGGGGAAACATAGAGGCCCACCACCCGTCCCGAAGTTTCGGGATTCATTCGTGGCCTCCGCTGAGACGGCGGAGGAAGACCTCAATTTCTTTAGCGGTTTGCAGGTCGCCCTTCTGCCGGGCGATGCGCTTGCCTTCCTCATAGGTGGCGCGGGCTTCTTCGCTCTGCCCCAGCTTCGCCAAGGCTTTTCCCAGTTCGCGGTAGGCGGCCGAGTAGTCGGGCTTGAGCTCAAGGGCGCGGCGGAGCGCGGCGGCGGCATTCTGCGGGTCACCCGCGCGCAGGTATTCGACCCCGAGGCCGTAGTGCACGACCGGGTCGTCCGGCTCGAGCTGCGCCAGCTCTTTCAGTTGTTCCAGCTTGGAGGTATCGCTGCTCACGACTTCAGTCGTACTTCTCGTAGTGAATCTGCTTGCGGTCGAAGCCAAAGGCTTTCAGGCGCGCACGGACGTCGTCCACCATCAGCTTGAGCCCGCAGATGTAGATGTCGAGCTGGCCCACGCGGTCGCGGCAGAGGGCTTCGACGTGGGGCTGGACGTGGCCGCGGCAGCCCGTCCAGCTCTCCGGGGCGCGCGAGAGGGTCGGCCAGAAGTGGAAGTTGACGTGCCCGGCGGCAAGCTGCTCGAACTCCCCGCGATAGAGAATCGTCTCCGGATAGCGCACGCCGAAGATAAGCCAGACTTCGCGGTCGGTGACCCGCCCCGGGGCGAACAGTTCTTGCAGCAGGCCGCGGACGGGGGCGATGCCGGTGCCGGTAGCGACGAAGACCAGGTCGCGGTGGAGCCGCTCGGGCAGGGTGAAGAACCCGAAGGGCCCTTCAAAGCGGATAGATCCGCCGGGCGGGAGGTCGCAGAGGTAGTTGGAGAAGCGGCCGCCGGCGACCCGGTTCAGGCAGAGGTCGAAGCCGGCTGGGCGCGGCGCCGAGGCGATAGAGTAGGCGCGAACGTCGTCGCTGCCGTTGCCGGCGCGGCCCGCCGCGGCAGGCAGGTGCATGGAGATGAACTGGCCGGCGCGGAAGGCGAAGCGGTCGCCGCCGGGAAGCTCGAACTCGAAGTGCTTGGTGGTGGCGTCGGGGACGAGGGGGAAGGCGCGCACCAGCCGCGCTTCGTAGAGTTTTCGGAGGGAGGGGGCGGGCGCGGTCACCAAGAGGCTAGAAGTCGGGCTTGGAGGGCGGGGCCTGCTGGATGTAGGCGCGCATCATCTCAATCTCTTCCTTCTTCTCCTCCACGTCCACCTGGAGGAGGTCGCGGAAGGAAATGAGGCCCAGCAGGCGCTTGCCCTCCAGCACGGGCAGGTGGCGGAATTTTCCCTTCTGCATGAGCTTGATGCAGTTGGTGTAGCTTTCATCGGCGTCCACGGTGACGGGTTTGGCGCTCATGACCTCGGTGACGCGGGTGGCGCGGGGGTCGAGGCCGGTGGAGACGACGCGCGCCATGATGTCGCGTTCGGAGACGATGCCGACCAGACGCTCGCCCTCCAGCACGCAGACGGCGCCGACCTGCCGCTCGCTCATGTAGCGGGCGGCTTCGTACACGCTCACTTCGGGCGGGATGTGGAACACCTCACGCTTGGCTTCGATCAGATGGCGGATGGTACGCATGGCCGGGCTCCTCGGCTGGCTGCGTCCCGCGGACAGGTCTGCTAGCCTAGCACACTTTCAAGGGCATTACATCTGGAGAAGGGCAGGAAAAGCAATGAGGGTGCGAGCGGGGGATGGGGCCGAATTCCTGGGGGTGGGGGTAAGGCCCCGAGGGTTCCCACCACCCGCACCCTCCGGCAGCCCGCGCCTCGCAGGAGGAGACGCGGACTGAGCCTACAAGTGGCTTCCTACTGTAGTGAGATGTTACAGGGTTTCCCCTGGTTGCACAATTCTTGTGCAACACCCCCGGCGGGGTCCGGGGCGGGCCGGTCAGGTTCTTAGTCGATCTTGTTGAAAGCAATACTGACTTGCTCGGGTGGTGCCTGATCCTTCTTCTTCTTATGACGGCAGCTGAATTTTACGCGGTAGTTCGGGCCCGGGATTTGGACTTCGATGACTTCATAACTCTGCTCGGCGTCCAAATGCAGAACGAGCCGCGGCTCCAACCCCTGCCCGCCGCGTACCCACTCCTTGCGCCCCACAAAGGTCTTGACCCTCCCCTCTTTCGTCGCCACCACGGTAAAGAAGGGCCCTTCTGTCCCCTGGACCTGGAAGTCGTAGGTTCCCTGTTCCATCTTTTGCTTGTCCCAGGTAACGTCGGCGGGGAGGGTGAAGGAGCCCCGCCCCCACGTACGCACCTGGGCGGTTGCCATCAGCGTCACGCCGAGCGTGACCACCGCAAGAAACAGTAAACGGTAGTTGAACCACGCCCTTTTGTGAGTCTTGTCACGTCCCGGCAGATACAAACGCATGGTGCTCCTCCTTACCCGATGGGGCGCTACCCGCTCTCTGAACACTTTTAGCCCAGAAACCCTAGCGCCTATCCTACGGCGGGGTTCGAGGGGAAGTCAACGCTGCAGCCGCTGCCTGGCGCTCTTCGGAGTCCGGGGAGGACTATTCGTAGCGGAGGGCTTCGACGGGGGCGAAGCGAGAGGCGCGCAGGGCGGGCACGATGCCGCTCAGCACACCGACGAGAATCAGAATGATGGTGGAGACCATCACCGTGCCGAGCGAGATGGCCAGGTGGATGTCGCGCTTGCCGGAGGTGTCTTCGAAGGCCTCGCCCAGCAGGGGCAGGGTGCCAATGCCGGCGGCCAGCAGGTAGGAAATCACAATGCCGATTACGCCGCCGAGCAGGGTCAAGAGCAACGCTTCCGAGAGGAACTGAGCCTGGATGTGGAGGCGCCGGGCGCCCAAGGCGCGCCGCAGACCGATCTCGCGGATGCGCTCGTTGACCGATACCAGCATGATGTTCATCACGCCCACCCCGCCGATGCCCAGCGTCAGCGCCCCGATGAAGAGCAGCAAGATTTGCAGGCCGATGCCCAGACCGTCAATGATGGGGCGAAACTCTTCCCGGCCGAACATACGGATGGCGCGCTCGTCGGTGGGGGAGAAGCGCTGGCGCTCAGCGACGGCCGCGAGTACCTGCTTCTTCGCCGCGGGCTCAAATTGGGGCGTCATAGGCTCGAAGACGAGAACGTTCAGGTAGCGGATGTTCCAGAGGTCGCCGGCCGCTGACAGGGGGATCCAGCAGGACTCGTCGTCGCTGGTGAAGTAGTTGGAGAACTGGAGCTTGCGCTCCATGGTGCCGATGACGGTGAAGCGCACGCCGTTCACCTGCACGGTTTCGCCCACCGCTGGCCGTCCGCCGAAGAGCTTTTCCCGCAGCCGCGCGCCCAGGAAGATCACCCGCCGGCGATAGAGCACATCTTCCTGTGTGAGCCAGCGGCCTTCCGAGGGAATCTCAGTCCGGATAGTGCCGTAGATGGGCCAGACGCCGCGTACGGCGGTATTCTGGAGGCGTCCCTCGTAGGTAATCGGCAGCCAGCGGACGGCCTCCGGGCTGATGTGTTTGACCAGCGGGGCGCGCTGCTGGATCCACTCGACGTCCTCCAACTCGAACCGCACGCGCTTGCCCGCCCGCTCGCCGCCCGCCTGCTCGCTGGTCTGCCCGGGCCAGCAGATGACCGCGCCTTTGCCGAAGGCGTTGAAGCCATCCACCAAGACGAAGTGGAATCCCTGGCCGTAGGCAAGCAGGATGGCCACGGAGGTGATGCCCCAGATAATGCCGAGCATGGTGAGGAAGCTGCGCAGCGGATGGCGCCGCAGGGCGTCCCAAGCCTGGTTGAGAATCTCGCGAAACATTGTTGCGCCGTCAGTCCACAGTTTTCAGTTGTCAGTTCTCAGTTTGCGGATTAGGGCCGCGAGCCTGCGTTTGATTTCAACCACTTCATTTGTGAGTTGCCGATAGTCCTTCGAAGTCAAAAGACCAAGCTCGCGTGCCAGCAACACGTGGTATTCCAGTTCGCTGGCCGACCCCATGGCCATCTGGAGGAAACGGGCTAACTCAGCCCCGCCTTCGCGGCCACATCCTTCAGAAATGTTTCCCGGAATCGACGAAGCCGCGCGCCGAATCTGGCTGGTCAATCCGTACGTCTCTTCTTTTGGGAAGGCGGCGGTAGCACGATAAAGAGCCAGCGTAAGTTGATGGCTTCGTTGCCATACTTTTAACCGTTTGAAGTCCTGCATCGCAGCTTCGCAGGGCACGAGCCTTAGGGGTGCTTGGACCTGCGGGATGATACGCGGTTCCCTGAGAACTGAAAACTGACAACTGTCAACTCTCACGTTAGCCTCCCGCTTCGTAGCGCAGGGCTTCGATGGGGTTGACGGCAGCCGCGCGGCTGGCGGGATACATCGCCGCCAGCAACGCCACCACTCCCAGCAGGCCGAAGGCGAGCAGCCCCGAGCCCAGTGTGGGCAGCATGCCCGCGAAGTAGGCGTCTTGGGGCAGCCGGCTGAACACGAGCGCATTGGAGAGGAAACACAGGCCGTAGGCAAAGCCCAGGCCCAGGGCGCCGCTGGTGAAAACAATGATGAGCGTCTCGGCAAAGAACTGCCCCTGGATGGAGCGCACCGTGGCCCCGACTGACTTGCGCACGCCGATCTCGCGCGTCCGCTCGCGCACGCTCACCAGCATGATGTTCATCACGCCGATGCCGCCCAGAAACAGGGTGATGATGCCGACCGCGCCCATGAAGTATTTCATTCCGTCGGTCATGCGCTGGAAGGCCTTGGCGTTCTCGACGGTGTCCCAGATGCCGGCGGCCTCTTCGTCGCGGGGATCGAAGCTGTGGATGCGGGCGAGCGCGGTGCGCACCTGGCGCTTGCACTCCTCGTGCTGCTCGAGCGACTTGGGCGCGACGATGAGGCGGTCGATCGTATAGGGCGTTCCCGGGGGCTTGTCGGGGAAGTCGCGCACGACCGAGTTGAAGGGGATGAAAACCTTGGTGACGTCCTGGCCGTCGTAGCTGGAGTCCTGGTCTTTGGGCTTCATGACCCCGATGACGGTGTAGGGGAAGTCGCCGACGCGGATGGCCTGGCCGACAGCCGCGCGGGAGGCGAAGAGCTGCTTGCGCACCTCGCTGCCGATGAAAGCGACGCGCCGGCCCAGAGCTTCGTCTTCCCAGTTGGGATAGCGGCCCTCGCCGACGGTGAGACTCCGCAGGTCGGCGAACGGCGGCAGCGACCCCGTCACCAGAAAGGAGCCGTTGTTGTAGGAACTGCGGACGGGGATGCCGCCCTGGCCGAGCTCGGGCAGCACGTAGGCGCAGGCAGGGGATTGGGCGGCCACGGCGATGTGGTCGGTGTTCTGCCACCAGATGCGGCGGCCGGCGCGCGTGCCGCCCACCTGCAGGCTGGTGCGTCCGGCGAAGACAATCATGATGTCCTTGCCGAAGGTTTCGGCCACGCGGCGCTGCCCGACGCGGAAGCCCTCTCCCGCCGCCACCATAATGGTGATGGAGATGATCCCCCAGGCAATGCCGAACATGGTCAGGAAGGTGCGGAGCTTATTCGCCCAGAGCGTCTGGACCGTCTGCTCCCAGAGTTCGCGCAGTTGCATGCCTCGGCCCGCCTGTTTCAGAGTACGAAAGCGTAGGACGGAAAGTTCGCCCCGTGGATTAGACGGGCGGGCAACCGAAAGGTGGGCAAGGCTTCAGCAAAGGGGCAGGGCGCTAGTTCTAGCTGTGGCGCGTGCTTGATTAGAAGGTGTAGCGGAGGAAGACGGCGGCGGCGTGGCCGTGGTAGCTCGAATCGCGGGCATCGAGCAGGAGCCAGCGCAGGGCGGTGCTTTCCGGGGCCTCGAAGCCGAAGATGTAGGGGAAAACGATGTCCCACATGAAGTCCTGCAGGGAGCGCGGCTCGAACAAGTAGCGCACACCGGCTTCCACGTTCTCCCGGATGCGGTAGCTCAGCGTGGTGCGCACCTCGTGGAATTTCTCCTCGCTGTTCGGCCAGGGGAAGGCGGTGGCATCGAGGGTGGCTTGGGTTTGGATGGGGAACGGGTTGCGGGTTCCGGTGCGGAGGCGCGAGAAGGCGAAGGCGTAGGTGAGGTTCCAGGTCAGGCGCTGGTCGAAGAAGTTGGCGTCGAAGCCCGCGCCCAGGCTGTCGACACGGTCGTTGACATCGCGTTCGAAGGTATTGGGGATGGCAAAGTCGGTGGCGCCGGTCTTGGCGATGAGCTTGGCGGTGGAGCGATAGCGCTCGCGGGTGAAGTTGGCATAGGCCGCAAAACGGTCATTGGGGATGAAGTTGGCATCCACGACGAAGAAGCCGAGCAGATAGGTGGCCAAGCCGTAGAAGCGCTCGTCGTAGCGGTCGCTCGCGTAGCGGTAGGAGCCCGAGAAGCTGACCTTGTCGGTGGCATTGATCTGGAAGAGGAAATCACCGTCGTGACGGATGCGGTGTTGCTGGTCGAATTGGCGCAGCTCGCTGAATTCGAGTCCGGAGCTGTACGCCCCGCGCGGAAGGCGGTCGCCGTAGCGGTAGTGCGCCTTGGTGTAGAGCCACTTCACGGGCTTCCAAATGAGTTGCGACTTCCACACCCACTCATTGGTGCGGCCGAACTGGCGATGCTCGCGATTCCAACCTTCCCAGGCAAAGGAATTCTTCCAACTAAGAGTGTCACGCGGCTTCCAGATGACCTGCGCAGCCGAGCGCTGCCGGAAGAAGGCGAAGAGCTCGTTCTCCACAGGGTTGCCGCTGATGTCTGACCGCCAGAATGCGTCGCCGAAGGCCACGTAGCCGGGGAAAAGGATGTCGTCGGAGTTGTTGTCGTAGTCATAGAGGGAGTAGTTGAAGGCCAGGCGCACAGTATCGGTCAGGCGTGAGGTCAGGGCCCAATCCTGGGTGTGAATCGTCACTTTGCCGTTCAGGCTGCGCTGGGGCAGGTCAGCGGGGTCGGTGGGGCTAATGCCGACGGGGACGCCGGTAGCCACCGCGGTGTTCAGCGTCCAGGGCAGGAACGCATCATTCTGATCCCAAAAGCTGAAGCTGACGGCGCCGCTCAGGCGGGTGTCGCGGGGAAAGAAGTAGGCTCCGGAGAAGCTGAGGGTGTGGACGGTGTTGTCGGGCGGCAGATCCAATTGGCCGCGGGTGAAGCGCCAGCGGCCAGTGCTGCCGGCGGGTGGGTTGCCCTCAAGATCGGTGATGCGAAAGGGATTCTCAAAGATGAGCGAGTCAACACGGTTGCGGAAGAGGCTAGCACGGTAGTCGGCGCGGACGAAGGCGCGGTCACGCTCATAGGAGACCCCGCCGGAGAACTCGGTCGTGCGGTAGTTGACCGGCTCGGGCAAGCCAAGGCCGAGGACGCGGAACGTGCTGCCGAGGGGCGTGCCGGTGCGCTCATAGCTACCGACGGCCAGCTGCTGGTCGCCGGTGCGGCGTTCGTGCAGCAAGCCGAAGTGGGCGCGCCAATGGGGGGCGAGAAAGAATTCCTGCTCAAGGGTCAGGCGGCGGCGGGTTGTGCGGAGGCGGCCAAAGGGCATGGCGGCGAAGGTGGAGCGCACCAAGCCGGGCAGGTCGGTGTCCAGAGCGGCCTGGAATTGCGACTGGACAACGTCGGGAACCAGCAGCAGGCCGTTGCCGCCGCCCGTGTACAAGCTCTGAATGTTATCCGCCGAGAAGCGCGGGAATTGCTCAAGGCGGAGGTCGGTGCGGGCCTTGCCGAAACGTTCGAAGACGAGGCGGAAGCGCTGGTCCCGCTCGCCGGCCTCGGTGCCGCTCAAGGAGAAGTAGTAGGGACGGCCAGGCCGCTCGGCGTCGAAGAAGAGGCTGCGGAGAAAGAAGCCGCTCGGCACTTCGCGGGTGAGTTCAAATTTGCTGGATTTGCGGTTGGTGAGGTCGCGAATGTCACCTCCCAGCGTGACCTTGAAGCGAAGCTGTAGGTCGGCCGGGGCGGGCTGTGTTTCTGGCGGCGAATCCTCGGCTCGCACCACGGTTCCCGGCAGGAGCAAGAAGGCGATGACGAAGGCAGCAGGCAGCAAGTTCGTCTTCATGGCAACACCTTTATCGCTGGAAGATGACACCCGAAGGGTGGTTGGAGCCGTGAATTTGCGGATGGCAGTTCAAGCAGCCGCGGTTGATGACCCACGCCGAGTTGGTGCGGCCGGCCACGGTCTGGTGGCGGCCCTGGAGGTGGCAGGACTGGCAGAGGGTAGTAGCGCGCTGGGTCAGCAGGCCGGGGTGGTTGGAGCCGTGCGGCCGGTGACAGTTCAGACAATTTTCCCGCACCGGCGCATGCTCCCAGAGCAGGGGGCCGCGCTTTTCCTGGTGGCAGGTGTAGCAGGTCTCATTCAGCGAGGCCGCGCGCAGGAGCTTCTCGCTGGCCGAGCCATGCGGCTGGTGGCAGCTCACGCAGGAGACGCGCATCTCGCTCCACTCGCTGCGCTGCAGGTGGGTGGAGCGCTGGAACTGCGCCTTGCGGACATCGGCGTGGCAGGTGAAGCAGAGCTCGGCGTCGGTGCGCTTGGCGAGCAGCTTCTCCTCTGACTTGGGGTGGTGGAGGCTGTGGCAGTCGAGGCAGGAAACGTTGCTGGTATCGTGGGCGCTGCCGTACCAGTGCTGCGCGTGACGCTCGGTCGCATGGCAGGACATACAGTTCTCGGTGACCTCAGCCACACTTAGCTTGGCAGGGTTCTTGACCTGGGTGGGGTCGGCGGAGGCAGCGTGCTCGCTGGTGCCGGCGTGGCACGACTGGCAGTTCAACTCGCGCCAGCCGCCAAACTCCATGGCGCGGCCGTGGCGCGTGCCAGCAAAGTCGGCAACGAGCTCCTGGTGGCAGGTGGCACACTCCACCTGATCCCAGTAGGCGGAGCGCGCGGGCTTAGGCTTTTCCGCTTTTTGCGCGGCCGCCGGAAAGGCTGCGTAACCCCCGACGCAAATCAAGATGGGCAACAGCAGTCGAAGAAGTGTGGTTCGGTCCACCGCGTGCCAGTTCATTGGAGGCTGCTCCTAGAAGGAGGTGACGGGCAGGAATAGCCTGTTCGAGCGGGTGATGGGATTTCGATGAGATAAGCCTCAGGATACACTCTCCCCCACCGCGCCTGCGTCTAGAGCAGCTATGTTTCCAAAAGTGCGGGGAGGTGCTGGAAAAGCAGCGACTCGGGGAGAGCTTCTTGAGTTTTCAACGAGTTAGCACTCTCGCCTCGGGCGTGAGACGACCCGCTTGTATCAAATCGGGAATCCCCAAGGAACCCCAAATCGACCCTGCTGCGCATTCCCACGCAATCGCGCGGGCTTTTTCGCCGATGAATATTTCAACAGACAGGAGCATCCATAAGGATAGGGCCGCGCAGCAGAAGCGGAGCTAGGGCTGGCTGCGGGACCAGGGGAGGGTGGCGTTGGCGAAGGCCACCTGGCCGCGCAGCAAATGATAGACGTAGGCGCCCAGGCAGAACTTGCCGACGAGCAAGGCGGCAAACGCAATCACGATGAAGCCCTGAAAAATCCAGGCGCCAGCAGTCCAGCCGGCGAGCAAGCACGCGCCCGCCAGCAGCATAAACGTGGCCGCCATCCCCTGGGCAAAGCGGCGCGGCGCGGGCGCCGGGGTCAGCTTGGGCGTCCCGCGCGGGGCGGCGATAAAGCGGTTGTAGTAGGCCTCAAAGGGATTCCACTGCGGGAAGAGGGCATTCCACCACAGCACGGCCGAGAGGAATAAGAAGAGCCGGGGCGAGCCCGCGAGGATGGCGACCACCACAAGCGCGCCGATGATGTAGGGCTGGAAGTAGAGCGCGGAGAAATGCAGGCCGCAGGTCGGTTCGGGCTCGTCGGCGAAGCCCTGCTGCCGCATAAAATTTCGAACCACCGTGGTGCCCACGTTCCCTCCCGATCGGGCACAAGCCCGCTGCTGCCTCGACTATACGCCCGCGACTAGCGCGGAGCAACGGGTGAGGACAGCGCATAGGCGATGACATAGTCGCCGAGCTTTGTTCCTGCCTTGCCGTGTCCTCCGGCCGCGATTACTACGTACTGCTTGCTGTTTGCGTTCAGGCGATAGGTCATGGGCGTGGCCTGAGCGCCGGCCGGCAGACGCGCTTTCCAGAGCTCTTTCCCGGTGTCCACATCGAAAGCACGGAGATAGTTGTCCATGGCCGCGCCGATAAAGATCAGGCCGCCAGCGGTAACCATCGGGCCACCCAGGTTCGGAGTTCCCCAGCGAAGCGGAAGCGGAACGGGGGCGAGGTCGCGGAGGGTTCCCAGGGGGACTTCCCAACGGATGGTGCCGGTGGCTACCTCGACAGCCGCCAGCGTGCCCCAAGGCGGAGGGTTGCAGGGGATATCAAAGGGCGAGAGCAGGGGCT
>Ga0209172_10002596_pt1 | contig 31120 bp, 23 predicted proteins | sample LarsenN4metaG_FD_184113 | JGI IMG/M metagenome (GOLD analysis project Ga0209172, IMG submission 184113) | Hot spring sediment bacterial and archeal communities from British Columbia, Canada, to study Microbial Dark Matter (Phase II) - Larsen... ... | reverse complement strand
CCCACTTCTATCGTGTGCTTAAGGCCTTATCTTCTTCATCACGTGCTTTATAAAAAAGCGGTAAATCCTTTGCGGTGTAACCACTTACACCTATGATACTCGCATGCCATCTCTGCTCTCTCGTCTTGAGCTTTGGTAGTTCGACTATGCCCCGACGCAATCTGTACTTTAAACCTTTGAATTCAGGGCCTGGCCACGATCCTTCTGCTTCTTTCTCTTCTTCTCCCGTAAAATAATTTTTCAATGCCAATCCATTTATATTTGCATAACCAGGCTTAAATACTAGGAAAACACTATCACCCTTCCATGTGAATAATGGTTGTACTAATGTTGTATAGGAAGGGATGCGAAACTTCCCGTTTTTATCTGTCAGTGTTTCCTGTACGCCGATGATACTTGAAACTTGTCCTGCCCCGACTCCCATGGCTACTTTTATGTATTCGACCACTACCACCGCTCCAGCGACCGGCTCTTTGGTGTCGATGTCCAGTATCTGGCCGTTAAATTCAGGCTCGTAGAAAATAGGCCACCATGCATTCGCAGAGGTGGCTGTCAAAAATACAATTAAGGACAGTGTAATGATTTTTATAGTAACTCTCATTTTCCGTCATCTCATCGTTCTATAAACGCACAACGGGGTGTCCCCATGACCCGCCCGCCCAGGTTTTTCGGGCGGTCGGCGTCCATGGGGCTGGTTAGGACATCGCCTTAAGTTTGCATTCTGGCTGCATATAAGCTAAGTCCATAATCTCTAACATTTTTGTATGGATATACCGCAGAAAAATGCAAATCTCATACATTTCAAGATGCTTCTCATCTGTTGTCAACGATGAGGGAGTTGCATGTAACAACTTGCTTGCATATGCATAGATATAATCATGTTCGTGCTGTATTCCCGCTTCCTCGGCCATACGGCGCCATTGCCATCGTTTTTTTGCAAGTTCTTGAACTTTTTTCGGGAATTTATTCTCAAATTCACGAATTTCTATCTGAATTTGGCTTATTGCTTCTTCAGCTTTTGGTAAAGCCTTCTTTTCGACAAGATACGCTTGAAAACCATATCCATTCTGTTTTGCATCCTCTAAGTAGAGAGAAAAACTTCGGTTTGCCTCTGCATCTACTCGACTCATAGCTTTTTGCATTAATTCACCGAAATCAGAGGAGGGCTTTGCTTTTCCTAAATCTTTAATTGAAGTTTCTTCCAGTCCTTCAAATCTTTTTAACAACTCAACTTCGCGCTTAAGATGCTCCAGTAAATCTCTGTAATGTTTTAATTGAGACTCCAACAGTTCTCTGTAATAAACAAGACAATAGGTTACGTCTTTCTGAAATAGACGCAGCCAGACGCTAAGCTCAAAAACATACCTGGATACTGCGAGCAGGCTCATTTGCTCAATAATTTTAAAATTATTCTCGGTTAGAAGGCGCAATTTAATCATTGCGTTGCCATAGGTGTTTCGTCGCCAGTCCTCAGCGATAAACTTGTCAAAAGCTAATTCATTTCCTGTCGCTGGATCAACTCTAAAGGGACCAGATAAGCGATCAAATTGTGTTGAAAACGATCGAATCTTATTTACTAGGGTCTCGGCTTCTGAATTATTCATTTTCTCTCTCTTATCGCCCGGACACGGTCCAAGTGCAAGTTGGATCATCGCATTTTGTTATAGTTACCTTAAAAATGGAGAATGGAGAGTTGACCCTTATGGTCTCCCTTTGCTCTCATTGACCTAGTTGTAGAGTACCCTGTCGAAATGCCCCGGTGAATATTGCGAATGAACGGGTACGGCTCGGCCTGATTTGCTGCAGATGAAAAAATACCATGGCTGCAAAAGCTGCGATCCACAAATGACTACCATAACGAGTAAATAATTCCAGAGGCAGGGAGTAGGCGATAATTTCGCTTATATACACATGTATTAGTATGCGTAGTTACTCGTGGATTTAGGATAAACACCAGAATAATCTACCGGAATAGCCTGAGTGAAGATATACAGCATGTGATGGTCCAAATATTCTGAATATTGCCCTTCTTTTGACGTCATGTTGGCTTCTGAGAAAATAAAATCAGCCCTCATATCTCTTTTGTAAAAACCATATTGCGTCCTGACACCATGATCGTCTGCAACGTGACGCCACCATGTAGAGACATTCAACCTTTCGGGGGAAATACAGGGACACCATACCTATTTATCTGTAATTTTCTTGCGGCCGGCTTTCCTGGGTTTCACCATACGTTGCAGGCTGGTTTCTAGAGAGTCAAGAAATGAGTCTCCCCCCAGCGCCCGTCCCGTTCGCTCATGTCCACGGATCTTATCAGCATCCTCTTCGTCAGCTTCAGACAAAAATTGCTGCCAATCACCAACTATTCCCAGCAAAGGTTCAACCTTGACCAGCATATCGCCCTTTCCGGCTGCGTGTGCCCGGGCGCTGCTCCATTGCCAGTCATAGGGATCAGTAACAAGCCGTGCCCGCACCGGGTTCATTTCTATGTATTTTGCGGCTGCCAAGAGGTAAGTTTCGTCCATGGGGAACGATGAAAACCTTCCCTGCCACAGGTGACCTGTCCACTTATGGCGGCGATTTATCATGGCAGAGTAGCGTCGATGAGCCTCACCAATTGCCAGACGCAGTCCGTCTTCCGCTTCTGGTACGGCAATGAGATGGACATGATTTGGCATCAAACAGTAGGCCCATATTGACACGTTGCATTTCTGGCACCACTCGGCCATCAGAGCAAGATAACCAGCAGGATCTGCGCCGCCGCTGATCTCTACAGCGACAACCCCGCCGACCGTCAGGAGGTCTGGGTGGACACCGCCGGCAGCGCCACTGCGGCCGCTGTTCTCGCCGCCTGGCCGGCCAGTATGGCCATGTCTTCAGCGTGCGCGGCACCAAGCTCATCTGGCACGATCAAGACTCCCTTGATAAGTCAGAGCCTGTCATCACCATCACCCGCAATATGCTTGCAGGCAGTTACACCCTCCGCTCCAAGTCCGAGCGGATCTATCGCGCCGCCCGGGTCACCTATTGGAATGCCAAGCTGAAAAAGGATGTCACCCGCACCATCACCATAGCCCAGCCCGGCGCCACCTGGGGCGGCTCCGGCGATGTCCTCACCCTGGTGGAGCGCTGCGAGAACCTGGCACAGGCAAAGCAGAAGGCAAAGGCCGCCCTGCGCCGCACCAACGGCCGCCAGATCGAGGGGGCATTCACCGTATTCGGCAGCCGCCTTCTGGTCTCCGGCGCCAACCTGAAAACGGACGGCTGGGGCAAACTGGACAACACCTACCAGGTGGTGAAATCGGTTCACCGGGTCGATCGCCGCGGCGGCTACATCACGACCGTGGATTTCGGCCTGAACGGCACCTACGGGGCCAAGCCATGACCGGGATAGTCGTTGCCGTGGATGAACAGGGCTGCCGGGTGCGGGTCGAATTCCCCGACCGCGATAACCTCGTCTCCGACTGGCTGCCGGTCGGCCAGGAGTTTTGCGTCGGCAACCAGGCATACCGGCTGCCGGATCTGGATACCCAGGTCGCCTGCCTCATGGACGACCGCTGCGAGGCGGGCGTCGTTATATGCGCCATTTACAGCGATGCCGACCCGCCGCCGGTCAGCGATGCAAATCTCTATTACCGACGCTTCAGGGACGGCACCGTCATCCAGTATGACCGCGCCGGCCACAAGCTCACGGCAGATGTGCAGGGAGAGGTCGAAGTCAGCGCCACCGGCATGATCAGGACCACAGCCGCGCAGGGTCAGGAGATAGACGGCGGCAGCGGTCAGCTCAAGGGGGCGGTCCAGGGGGATTGCCTCTGCAGCTTCACCGGCCGGCCGCACCCGATGGTTTCGGGCAACGTTAAAGTGAGTCTTTAAGGAGAGTTTATGGCACTGGATGCCCAGAGCATGGCAAATCGTCGCATAGCAGCAGTGCAGGCAGTAGAGGTACCTGGCAGCGACAGCCCCGTCGCGGCGCTGGCGTACCGTGACGCGGTCATTCTCGCCGACTCCCAAGCTATTATCGAGGAGATAGTCGCTAACTCGGAACTGGTAGCGATCACCCAGGACTCCGGCCAGGCTGGCGCCGGCATCATCACCGGGAAGGTACAATGACCGTCCGCATCGAGGATATAACCGCCACCGACTGGTCCCCCCTCCTGGGGAGTCCTGGCGAGGTGGTCGAGGATCAGGCCGATATCGAGCAGTGCATCGACATCACCCTGGGAACACCCAAGGGCTCCGATCCCCACCGTCCCCTGTTCGGCTGCGACGCCTGGCTCTGGCTCGATGCACCGCCGGCCGTTGCCGTGCCGAACATTATCGTCGAGGCGATCGACAGCCTGGAACTGTGGGAGCCGCGCATCGAACTGGCCAGCCTGAAGGCGGAACTGGCCGAGTCTGGCGCAACCATCACCGTCGTCTGGCAGCACAAGGGGAGCGCGGTGCAATACACAAGGGAGGTGTCCATTGGAAACGCTGCCTGAACCGAGTTTCATCGAGTGTGACCCTGCCAAGGTAGAGGCAGAACTGGTCGCGATGTACGAGGCCATGACCGACAAAACCCTGCAGCCGGCCCAGCCCGAGCGGCTGTTCATTAACCTGATAGCCTACCGCGAATCGCTCCTGCGGGTGCAGATCCAGGCGGCAGCAGTAAAGAACCTGGTCCGATTCTCCAGCGGCCAGATGCTGGACGAGCTTGGCCTGCTGGTCGGTTGCCAGCGGCTACAGGAGCAGCCCGCCAGAACCACCCTTCGGGTGACACTGGCGGCAGTTCTCGGCATCGACTATATCGTACCGGCCGGCACGCAGCGAGGCACCAAGGACGGCCTGTGGTCATTTGCCACCTCCGTTGCGCTGGTGATTCCCGCCGGCCAGCTAACCGGAGACGTGCTTGCGATCGCGACTGATAACGGCGTTGCCGGCAACGGCTATCTCCCCGGGGAGGTAAACGTAGAGGTCGACCCCCTGGCCAATGTGTCCAGTGTAGTCAATATCTCTACAACAGTCGGCGGCGCGGCGATCGAGAGTGATGAGCACTACATAGAGCGTATTATCCTCAAGCCGGACAGCTACTCAACCGCCGGCCCGGATGATGCCTACCGATACTGGGCCGCAACCGCCCACCAGGATATCGTCGATGTCGCCGTGTTGTCATCCGCCCCCGGGACGGTCGATCTCTATCCGCTCATGGCCAGCGGGCTCCCGTCCCAGGAGATCCTCGACCTGGTGGAATCCACGGTGGCCAATAATCGCCAAATCCGCCCGCTGACCGACAACGTTGTCGCCGCCGCTCCCATCGAGGTGCAGTTCCAGATCGAGGCGGCCGTCACCCTCTATGTCTGGCAGACCGATGACGATGCTACGGCCATAGCAGCCATCGAGAAACTGCTCACCGACTATGCCGCCACACTCCGGGCCAAGCTCAGCACCGACCAGGTTGTCGACCAGATCCGCGCGGAGATCAGGAAGTATCGCGGCATCTACAAGTCAGACATTACCCTGCCGCTTGCCGACCGGGTGCTTGCTGACAACGAGTGGCTAAACTGCACGGCCATCACCGTGACGATAGCGGGGCGCGTCAATGGCTGACGATCGCCTGATCCCACCCAGCGTTAATGACGCCACCGCCAGGGCCTATAACGAAATGGCCGAGCGGCTCGGCAGCCTCGACACGACCGTGCTGCTCGTCTACTACATCGATCACGTTCCCGCCTCCACTCTGCCTGCCTTGGCCGACCAGTTCCGGGTGACGCCGATCGAGTGGCGCCTGGCCCAGTCCGAAACCGAACAGCGGGAGCTGATCAAGTGCGCCATCGAGCGCCGCCGCACCAGGGGTACCCCTTATGCCATCGAGCGAGGGCTGGAGATTCTCAATCTTGCCGGCAAGGTTTCGGAATGGTTCGAGTACGGCGGTGACCCATACTATTTCAAGGTCGAAATCGATCTTCTCACCAGGGGGATGGACGAGGCGACCCAGGGATACCTCGAGGAGATGATCCTGGCCTACAAGAACCGCCGGTCCTGGCTTGAATCGATCGAGATCTGGCTGACTAACCGGTCGGGCGTTCCGTCATACGGCATTTCAACCATGTCCGGTGAGGAGCTGACCGTCTATCCATGGCAGAACGCCAATCTCGAGCAGCAGTTGCCGATGCGGTTTGGCATCGGTTATCAGGTCGTAGAAACCACAACGCTGTACCCATTACCCGCATAAGGAGGCATCATGGCGGATTTTTACACATTGCTGACACTCGTAGGCCAGGGCAAGCTGGCCAACGGACAGGTGACCGGGATCCCGGTTCAGTTCACCCATATGGCTGTCGGCGACGGACTGAACGGCGCCTACTACAACCCGTCCGAAGACCAGGAGGCGCTGAAGCACGAGATTTGGCGGGGAGCTATCAACCAGATATATCTTCACCCCGATAACCCGAACTGGATAGTGGCAGAGGTGGTCATTCCCACCGATGCAGGACCGTTCTATGTCCGCGAGGTTGGCATCTTCGACGCGGACGGGGACATGATCGCGGTCGGAAAGTATCCGGAAACCTACAAACCGGTTCTGGCCGGCGGCGCCGCCAAGGACCTGAATATCAGGATGGTGCTCGAGGTATCGAATACCGCCGTAGTGACCCTCAAGATCGACCCGGCCATTGTCCTGTCAACCCGCTCGTTTGTGGACAGTTCCCTGGTCGAGGCGGGCTACGGCTTGCCGGTCTCACTGGCCGTAGAGACGAGCCTGAACGGCGCCCATGGAATGATCTCTGTCTCTGAAGGGGCACCGCTCCACTTGCCGACCTATGCAAACGTCTCGGCTAAGAAGTATTACACCATCAAGAACGTCGACCCCCTGGGCGGCCTGGACTCCGTCATCGATGCTCCGGATGGCAAGGCTATCGATGGAGAGGCATCGATCTCCATTATGCCCGGGCAGTCCGTGCGCCTGTATAAGCACAACAATAACTGGCAAACAACCATCTAATGGAGGTTCAAATGATTCAGAGCATTATGGCACTCATTATCCTGGCACTGCTGCTGCCGCGGCCGGTCATGGCGGTGCCGGTCATCACCAGCGACATCATCGCCCGCCGCCCGGTCGTAGATGCCCGGGCATTCATGCCGCCCGGCGGCTGCGACGGCGTGTCTAACCGGCTGACCGGCCTCCAGGCGGCGCAGGACTACGCCGCGAGCCTGGGGGGCGGAGACGTCCTTGTCACCGGCACATGCCGCACATCCGGACCGCTCTACCTCGACAGCAATGTCCAACTGATCGCCGAGCCGTGGCCGAAAACGGTCATAAAACCCCTCGACTCCGCCACATTCACCGCATCCCAGGGGGTCGTCATGTCGCGCGGGTTCGTGACCGATGCCAACCTGTGGGACTATTACATTCCCTACCCCGCCGGACTGGTCATGCACGTCGGCCTGAAAAACGTCATCATCGATGGCAACCGGGCCAACGTTGCCAACGCCAACGGCCTGATGATCTACGGCGGGAAATGGCGGATGGAGAATGTTGCCGTCGTGAACACCGCCGGGCACGGCATCTGGACCGAGGCCGGGGTGCCGGTCTCCTCCGTTTCGGGAGACGACTGGCATGATTTCCTCAACATGCACGAGTCGACCGGCGACGGCATATTCCTGGCGAACAACAACCGTCACGGCTGGTATTACAGGGGGCCTAACGACACGTACATCGACAATGTACAGATCAAGGCCAGCGGCTGGAGCGCATTTTATCAGGACTCCGCAGCGGGGATCATGTCGGCGGGGCTGAAAGTAGGCTCGATGCACGCCTACGTTTCGCACCAGGTCCCCGAAACGGCGCCATCTCCCTATATGTTAGAATTCAAGTCGAGCGTATTCTTCGACCAGTTGTACGTCGACACGCCAAACCGTAGCGGGGTCAGGTTCGGCAGTTGGGCGCAGGGAGACAGGGTCTACGTCATGAATCGCAACCGCGCGGCCGAAGGGGGGTACGGAGTCAAGGCCGACGGAAAAATATCGCTTTCCCAGATTATAGTCGATCATTCAAACGCCATCGCCAGCGGCGACGGCGGCACGGATATTCATATTGCCTCCACTGCTACGGGGTCGATGGTTTCGCAGGTCAGGATGACCGATGTCAACACCAGCGCCAGCACCATGACAACCACCGCCATGTTGATAGAGGCCAGGTCTACCCATATCGGCCGGACCCATATCGACGGCTACGCCAGCACCGGCTCTGTCGCGCTGAAAATTGATGCCTCCGCAGTGGGCGGCATCAATGCCAGCGACGTCACGGTCGACGGCTCTATCCGCAATTGCGCCACCGGGTTTACGTTCATGAATGCCGCATCAAACCGCAGCCGCATCAGGCTCTCCATCGCATATTTCACCGGCCAGACCGCGTTCACCTACACCCACGGGTTTACCATGCTCGACAATGTCAGTGTGTCGACCTACAACCTCTCCAATGCGGCCATGGATAAGCTGGACAGCACCACGCTCACGTCAATAACCAACTCGGCGAGTGGGACCTATACCCCGGACGGCGCGTATGCCCATTACGTTTACGCTCTGACCGGCAATGTCACCATCAACGCTCCGCTCGGCCCCACCCACGGCAAGCGGATGATGTTCGAATTCCAGCAGGACGGCACCGGTGGCCGCACAGTGACCCTGGACTCGGCATACAAAACGAGTTTCACGAATACCGGCAACACCGCGTTCAAGCGGCATACCGCCGTATTCGTTTATAATTCTCTGTCGGGATTATGGATTCAGGAATCCGCCACCAGCGGGTGGTTTTAGAGAATAACCAGGAGGGACTAAAGGAAAGAAGGCAGCGGCCGGCTGGTGCTACGAACACCAACCGGCCACCGACCCACAGCTATTGCCTGTGAGCCAGCCAAGGCTGCCCCGCCCTGTACAGAGCGCGGGAAGCCTACCATAAACCTGAGAAAACATCAATGGAGGCTCTCACAATGAAACATTATCCGATTATCCCCTGGCCCGGCGGCAAGCGTCGCCTGGCCAAGAAACTTAACCCGATCTTTGACAACCGCAAACACAGCTGCTACGTAGAGGCGTTTGCTGGCGGCGGCTCGATGCTGTTCATGCGCCAATCGGTGGAATCCGAAGTGCTGAACGACATCAACGCCGACGTGGTCAACGGCAAGGTCTCATCCCGGACCTTCGGCATCTCCCCCAGCTCCGCGCCACGGTTTAATTACCTCCGTCTGGAGACTGACCTGATGCAGGCGCACGACCGCCTCTGCCGGGTCTGCATCGAGAGCCTCGACTGGCACACCTGTATAACGAAGTGGGACCGGGACTACACCCTTTTTTTCCTCGACCCGCCGTACTGGCAAACCGAAGGCTACGGTGTCCCGTTCCCCCTCGATGAATACGAGCGGATCGCCGAACTCATGCGATCGATCAAGGGAGCAGCCGTCCTCACCATCAACGACCACCCGGACATGCGCCGTATTTTCAAGGGGTACAAGATGGACTCGGTTGACATCGACTATACAATCGGCGGGGGAGGCAAGTGTAAGGGGAGGAAGGAGCTGATCTACCGGAACTGGTGATCAGAATGGCCGAGAACGAATGGATATTAAGGCGTAGTTCCATAAGGGTCGGAGCAAAAAGTGCGATCCTCGGGCAATCTGGAAGCCTGCTGAAATATGGCCTGTTACGAAACACCCCAAAATGAGTTATCCACAGGCTAGACCTGGACGATTTTCGACAGAATGGCGGGCATGTTTCAGGAAGATGAACCGGAGTGGGTCGGCGAGTAAATATGACCGAGAAAGAGGGGATGGTAAGGCATAGTGCTGGTCGCGTCTGACTGAAAAATCCCCTCCTGACTCATCCTCGAAGCCAGCGTCAATATCGACTCTTCAGCTACCCCCGAAAATAGAAAATGGTACATATTACCACTAATTAGATATGCAGCAATTTTGGCCATTTTAAGGGGGTATAAAAACCCCCTTAAAAAACCCTTGAAGCGCCCTTGAATCTGGTACCAAATCGCAGCCAAAATGGTCCCAAATCGATTGGCGCGCTACACTCAATCCTGAAACATTGCCAATATCTGCGTCAGCAAAGAAAAAAGGGCTAGCCACATTATTGGCTAACCCTTTGAAATGATTGGCTGGGGTGCGAGGATTCGAACCTCGGAATAACGGAGTCAGAGTCCGTTGCCTTACCGCTTGGCGACACCCCAAAAGAAGATATCTTGTATAGCAGATAGCCTTTTATCATGCAACAGAATATATGATATACCACATTATATCAGCTAGTTACAAGTAGATGCCGGGTATGTGCAAGAACGGTCGAACTATAATATCTACAGAAATCGCAACCATGGCAACAAGAGTAAATAAAATTGCATAACATGAACGGTTTCTCCGATTACTCAAATTACAGCATCGGAATTAAATTCAGAGACTAACTCCTGCCCATTCATTCAACCCTCTTTTTTCCCTTCATGCAACAATCGTCAGAGTCCACTGCCTTGCCATCCCGGCGATCATTGAAAAAGCCGACCCGGCAGCTCGGCTTTATTAAAACATTGTCGACTATAGTACTTGCTTTTCAATTGTTTTGCACAGTTATGCCAATGCGTCGCAACGGCCTGGCTCAGGCTGACATATCGGCCTCTAAATTTGTTTACACAAACAACAAGAAAAATATTGACATGCGATTACAGCAAGTTACACAGCATGCCTTTTTCTTGTGCAGAGCGGAGAACCTATAGGAGATACATTATGTTTTTGCACTTTATCCACAGATTCACGCCGGTTATCAACACGGGGAGTTGACAACCCAAACTGCTAATTAGATATTACACATACTGACCTCGACAACACATTTTCCGCACATCAGGCGACAATGGAGGAACCTGGGTCATCCGGCCTCAGCAGGCAACGAGACTACCTGCCGGAGAGGCTTACAAGCAACGTTTCAAGGATAAGGATAGCATGCTCCGGCTGGTTACTGCTGAGGCGAGACACCCTGAGGGGCATGGAGTGCCTGGTTTCTTGCGCTATTCACCGCATGCGCATTCGAAGCAACATAGTCGTCGATCCCTCTGCGACAGGACAAGGGGAGGTCGATGAACTTTACCCCGTAAAGGGCCTTGCCTTCCAGGGTGCACATGGACCGGATCACTTCTCCCTCTGCTTCGATCTGACAGGACCCGGGCAGAGCAAACCGGCAAACAATCCGGTTGCCCAATTCCAGTTGATAGTCGGTTTCGAGAAGAATCCCCGTATTACTGAGATCATGAGAAAAACAGGTGAACTCCTGCTCATGTTTCCTGCTTATCACTGTTACCTTGAGCACGACCCTTTTGCTCTTGCCTATCTGCAAGTCAATGAACCGGCCGATAGTCTCCACGAGTTGCAGTGGATCAATCGGTTTTATGAGTATTGCACTTGCGCCGCTCCGCCTGACTTTCTCTATGCTAGCAGGAATGTTGTGACAGGTCAGAATGACAGGCACATACCGTAAACTTTCCCCTGAGTGAGTCAGAGAACAAAATTTGTTCCCCCCCATGTCTTCCAGTTCCAGGTCGGAAAGGATCAGGTCAAAAAAATGCTCATGATGGAGTTTGAGTGCCTCTGCTCCGCTCGTTGCGGTGAATAATTGAAATCCCCTTTTCAGCAGCAGGTTTGTATTCCGATTGAGAAAAGCCCTAGATGCACTTGCAAGGAGAACCTTTTTCATCTGTCAACCTCTTACCGGTTTGTGCAACTCTCTTTCTCGCAGCAGAGCATCTTTCAAAGTGCCGGTGAATTCAACCTTGTGGAATTTCCTGTTCCCCTCTTCCACAGTTACATAGTTGATCACCCAGGTATTTTCTTTTGCAGGATGTGGCAGTACAGGCATTACGTCTCCAGGGCCTTTGCATTTCTTGATTAATTATCATAAACCATAAAACATAAGCAAGTACCAATCCTGTCGAATGCGCTCGGAGTCCGTTCGGTCCTCCTGTTCATGAGCCCGCAAGATAGACGCTCCAGGATTCTTATCCGGCAAATGAAACCTCCCCAGTGCTGAAAATGAAAAGCCCACCAATATTTCGGTGGGCTTCATTTGTACTTTACGTCCTTGCTACCTTTTCAAGGTCTGTTCCGGCTCTCCCTACCTCCGGATCGATGCAGCTGAATCTCTATTTAACCTGCCTGGTGGAGTATCCTCGATAGTGTTGCCCTCCTTTTTGAGCAGATTTTACTTCCTTGTTGCTGATTAGAATTTATCACCGCGGAAGAAAAAAAACAGGCTGTTTAAAATATTTTTTGCGGTGTATATTGTAAAAGTTGCTTTCGCAACAACCTGCCAAAATCCCCGCCCCTGCCTGACCATTACCCCTTGAATGCCCCCTTGCCTCGTGCATGCCTGCAACCCGCATGGCTGACATTCCGAAACCGTCTACAGACCGGGCTAGAGGCCTGCATTCTCCGCATCCCCCGCGGGCGCTGTGATCGCCGCAGCATTGAAGAGGACCAGGTTGACCCGGTCACCGACACGCCCGAAGGTGCACTGCAAACCATGCTCGTAGGCCAGTTGGGCCACCGGCGGCAGCTGCCCCGGATCACGCAGGCGGAAAAGCACCCGGTTCCCCCGGGCAAGGGTATGGAGGAAAGCCGGCGTCACGTCGAATTCGATCTCCCCCTGCTCTTCGCTGAGATCAACCAGGTTCCCCTCGTCGCCGCTGATGAAGATTTCCCCCAGGTTGATCCGCCGGACAGCACGGTCACCCCCGCCGGCCCGTTTCGAGTCGGCCATGGCCACCAGTTCCTGCGGTTGCAGGATTTCCGGTGCAGCCGCGATAACCATGCCGGCCGCCACGGTGGCGTTGCTGAAACGGTCTATGACGATGAAACTGCCGGAGTCCCGGTTCTGCCGGTACGGGTCGAAGGATGCCGGCCGGTCCAGCTCCAGCAGTCCGACGCCGATTTCGTTCAGACCCAGTGTTGATGCCGGCTTCTGTTCCAGGGTATTCACATCCACCGCATACTTCAGGCTGGTGACCCGGCCGGGGGTCAGGGCGGAAGCGGTCTTGACCAGATAGCTCCGTCCCGGCTTGAGCGGCTCGTCATGGAGCCAGACCAGGTGCGCCTGAAGGTGCCGGGTATGGAGGGGGGGCAGATCAGGCGCGGCGAGCATCTCCCCCCGGCTGATGTCGATCTCGTCCTCCAGGGTCAGGGTCACCGCCTGGCCGGCAATCGCCTCGGCCAGGTCGCCGTTCATGGTGACGATCCTCGCCACCCGGCTGGTTCGCCCCGATGAGGCGACCCGCACCTCGTCCCCGGGACGGATTGTGCCGGAAGCGACGGTGCCGCAGAAACCGCGGAAATCCAGATGGGGGCGGTTCACCCACTGCACCGACAAGCGGAACGGTTTTTCCCTGCGATCATCCTCCACCTGAACGGTCTCCAGGTAGTGCATCAGGGTCGGCCCGTTGTACCACGGGGTGTTGGCGCTCGCTTCGATGATGTTGTCCCCGCCGAGAGCGGAGATGGGGATGGCCGCAATGGAGGCAAAACCGAGGGGTGCTGCAAACTGCTCATAGTCGCGGCGGATTGCCTCGAATTTCCGTTCGTCGAAATCGATCAGGTCCATCTTGTTGATCGCCAGGACGATGTGCCTGATGCCGACCAGTGAGACCAGGTAGCTGTGGCGTCTGGTCTGGGTCAGGAGACCCTTGCGGGCATCCACCAGGATAACCGCCACCTGGGCGGTTGATGCGCCGGTGACCATGTTGCGGGTATACTGCTCGTGGCCCGGGGTGTCGGCAACAATGAACTTGCGCTTGTCGGTGGAGAAGTAGCGGTAGGCCACGTCGATTGTGATCCCCTGCTCCCGCTCCGCCTGCAGTCCGTCCAGAAGCAGGGCATAGTCTATGGCTCCCCCCTGGGTGCCGACTCTCCTGCTGTCCGCCTCCAGGGCAGCCAACTGGTCCTCGAACACCATCTTCGAATCCCAGAGCAGACGGCCGATGAGGGTGCTCTTGCCGTCATCGACACTGCCGCAGGTGATGAAGCGCAGCAGCGACTTCTCTTCCTGGCTCTTCAGGTAGGCCAATATATCTTTTTCGATGAGTTCAGACTGGTGGGCCATAAAGAATCCTTTGTTTTGATAGGTCCGAGAGGACCTATGAGACCTATCAGAAATATCCTTCCTGTTTCTTCTTCTCCATACTCCCCGCCTGGTCATGGTCGATCAGGCGCCCCTGGCGCTCCGAGGTGCGGGTCAGCAGCATCTCCCGGATGATCTCGGGCAGGGTGGCGGCTGTCGATTCCACGGCGGCGGTGAGGGGGTAGCACCCCAGGGTACGGAAGCGGACCGACTTGTACTGCACCTGTTCCCCGGGCCGGAGCTCCAGGCGGTCGTCGTCCACCATGATCAGCATGCCGTCCCGTTCCACCACCGGCCGGACCGCGGCGTAGTAGAGCGGCACGATCGGGATGTTTTCCAGGTGGATGTACTGCCAGACGTCCAGTTCGGTCCAGTTGGAGAGGGGGAAGACGCGGATGCTCTCCCCCGGCTTGACCCGGGTGTTGTACAGGTTCCAGAGTTCCGGACGCTGGCTCTTGGGATCCCAGCGGTGGTGGGCGCTGCGGAAGGAGAAGATCCGCTCCTTGGCCCGCGATTTCTCCTCGTCCCGCCGGGCGCCGCCGAAGGCAGCGTCGAACCTGTACTTGTCCAGCGCCTGCTTCAGCCCCTCGGTCTTCATGACATCGGTATAGAGGGCCGAACCGTGGGTGAACGGGGAGACCCCCTGGCTGACCCCCTCCTCGTTGACATGCACGATCAGGTCGAGGCCGCATTCGGCAGCCATCCGGTCACGAAAGCTGATCATCTCGCGGAATTTCCAGGTGGTATCCACGTGCAGGAGGGGGAACGGCGGCGGTGCCGGGTAAAAGGCCTTGCGGGCCAGGTGCAGCATCACCGCCGAGTCCTTGCCGATGGAGTAGAGCATCACCGGATTGGAGAATTCGGCCACGACTTCGCGGATGATGTGGATGCTTTCGGCTTCGAGCTGCTGTAAGTGAGTAAGATTTTGGCTCATCTATATCTCCATGGGACGGATGTGGCTTTTCCGCCAGAGCTGCGTAAGTCTTCGGGATTCCTTGTGCGGCGTAGCGCTGCTACGCCTCCGCGCAATCCCTCGACAGCCTTGCTCTGACGCAAAATCCGCATCCGGTCTTGTTAAACCTATTACCTTCTGTGCAATCCGCATTCTTTGCTGTCCGGGTTCTCCCACCACCACCTCCCCGCCCGGGCATCCTCCCCCTCCTGCACCGCCCGGGTGCAGGGGGCGCAGCCGATGGAGCGGTACCCCTGGCTGTAGAGACGGTTTTTCGGAAGGCGGTTGGCTTCGCTGTAAGCGATCAGCTCCTCCTCGCTCCACTCGATGAGGGGGTTTATCTTCACTATACCGCCATTGAGGTCGTCCCGCTCGATGGCCTGGAGCTCGCTTCTGGTCGGACTCTGCTCCCGGCGCATGCCGGTGACCCAGCCGGAAAGCCCCTTGAGCGCCCGCGAGAGGGGCTCAACCTTGCGGATGCTGCAGCACTCCAGCCGGTTCTCGGTCGACTCGCGGAAGGAGAAGAGCCCCTTGGTCCGCTCCAGTTCCTCCACATCCTCGTGACGGGGGAAGTACCAGTCGATCTTCAGACGATAGCGTTCGGTCAGGGCATCGGCTACCTCGTAGGTTTCCTCGTTGAGGCGGCCGGTATCGATGGCAAAGACCCCCAGCTGCAGGCCTGCCTTGTGGGCGATATCGATGATCGCCACATCCTCCATGGAGAAGGAGCAGGCGAGGGATACCGGTCCGCCGGCGGCTACGATGCCGGTACGGAGGATATCCTCCGGGGTGGCGTCAGGTGCGATGTCAAACTTTTTCGGATTCATGCATTTTCCTTTTTTCTAGATCTTCAGGCCGATGAGCGGCCAGACAAACAGGGCGGAGGCGAGAAACAGCAGCCAGGAGACCGCCATGATCACCGCTCCCGGGAAGATCATCTCCCGGCTCTTCAGGAATCCGGAGGAGTAGACGATGGCGTTGGCAGGGGTCCCCATGGGGAGGCAGTAGGCGAGCCCCGCCGGAAGGGTGATGGCGAGGGTCATGATCTTCGGGTCCATCCCCATGCTCTTGGAGATGCTCAACCCCACCGGCATCAGAATGGCGATGACCGCAGCGTTGCTGATGCACTCGGTAAGGAGAATTGAAAAGAGCGAGATGGCTGCAATGAGCAGGAACGGGGAACCTGCAAATCCCGCCAGCCCTTTCTGCGCCAACCATTCGGCGGTGCCGTTTTTCTCCAGGGCCGAAGCTAGGGCGATGGCGCCGCCGTACATGAGTATGACCCCCCAGTTCACGTACTCCTCGATGGCCTGCCAGGAGACGACGCGGAAAGCGAAGAGAGCGGAAACGGCCAGGATGGCGATAGTGGCAAGGCCGAGCTGCTTACCCAGAAAGATCCAGGCGCCGATGGTAAGGATCATCACAATCGCCGTGATTTTCTCGTTCCAGGTTATCCGCCCGATCTCCAGACGCATGCGGGTGAGGAACTGCAGCCCGCTGTCTATATCCTCCACATCCTTCGGAAAGAACCAACGCAGGAGCAGGTAGCCCGCGAAGAGAAGCGGAAGCACCAGAGGCAGGGCAGCTAGGGTCCATTCGAAGAAGCTGAATTCGATCCCTGCGTTTTCCCGCAGCATCCCTACTGCCAGGGGAGCCCGCGCCCCGCCGAGGAATGTGGCGATCCCGCCGATGACGCAGCCCCAGCTGATTGACATGAAGAGAAGCTTCCCGTAGCGACTGCGCTCCGGGTGCAGATCGAGGCTCCGCACGATTTCCGCAACCACTGAGAACATGATCGCCGCCACAACATGTTCGCTCATGGCAAAGGAAAGTATTGCGGAGAGGAGAAAGACCGTTATTGCCAGCCGTTCCGGCGTTGTCCCGAAACGCACGAGCATCCCGCGGGCGAGCCGGGTGGAGAGTCCCGTTCCGGTCATTGCCGCCCCGAGGATGAAGGCGCCGAGGATGAAGAAAACCGCTTCGTTCCCGAACAGGGCAAAGGTCTGCTTCCTCTCGAGGATTCCGAAGAGCGGAAGGAGCGCCATGGCGAGAAGCGAGGTCACCGCCAGCGGCAGCATCCCGCTGATCCAGAGAAAAATCGCGGCGACAAACAGCACCAGCGAGCGATACCCCTGAACGCTCAATCCGTCCGGCGGCGAAAACTGGAAGAGGATGACGATGATGACAATCAGCCCGGCCAGCACCTGGTAGCGGGTAGTCCGGTCGATGACGATCAGCCAGAGGGGCCGGTTGTCGATCTTGAGCGGTTTGTCGATTGACTGGTGTTCCATCACAGACCTGCCGAATCGAGAGAGTTTTCCGCCTGCTGCACCCGCAGATGCCTGCGGATGTCCGATTGCGCCAGCTGCTTCCGGTCACGGAGCCGGTCAACGAAGCCACGCAGCAGACCCGCCGGTTTCGTCTCCAGGGGGGTCATGACGCTTATCAACGGGAGGTAGGCCGGCAGAGGGACCGAATGTCTCTCCCAACCGGCAACAAGGTGCTGCAGAACATCTTCCGCATCGTCAGGCGAGATGTCCGACGACCGACCGGAAAACCGTACCAGCGGCACGATCCCCTCACGCAGCAGCCGGTCGATCCGGCTTTTGCACTGCCGGGTCGATTCGTCACCAAGCTGCAGGGTTGCCGCCGCCCCCCAGCGGGGGAAAATCGAGCGTGCAACAGCGAGCGCGTCCGGCAGTTCGGAGTGCGGGCTCCCCCCATCCAGTCGGATAACCAGATTGTCCACGCCGGCAGCATATACCCTTTCAAGGGTAGCTGAATCAACGCCTTGGTCAAGGCATGCCATCAGCCGGGCATGGAAATTCTTCTTGATCTGGCGGGCCATCTCCTCGCCCCGGGAGTATGTCTGCCCGGGACCGAAGGTGAGGAAGAAGAGCGCCGTCGCCTCCATGCAGAAACTGTCGAACATGGTTACCAGGGTTTCGTACACCGGCAGCTCGCCGCCGACAAAGAAAACGCTCCCGTCACGAAACAGCCGGTTCGACGCCGGAAAATTCTGCCTGCCATCGGTCAGTGCGCTCAGCCTGCTTTTGTCGGTTACGAGATTTGCCATTGCCTCACCCGGGCTCACCGCCAATCAGTCATCTATAGTTTTTATAGGTTTTATCTTCAAAAAAGAACGGCTTCCGTACCAGCATAACTTCATCGCTGAACGTCAACCGTTCATATTCAAATCATAGCCCTGATGAATGCAAAGGTCAAGCGCAAAAAATATTAGCCTATAGGAATAATAGTTTTTATCCTGTCCTCAATCGACAGCTTTCCATGCCAACTGCAGTGCACCGGGGCACCCCATAAACCGGACATCCTGCTAGACAATCGACCCCGTCTGAGCGAGAAGTTCCACCAGTGTCAGCCTCTCGGCAACTCGTTCGCCGAACTCGGGACCGCTGCGGCGATAGAGATCGAAGATCGGTTCCTTCTCTCCCCCCTCCCCCGGCAGCAGGCGGGAGACGATGACCCCCACATCGGCCAGCTGGGGCTGGGCACAGCTGTTGGGGCAGCCGGAGATCGCCCAGCGCCGCTTCATGCCGGCGGCATCCATAGTGTCCACCAAGGCTGCAGCGATGTCACGGGTCTGCCCGAGACCTACCAGGCACTCGTGACTTCCGGGACAGACGCGGATGGCGACCCGTTCTCTGCGGCCGGTGCCGGGGAAACCGGCATAGACCAGCTCCTGGCGGACGAGATCCAGATCGGCCCGCTCGTCGATGTGCAAGACGATATTCTGCTCGCCGGTCACCAGCAGGATGCCGCCCCCCCACTTCGTCCCGATCTCCGCCAGCGCCGCCAACGCGCTGCCGGCAAGCTCGCCGGCAAAAACCCCCACTTCGATCCGGTGTGCCGGGGAAGCGACTTCGGGAACAAGGGCGGAGGAGAGGCTCGGTACAGTAGGTAGCTCCTCCGTTGCCGACGGGTCGGCCATGACCCGGGCAACGAACTCTTCTCTGCCGATTTCGCGCACCAGGTGCTTCAGCCTTTTGCCTGCCGGCGTATGAGCCGTGTAGACCCTGACAACCGCTTCGATGAGCCCCAATACCCGCTCCTGCACCACATTTTCCGCAAGGAGAAAGGCCGGCGTCGGCTCTCGCCCGAGACCGCCTGCCACCCAGACATTGAAGCTAAGCCGCTCGGCAGTCACGTCTACCGGGACAAGGGAGAGGTCCTGAATCAGGTGACGACCGCTGACCATGTCGGCCTCAACAGCGATCTTGAACTTCTTCGGCAGGGCCTCGAACCGGGGGTTGCCTGAGAAATGGCGGTGAATCTGGCGCACCACCGCTTCGAGCCGCGGCGCCCCGACTGCACTGAGGGAGCCGCAGACAACGCCGCGCACCGCGCCACCGCATGCCCCCCGGCTGATCAGGCCGACGGACGCCATCTCCCTGGCAACGGCCGGAAGATTCTCGGCAGTGAGCCAGTGCAACTCGATGCTCCCGCGGGTGGTCAGGTGGACCCTCCCCCGGGCGAAGCGGTCGGCAATCTCCGCAACCTTCAGTGCCTGAACCGAGGAGATCACGCCGGCCGGCAGCTTGACCCTCTGCATGTAGAATTCCTTCTGCCTCTGGGGATAAATCCCCTCCAGCCTCAATTTCTGCGGATCAATGGACATGACCTGATCTCTCCTTGAAAATCATCGAATCTGCTCCCTATGGCAAAACAGGTATAAACCGGCGTGTGTGACCAATCATAGCGGACAGAAATCCGCCAGTCAATGAAATTATATATTGCCTATAATTTTAGTAGACTGCTTGCCTCATGGCGAAATCCCCTTTCTGCGGGGCGCTTTTCCGAGCCCCGACGGGTTGGCAGGAATTGCCCTGACGCTCATCGGGCTCGTCGCATACACGCGACAGCACCATACCGCTTAGAAAGGATGACCCCATGTAAAAAAGCCGGGGCATGTGTCATGAGACACATCAACCCCGGCCTCCGGTTTTCCGGTCAGTCCGGTTCCATCAATTGAGCCGTTGTCTTTAGATGCCGCTTCCGTGGATACGTCCCTGGCGGCCGAGCCTGAGTTTTTCCAGGTCTGCGCTCCGCTTGTCCTTTAGCGGCGCAGCCATTTAAACCCCTTCAAACAGGGCGGTGGAGAGGTAGCGCTCGGCACCGTCGGGAAGGATGACGACGATGGTCTTGCCGCTAAACTCGTCCTGGAAGGCGAGGCGAACCGCTGCCGCAACTGCGGCTCCGCAGGAGATTCCCACCAGCAGACCCTCTTCGAGGGAGAGCCTGCGGGCGAACTCGATCGCCTCGTCGCTCCCCACCTGCTCTACCCGGTCGACCATGGAGAGGTCGAGGGTGTTGGGGATGAAGCCTGCGCCGATCCCCTGGATCTTGTGCGGACCTGGTTTGAGCGGCTCGCCCGCCAGCTTCTGGGTGATGACCGGGCTCTCCTTCGGTTCGACGGCAACGGAGAGAATCTGCTTCCCCCTGGTGTTCTTGATGTAGCGGGAGACGCCGCTGATGGTGCCGCCGGTGCCGACACCTGCCACGAGGATGTCGATGCCGCCGTCGGTGTCGTTCCAGATCTCCGGGCCGGTGGTCTTCTCGTGGATGGCAGGATTGGCCGGATTATTGAACTGCTGCGGCAGGAACCAGCGATCAGGGTCGGAGGCGGCGATCTCCTCTGCCTTGGATATGGCCCCCTTCATCCCCTCTGCGCCGGGGGTAAGGATCAGGTTGGCCCCCAAGGCGGCCAACACCCGGCGGCGCTCGATGCTCATGGTTTCAGGCATGGTCAGGGTCAGCTTGTACCCCCGGGCCGCTGCCACATAGGCGAGGGCAATGCCGGTGTTGCCGCTGGTCGGCTCGATGATCTCAACCCCGGGCTTGAGCACGCCGCGCTCCTCCGCATCCCAGATCATGTTGGCACCGATGCGGCACTTGACCGAGTATGCGGGGTTACGGGCTTCTATCTTGGCGAGCACGGTCGCCTTGGCCCCCTTGGTGATATGATTCAGGCGAACCAGAGGGGTGTTGCCGATCGATTGAGAGTTGTCTTCGTAGATTCGTGCCATTGTGCCGTCTCCTTTAGCGGGTTTATTTTTAATCAGTTGTCCTATATTTATTGTAGATTTATGCCTTAAAAAATTTTAGCTGGCGAAATCTACGACTTGCAATCGCTTCCACAGCTCGAATTCGCTTCTCTGCAGCATAGCAGCCAACGTTACCGTGTCAAGGACCGATGAGATGTCCTGCGCACATTCCGACAACCACGTTAAACTACAAGCACTATAGTTTTTATATTTATACTGCTCCGACAATATATTGTCAACATTTTTCCTATTTCTTTACAGTGCCCGCATTACAGCTATAATTATTTTTAATTATGCGTGTACAGTTTGTGCATCATGGAGCGTAATGACAGACGGCTCGGTGTTTCATTTGCGCCCACTGTATCGGCTACCGCTCTGACAGGGAGATGCAATGGAAGATGGCACGGAAGATAGATATCTGAAGGTCCTGATCAATCTGAACAGCCGACTGCTCTGCGAAGCATTGCAGGGAGTTCTGGGAAAATACGCGGAATACTATCATACAGTCACTGCCCACGAGTTAGAGGGAAAGAGCGGATTCAAGCCTGACAATGTTCTCGTCGATGCCACCACATTGGAACAATTTCACATGACAGAGGGGGATAGCGCAAAGGTCCTCCTGATCGACACTGGTCTTGGTGAAGAACAAATTATCAGGCTACTCTGCACCAACAGACTGGACGGCATTATCTCTACAGACACGACCACAGAACTCTTCCATAAGGCCTTGCAGTCAACCCACGCCGGGCAGGTCTGGATAGACAACAGCAAGCTCAAGGCGCTGCTCAGCAACCCTCCGCACTCAATGCCGTCAACAGCAAGAGAGAGTTTTAGCAAAAGAGAGCGGGAGATCGTACTCCTCATTGCGCAAGGGTGCAAAAACCGGGAAATTGCTTCAAAGTTGAGCATGAGCGAACAGACCGTCAAGACTCACCTGAGACACATTTTCAAGAAGGCCGCTGTCACAAACCGCGCTCAACTTGTGCCGCTAGCCCTGAAGTTCAAACTGTAAACCCTCCTGATTACCCCTCGTAACCTTTTTGCAGCTTCTCTCCATACGCCCCATCACTCCTGCGAAACCCTAGAAGTAATTCTTCGGGGTACACATTATCGTCTTTAGAGGTTACCCCATATGAACTGAATTAAATACTCGTTCGACTTATTGTGCATAAACTGGCTGGAATTATACTCATTCTTGTCATTTATGTTTTTTAATTTTATTGCCTGCTATTTATATTAAGGGGGCTTACAACCTATTCCGTACCCCCTCGGAGGAAGAAACATCAAATCACAAAACGGAAAAAGGAGGATGGCTATGAAAAGAATAATAGCAGTTCTGTTTGCCAGCATCTGCGTTCTTTACGGCGCGGGCGCGGCTCTGGGTTGGCACGTAAGCGGCAAGGTCCTCTGTAACGACGTCGGCAAGACCCCCCTTGACGGGGTAACGGTCATAGTCGAAGGCATAGGACAGACGGTGACTGATGCCAACGGTTCTTATTACCTGGGTTTGCCGGATGTAAATGCAACATACACCGAGAGACTCGGCGAGGGGCTGCCCCCTGACGCCGGGTTCGTCGACCCCACGAGCAATGAGCTCTCTCTTGACATCAACAGCAGCACTTCCTGCGGCCAGAAGAGTTTCGACTGGCTCATCAGCAGCTCCATTTGCGAGCGCGCCTGCTGGCTGACCGGCGGCGGTGTAAAATTCAGCCCGATCACCAACTCCCGCCTTGCCGAAATAACCAATGGCAATGGCAATCAACCCGTACACAGTTTCGGCGGAAACGTGAATCCGGGATGTTCACCGGTGGCAGGCGAAGGAGGGCAGTGGAACCACATCGCCCACGCACTGAAGCTGCACTTCCAGGGAACGGCCATCCAAGTCGTGCGTTGCGGGAATATCCCCGGTATCCCCGAAGGTTCCGAATCACCGATAACCCCCTTCAACTTCATCGAGTTTGAGGGGACCGGAATTTTGAAGGGGATCAGTGGGAACAAGGCTGACTATGGCATGGTGCATTTCTTCGCCAGGGCCGAGGACCGTAACGAGCCCGGCAACGAGAAGGCTAATGACAACAACGGAGGGAGCACCGTCGACCACTACTTCCTGAATGTTTTTTCCAACCCTAGCGATCCCGTTGGCAGCTCACTCCTGCTGGTCGATGTGGATGGCAATGCGGCAACAATAGATCCGATCACCATCACCGGCGGCAACCTCCAGCTCCACATCAGCAGCTGCAGTAATCCGCCAACGCCCTGAACAAAATTGACCGCTTGAATACGCGGGGCTGCCTCCGGGAGGCAGCCCCTTTTACGTTCAGGAAGATCAAAAGGTAATTGATCCCGGCATTTCGACCTGCTGCAGGGCAATTAAATTGCCCCTGATCAAGGGCTGAATACCCGGGTATTGTACAGCAACCGGTACTGGTTGTGGTCCTCGTCCGTCGGGTACGCTTCCGGCGGCGGAGGCGGATAATCGCTCATGCCGTGGAACGGCAGTGGTTCGAGATACTTGTACTCCTTGAACTCCTTGTAGTAGTTGTCGGCCTTGAGGATGAAGCCTCGCGTCATGCCTTCCCCAGGCGCCGGCAGCGCCGGGAAGGTCAGGTCCAGCATGTCGGCGTAGTTCATGATGGCGTACTTGTCGTCCCGCCCGGTCACCAGTTCCGCCACCTCGCCGTAGCGGGTGAAGTTGCCGTAGCCATAATAGTCGGGACGCGGAGACGTTGCAGCGTCATTCACCAGAATGCGGTGCTGCTCGGTATTCATCTCCCTGATCGCGTGGCCGCCTTCCTGCAGGTCGGCGGAAGTCGCCGTCAGCTCCTGGACGGTGACACTGACCGGCGCCGAGTCGTCCAGGCTGATCCGGTCGATCACCATGACCTGTGCCTTCTTGATCCCCAGATGCACCCTGACGCGGTGATCGCTGCTGAGGAACCTGTTGCTCATGTCGATGACCATGGTCTTCAGGTCGCCCATGGGCAGGCCGAAGGACTTTACCTTGACCCAGGCGCCGCCGGCATCGACGACTTCGACGTAAGGCTGGATGGTCACGGTGGAGAGATAGATCTTGGAATTGATGATCTGCCAGCCGTCGATCACCAGCTTGGCATGTTCCGGATGCTGGATCGTGCCGAAATCGAAGGTGTAGTAGTTGTCCGGGTCGGTTGCCGTCATCGGCGCCGGGTTGTCGTCCACTTCGCTGACTGCAGCCAGCACATTGTTGCCGTGCTTGTCGGTTGCGCTCAGCGGCAGGACATCGTCCTTGAGGGTGTAGATCCTGAACGGCTCCGCATAGCCGTAGTAGTAGGTGTTTTCCGCCCCTGACGAGGCGATCCGGTACCCGACCGGGTAGTCGATGGCCAGCAGTTTCGCCTCATCCAGCAGGGTTGCCTCGATGAGGGATTCCCAGATCTTCACCCGGTACCGGTTGCTCGCATCCGGGACAAGGTCCTCCAGGGTTATGTAGGAGGGCTGGTAGAGGGTGACGTTCCGGGCCCCCTTCTTGATCTGGGATATTGCCGGCCCCTGCAGGTCGGTCTCGTAGCCGTAACCGGTCCCGTTCCAGGAATAGACCAGCGGGCAACTGCTGCTGCAGCTGTTGTCGCAGCCGCAATCCCAGGAGACGGCGCCATCGGTGAAGTAAGCCGTTTCCGACGGGGTAATCACCTGTTGATGGCCGTTGTCCCGTGCCTGGACGCGCCAGTACCAGAGCTGGGCGGATGAGCCCCCGTAGAGCGACAGGTTGATCGGGCTGCTGGTCCCTGCCTGCCAGCCGGATTGCTGCAGGTTCGGGCTGTCGAAGCTGTTGACCGTGTCCACCTGGACGTTGTACCAGACCGGGTCGGCATCCTGCGGGGTAACAGCTCCCCAGCTGAAGGTATGCGGTGCGGAACAGTAGCCGTTCACTCCGCCGGACTGGGGATTGAGAACCGGTACAGGTGGCGGTGATGGCGGTATTGAAACGATCAGGGTGTATGACTGGGTGACAAAAGCAGTCCCGCCGGTGGTCACCCTGACGGTTACCGGGATGGAGCCCGTTGTCGGACTCGGCCAGCTGACAAGTCCTGCGGCAGAGATGGTCATTCCCGCGGGGGCCGTGTCCAGGCTGTAGGCAAGAGAGGTTCCGCTGGCGCTTACCTGATAGCTGTAGGCATAGCCGGTCAGGGCCGTGGCTACCGGCGAGGAGGTGATGGCAGCAACCGACAGGTTGAAGCTCTGGGTGGCGTAAATAGAAGGGGATGTGCCGTTCACGCTCGCCCTGACCGTCACCGGGACACTGTTGCCACCCTGGCCGGGGGCGGGGGTCCAGCTGATCTTGCCGGTGGCGTCAACGGTCATGCCGGTCGGCGCGGTGGTCAGCGACCAGGTGAAGCTGCCGCCGGCCGGATCGCTGGCGGTTACATAGGTAATGTATTGCGAGCCGACCGCGGCACTGAGCAGCGGCGTTGACACGATGGCCGGGACGGAGATGTTGAATGCCTGTGTTGCGAAAATTCCGGACGTACCGAAGGTCGCTTTCACCGTTACCGGAATATAACCGGTCTGCAGCGCCGACGGGGTCCAGCTGACCAGACCGGTGGAGGCATTGATGGTCATGCCGGTCGGCGGCGGGGTTGCGCCGCTGTTAATGAGTGAATAGCTGACCGGGGTGCAGGTTCCGCTGCAACCGGCGCTATTGACCGTAACGGTATAGCTGTAGGCGACTCCGACCGATGCCCGGGGGGTCGTGCCGGGGCTGGACGAGATGTATGGTGCATTGAGGGTGAACGACCGGGTGGCGCTGTTGGCGCTGACAGAGCCGGCCTGCACCCGTACGGTGACGCTGACGCCGCTGGCCCCCTGCCCCGCTGCCGGTGTCCAGGTAATGAGACCCGACTCGGAGATGGTCATGCCTGAAGGTGCGCCGCTGAGGGAATAGGTCAGCGGTCCGCCGAGCGGTGCGGTGGCAACGACCTGGTAGCTGAAAAGCACACCCTCGGAGGCGGTCTGGGACGGTATGGCATTTATGGACGGGACGTTGTACTGGGAGACCGTCAGGGTATAGGCCTGGCTGACCGGAGCCGCGCTGCTGCCGTCGGACACCTGGACCGTGACCTGAGCATCACCGCTCTGGGAAGAGGACGGCACCCAGGTGATGGTGCCGCTCGGGGAGATGGTCATCCCCGCCGGAGCAGCCGTCAGGGAATAGCTGAGCGGATAGTTGTCGCTATTGGTCACCGTCAGCCGGTATTCGTAGGGGGCGCCGTTGACCGCACTGGTATTCGGCGACGAGGTGATCGCCAGTGGATGATAGTCGCTGACCGGGACGCTGAAGCTCTGGGACTGTGACTTGGTCCCGTTGCTGACGCTGACAGTGACACCGTTGGCACCGGCCCCCGCGGTCCAGGAGATCAGGCCGGTTTCGGAAATGGACATCCCTGAGGGGGCGCTTGGCAGGCTGTAGACGAGGCCGTTCCCTTCGGGGTCGTATGCCGTCACCTGATAGCGGTATGCCTGTCCGACGGTGCAGGTCACCCCAAAGCAGGTGGTGACCGCCGTGGAGGTGATCCGCGGCAGCTGGGTGTCGTTCGTCACGCTGATCACGAAGCTCTGGATAGCCGTAACGCCGAGGCTGTCGGTTACCCGCACGGTGACGTTCATGGTGCCGGACTGGGAATAGTCCGGGGTCCAGGTGATTGCTCCGCTTGACGGGTTGATCTCCATGCCGTTCGGCCTGACCGCCAGTGCATAGGAGGCAATACTGTTGCCGCTCCCCATGGCGGTTGCGGTAACGTTGTAGCGGTACAGGACCCCTTCGCTGGCAACGGTTACCGGGGTAGATGTTATCTGCGGCTGGTTCGGCAGCGGCCCGGCCACGCAGAGCGAGGCATCTGCCGGAGCATACCCCGGCATGGTCACGGTCGCCAGGTTGCTGTCCGCGAATGCATTGCCGCGGAAGGCCCGTACCTGATAGGTGTAGCTGGCAAGGGGGCTGACGCCGGACATGTCGGTGTACTCGCTGGTAACGCCGTCAACATTTGCCAACTGGACCCACTCGCCGTTCCAGATCTGCACCATGACGCTGACGTTGTCCTGGCCGGGGAAGACCTCATTCCAGGCAAGTTTCACCGCGTGGGAGCTGATGGCCGTGGCAGTGAGCGATCCGGGCGCTGCCATCAGCGTGGCCGATTCGGCAATATTGCTGTAGCCGGTGTAGACCCCTCCCGTTGTCTTGTACCCCCTGACCCGGTAGCGGAAGGTGGTGGAGGAGGCGATCTCCGTATTGGCATAGGACGTCGCGGTGTAGGGGGTGACCGTGGCGATCTGGACAAAATCCATGCACCCCGGGCCGGTGCAGCGTTCAATGGCATAGCCGCTGAGATCGGTTGTGCTGCTTGCTGTCCAGGCAAGGTTGATCTGCGATGACGAGACCATGGTGGCGGCAAGGGCCGACGGTGCCAGCGGCAGGGATGTGGCGGCCGCTGCAACGGAGCTGTAATCGGAGACCCAGTAGTAGGTGTTGCCGGAAACCGTTGTCGACCCGGTTGCCCTGACCCGGTAGTGATAGGTCGTCCCGGCGGCAACAGCGGTATCGCTGTAGCTGACCGGCGTCTTCGTTACGAGTGACGCTATTTCGGCAAAATCGGTGCAGCCGGAGCCGGCGCAGCGCTCGATTTTCCAGCCGGTGGTGGTTGTGTCGGTGTCACTCCAGGCAAGGTCGATCCGGTTCAGGTTGACCGCTGTTGCCACGAGCGAGGCAGGGACATTGATGTTGGCAACCTGGGAAACGGTGTTGCTGGCTGTCTGCCACGGCTGGCCGCAGCCGCTCACGCTCCCGCCATTCCCCTTGACCTGGTAGGTATAGACACTCCCCGGCAGGACGGAGGTGTCGTCGTAGGTGAGCGGCGTGCCCGTTTTCGAGCCGATCTTGACGAAATCGGCACAGCTGCTGCCAACGCAGCGGTAGATGTCATAGCTTGCCGCGTCTACAGTCTCGTCCGTCCAGGAAAGGGTCAGCTTGATTTCGGACGCCCGGGTGACCGCGGTCAGCACCGGGTTTGCCGGGCTGGCGGTTGTCAGCTCCAGCGGGGCGCTGGCAAAGTCGCACAGGTGGGTGGTGGTGTTGTATGCCTGCACCTTGTAGACGTAGGCCTGATTGCTGCAGACCGCCCCATCGGCCCTGGTGACCGAACTGGTGGCATTTGCCCCGGGATAGGCCATGACCACCTGGGACGGATCGGTTGCCGGGTCGCAGCCGCTGCCGGTGCAGCGCAGCAGATTGAAACCCTCTTCCTGGGTGCCGGCGGAGCAGTTGTCCCCCCATGTCAGGGTAACCCTGTTGGTGCCGGGTAGAGCGGTCAGCGGATAGGGGGGTCCGGCATCCGGGGTTGTGACGGTGGCAGTGTTGCTGTAGGCGGTGTACCCGGGGGTGGTGCTCGTTGTCCAGGCGGCATTAGCAGCGCGGATCCGGTACTGGTAACTGGTTGTCTTTTCCGCCGTGGCATCGATCCATGACGTGTCATGGGGAGCGGCCGTGTTGGCTATCTCCCCGAAGGTGCAGGAACCGGCAGGGGTGCAGCGCTCGATGGCAAATCCGGTCTCCGACACCGTGTTGTTTGTCCACTGCAGCCGCACACTGGTCGAATTGACTGCCGTGGCGGTGAACACCGTCGGGCCGCTCAGGGTGGTCAGGACATTTGCCGTCACCGTGCTGAGGCCGCTCTGGCAGGTGGTCGTATCCGGGCAACCGGGTGTGCCGGTCTTGAAGGACTTTCTCGCATAGCGGTAGTAGCTGTTTACCGCCAGGCCGGTATGCTGGAAGGTCGTGGTGCTCCCGCCCGACACCGAACCGGCGAGCAGCGACGGCGTACAGCCCGAGCCGGTGCAGTAATAGACATTGTAGCCGCTGACTCCCGCGGTGGCGCTCCAGGAGAGATTGATCTGCACCTCGGAGGCCCTGGTTGCGGTCGTGGCGCCGGGTACTGTCAGGGCCGTCGGCGTAGCCGTGGCGATGTTGCTGTAGCCGGTCGTCCAGCCGATGGTCGTGTTTGCCGCCCGTACCTGGTAGCGGTACGTCACGCCGGGCACAACCGAGGTGTCCTGATAGCTGGTATCGGGCTGGGCCTTGGGCAGGACCGCGATCTCGGCAAAATCGGTGCAGCCGGCGTTCTGGCAGCGCTCGACCCGGACCTCCGTTTCCGTGGTCGTGCCGTTCACCCATGAGAGGTTCAGCTGCGTCGATGAGGCGACCGCAGCGCCGAGACTCCCCGGTGCCGGTGTGGAGGGCGATACCGTTTGGCTGTTGCTGTCGGCCGTCCAGGGGTTGGTGGCCGTCTTGCTGGCCCTGATCAGATAGGTGTAGCTGCTCCCCGCGGTGACCGTGGTATCGCTATAGCTGATGCTGTTTGCCGGCCGGGTGGCGATGACCACGTTATCCCGCACGACCAGGTAGTTGGTTTCGTCTGAATTCGGGTCCGACCAGGAGAGATCGATCCGCGTATCGGAAACAGCCGTCGGCACCGCCAGCACAGGGGCGACGGCTGCCGGCGTCGTCCGCGTGACCGTCGGGGTGTACGCCGATGCCCAGGAAAGGGTGCCGTTCACCGCCTTGACCCGGTAACTGTAGGCGGTGTTGCTGGTCACGGCCGTGTCGACGTACGTCGTTATGCCGGGGCCGGTTGTCGTCAGGGTGGAGCCGTCAAAGGTGCACGAGGCCCCTTCGCAGCGCTCCACCACGATGCCGGTTTCCGAGGAGGTGTTGTTGGTCCAGGAAAGGGTGATCTGGGTGGTGTTGTTTGCCGTAGCAGTCAGACCACCCGGCGCAGGAGGGTCGGTCAGGGTGGCGGCAGTGGCGATCGAACTTGCCGGGAAGTTCCAGCCGCAGGTGGCGCTCTTGTAGGCCAGTACCTGATAATCGTAGGCTGCGCCGGGAGGTGTCAGACCGCTATCAACATAGGTCAGGACATCGGCTCCCACCTGCCCTGCCTGGGCGCAGGCTCCCCCCGTGCATTTCAGGACCTTGTAGCCCGTCTCGTCGGTGGAGACATCGGGCCAGGAAAGACTGATCCTGGCTTCATTCACCGATGCCGGCGTGGTCGTGAACGCCCTGCTCAGGCTCAAGGCATCGAAGTAGGCCGTCCCCGTGGAACCGGCCGTGGTGAAGCAGCGGACATCGATGGAAGTTGTTCCCTCCGGTATCGTCACTACTGCGTTCAGGTTTACCCAGCTGTTGTTTTGCGGGTCGTTTGCAGCAATGCTGAACCCCGGGTCAGAGGTAATACCGGTGCCAAATACGTTGCAGCCGGCTGCCCCGGCGGTCAGGCCGGAATTGACCTGTCCCGAAAGGACATAGCGCTGTCCGGGGACGACCGTGACAGCCTGGGACCTCCCCATGACCAGTGCGCTGTCGCCGACCACCTTGAGGCTTTTGGCCCCATTGATGAAAAGAGCAGTATCGATACTTGCCCCGTCGGCCGACCCGCCGGCGGGCGCGGCCGACCAGCCGGTCGCTGCCTCTTCGAAGTTCGGGTCGAGGAGCAGATTCGGATATGACAGTGAGGGGTGCGGCGTCGCCAGGGTTGCAGGGGTGCTGTAACCGCTCTCCCAGCCAAGCCCGGCATTTTTCGATTTGACCCGGTAGGTATAGGAGGTGCCGCTGCAGGCCGAGGTGTCGGTGAAGGTGGTCCCATGGGCAGCGATGGAAGACGAGGCGGTCAGGACTGAAAAATCGCTGCAGCCGGTACCGGGACAGCGCTCGACGGCAAAACCGGTCTCCGTGATCGTCGTGTTGGTCCAGGTCAGTTTTATCGCCGTGGAGGAGAGGGCCTGGAGTGTCAGGCCTGCCGGAGCCGGCACGGTGACGGTGACGGTCTGTGTTCCGCTTGCCAGGCTCCAGCCGCAGTCCGCGGTCTTGTAGGCCCGTACCCGGTAGGTATAGTTGGTGTTCGGCGCAAGTCCGCTATTGGTGTAGGTTATGGTGTTGGCAGGGAGG
>Ga0209172_10002594_pt1 | contig 31158 bp, 23 predicted proteins | sample LarsenN4metaG_FD_184113 | JGI IMG/M metagenome (GOLD analysis project Ga0209172, IMG submission 184113) | Hot spring sediment bacterial and archeal communities from British Columbia, Canada, to study Microbial Dark Matter (Phase II) - Larsen... ... | reverse complement strand
GTCCAGCGCCAGGCCGGACTCGACCGAGACGACCAGCAGGTCGAGGATGTCGGGCAGGCCGCGGCGGATTTTGGTCTGCCGGCTCTTGATCGTGGAACCGAGCCAGAAGCCCGGCGCGACAAAGCCAACCCCGCCGGCAAACAGCATGATCGCGAAGGTGCCTTTGACGTCGTAGCCGAAGGACGGGCCGACGGCGGCGCCGGCGATCAGCCCCAGCACCAGGCAGACGCTCTTGCTGGCCAGGAAAGCGGTCTGGGCCTGCCGCTGCCGGAACCCGGCGCTGGTGAGCTTCATGCGAAGCTGGGACTGCTCCTCGTCCGAGACGGGCATGATGATCCTGGACAGCACGGGCGCGGCCTTCTTGACCAGCCGTTCGCTGGCGGTGGCCTTGGCCTTGTCCCGGATCAGCACGCTGTCGTCGACCGTCCGCTTGCCCGCCAGGCGCCGCTTGAGGGCGTCGTGCCTGCTCTGCCGCCGCGGCAGGATGCTGTAGACGATCAGCGCCGCCGCCAGGCCGAACAACAGCACAATGCTAAGGACCCCGGTCATGGCTTTGCATTACTCCCGCAAAGCAGAGCTTTGCACTACCCGTCACACCTTGATGTTGACGATCTTCTTGATCATGACCCAGCCCATGATCATCATCACCGCCGCGAACATGGCCAGCATCTGCCCGGTCGGGTGCGTGACCAGCAGCATGGCATAGTCGTAGTTGATCCGCAGCATGGCCACGAACACCACCACCGGCAGCGCCAGCAGCACGTACCCGCTCAGGCGGCCCTCGGCCGTCAGCGCCTTGACTGTGCCGTGCAGCTTGATCCGCTCGCGGATCACGCCGCTGATCTTGTCCAGCACCTCCGCCAGATCGCCGCCGGTCTGCCGCTGGATCAGCACGGCCGTGACGAAGAAGCGGATGTCCAAGACGTCCATGCGGTTGGCCAAGTTGGTGAGCGCGTCCTCCGTCGTCAGGCCCAGGTTCTGCTCGTGGAAGACGCGGCCGAACTCGGTCCCGGCCGGGTCGGGCATCTCGTTGGCCACGAGCTGCATGCCGCTGGCCAGCGAGTGCCCCGCGCGCAGGGCCTGGCTGAGCAGCTCGAAGACGTCCGGCAACTGCAACACCAGCTTGTTGAGACGCTTCACCCGCCGCCACATCAGGTAGACGAGCGGCAGGATGTAGGCCGCGACGCTGGCGCCCAGGGCGGCCAGCATCGGCACGCGCAGCGCGACCAGGACCGCCAGCACGATGCTGGCGATGGCCGTGAGGTTGACCAGCAGCTTGGGCGCCGACCAGGGCAGGTTGGCCTGCTCGAGGATGGCCTGCAGGCGGTCCGTGAAGCGCAGCCGCGAGAAGGCTTCGCCCAGCATGCCCTCGGCCCTGAGCGACTGCCGCCGCAGGTCGATCACACTGAGGTCGGCCGCGCGGTCGGCCGCGCTGCGGCCCTTCAGGCGGGTGATGATCTTGCGGCGGCTCGTCTTGCGCAGGTCGCCGACGAGCTGCCAGAAGCCGTACAGCGCGACCAGCGGGCCGCCAAACAGGAACATCAGCAGCAGGGCGTCGCCGCTATCGAAGGCCAGCATCAACGTACTCATCGTGCCCACCGCTCCATTCAAATTCCTACCCGCCCGTCCGGTCGCCTTAGTAATCCGACACCAGGTCGCGCGGCTGGAAGATGGAGTTGTCGACGGCGCAGCCGTGCGCCACCAGCCGGTCCATGAACAGCGGACGGACGCCGGTCGCCACGATGCGGCCGTAGGCCTTGCCCTCGGTGTCCACCCCGTCCTGCTCGAAGCGGAAGATGTCCTGCATGACGACCACGTCGCCCTCCATGCCCTGCACCTCGGTGACGGAACTGATTTTTCGCCGTCCGCCGGTCAACCGCGCCGCCTGTACGATCAGGTTGATGGCGCTGGCGAACTGCTGGCGGATGGCCCGCTGCGGCAGCTCGAAGCCGGACATCATCACCATGGTCTCGACGCGCTGGACGGCGTCGCGCGTGTTGTTGGCGTGCACGGTGGTCATGGAGCCCTCGTGCCCGGTGTTCATGGCCTGCAACATGTCCAGCGTCTCGCCCCCGCGGCACTCGCCGACCACGATGCGGTCGGGCCGCATGCGCAGGGAGTTGATCAGCAGGTCGCGGATGGCGATGCGGCCCTTGCCCTCCACGTTGGGCGGGCGGGTCTCGAGCCGCACGACGTGCGGCTGGCGGAGCTGCAGCTCGGCCGCATCCTCGATGGTGACGATGCGCTCGTCTTCCGGGATGAAGCTGGAGAGGTTGTTGAGCAGCGTGGTCTTGCCGGAGCCGGTGCCGCCCGCAATCAGGATGTTCAGCGCGCTGGTGACGCAGGCCTGGAAGAAGTCCACCATCTCCGGCGCGCAGCTCTTGAAGCGGATGTAGTCGTCCCAGGTGATCGGGTCGCGGCCGAAGCGGCGGATCGACAGCGCCGGCCCGTCGATGGACAGCGGCGGGATGATGGCGTTGACGCGGCTGCCGTCCTTGAGCCGCGCGTCGACCATCGGCGAGACCTCGTCGCAGCGCCGCCCGAGCGGGGCGACGATCTTGTCGATGATGTGCAGCAGGTGGGCGCTGTCCTTGAACCTGACGTCCGTCAGCGTGAGCTGGCCATTGCGCTCGACGTACACGTGATAGGGGCCGTTGATCAGGATGTCGGAGATCATGGGGTCCTTCAGAAGCGGCTCGAGCGGCCCCAATCCGAAGGTCTCATCCAGGATTTCCTGCGCCAGACGCTGCCGCTCGTTGAGATTCAGCAGCGTGTTCTCCTCCTCGCACAGCGCCACCACCACCTGGTGCACCTGATGCCGCAGGTCCTCCGAGGCGTCCGCGTTCAGCTTGCTCATGTCGAGCTGCTCCACCAGCTTGCGGTGGATCACGCTCTTGAGCTCGTGGAACTTCCGCACCCGCTCGTCCGTCACCTTCTCCGGACGGACGTTGACCGCGATCGTCTTAGGCGGCGGCGGCCGCACCGCCACCGTCGCGGCCGCCGTGTGGGGCCGGCTCTCAGCCGGTCGCGGGCTGGCCGAATCACCGTCATTCTTCGGCGGCGCCGGGCGCGGGGGCGGCTCGGAGCGCAGCGGCGGGCGCGCGTCCTGGCGCCCCGGCTCGCGCGGAGGCGTACTCTCCCTGGCTGCAACCGTACTCTGCCCGGGCTTGGTCGTCTCGGGCGACCGCGATTTCTTGGTGAACATACCCATGTTCTCTGCCCCTCTGCCTCCCCGTCTCGGTCGGAGCCGGGCCGGTTACGGCCCGATCTGGCCGCCCCGCGACTGCGGCGGCTCGGATTCTTGCCCGTCGCTGTCTCCCCTGGATCTCAATTCGAGATCCCTTCGTGGAACCGGCGATCAGCCGGGCGATCCCGCGAAGAGCGAGAAGCGCTTCTTCTTGCCGCCCGGGGCGCCAACCTCCAGTCGCTCTTCACTCTCGGCGGCCGCCTGGCCCTGGCGCTTGGATCTCAAATCTGAGATTTGAGACCCGCGTGGCTGTCCCGGACCGGCCAGGGCCAGCGCGATCTGGCGATACGCCTGCCGCAGCTTCGACTTCGGGGCCGAGATCAGCAGCGGAGCGCCCATGTTCACCGCCACGGCGCTGGAGCGCCAGTCGTCCGGCAGACGGAAATCAATCTTGCGGTGCAGCGTGGCCTCGACGTCGGACTCCTCCAGGTAGGCCCCGTCGCGGCAGCAGCGGTTGCAGACCAGCCGCACGCGGGCCGGGGCGTAGCCGCAGCGGCCCAGCTCGGTCAGCGTGCGGTCGGCCGCCCGCACGGCCGGCACCATGAGCTGGAAGACCAGCAGGTAGGTGTCGGACATGTCGAACACGCTGCGGGCGCTGGCGTCGAAGCGGGCCGGCAGGTCGGCCAGCACGAAGTCGTAGTGCTCCTGCAAGGCGGCCAGGACGGCGGCGCACTGGCCGGCGCTGCTGCTCTCGGCCTGCTGCAAGTCGGCCGGGCGGGCCAGCACGTGCACGCCGGTCGAATGCTTGCACATGGCCCGCTCGATCATCTGCGGGTCGATGGCCTCGTGGCTCTCGCACAGCTCGGCGATGGTGTAGGTCGGCTGGGCGTCGAGCTGCATGGCCACCTGCCCGAAGCGGAAGTCCAGATCCACCACCGCCACCCGCGGCTTCACCCCCGGGCGCGGGGCCGCGTCCCAGTGCTCGAACTGGGCCAGCTCGACCGCCAGGTTGGTCGCCAACTGCGTCGCCCCCACCCCGCCGGTCGTGCCCACCACCACGATCAGCCGCCCGAGCTGGCGGCTGCCGCTGGCGGCCGCGTCGGTCGCCAGCCGCTGCAGAATGTCGGCCAACTGCTCGGGCGGGAAGGGCTTCCACAGGAACTCGCGCATGCCGGCCCGCATGGCCCGCATGACCAGCTCGGCGTCGCGATCCTCGGTGATGGCGATGGCGGCGATCTGGTCCTTGCGCTGCTCGATCAGCGGGGCGACCACGTCCATCATCGCGGCCGGGGTGGGGTCCAGGTGCACCAGCACCACCTCGGCCGGAAACTGGTCCAGGGCCTGGCCCAGCAGGGCCGGCTCGTCGATCTCGGCCACGATCTTGACGCCCTCGATCGACAGCAGCACGGCGCGCAGGTCCGACGCGACCTCTTCATCCGTGTTCACCACGATGACGCGGACGTTGCGACTCACGGTCGTGCGTGTCCTCCCGGCCCCGACCGGCCCACGCGCCGCCCGGCTTCCGCTTTGCGGCGCGTCACCTGCGGCCCAAGCGGTCTACCTCGCGGCCGGCGCCGCGCCCCGCCCTTCGCACTCACTGACCCTCGGTCCCGCCGGTCGGCCCGACCGGACCGCGCAGCCGGGGCGCGGCCGAGCCGTACAACTCCTGCGGACGCACCGGCCAGGTGTGATTGACGCGCGGCTGCAGCGCGAGCTGTTGCTCGCCGCTGGCGCCGTCGAGCTGACCCATCAGGAACAGCTCGAAGTCGTTGGGTGCGATGTACTCGGCCCCCGGCACGTGCGTGATCTGGTCGGTCGAGACCGGCTCGACCAGCTCCGGCGTCACGAGCACGAGCAGTTCCGAGCGCTCCTGCTGGTAGTCCACCGAGCGGAACAGCGCCCCCAGCACCGGCACGTCGCCCAGGCCCGGCACGCCCCGCGCTATGGCCCGCACGCGGTCCGACAGCAGCCCGCCGATGGCGAACGTCTGTCCCGTGCCCAGCTCCACCGTGGTCTGGACCCGCCGGGTCGTGAACGACGGAACGATCGAGCCACTGACGGTGATGGCGTTGGTGAAATCCGGCTCGCTGATCTCGGGCGACACGTGCAGGCGGATCTTCTCCTCGCTGATCAGCGCCGGTGTGAAGTTCAGACGGATGCCGAACTCCTTGAAGTCGATGCGGATGCGCTCGTCGGTGACGATCGGGATCGGGATCTCGCCCCCGGCCAGGAAGCTGGCCTGCTGGCCGCTGATGGCGACCAGCACCGGCTCGGCCAAGACGCGCAGCAGGCCGTTCTCGCGCAGCGCCTGCACGAAGACCTGCAACTGTACGCGCGGGAACCCGAAGCTGACCGTCGTGCGGCCGGTGACCGGAATGCCGTCCTCGCCCACCAGGAACGGGATCGTGCCCGTGACCAGTGCGCCTTCCGGCGCGCCCATATTCGACGGGTTGATCTGATCCAGGTTGCTCAGAAAGAAGAAATCACGGAAGTCGTCGCCCGCCAGCCAGCCATTGAACCCGAGCTGCCGCTCGGCGCTGCGGTTGATCTCGGCCACCGTCACCCGCAGCAGCACCTGCTGCACGCCAGCCACACGCAAGTGGTTGATCACCTTCGGACTGAAGACGCTGGCGATCTGCACCACCTGCTCGGCCGCCTGCGCGTCGGGCACCGTGCCGGTGAGCACGACCGAGTCCAGCAGGGCATGGGCCTGAATCTTGCCGCGCGGGACCGCGGTGCGCAGGCTGGCCAACATGCGGTCCAGCTCCAGGTCGACCGCCACGTCGAAAACGCGTTGCGTGTCGCCCACCCAGGCGATGAGCTGCGTGGTGCCGAAGGCCTTGCCGGTGAGGATGATCTGCTGCGGCGAGATGGCGGCCACCTCGGCGAATTCGGGCTTGGCCACGCGGACCTCGCGCACCGGCTGGCTGAAGTCAACGATCACCGACTTGTTGACCGGCACGCGGATCAGTTGTCCTTGCGCCTGGGTGTCGCGGACGGTGATCCGCACGCCCTCGGCGGGGGCCTGACCCTGCGCGGCGGCCGCCGTCAGCGGGCCGGGCAGGCTTACGGCCAGCGCGCCCAACCAACTCCACCTCTGCCATTTGACCGGCGGATGGCCGGTCCCACAGGTCGCCTGTCGTGTCCTCGTTCGACTCATTCGAAGAGCTCCTTTGGCTCAGACTCCTCAGACTCGTTGTCCGGTTCCGGCGGCATGTCGGAGACGGGGGGAGGCGGGGGCGTCTCGAAGTCGGGCTTGGGCGGGCGGGGCTGGCGATCCTGGAAGATGTTGGGACCTTCGCCGCCCAGCTCGATGGGTTGCGTATCGTGGCCCGGCAGCCAGCCCAGCATCTGCCGCTGCTCGCCGTTGTAGACCACCATCACCCAGGCCAGGCGGTTGGCCGGTTCCTGCGGCTCGGTCGGCTCCTGCGCGGCCGGCTCGGGCTGCGGTTGGGCCGGCGGCTGCTGGCTCAGCAACTTGGTGATTGAGTCAAGCAGGCCCGGCTTGGATGAATCCGGCTCGGACGGCTCCAGGCCCAGCAGCTCGCCCTCGGTGACGGTCTCGGCCTTGACCGCGGCGTCGTCCGACGTGCCGCGCATGCTCAGCTTGATCTTGCCCTTGACCTCGGCCAGATGCAGCTTGGGGACGTCCTCGGGTCGCACGATCAGCACAACGGCGCGGGCGGCCTGCTTGCCCCGGCCGGCGGCCGACTTGGCGTCTTCCTCTTCCTTGTTGCTGGGCGACAAACGCGCCCCGACCGCCGCCACCTCGACGTCCTCGATGATCGTGCGCGCGATCGTCTCGTTGCGGTTGCGCGTCCGCTGCGTGAAGTAGCCCACCACGTCCACATGGCAGCCGGGCTGCAGGTGGTAATCCACGCCCGAGCTCTCATCGATCTTCACCGCCACGGCCCGCATCCCCGGCGGCACGGCGATCCCCGGCGGCTGGCCGGGGGGATACAGCATCGACTCCAGAATCGGCACGCCGGTCTGCACTTCCGTGAGCGGGACGCGCCCGATCAGCTTGCTCTTGTCGACCACTGCGTTCTTGGGCGCGATGTCGGCCGGGAACGGCAGCGGGCGGATCTCCGGCTCGTCGATTTTCATGCCGCGCGTCAGGCCGGTGGTCGGCGTCCAGAGCTGGATGGTCTTGGAGGTGGCACCTTGGGCTTTCTTGATGTAATCAAAGCCGAGCTTGGCGCCCAGACCCGCGATACCCAGACCGGCGATCAGGGGGACGATAGCACGTGCGTTCATGGCGTCTTTCCGTTGCTAGAGGAACCAACCTGCATGCGGCGCCGGGCGCACGCGGCGCCGGCGCAGCCGTAACCGCTCCGTCCGCTTGCCTCCCCTCGCGGCCGGCCGGTGCGCGATTGCGCCCTGGCTAGGATGAGCCTTCTTTGCGCATCGAAGCCGTGGTCGAGAGCGTGCCGTCCACGAACCCGAAGAAGTTCCCGACCAGCGACACATCGGCCCGTGGCACGGTGAGGTTCACGGTCACGATCGGGTTCTCGTCGGTCGCCTCGGTCACGTTGATGGTCACGTTGTCGTCCAGGCCCATCGGCAGCAGGTACTCGCGCACGCGCTGCTGCACGTCCGCCGTGAACACGCCCTGCAGCGCCCCGAACCGGGCGCCTTCCCGGGCCGCGTTGACCATCGTGCTCTGCACCGTGAACAGCCACCCGAACTCAATGATGCCGAACAGCATCGTCAGCAGCAGCGGCGTGACGATCGCCATTTCGACCGCGACCGCGCCGCACCGCCGCCTCTCTCCCCGACGCGTTCTCATGACAACCACCCTCCGAAGTAATAGGTCAGCAAAACCCCGATCGTGCCCGCCGTCAGCGGCACGCCGTACGGCAGCAACTGGCTCGTGTCCCCAAACGTCCGCGCGCCGCCGAACTCGCCGAACGCTGTGTCCAGCCGGCTCATCTTGCTCATGATGGTCTGCAGATTCGCATAGGCGTGCAGCGCACGGCCCGTGCCGAAGATCATCGCCAGGGCCGCCACCCCGCCCACGATCGCGCCCGCCGCAAAGCTCACCACCGTCAGCCAGGGGCCCAGCCAGCAACCGATGGCCGCCAGGAGCTTGACGTCGCCGGCGCCCATGGCGTGCATGAGCCAGGGCAGGATGAGCAGGCCCAGGCCCACCAGCAGGCCGAGCAGGCCGAGGCTGACCCCGGCCCAGCCTGCAAACAGCGCCTGCGTTATCAGACCGGCCAGGGCCAGGCCGGCATTGAGCCAGTTAGGCACGCGGCGCTGGCTGTAGTCAATCCAGGAAGCGTACAGCGTGGCCGGAATCAGCACCGCCAGCGTCACTTCCCAGTATCCCCAAGACATCGGTCTATCCCGCCTACCGGTTTCCTCGGCTCCGGATTCGACGGAGCACTGGCGGCTTACCTCTACATCGTCAAGATCGGGCAGTTTCCTGTGGCCGCCTGCCCGTCCTGTATACAGGCTCGGACGGCGGGCCGCGCAAGGCGGCGCCGCCGTCCGATAGAGTCCTCACGCGAACAAGCGCGTCGCCGCTGGCTTAGAACGCGTTGGTGTTCACGTTGTCGAACGTCGCGGTGACGTTCTGGCCCAGCGTTGTGATCGCCGCGATGGCCACGACGATGATCAACGCCAGCATGACCGCGTACTCAGTCGCGGTCGGGCCGTCCTCGTTGACCAGAAAACTGCGGATCTTGCGAACAAACATCGTCATAGCGGTCCTTTCTCCCACAAATGCGGGCGGTACGCACCGCCCAACCACGCCTTCCGTGCCTAGTTTCCCAACCGAGACGGCTCCTTCCCCTCAGTCCGCGCTCGCCGAAGGCTAAGCGCAAAAAACGACGCAAGTGCCTGTGGTCGCGACCAGGCAAACCAACGGCCGGGCGCGGGCTAAGGGCTCCCGCGAGTCCCAGCGGTCGATCCCGACGACACGCGCCGTCGGGCCACTCCCAACCCTGCAAAACGTTGGCCAAAGATGCAAAACCAAACCGCGCAATTTGCGGCAGAATTCCCGAGCGCACGCCAGGACCGCTAAACGACCCCCGCTGCGCTCGAGCTGGCTGCGATGATCGGCCCTGCGCTTCTCGCCTGAGCGGCCCGACACGCGCTGCAAGTTCTCTACCCGTGCGCACGCGCCATCCCTGCGCCGCGGATCGCGCAGAATCGGCTCGCACCCCCAGCAGGTCTTGAAAAGCTTGCGAAGCGCGCACGTAGCTCCGCGCCCCCGCGGCGACCGTAGGCTCGTTGACAGCCTGCTTCGATCGCGGCGGCCGAGGCTGCGGACCTGCTACGGTGTCACCCACTGAAAATGCAACTTATGAAGGGTGGCACGGGCGTCCCGCCCGTCGGGGAACGGGCAAGATGCCCGTACCACCCATGTTGCAGTAATTGCGAGGCGCTACGCTAGGGGACAAGACATCAGTTCCCTGCCCGCACGCGGCGCATCACGCCCAGCGGCGCCCGGCGCGCGTGCCACAGCCGATACTGCTCCGCCGCCTGACCGATGAACATCTCCAAGCCGGAGATCGCCCGGCAGCCGCGCCGCCGCGCATCGCGCAGCAGCCGCGTCCGCGGCGGGGTGTACACAGTATCGAAAACGATCCGGGCGCGGCCCAAGGCCCGCGCCGGCAGCGGGGAGCGGTTCACCGCCGGCCACATGCCCACGCTCGTGCAGTTGATCAACACTTCGCCGTTGGCGGCGGCGCGCTGCGCCCAGGGCCGCCATTCGCAGCCGAATCGCCGCGCCAGCGTGCGGCCCGCGGCCGGCGCGCGGCTGTAGATCGTGACTCGGCAACCGCATTCCCGCAGGGCTGCGACGACCGCGCGCGCGACGCCGCCGGCCCCAAGCACGTCCACGCGCCGCCCGCGCAGCCCACCTCGGGTCAACCCTGGCAACGTCCATAGCGCCGCCTGGGCGCCTGCCACGTCGGTGTTGTCGCCCGCCCACGCGCCGCCCGCACGACGGATAAGCGTGTTCACCGCGCCGCACCGCGCAGCGCGCTCGGAAACCGCATACCCGCGCCGCCGCAGCCAGCGCAACGCATGCACCTTGTGTGGGATCGTCACGCTCAGGCCGCGCACGTCGAGCCAATCTGCTGCCGCAACGAAATCCATGAAGCGCGTGAGAGCGGCCGGCGTCGGCCGCACCGGCAGCGGCAGGTACACGCCGTTGATTCCGTCGGCCGCCATGGCCGCGTTGTGTACGTGCGGGCTGCGGGAATGCGCCAGCGGCCAACCCACGATGCCGTACACCGCCGTCCGACGATTGATGGCGTCCCAGCGGTAGAGCCCGCGCAGCTCGGCGATCGTGGGTTGAGCCGGCGCGGCGACATGCCGGCGGTCCAGCGCGGCGAAGGTGAGAAATGCGCCGAACTTCCGCGCCAGCACGCGCGACGCCAGGCCGGCTTCGCCCATGGCCAGGGCGATCGTGGGCCGCGCGCTAGCGCGGCGACGCAGCAGCTCCAGCACGCGCAGCGCATCGATGGCGTCGGCGGCGGTGACGGCCAGCTTCGCTACGGCCGGGCGGGCGGCGGCCAGCCGGTCGAGGATTGCGTCGAGGCTGCGCGGCGTGCGCTTCAGGTCATGATGCGAGAGGATCAGGGCGGGAGGACGGGCCCTGGCCGTGGGACGGGCTATCAGCCCGTCGACGAGAGACCGGCTGAGAGCCGGTCCCGCAGTGCCGCTGCTCTTGGAGGCGCGGACCATCCCGCTGCGGGTGCAGCGCGGCGCGTGTCGTCGCCAGGTCGCGTATTCGATGTCGACCCACTCCGGCCCGCAGCGGGCCAGGCGCTCGAGGCGTGCCAGTCGCTGGGCCGCGCTGCCGCGCCCACGCCCGCCTTCGCGCGGCGACCGGACGGTCAGGATCACCGGCGGCCGGCGCGGGCTGTTGAGCAGCGACGCGACCTGGTGGTCGTCGGCGATCAGGTCGGCCCGCAGCTCGATCAGCTCCGCCCCGGCGCGGACGGCGGCCCGCACCTGCTGGTTCAGCGGCGGCCGGGCGGTGGTGAGCGAGACGGCCAGACGTGTTGCGGCCGGCATGATCTGCTCCAGCCGCGGTTACAGCCCGTCGAACAGCGAGCGCATCGGGAGCTTGAGCGCACCGCAGATGCGCGCCAACGTCCAGGTCGACGTGGCGGTCTTGCCCAGCTCGATCTGCGAAAGCTGCGCCGGCGTGATGTCGGCCTGCCGCGCCACCTCGTTCTGCGGCATCTGGTTGGCCAGGCGGATTTCGCGCACGCGGGCGCCGAGGCGGCGGTTGAAGTCGCGCTCGGTCCGCACGGAGATGCCCATCTCCGCGAGCTGCTGCTGCAAAGTCTGGAGCAGGACGGCGCGCTCGATGGGCTTGTGCAGCAGGTCGCGGGCGCCCGCCTGCACCGCCCGCACGACCAGGTCGGCGTCCGGGAACGCGCTCATGGCCAGGACGCGCGCCGCGGGCGCGGTGCGCACGAGCGCCTCGACGAGCTTCACCCCGTCGGTCTGCGGCAGGCGCAAGTCCACCAGCGCGATCTGGCACGGGCAACGGCTGGCGTGCTCCAACCCACGCCGCGGATCGGCGAAGGCGGCGACCTCGTAGGATTCACTCTCCAACCAGTCTTGCAGCCTCTGACACAGCGACTGGTCGTGCTCGATGATGAGGACGTGAACCTTGATCCGATCCTTCATCGGCGGGCATTGTGGACCGGCGCGAGGGGATTTCCAAGGGCAAGTTTCGCCGCAAGGCGGGGGTCGCAACTTTTTGATGGCTTTGCTGTACCATGGCGCACCTCCGAGCCTGCGTGGGGGCAGGGTGGGTGCATGGGATGCGCCCGGAACCGGTTCCGGAGACTGACGATGTGTACCAGCGTGAATGTTCGCTGGCTGGGACTGCTGGGAATCGTGGCGGGCGTCGTCGCGCCGGCGGCACAGCAGCCGCGCGCGCCAGACCCGGCGGCGGTCGCCAACGAGCCCGCGGGGCTGCTCCTGAGCGATAGCGTGATCGAGGCCTGGCTGCGGCATCAAGTGGCGCAGATGGCGGAGAAGTATGAGTTCGACGACTACCAGCAGGAACTGGCCCAGGAGGCGGTGCTCAAGCGCGTGCCGCAGTTCCTGCGGGAGAATCGGGCTGAAGTGCAGCGGCTGGTCAACGAGTTCCTCCAGGCTCGCTACAACCCCGAGGCCCCCACGCCGGAGTTCGCGGCCGACTGGTCGCTGCGGGCCCTGCCGCTGCTGCAAAAGGGCCAGTCGCTGCTGTACACCCTGGCCGACGACCTGCGCGAGTTCATGACCGACGAGCAGCAGATCAAGCTGGACGGGTACCTGGCAGGCATGGAGGTAGCCGTGCAGTTCACCGCCAACCGCCTGCAAGGCTGGGCCGAGGGACATTTCGACCCCGAGACCGACTGGCCCGGCACACCGGCAGCAAGGAAGCTGGACCGTCAGCGGCGCGAGAAGCTCGAGCAGGAAATGAACACGGCCCGCGACCAGGTGTGGGCCCAGGTGGCAGAAGGACGATCGGCGGACAGCGCCGCCGGCACGTCCGCCGCCATGGCCCCTGCCGCGGCGGGTCAGCCGCCGACGGCCAGGCCGCGGGCAACGACCAGGGCCGACGAGTGGGAGCGCTACGTCGAGGACTTCATCCGTCGTTACGATCTCAACCCGGAGCAGCAGCAGAAGGCGCGGCTGTACTTGAGCAGCCAGAAACGGTCGCGCGATCAGTACCTGGTCGGCAAGGCCGACCAGATGAGTCGGCTGGAGAAGCGCTACGCTCAGGCGGCGCAGACCAGGTCGCGCGCGCAGCTTGACGCGGCCGAGGCGGAGTACACCAAGCTGGTCGAGCCGATTGACCGGATGTTTGAGGTGCTCAAGCAGAAGCTCGACACGCTGCCGACCCGCAAGCAGCGCGAGCAGGCCGCCAACCGCGACTTGCAGGCCGCGTCCCCGCAGCCGAGTGAGGCCGTGACGGGCGCCAAGCCACCGGCCTCGGAACCGCCGCGTGCGACTCCGCGTTAGCGGGCCGCGTGGCGCGGTCCGGTGCAGCGGAGCCGTGGGCACGCGGCGTAAGCGGCCCGGCGGCGATCGCCGGCCGGCGCCGATCGCCACGACGGGGCTTCGGCAGGCCGCGCACCTGCCCGAGGGGGTGGGCCATGACAGCACGCATCCTGGCCGCCTGCGTCACGCTGGCGGTGATCCCGTTCGTCGCGGCGCAGCCGAGCGACCAGCCCGCCGACGAACGTCGGCCGCCGCGGGCGACCGAGATTCCTACGGAGGGTTTCTGGCCGACCCGGCTGATGCTGGAGCGTGTGCTGGACCGCATCGCCGACAGCATGCGCGAGGACTACGGGCTTGATGAGGAGCAGGACCGCCGCAACCGCGAGCTGCTGAAGCGCACGATTCCGAAGTTTCTGAACGAGAACCGGGCCGAGATTCAGACGCTGATGAACCAGTTCTTCGAGGCGCAGTTTGCGGGCGAGGCGCCTGAACCTGCGGACGTGGCGGTCTGGTCGCAGCGCGTGCTGCCGCTGCTGCACGACTTCCAGGAGCTGTCCGGGGACATGGCGGACGAGATGCGCACGTGGCTGAGCGACGAGCAGCAGATCAAGCTCGAGGGCGAACTGGCGGCCTTTCAGACCGGCGTCACGCTGGTCTCCAACAAGCTGCACGTGTGGGCCAACGGCGGCTACGATCCCGCGACGGATTGGGTCCCGGACGAGGCCGAACGCAGACGACGACGGCACGAGGAAGACCAGCTCGCCCAGCAGGCGATGGAGGAGGCGCGCCAGGCCAGGCTGGAGGAGTTGGGCTACGTCGCTCCCGCTACGGAGGAAGCGGCCGTGGGTGGTGCGGGCGTGGGCGGCGCACACGCGTCGCCGACGACCAGTTCGGCGCCGGCCGTGAAGGACGAATGGGTTCGCTACGTCGAGGATTTCGTCGAGCAGTACGAGCTGGACCGCGAACAGGCGCAAAGGGCGCGGCTGTATCTGGCGGTGCAGATCGAGTCGCGCGACCGGCACCTGCGCCGCAACCGCGAGAAGATCGAGGAGGTCACCAAGCTGCTGCGCTCCGCCGACTCCGACGAGCAGCGCCAGCGGGCGCAGCAACAGTACGACGCGCTGACCGGGCCGGTCGACAAGCTGTTCCAGGAGCTCAAGGACAAGCTCCAGACGCTGCCCACGCGCGAGCAGATCCGCCGCGCGGAAGAAAGGAAGCGCGCCGCGGAGGAACAGCAGCGCGAGCGCGAGCGCGAGCGCATAGGCGCCAAGCCCGCCAGTACGCGTCCGGCCGCAACCGCTCCGGCGTCGCAGCCGTCGCCATAGCGCCGTTTGTCACAAGTGTCGCCCGAGGGATTGCGGCGCGCGCCCCTCCTGGCTTACGGTCCCCACTCGGAGCGCAACCACACGGTGAGACGTTCATGCACTCATGGTTTCGACACGGCGGGCGTCTGGGTTTGCTGGTCGCGGTTGCGGCCCTGGCTGACGGCGCCGCGGCGCAGGAGCGCAAGATGGAGCTGCACAAGCTGTTCGCGGAGTATGACGAGTGGCAGCTCCGCGAGTTTCCCGAGCTGGCCATGTCGCGCGGCGATTACCGCTACGCCGACCGCATCACGGACGGCAGCCTGGCGGCGATCGAGCGGCGGCATGCGGAGCGGCAGCGCTTCCTGGAACGGCTGCACGCGATCGACGCGGATGCTCTCAACGAGGACGACCGGCTGAATTACGACCTGTTTGAGCAGATCCTGTCGCGCGACATCGAAGGGCACCGCTTCCGAATGTTCCTGGCGCCGATCCACGGACGCTCCGGCCCGCAGCAGGAAATCCCGCAGATGCACGAGCGCGTGCGCTTCGCCAGCTACGACGACTTCGCCAACTACCTCAAACGGCTGGAGCAAACCCCACGCGCGATCGACCACACGCTCGAGCTGCTGCGCTTGGGGTTGAAGGAAGGCCGCACGCCGCCGAGGGTCACGCTGGCGGGCGTGCCGGGGCAGTTCCAGGCGCTGTTGGGGGATGACAAGGCACCACAGCCGGGGGCGGCCGTGCCACACGCGGGGCCGGAACGCGGCGTGCCCGAGCCCCAACACAGGTCGTCGCGGTCAGAGGCCGCTCCTACGGGTGCTATCGCCGGCGGCGTGCCGGAGCCCCAACACAGGTCGTCGCGGTCAGAGACCGCGCCTACGGGTGCTATCGCCGGCGGCGCGCCCACAGCCACCGCGGGGGGCGGCCGCTACAGCGCCATTGACCAGAACCGCGGCGGGTTGAGGGTGCTGGCCACGCCCTTCGCCAGGGCCGCCGACGTGCTGACGCCTGAGCAGCGAGCCGAGCTGCGCAAGCGCTTCGAGGAGACCTCGCTGCCGGCCGCGCGCGACGGACTGCGCAAGCTGGGCGAGTTTGTGACAAGAGAATACATCCCGCGCTGCCGCGAGAGCATCGCCGCAATCGACCTGCCGGACGGGCGTGCGTACTACGCCTTCATGCTGCGGACGATGACGACGACGGACCTGACGGCGGAGCAGATTCACGAGATCGGGCTGCGGGAGGTGGAGCGCATCCGGGCCGAGATGATGGAGGTGATCCGCGCCAGCGACTTCCTGACGTTCTACCCGGACTTCGCCGACCTGGACGACGGGGAGCTGTTCCGCGCATTCATCTACTACCTGCGGCAGGACGAGCGCTTCTATCCCAAGTCGCCCGCCGACCTGATGACCGGCTACCGCGACATCTGCAAACGCGTCGACGCCATCCTGCCCAGGCTGTTCAAGAAGCTGCCGCGGCTGCCGTACGGGGTGCGCGAGATTCCGGCGTTCATGGCGCCGAGCCAGACGACGGCGTACTACCAGCCGGGGGACATCCGCAACGCGGAGCCGGGGTACTTCTACGCGAACACGTACGCGCTGGACCAGCGGCCGAGGTACGAGATGATCGCGCTGGCGATGCACGAGGCCGTGCCGGGGCATCATCTCCAGATCGCCCTGGCGCAGGAGCTGGAGCATGTGCCGGAGTTCCGCAAGGAGGCGTGGTTCAACGCCTTCGGCGAAGGCTGGGCGTTGTACAGCGAGCGGCTGGGGCTGGAGCACGGGCTGTACGACGACCCGTACGACAACTTCGGGCGGCTGCTGTACGAGATGTGGCGGGCGTGCCGGCTGGTGGTGGACCCGGGCATGCACGCGCTGGGCTGGTCGCGCGACCAGGCCGTCAGCTTCATGCAGGAGCACACCGCCCTGAGCGAGCTGAACATCCACAACGAGATCGACCGCTACATCGCCTGGCCGGGACAGGCCTGCGCCTACAAGATCGGCGAGCTGAAGATCCGCGCGCTGCGCGAGCGGGCGGAGGCGGCGCTGCGGGAGCATTTCGACCTGCGCGAGTTCCACGACCTGCTGCTCTCGGCCGGCTCGATCCCGCTCAACCTGCTGGAGAAGCGGGTCGAGGCCTGGATCGCGCGGAAGCAGAAGGGACCGGCTGCGGCGGCCAAGCCGGACTGATCGCTCGCTCGGAGTCTGTGGCCGCGTGTCGCGCATCGCGCCCGTATCATGACGGTGCATGAAATCGACCGGGGCGCAACGTGTGGATCAGTGCGAATACTGCCGCGGACGGCTCGTCCGCGCGCGGGTGGACGCATATCGCCGACGGAAGGACCGGCACATGCTCTTCGGCCGTGTTGCGGCGCGCTTTGCCGCGCTCGGCGGGGGGGAAATGAACCTTCAGCAGTGCCGCAACATCGTCAACTTCGATCTGCCGTGGAACCCGATGCGCCTTGTGCAGCGGCACGGCCGAATCGACCGGATCGGCAGCAAGCACGATCGCGTTTTCCTGCGGACTTACTTCCCGGATGGGCAACTGGATGCGCTCCTCAACCTGGAACTCCGTGTGAGGCGGAAGCTGGTTCGGTCGCGCTCCAGTTCTTCTGTAAGCTCGCCGCCGGTGTGACTCCGAGTCCATACTTCTACGCGGTGCCTTCAGCGGGGCAACTGCCGCCCGCAGGGCGTTGAGTTTTTCCAGATCGGTCGGTGTGACCTTGATCCCGTGCCAGCGCTGGGCGACGTCCACCGTCACACGGCCTGCGCCGAGAAGGCCGGGGGAGGCCGACGCTCCCCACAGTCGGGGGGCGGCTGTGCCAGACGGTCTGCGCCCGAGAAGGCCGGCCGGAGGCCGACGCGCCCCTATGCGAACGCGTAGGTGAACTCGCCGTCCTTGGCGTCGATCACCAGGCGGGCCGGCTTCACGTCGCTGCCCATCGTCTCCAGGATTTTGCGGGCGATCTCCGGCAGCACCGACTCGTTGATAATCAGGTTGATCAGCCGGGCGCCGATCGTGATCTGCTGGCAGCGGCGGCCGATCTCGTCGCCGACGGCCGGCGTCAGCTCCAGGTCCATCTTGTACAGGCTTTGGAGCCGCTGGCGGATCTTGGCCATCTTCAGGTCGACGATCTTGCGCAGCACGGCCGGGCTGAGCGGATAGAACGGGATGACGGTGGTGCGGCCGACGAAGGCCGGCGTGAAGCGCTTCTCGAGCGCCGGCTGGATGGCCTTGCGCATCTCGTCCAGCGTGGGCAGCTCGCCCTCGGCGCACAGCTCCATGATCATGTCCGAGCCTTCGTTGCTGGTCAGCATGATCACGGTGTTCTTGAAGCTGGCCACGCGGCCCTCGCTGTCGGTCAGGACGCCCTTGTCGAACACCTGCATGAACAGCAGGTTCACGTCCATGTGCGCCTTCTCCATCTCGTCCAGCAGCACCACGCTGTACGGCCGCTGCCGCACCGCCTCGGTCAGCACGCCGCCCTCGCCGAAGCCCACCAGCCCGGGGGCCGAGCCGATCAGGCGGCTGACGTTCATCGAGCTGGAGAACTCGGTCATGTTGATCGAGGTCATGAAACGGTCGCCGCCGAAGATCAGGTCGGCTACCGCCAGGGCGGTCTCGGTCTTGCCCGTGCCGGACGGCCCGACCAGGAAGAACACCGCCAGCGGCAGGTTGGGGTCCTGCAGCTTGCCGGCCGCGATGCGCAGGCGCTTGCCGATCTCGCCGATGGCGTGGTCCTGGCCGATGATCCGCTGGCCGATGCGCTGCTCGAAGGTGAGCATGGCCTGGGCGGTGTCCTTGACCATGTTGCCGGCGGGGATGCCGGTCCAGTCGCTGAGGATCTGGGCCACGATCTCGCTGTTCACCTCCAGCGGAACCAGCGCCGGGCGCTTGCCGACGAAGTCCGCCAGCTTCTTGCTGGCCGCATCGAGATCGTGACGGATGACGTCGACCGGGCGCTTCGCGGTCGGCGTCGCGGGCGCGGGCGCGGTCGGATTCCCGGCATGGGCCGCGACGGCGGCGGGGTTGGCTTCCGGCAGCGCGGCGGCGGCGGTTGCGGCCTGACCGTCCTGGCGCGCAGCTTCCAGCTCCTCGCGCAGACGGATGACTTCCTGGGCCAGCTTCTTCTCCTGCTTCCAGCGGGCCTCGAGCTCGTCGTAGGCCTTCTGCTGCTGCTCGCGCTCCTTGCGGAGGCTGGGCAAATCTTCCGGGTCACGCGGGACGCCGGCCTCCACGTCGCGCTCAATCGCGCGGATCGCGGTGTCGAGCTGGATGATGCGGCGGCGGATGTCCTCCAGGGAACCGGGGGTGGCGGCCAGCCCGACGGCCACGCGGGCGCTGGCGGTGTCCAGCAGCGAGACGGCCTTGCGCGGGAGCTGCTGCTCGGAGAGGTACTGGTTGGACATGGAGGCGGCGGCCCGCACGGCTTCGTCCAGGATGCGCACCTTGTGGTGCTGCTCGAACTTGTCCTTGGTGCCGCGCAGCATGTCGACGCACACCTCGACCGACGGCTCGTCGAGCTTGACCAGGCCGAAGCGCTGCGCGAACGCGGCGTCCTTCTCGATGTACTTCTTGTATTCGGTGAACGTCGTGGCGGCGATGGTGCGCAGCTCGCCGCGCGCCAGGGCCGGCTTGAGCAACTGGGCCGCGTCCGTGCCCTGGCCGCCGCCGATCAGCGTATGGGCCTCGTCGATGAACAGGACGATGGGCTTGCCCGAGGCGTTGCTGGCGTTGACCTCCCGGATGACCTGCTTGAGGCGGCGCTCGAACTCGCCCTTGACGCTCGCGCCGGCGCTGAGCAGGCCCACGTCGAGGGTCAGCAGCGTGATGTTCTGCAGCACGCTGGGCACGTCGCCGGCCGCGATGCGCAGCGCCAGGCCCTCGGCGATGGCGGTCTTGCCGGTGCCCGGCTCGCCGACGATCAGCGGGTTGTTCTGGAAGCGGCGCATCAGGATGTCGATGCACTGGCGGATTTCGCGCTCGCGGCCGATGACCGGGTCGACCCGCCCCTCGCGGGCCTTCGCGGTCAGGTCGTAGGTGAACTGCGCCAGGGCCTCGCCCATGCCGGCCGCACCAGGGGCCGCAGCGGGCCGCTCGGCGGCGGTCTCCACTTGCCGGCTCTCGATCGAATTGGCAGTGATCTCGCGGAACCTGGTCTTGAGGTCGTTCTCGACGATCTTCTTGAACTCGTCCGTGTAATCGTTGAAGTAGACCCGCGACGGGTTGCGCACCAGCGCCAGCACCAGCGCGCCGCTGCGAATCCTGGGCTGCCCCAGCTCCAGCGACGAAATCTGCCAGGCCTCGCTCAGCCAGTCGGCCAGGAAGGGCGAGAACTGCGGCCGCCCGCTGTTGCCGACCTTCAGCTCGTCCAGGCAGCGGTTGATCGCCTGCCGCAGCTTGCTGACGTTGACCTTGAAGTGGTCGCAGATGCACATCAGGTCGCTGTCGCCCATGTCCAGCAGCGGGGCCAGCATGTGCTCGATGGTGATCTCGTAGTGCGTGCGGTTGATGCACGTGCCCGCGGCCGCCTCCAGCGCGCGCACGCACACGTTGTTGAGCTGCTGCCGCAGCAGTTTCATGTCCACGTTGGGCATTTGTCTGTTCTCCGATCCACGACTTCAAGGCACCCGATGGGCGACGCTTGCCCGTGCGCCGCGGGCGTCAGGTACGGCCAACCTGCGGTTGCCCATGGCACGCAGCCCTGCAAGGCGCTAACCCCAGATATCGTCCACAGTTGCGGCCGGCGACGCAACCGCCGCCGCCGGTTCCGCTGCCGGACGCGACCGAACCTCTGCCGGCGCCTCCGTCGTCACGCCCGCCGAAGCCTCGCCCAGCGCCGCCTCCGGCTGGACCGGCGGGAAGACGACCGCCTTGTCCGGCATCGGCTTGGACTTGAGCCACACGGTCCACGACAGCCGCCCGAGCATACCATGGTCGCCCGGCACGCCCAGCGGCGTCTCGGGCACTTCCTCGCCGCGCAGCGTCACCTGCTTGTCGAACTCCAGCGGGTCGCCGCAGTAGAAGTGCACCAACTCAGCCAAGTCCGCCGCCGCGTCGCCCGGCGGCAGGAAGCGGCGGTAGTCGTCGAAGCCGATCGGGCCGACCTGGATGCGAAACTTGCCGCTGCGGTCGAACATCCGCTCGCCGAGCAGGAAATCCACGCCCAGTCGGCACTTGCCCAGGCCGATGCGGTTGCGGTCGCTCTGCTGGATCCACAGCCAGCGGCCGACGCACGGCTCGATGTCGAAGCGGATGCCCTCGAAAAAGTCGCTGAGCTGGCCGATCAGCCCCGCCGCCGATCGCGGCCGCTGCGAAAGCAGGCCGACATAGCGGAAAAGCCGTACGGCCGGGACGCGCAGGTTCTTCTCCAGGCCGGGCGTTCCCAGGCCGAGGAAGCCGCGCACCACCTGCGAGATCGGGTCGCTGCCGTCGCTGCGGAAGGTGACGTGGTAGCGGTACTTCTGCCAGACGCGATAGAGCAGCGAGTAGACCCGGTGGTGGAAGAGGTCGAGGAACTCGCGGACGCGCTCGTCCTTCTCGTACTCGTCCGGGTCGTCCTTGGCCTGAAGCAGCGCTTCGGTCACGTGCGTGGCCAGCGGCGAATCGCTGCCATACAGCCCCAGGAACGTGGTGGTCAGCACCAGTTGCCCGACGCCGTCGCGCGCCACGCGCCACTCGGCTGCGTCCAGGTCGCTGGCCGGGAAGCCCAGATCCAGCCGCGGGCGGATGCGCACCGGCTCGTCGCGGGCCGGTCCCTGACGCCCGAGCGGGGCCGCATCCGACACCAGCCGCTCGACCAGGTGCAGGAGCTGGAAGTAGTCGAACTCCCGCACCCGGCGGAGCACGAGCCGCACGAGCGGGTGAGCTTCCGTCCAGACCTCTGAGGGCATCCGAATCCCAGAGCTTTGTGCAGGGCGGGGTCCGCCCGCCGATTCCCGTCCCCGCAGGCGCATCCTGCGCCCGAGGACGCAGCAACCCGGCCTTCGGGCTACGGGTTGCAGATTTCGGGGCTGATTCGAGTCAGAACCACACCACGATCCGGTCTAGCCCAATCCGGCGCCGGGTCGCGCAAACTCGTCACCGTGTTCGTGTCGATTGGAACGCCGCACAACCTGAACCCAGGAGGCCGGCAAAGGCCGACCATACCAAGAGAAAACCGATGTTGCCGAGGCATTTCATTTGTGCTCGCCTCTTGCCTGTGGCCTCGGATGCCGGGCGAAGCCCACCCTGCAGAATCTTCTGCATTCTGACTTCTGACTTCCGCATTCCTCACAGGATCGCCTGTTGCCCCAGCCGCGGGGGCCATTCGTACAGCTCGCCGAACTTCGTCCCGCGGACCTTCAGCTCCGTGAGCGCATTGATCGACGCATACAGCGCGAAGAACTCGTTCAGCACGGTGGCGAACACGTACATGTCGCCTTCGCCGGCGAAGTTGTCCTCGTTCATCTCCAGCCTGATCGACAGGCCGCGCACCGGCGCGCCGCGCAGCAGCCGCTCCACCGGTTTGGCCTCCAGCGCCACCAGCCCCTCCAGCCGCAGGATGTTCTCGCGGGCCGCCTGGCGGTCGTAGATGGCCTGGTAGTTGTACAGCTCCAGGATGCCGCGCAGCGCCTCGACCGACATCAGCGACAGGTAGTTCAGCGACAGGTGCGAGATCAGCCGCCAGTGCAGCCCGCGGCCCAGCGGCGGCCGCAGCGAGCGCGTGATCGGCGTGATGTTGCGGAAGCGGGCGAACTCCGGCGAGCTGCTGGTCGGCACGTGCACGTCGCCCACCTTCAGACGGCTGGCCAGGTTGCGGTTCGTGCACGTCAGGTCGATCGAGATGGTCTCGGTCGGCGGCACGACGAACTTGTCGTCGGCCGAGACGAACGACACGTACGTGTCCGTCCCCTCGCCCACGACGGCGTCATAAAGCCGCGTCTGGTGGTAGATGCCGTCCTCTCCCGCCCCGCCCACGTGCTGGAAGGCGTACAGCGGCGGATAATCGCGCCGCGCCGCTTCGCCCTGCACCAGCCCGATCACGCGGTCGATCGAGTAAATCTCGTAATGTTCCGGCGGGTTGCCGCTCGTGCCCGGCCGCACGCGGTACTGCGTGCGGGTGTGGTCCACGCGGATGCCGTCGGCCGCGTGCTTGAACAGGTTCACGATCGGCGTGCAGAACAGCCGCAGCGAGTCGGTCTCGACGCGGAACTCGTCCGGCGGCCGGCGGGAGAACGGCACGACGATCTCCAGCCGGTCGCTCAGCTCCAGCGGCGACGCCCGCTCCAGGCCGGTGAAGTCGATGAAGTAGAACTTGGCCGGGCAGGTGAAGTACTCCTGCAGCAGGCGGTAGCCGTCGAACGAGTGCGGCGGATACGGGAGGATGGCCTCGTCGCGCGCGAAGCCGCCGGGGCGGATCGCGTCGGCCGGCAGGCGGACGTGGCGGCGGGTCCTGGGGTCGCGCAGCTCGACGTGCCGGGCGTAGCGCATCAGGTACAGGTAGAGCGTGCTGGCCCGCACCACTTCGTCCGCCAGATAGAGGCGAACGCGCCTGAGGTTCATCTGCGCGAACGACATCTTGCCCGCCGTGCGCAGCACGATCCGCAGTTGTGCGTCGGCGGCCATGGGCAGGTCGAGCGCCGCCTCGGCCAGCGCGATCGGGGCCGCGTCCACGTCGTAGGCGGTCCGGAAGCGGCAGGGCGTGCCGTCCACGGGGATGGACTCGACTTCCGTGCCGCGCGGGATCGTGATCACGCCGCTGAGCTGGTCGGCCATGGGCTGGAATTGCAGGATGCCGGTCGAGGGCACGGGCCGCAGGTAATGCGGCCAGAGCAGCGACATCATCGACTGGAACAGCTCGGGGATTTCGTCGTCGAGCTTCTGGCGGATGCGCCCGGTCAGGAACGCCACGCCCTCCAGCAGCCGCTCGACGTCCGGGTCGGCCCCGCGCGCCTCGAGCATGTGCGCAATCGCCGGGTGCGCCGCCGCAAACTCGCGGCCCAGCTCGCGCAGGAACGCCAACTCTTCCTGGTAATAGGTGTTGTACATCCCGAGCGGGATTATCAAGCCGGGCCTGAGAATTACAACGCCCGGACGCGGGATTCCGCCGCGCCGCCGCCTTGAGGTGCGCGCCCGCTGCACATCGCGGAGCGCTCCGTTATCATGCCGGCCTTGCGAACCGGAACGGAACCCGGCCTGGAGCCTGCTGCCATGACGCTACGCATTGCCGCGGCGGCCGTGCTGATTGCCGTCTGGACCTGCGCGGCCGCGGTCGCCCAGCCGCCCGCCGCGCCCCCCAACCCGTTTCAGCCTCTCAGCGCCAAGGCCGCGCTCACGGACGAGGACCGGGCGGCCATCCGCAAACTGGTCGCCGAGCGGGTCGAGCAGATCAAGAGCGGGTCGCGACGGGAGGCGGTGGCCGAGCTGCGCGACGCGTACGCCGGCGCCTCACCCGCCTTCCGCGAGGCGTACACGGCCATCTGCATCGAGCTGATCACCGCGGCGTACAAGCAGGCCGAGCCGGGGCCGGCGGCGCAGCTCGTGGTGCTGCTGACGACGTTCAACGAGGTGCCGACCTACCGCCTGTTCGTGGAGGCCTTGCGCGACGAACGCGTGGGCGTGCGGGCCTCAGCCGCGATCGGCTTGCGGGCGCTGCGGGCCGGGATCGCGCGAACCGGGAATGTCCCGTTCAACGAGGTCGTCGAGGCGCTGCGCGAGGCCGGCAAGCGCGAGACCTCCGCCGTCACGCTCAAGACCATCTATCAGGCGCTGAACTATCCCGAGGTGGTGCCCAGCCCGCCCGACCCGAAGGCCGATGCCAGCGCGGTGCTGGAGATCCTGGAGGCGCGGGCCAAACCGTACGCAGAGGCCAAGGCCAAGGCCGAGGCGGCTGGCGCCGACGTCGTCGGGCTGTCCGTGGCCCGGGGGCTGAGCAAGCAATTGTCGGACGCCGACCGCAACCGGCTGCTGGAGGCGGCGGCGATGATGCTGCGCTGGGCGCTGGCCCGCTACACGACCGAGTTGTACAAGATTCCTGACACGGCCAACCCCTACCTGCTGCGCGAGCGCAACGACGCCGAGCTGCTGATCGAGGAGGGCGAGGCGCTGCTGGCGAGCGTGCTGGCGCCGAGCGGAAAACGGCCCAACGTGACCGAGGCGCTACAGAAGAAAAGCAAGCCGGAGGAGATCCGCGGCGTCTGGGGCGAGTGGGTCAAGCTGCTGGCCAACGCGGTCGGCAAGGACTTCTCGCTGCCGGAGTAGGCCGCCGGTGCCCAGACGGCGCCTTGGGCGACGGCAGGCTCGCGCCCGCGGCTCGGACGGCGAGTCGCCCCGTGCGAGCGGTTCGCGCCAACGCGGCACCGTCCATCAGCCGGTATAGCGTCGGCCTCCTGGGCTGCCCCCTGTAATGCGACGTACAGAATCTTGTTTTCTTCGCAAGCTTTGGTTGCGGCTCTGCCGCGCTGCGGCCGACGTACGCGCGCGGGGCGTTTCCGTCGTCTACGTCCGCCACGGGGGGCGGCCGCTACCCTGCGGCGCGAAACTGCTGTAGGAGGGACGGCAGTAGATCAGCGCTTTTCCTCTTTTTCCTTGCCTGCGTAGCTGCGGCTGCGGGTGTCCACGCGGATCAGATCGCCGGCCTTGATGAACAGCGGCACCCGGATTACCAGCCCGTTCTCCAGCGTGGCCTCCTTCAGCACGTTGGCGGCCGTGCCGACGGAGCGCTCCGGCGGGGCGGTGAGCTTGACGTGCAGGTTGACGATCTCGGGCAGGTCGAGCGAGACGGGCCGGCCCTCGGCGAGCATGACGCGATACTCGGCCCCCTCGGTCAGGAACGGTTCGCCGCCGTGAAGCTGTGCCTCGCCCAGCTCGTGCTCTTCGAAGGTCTGGCTGTCCATGAAGACGAACGATCTGCCGCGCGGGTAGAGGTACTGCATGTTGCGGACGCTGTGCTCAACTTCCTCGATCGGCAGCAGGTCGTCGAGCGTGCGTTCGACCTGGTGCGCGTCGCGCGCGTCGCGGAGCTGCACGTGCACGGTGGGCTTCTGCTTGCCGCTGTGCCGCTCGTTGAAGTCCGCGACGAAGTACAGGCGCCCCCGATGGCGGATCAGCATGCCGCGCCGGACCGGGACATTCATGGCGACTCCGCCCGAAAGAAACCCACAACCCGCGGCCGAGCTCAGGGTCCGGCGGCAGGCTGCCGAACAGGTGATCGAGGTCATGGTAGACACGCTGGCCGTCGCCCAAGGCGAGGCCGCGGCGCAGCGCTTCCAGCACGACGTCCTTGAGGCTGCGGCCCTGCCGGCGGGCCTGGGCGCGCAGCGCGCGGTCAACCTCCTCCGGGATGGAACGGATCGTGTATTGGCGCGTCTTCGCCTTCGCTCTCATGCATTATATGGATGCAATGCATGCATGTCGAGAATTGAAGACCGGCGCTCTGCGCTACTTCTCGATCGGCGCGCCGACCAGGTTGCCGTACTCGGTCCAGCTCCCGTCGTAGTTCCGCACGTTCTGGAAGCCCAGCAGGTACTTCAGCACGAACCACGTGTGGCTGGAACGCTCGCCGATGCGGCAGTAGGCAATCGTCTCGCACTTCGGGTCCACGCCGTGGTCCTGCACGTACAGCTTGCGCAGCTCGTCGGCGGTCTTGAACGTGCCGTCCTGGTTGACGGCCTGGCTCCACGGGATGCTCTTGGCGCCAGGGATGTGGCCGCCGCGCTGGGCCGTCTCGGTCATGCCCGGCGGGGCGATGATCTTGCCGGTGAACTCGTCCGGGCTGCGGACATCCACCAGGTTGTACTTGCCGCTGCGCGAGGCCTCCATGACCAGCGGGATCATCGCCCGCAGCTCCAGGTCGGGCTCGGCCGCTTTGTACTTCGTGGGCGTCGGGCGCAGCGTCTCGGTCGTCAGCGGCCGGTCGCTCTCCGCCAGCCACTTGACCCGTCCGCCGTTCATCAGCCGCACGTCCTTGTGGCCGTAGATCTTGAACAGCCAGAAGCCGTAGGCGGCGAACCAGTTGTTGTTGTCGCCGTAGAGGATGACCGTGTCGTTGTCGGCGATGCCCGACTTCGACAGCAGCTTCTCGAAGGCGGCCTTGCTGATGATGTCGCGGCGGAGCTGGTCCTGGAGCTGCGTTTGCCAGTTGAAGCCGACGGCGCCGGGGATGTGGCCGGCGTCGTATTGCTTGGTGTCGACGTCGATCTCGACCAGCTTGATGCCGGGATTGCCCAAGTTCTCCCTGACCCAGGCGGTCTCGACCAGCGTCTCGGGGTGTGCATAAGCGCTCATGGGGTGCCTCCTCGGATGAGCAGCTCCATCAGATTGCTCTTCAAGTGACAAGTGACAGGTGACAGAGCGACCCGTCTGTCACTTGTCACCTGTCACGGTTCGGTGCCCTCCGCCAAGCTCGGAATGTGCCGGACCATGTTCGACACGTACTTGAACACACTGTCGGGGAAGATCATAACGCCGATGCCGGTCCTGTCGCGCTCGATGATGCGGCGGGCGCCCTCGTAGATCAAGCCGCAGCTCGGCCCGGCCAGCAGCCCCTCGCGGCGGGCCAGCTCCAGCGCCTGCGTGTAGGCCAGCTCGTAGTCGATCTCCAGGATCTCGTCGATCAGCGACGGCTCGAAGAGCTTGCTGACCTCGAGCTGCCGCACGTTGCGCAGCCCGGGTACATCGTGCCCCTCGGTCGGCTGCACGGCGATCACCTTGATGTCCGCCTTGCGCTGCCGCAGAAACCGGCTCGCGCCGGTCGCCGTACCGCACGTCCCCAGCGAAAGAAACAGGTGCGTGATGCGGCCGTCGGTCTGCCGCCAGAGCTCCGGCCCGGTGGTCTCGAGGTGAGCCTGCACGTTGCACTTGTTCTCGTACTGGTTGGGCATGACGTAGCGGTCGGCCTGGGCGCGGGCGTGCGTCTTGGCCAGGTTGATCGAGCCGTCGCCCATGCCCGGCGAGGGGCACAGGTCGTCGCGGACCACGTCCAGCTCCGCCCCGGCGATCTTCAGCAGCACCTTCTTCTCCAGCGGGATGCGGTTCGGCACGACCGCCCGCATGCGCTGGCCGCGGGCGCTGGCCATGGCCGCCAGACTGATGCCGGTGTTGCCGGAGGTGGGTTCAACCAGGCCGCGGTTGCCGCCGACTTCGCCGCGCTGCTCCAGGTCGCGGAGCATGAACCAGGCCGCCCGGTCCTTGACCGAGCCGAAGGGGTTGGTCCACTCCAGCTTGGCGTAGAGGGTGAAGTCCGCCGACGGGTTCAGGCGGTTGATGCGCACCAGCGGCGAGGGGTTGTGCTCGCTGGGGAGCATCTCGACGACGCTGTTGTAAACTCGTTTCTGATGGTCCATCGAAGGCTGCCGCCCGCGACACCCGCTGCTCATTCGCCGCGGCGCAGTCTACCACACTGTACAATCGTTGGCATGTTCCCTGCACCGCAGCTCATCGTCGGTACCGCCGGGCATATCGACCACGGCAAGAGCCGGCTGGTGTGGGCGTTGACCGGCACCGATCCGGATCGGTTGCCGGAGGAGAAGGCCCGCGGGATGACCATCGACCTGGGCTTCGCCCACGCCCGGATCGACGGCTGCGACGTGTCGTTCGTCGACGTGCCCGGCCACGAGCGCTTCATCCGCAACATGGTCGCGGGCGCCACCGGCGTGGACCTGGCCCTGCTGGTCGTGGCCGCCGACGACTCCGTCATGCCCCAGACGCGCGAGCACGCCGAACTGCTGAGCCTGCTGGGCATCGAGCGCTGCATCGTCGTGCTGACCAAGATGGACCTGGTGGACGACGAGTGGGCCGACGCGGTCGAGGCGGAGGTCGGCGAGCTGCTCGCATCAAACCGCCTCACGCCGTTGCGCTGCATCCGCACCTCGGCCGAGACCGGCCGCGGGTTGAACGAGCTGCGCGCCGCGCTGGCGGAAGCCACGCGGGCGCGCAGCCCGTCCGCTGCACCGTACGCCTGGTTCCGCCTGCCAATCGACCGCGCGTTCCACATCGCCGGCCGCGGCACGGTCGTCACCGGCTCGGTCGCGCATGGCTGCGTAAAGAGCGACCAGGAGCTGGAGCTGTGGCCCGCCGGGCGCCGCGTGCGCGTGCGCGACCTCCAGACGCACAACGTCGGCACAAACGCGGCCGCCGGCCGCATGCGTCTGGCGGTGAACCTGGCCGGGGTCTCACTCGACGAGGTGCGGCGCGGCTGCGAGCTGGCGACGCCAGGTCATCTGGAAGCGACGCGGCTGCTGGATGTACACCTGGCGACGCTGCGCATGCCGGGCAAGGTCGCGCACCAGCGGGTGCGCACGCGGCTGCACATCGCGACCAGCGAGGTGCTCGCCGAAGTCCGTCTGCTCGAGAAACCCGCCGACCTGACGGTCCGCAACGCGTTCGCGCAGATTCGAACCGCCGAGCCGATCGTGGCCGCCTGGGGTCAGCGCTTCATCCTCCGCGACGAGGCCGCCACACACACGCTCGGCGGCGGGCAGGTGCTGCAGCCGGTCGCGCGGCCGTGGAGCGCCCGGCGGCCGCCGGATCTTGCCGGCCTGAAAGCCCTGCTCGACGGTCCGGCGAAGGAGCGGCTCGAAGCGGTCATCCGCCTGTACGACTGGACGCCTTGCAGCCACGAGCAGTTCGCGGCTCGAGCCGGCCTGGTGGATGCCGTTCAGGCGCAGCGTCTGGCCGCCCAGCTCGCCGCCGAGGGCCGCACGGTTGCCCTGGGCGAGACGCCGTCGCTCATCTACATGCATGCCGGGCTGCTGCGCACCGTCGCGGACGCAGTAAACGCGCGCTTGCGGCGGCTGCTGGCGGACAACCCGCGGCTGCCCGGCGTGCCGCGCGGCGAGTGGGCGGGGTGGATGCCGCGCGCCTGTCCGGCGAAGCTGCGGTCGGCGCTGGCCGACAAGCTCATCGAGCTTGGCCACGTCGCGCTGACGGACGGTTTCGTGACGCCGGCCGGCGAACGGGCCGCGATCTCGGCCGAGGACGCTTCGCTGCTGGACGAGTTGCTGCGCGAGTTCGAGGCCGCCGCGTACCAGCCGCCCGCGTTCGCGGAGTTGCGCTGCCGCACACCGAAGAACGAGCGGCGGCTGCGCGAGCTGCTCGCGCTGGCCGTCGCGCGCGGCAAGCTGGTGCGGATTGCCGAGGGCGTCTGGCTGCACGAGCGCCGCCGCGCCGCCCTCGACGGCCTGATCAGCGGCGCGCTCGCTCGCAAAGGCGCCGGCCTGACCGTGGCCGAGCTCCGCACGCTGCTGAACTCCAGCCGCAAGTACGTCGTCCCGCTGGTCGAATACCTCGACACGGTCGGCGTCACACGCCGTGTGGGCGATCTGCGCGTACTGGGCCCCCGATGGCAGACGTCAACCGGAACTTCCGCTCCGGTCCGTGCCGGTGCCCCTTGAGTAGCGTGGGCGGCGCACCCGGACGGGCGAGCTACGGCGAAAGGACGAGCCGCGCCGCCCGCGACCGCGCTCCGCTGTCTCCGCGTGACCCCGGAGGGCCGCACCAAAGGACAAGCTGGGCCGGGCGCAGCGCCCCCCGGGTTCCCTTTCCCTTCCCTCTCGAATCCGATCCGCAGGCAACGCCGAGTGATCCGCCGACTCAGATTCCGCCGCCTATGCCGCCCAGCGCCGGCGCGCCAGCAGCAGCAGGGCCATGCCCAGCAGCGCCAGCGAGGCCGGCTCCGGGACCCACATCTCGATGTCGTCGACCGCGTCCGGCGCCGGTGCCGCCGCCAGATCGAAGATGTTGATCCGGCCGATCGTCTGGTCCGACCAGACGCCGAAGAAGTCCTTGCTCGGCTCCGGGGCGACAGGCGGGGGCATGATGAACTGGCCCAGCAGCACCTCGTTCTTGTCGAAGACGCCGATGTGCCAGCCGGCGATCGGGAAGCCGTCGAAGCGCGACAGCCAGAAGCCCACGCCGGTGTGATTCGGCCGCGTGAAGATCAGGTCCAGGCTGGCCATTATGTTTTGCAGGAACAGGTCCTCGCCGACCTTCTCACTGTTGGACCCCAGGAATCCCGGGCCGATCACGTACAGCGCCGCCGGGTTGCCGCTGGGGTTCGGGAAGGGCGGCAGTGGGCCGGGCGTCACGTTGGTCTGCACGATGATGTTGTCCTCGTCCAGACCGTTGGGGAACCCGTAGCCCGTGACCGGGTCGACGTTGGGCACGCCAGGCGCGAATGGATCGGGCAGCGGCTGCTTGCCGCCCGGCGGGATGTTGGATTCCTCGAAGGTCTCGGTACCCTTGAGCACCTTGTTGTGCGACAGGTTGAACTGGCGAAACTCGTCCTGGTCTCGGAAAAAGAAGATGTCCGCCGCCGCCGGCGCAGCCAAGCACGCCAATACCGCCAACAAGCCGACTCTGACTGCCCTCATGGCTCTCCTCCTCCCAATAAAGGGTGTGTGTGACAGCGCACGGGCCGGCTGGGGGGGAAGGGAGATTGAACCAGCCTGAAGCCTGCTTTGCTGCCGTTTTCCCCTGTCCAGATGTTGCGTATAGCACGCGGGCTCGGTCGTGTCAAGTGGATTATCGGGCCGGTCGTGGCGGACCGGCGCCGGCACAGCCGCCCTCCGCCGTGTCTTTCAGCTACCCCAGCCGGAGGCGGTCGGGCCACACCAACGAGATTGACGCTCAACGGTTAAGATGGATCGGACGCGGGCTGCTCCGATCTTCCAAGTGCGCCTGCGCTCCCGCTATAATGGCCAGCGCAGCCGCGGCGCCAAGTGATTGCCT
>Ga0209172_10002591_pt1 | contig 31172 bp, 26 predicted proteins | sample LarsenN4metaG_FD_184113 | JGI IMG/M metagenome (GOLD analysis project Ga0209172, IMG submission 184113) | Hot spring sediment bacterial and archeal communities from British Columbia, Canada, to study Microbial Dark Matter (Phase II) - Larsen... ... | reverse complement strand
TCGATGGGTGTGGCTCGCACCCCTCATCTACCACGGCGGGAGCCCTCTTCGTGCGGCATTCCCCAACCTCCCGGCGATCCCGAGCGCACGTCTTCACCTCGACCCCTGCGAAATCGAGGTTCAGTTCCCCGGGCGCGCGCGAATCAGGGTTTTCGCTGCGCTCCACGATAAGTCCGCGAACCTTCTCAGCGTCTTGCGCGCGGACGAGGTCGACGGCGCGGAAACGCACTAAAACACGGGCGCGATCGGAGCAGGCTCAAGGTCGTGCGTTCACTGCTCGCGGTGCCGCTGCATGGCCCGGACGATGCCGAACGCGCGGAGCAGGACGACAACACGACGCGTCGAGCGGCACGAAGGAGAGTCCTGCCCGTCGAGAGCGCCCACCGCTTCCGCGCGGTCGTCGGGCACGAGCCTCGCGTGGCGGCGCAGTCCGATTTGCCCCCCTCGTGACGAGCTCCCGTCCCGGCGATGGGTGCCTCGCTCCCCACCGGCCGGCCCGACCTCAGGGGGCACCGATCTCCCCGGCGAGCAGCTTCAGGATGGCCAGAGGCAAGGCGCTCGTGAACTCGTACGTCTCCGTCGCCCGCCCGGTCACCGAGGCGGTGAGAACGCCGAAATATCGGTCGTCGATGTAGAACACGAACGCGGCGGTGCGACTCACGGCGCGCGAGGAGATCGGCCGCGCGGGCCCCGCGAAGGTCTCGAAGCGGTTGTCGCCCGAGCCGGTCTTGCCGCCGACCACCGCAGGCGTTCCATCGGGATGCCGAAACGCGCCGGCCACGCGCCGGGCCGTGCCCCGCTCGACGACCTCGGCCAGAACCTTCCGCAGCGCTCGCGCGACCGGTGCGGGGAGCACCCGCTCTTCGCGCATGGGCGCGGCCTCGAAGACCGAGTGGTAGGGCGTGTCCGGGGCGAAGCGGAGGCGGTGCGCGACCTGAATCGGGCGGCGTACCCCGTCGTTAACGATGATCCCCATGAGTTCGGCGAGCGCGGCCGGGCGGTCCGCGGAGGCGCCGATGGCGGTGGCCAGCGAGGGCACGAGGCGCTCGAACGGGTAGCCCAGACGCCGCCAGTAGGGGGCCATCCGGGCGAAGGCGTCCTGCTCGATACGGATCCGCAGCCGCTGGTCCTGCGGTCGACGGTGACGCGATCGGAAGAGCCACTCCGACGAGAGGCGTCGAGGCTCGGCGCTCCGCGCGAGAAGTTCCTCCCAGCCGATCGCTGGAGTCCGGCTCACTTCCCCCGCGCACCAGATCTCGAGCGGATGCCGGTCGAGGAGGTGCGCGTGATCGGCAAGGGTCAGACGCGGGTTGCCGTAGGCCCGCGTGAGCTTCTCGGCCTCGTCGATCGTCACAACGTGGTCGTGTGTGGCCAGCCACTCTTCGAGCGCAGCGGCGTCCGCTCCCGGATGCCACGCGAAGAACACGATCGCCAGGTGCCGGAGCGAGTGCGCCCGGTCGCCGAGCAGACGATTCAGTACGGCCGTGGCATCGAGCCCGCGGTACTTCCGATAGGCGTGGTGGAGGTGGGCCCTCGACTCCGCGTCCGCCACCTCTGCGAGCATCGGGCCGCGCTCGGGGTGATCGGCCTCGGCGAGCAGCGCGGCCGCGTCGTACGGCAGACGCGCCGCGTGGAAGCGCACGAGATCGCGCATCAACCTGATGAACACGAGGTTGACCGAGCGCACCAGGCCCTCGCGCACCGACAGCACACGCGCGTTGTCGTCGGCATCGAAGTTCTGAAAGGCGTGCGCGCCGCCTCCCGTGAAGAAGACCTCGGTCGGGTTGGCCGAGTAGGTCCGGTCGAGCGCCCGCTCGAGGAAGGCGTCGAGCGAGAGCGCCGGAGCCTGCCGCAGCGTCTCGGCCGCCCAGCGGCTGATCGGATCGCGCGCCGCCTCGACGTGGCGATCGAGCGCGGTGCGGTCGAGGCCGGCGAGCTCGCCGTGGAGCATCGCCACCAGATCGAGGTAGTGGGCGAGCGTGCGGAGCTTGGCCGTGCTGCCGAGCTCGAGCCTCATGCCCGTGTTGATGTCGAAGGGACGCTCGACATTGTCGGCGTGCACTCGCAGCAGATTGCCCTGGGCCGTCCGCTCGAAGAGGAGGAGGCTGTATGCCACGCGCCCGGGATCGCCGGACGCCAGCATGCGTCGGGCGCGGAGCCCATGGGCCTCCACGAACTCGGGGGTGCGGAGCTGCTGGAACAGGCGCGTTGCCGCCTGCTGCAGGCGAGCGTCCACCGTGCTCTCGACTTCGAGATGCAGACGATCCAGCTCGTAGAGGCTGGACACGCCGAGCAAGCGCCTGAGGTCCTCGCGGATGGCGAGGGCGGCGCGGCGTTCGGCGAACCGAAGCGGGTGGTGGCCGCTGTTCCCGCGAAAGCGCAGTGGGACGTCGCGGAGCGCGCGGCGGAGGTCGGGATCGATCACCCCGGCGTCCGCCAGCTGGTCGGCGGAGGCGGCGATCCTGCGCTCGAGGGCCTCGCGGTCGTCCACGAGATAGCGGGTCGGTGCCCGCACCGCGGAGAGCAGCGCCAGGACGTGTTTGTACGCGGAGGCCTTGGCGGCGTTCGCGCCGGGAGCGGCGAGGGCCTCGCGCACGGCGGGGAGCTCGAGACCGAACCAGACACGGAGCCCGGTCCCGAGGCCGTGCACCTCGCCGTGGCCGGGAGCCGCGGCCAGCGGCATCGTGTTCAGGTAGTCGACGACGATCTCCTTCCGCGCCTCACGGCTGTCGGGGCCGCTCCGGTAGGCTCGAAGGCTCGCGGCGGCGAGCTGGCGCAGCTTGTCGAGCGGCCCGGTCGTGCGGCCACCCTCGGAGTGCCGGTACTTCTCGATCTGGACCGCCAGCGTGCTGCCGCCCTCGACGCGCACAGGAAACCCGAGCTGGCTCGCCGCGTACAGACCGCCCGCCTTTGCGAGCCGCCGCCAGTCGATCGCGGGATTGCCCGCCGTCCGCGCGAGATCGCGGTTCTCCAGGAACAGCAGCGTGTTGACGATCAGGGGCGGGACGTCATCGTACGCGGAGAAGAGCGTGCTCCGGGATCGGGCGTCGTAGAGCGGAAGGCCCCGCGCGTCCCGGATCACCAGTCCAGTCCCCACCGGCTCCCGGTAGGGCGGCGTGATCCCCCATCGCACGGACTGCGCGGCCTCGGCGCTCTGGCGGGCCTGCTCGATGACGCGGTAGCCCGTCGCCTCGAGCCGGCGCGCGAACTCGTCGAGGCGGGAGTAGCCCCGTTCGGCGTCGGAGGGGCCGCCGCGGGGGAAGACGATGCGCGGGCTGGGACCGGGCTGGATCTCCCAGGAGAGCCGCGCGGCATAGCGCGAAAGCAGCAGCGACTGGATCGCCGAGGTCTGTAGCTCCACATAGCAGACCGCTGCGAGGACGCCGATGACGGTACCGACCCTGAGCCAGGCGCTCGGCCGGGGGCCGAGCGACGGCCTGCCGACGGCCCGGAGAGGCCGGAGCTCGCCGGGGAGCCTGCGGGCGAGCGCCCCCCAGCTCGACGAGCGCGCGATGCTCATGGGCCTGGCCGCGGTGGGCCGCCGGGACGGTCGCCGGTCCGCGCCAGGGCGGCCAGGAGGCGAGCGGCCCACCGGTAGGCGTTGTGGCGGCGCACGTGCGCGCGCATCCGCCCCATGCGTCGGCGACGCTCGTCCGCCGCCATCTCGAGCGCGTCCTGGATGGCGCGGGCGGTATCCTCGACGTCGTAGGGGTTGATGAGGAGCGCGGCGGACAGCTCCCGGGCCGCGCCGGCGAAGCGGCTCAGGATGAGCACGCCATCGCCGTCGTCGCGGGAGGCGACGAACTCCTTGGCGACGAGATTCATGCCGTCCTGGAGCGAAGAGACCAGGCAGAAATCGGCGGTGCGATAGCAGGCGAGAAGCTCCGAACGATCGAGGCAGCCCTCGAGATAGACGATCGGCTGCCAGCCGCGGTCCTCCTGCTCGGCGTTGATCCGGCGCGCGGTGTCCTGGACCTCGGCCCGGAGCTGTCGGTACCGGGCGATGGCGTCGCGACTCGGCACGGCGATCTGGAGGAACACGAGCCGGCGGCGGTACTCGGGGCAGCGCTCGAAGAACCGGCGGATCGCGTGCAGGCGCTCGGGCAGGCCCTTGGTGTAGTCGATCCGGTCAACTCCCAGCCCGAGCAACTCCACCGAGGATCGCAGCTCGGTCAGGAACGCGGGCGGCCGTGGCCCCCGTCCGACGGCCTCGTCGAGCGGTACGCCGATCGGCAGCGCTCGTACGCGGGTCACCCGCTGAGGACGCACGACCGCCGGAGGACTCCACGCGATCCGCGCCGCGACCGCTCGTCCGACGGTCGCCAGGAAATTGTGGCAGAACTGCGGCGTGTGGAATCCGATCAGGTCGGCGCCCAGCATGCCGAGCAGGATCTCCTCCTGCCACGGACAGATGCTGAAGGTCTCGGCGTTCGGCCACGGGATGTGCCAGAAGAGCGCGATCCTCGCGTCGGGGCGTTCGCGCCGGACGAGGGCGGGGAGGAGCGCGAGGTGATAGTCCTGGACCAGGATTACCGGGGCTTCGGCCTTTTCGATCTCTTCGAGGACGACGCCGGCGAAGGTCGCGTTGACCGCCTGGTACCGGTCCCAGTCGTCGTGCCGAAGGACCGGCCGCTCGTGGACCATGTGGCAGAGCGGCCAGAGAGCCTGGTTCGAGAATCCCTGGTAGTAACCCGCCACCTCGGCCGGGTCGAGGTGGATCCGCCGGAGCGTGTACGTCGGATCGTCCTCGGGCAGATCCACGCGTTCCCCCGTCGCCTGATCGGCGTCGCCGCTCGCACGCGCGACCCAGACGCCACTGGAGGCGAGCGCGATCGGCTCGAGCGCGGTGACCAGACCGCTCGCGGGTCGCACGGAACGCACCGCCTGAGCCTCGCGGACGTGCCGGACCGGCTCGCTGTCCGAGACGATGAAGATGGACTGTCGAGGGAACGCCCTCTCGATGAAGCGCTTCAATCGCGCGGCGGTCCACGTTCTCTCGGCGCGACTGGCGACGGCGCTCATCGCCGCACCACGACCTCGACGTCGCCGTCGCGCGCCAGGAGCTCGACGGCGGCGCCCTCGCGGCCCTGCGTCGCCCGGAGCGCTATCCGCGACTTGCCGACCCTGAGGTCGTGGACCTCCAGCCACCCGAGCCAGGCCGGCAGACGGGGCCTGTCGAGCGTGAGGCGGTTCTCGGCTGCCGACGGGACGAGCCCGAGCATGCCGGCGATGAGCTGGAAGACGACGCCCGCGGACCACGCCTGGGGCTCGCACGCGACCGGATAGCGCGTGGGCCCGTGGCCGGGCCGGCGCTCGAAACCGCAGAAGAGCTCCGGCATGCGGTAGTCGGGGAAGTGCAGGACGGCTTCGAACAGCGCCGTCGTCAGGGTGAGAAACGGCTCGACGAGCCCGTACCGTCGCATGCCGAGCGCCGCGATCGCAGTGTCGTGGGGCCAGATCGAGCCGTTGTGGTAGCTCATCGGGTTGTAGAGCCGCTCGCGTGCGGCGAGCGTGCGCACCCCCCAGCCCGCGAACATGTCCTCCATCAGGAGGCGGTGTGCGACCGACTCCGCTCGGGCCCTCGTGACGATCCCCGTCCACAGACAGTGGCCGGGATTCGAGGAGATCACCCGACAGGCTTGGCCGTCACCATCGAGCGCCAGCGCGTAGAACTGCTCGTCGTCGAGCCAGAAGTCCCTCTCGAAGCGCGCGCGCAAGCGCTCGGCGCGCCTGCGGAGCGCCGGGGCGACCTCGCCGCGATCGATCGCTTCGGCGACGGCCGCAGCGCCGAGGAGCGCCGCGTACTGATAGCCCTGCGCCTCGCAGACCGCGATCGGCCGTGGCGCGAGCGTGCCCGAGGCGTGCATCACCGCGTCGTGCGAGTCCTTCCACCCCTGGTTCTCGAGGCCGCGCGACGAGCGCCGCTCGTAGCGGAGGTATCCCGGCTCGTCGGCACTGCCGTGGGCCGCCATCCAGTCGAGCGCGCGTTCGGCGGCCGGCCACAGCTCTCGCGTGAGATCGACGTCGCCGGTCCAGCGGAGATACTCGGCGAGCAACATGAGGAAGAGCGGGGTGGCATCGACGCTGCCGTAGTACGGCAGGAAAGGAATCTCGCGACAGGCGGCGAGCTCACCGCGCCGGTACTCGTGCAGGATCTTGCCCGGCTCCTGGTCCGTGAACTCGTCGTTCGCTCGCGCCTGATGGGCCGCCAGGAACCGCAGCGTGCCGCGAGCGATCTCGGGGGCGAACGGCAGCAGCTGCAGCGCCGTGAGCAGGCTGTCGCGACCGAAGGGCGCGACGTACCAGGGGATCCCGGCATACGGCACGAACCCCTCGCTGGTGGCGGTGAGCAGCAGGAGAAGATCGTTCTGCGAGCGCTCGACCCAGCGGCCGAAGCTCTCGTGGTCCGACGAGACGCGCGCCCATTCCCGGCGGAGGCCATCGATGACCGCCGATCGGCGCCGCCGCGCGTCGTCCCAGGCGAGCGGCCGCGAGGGCGACGAGATGCCCACGATCGCGGTGACGCAGAGGGCGATCTCGACGCGCCCGTGCGGGGCGAGCCGGAGCCGGTAGCGGACGGTTGAGTTCTCGAGCTCCGTGGGCGCAGGCTCGAAGTCGAGGCGCGTCGTGCGCACGACCCCGTCGCGACCACGGTAGGACAGCTCGACGCCGGACCGCTTCCGGCGCGGCGCGAGGATCGTGCCCCGATCGAGCCGACGGTGCCCCCGGACCTCGAAGACATCGACGAAGTCGGCTGCGAACTCCCAGGACAGGACCACCTCGTGCGGGTCCCGGGCGAAGCTCTCGATCGCCACCACCTGGTAGAGGCGCCGCTCGAAGATGGTCAGCCGCCGCGAGACGCGGAGCGTGCGACTGGGAAGCACCACCCGGCCCCGCTCGACGACGTCGGCGTTGGTGAGGTCGATTGCGCACTCCCAGCTCTCCCCGGCGATCGTGGCGTTCAGGAGGAGCGGTCGCCGCCCGTCGAGGCGCAGCTCGAGCCGCCGCAGAAAGCGCGTGTCCTCGGCGTAGAAGCCGAAGACCCCGTCCGTGATCCCCAGGACGTCGCCGAGACTGTCGGCGACCAGGAACGCGTCGTCGTGCTTGAGGACGAGCTTCGGCAGGTCGGCGACCCCGCTCGGGACGAGGATGTCGTACCCGCTGTCGACCAGGAGCTCGTGGGCGGGAGGGTCGTTCGCCATACGGCGCGCCCGCCACTCAGAGCGCGCAGTAGATCGCTTCATAGTCGTCCGCCATCCGCTCGACCGTGAACCGCCGCTCGACGTGGTGGCGGCACGCAGCACGGTCGATGGTATCGATGCGCTTGACCGCGTCCACGAGCTCGTCGAGCGTGTCGGCGACGAAGCCCGTCCGGCCGGGCGCCAGGATCTCGGGTACGGAGCCGCAGCCACGCGCGATCACCGGCGTCCCGCAGGCCATCGCCTCGATCATCACGAGGCCGAAGGGTTCGGGCCAGTCGATCGGGAACAGGAGCGCCAGCGCGCCGCCGAGGAAGGCCGCTTTCGCGGCATCGCCGATCTCGCCCACGAACTCGACGAGGGGGTGGTCCAGCAGCGGGACGATCTCGCGCTCGAAGTAGGCCCGGTCTGCCGCGTCCACCTTCGCTGCGATCCTGAGCGGGAGCCCGACCCGCTTGGCGATCTCGATCGCGAGGTCGGGGCGCTTCTCGGGCGAGATGCGGCCGAGGAACGCCAGGTAGGAGCCGCCCTCGGGCGAGAACGGGAACGCGTCGAGCGGAAGCCCGTGGTGCACGGTGCCGGCCCAGGCGAGCCGGAGATCGCGCAGGGGCGCCCGCTGCGCGTCGCTGATCGACACGAGCGGCACGTCCCGGAAGTGACGGAAGACCGGCACCAGGTGCGGCAGATCGAGCCGCCCGTGCATCGTGTGAAGGGTTGGCGTGCGGACGAGGCGGCCGAACGGGAACGCCAGGTAGTCGACGTGGCAGTGGATCAGGTCGAACTCGTCGGCTCGCTCGAAGACCTGCGCCAGCTCGATGACGTGAGGGCTGAGCGTGTCGCGGGCGTCCGGGTCGAGCCGGAGCGCCCTTGCCGCCGCGGCCGTCAGGCGCGCCCGCGTGAGCGAGTCGCCGCTGGCGAAGAGGGTGACGTCGTGGCCCCGTCGGGCAAGCTCCTCCGTGAGGTAGGACACGACGCGTTCCGTCCCGCCGTAGAGCGTCGGCGGCACGCGTTCGTAGAGGGGCGCCACCTGCGCGATCCGCATGGCCCGAGCGCGGTATCCGGAGTCGAATGGGCAAAGGCCGAGCAGGCGCCCGACCTTTGCCCGTGGGTCGACCGGCCTACTTCGTGGTTTCCCCGGGTGGCTGAGAGCCGGCGGCCGGAGGAGTCGGGGACGCCGGCCCGGGCGACGCCGCGTGGCCGGACGGCTCGCCAGCGGTCGGCTTGACCTCGAGTCCGGGCCGCCCGCCCGCCCTGGCAGTCGCGGCGCCGGCGACACCGAGCCTCTCCCTCGTCGCGGCATCGATGCGGCCCGTGACGTTCAGGCCTTCCTTCCGCTGGAAATCCCGGATCGCCGCCCGCGTCTTCGGGCCCATCGCACCGTCGATGTCGCCCGGGTCGTAGCCCTTGTCCTTCAGCGCCTGCTGCACGGCCCTGACCTGCTCACGACTGGCCGCGGTGCGGGCGCTTCCCTTGCGCCTGGCCGGGGCGCTCGAGGACTCGGGCTTGGATGAGTCGGCACCGGTCGTCGAGGATGCCGGCGCAACGCTCGTGCTGCCGTCGGTCCGGGCCGGCGACTCCGCCGGACTCGGCGCGGCCGACTGCGCGAGCGCCGACGAGGTGAGGAGTAGCCACGCGACGCTCAGGGCGAGAACAGATCTCCACAGCTTCATTGCCATTGCACCTCCTGTCCGAGGCGGATACTCGCGGTGGCGCGTCGAGACGCCGCCGCAGCTCCGCCTGTGTTGCCAAACGCGGAAGCCAGGAACGCTTCCACACTCCATCGCAGTCTTCTCGGTCACATGCACGCAGAACGGGCAATCCGCCGATCCTGGCCGCTCATCTGCCGCTGGCGTTGCCGGCGCGGCGTCGCCTCGAGGACCGCGCGGCCTCGCCTCGGTGCCCGGGCGCCCCGGACGCTCGCGTGAGGGGGACTGGCCGTCCTGCCGATCGCCTGGGGATCCGGGGCGCCGCGCGCGCCGGATCGCGCGGCGGCGCGCGGTCGTCGCGCGTTGTCAGTGGAGTCCCCGGCGTGTTCAGGCCGCGAGGCGTCGGCGCCCGGCAGCGTCGCCTCGGGCGGGGCGGCGGTCGCCTCGGCGAGGAGCACTCCCGCCTGGACGCCCTCGGACGACCGGTAGGGCGACGGACGCGCGAGGGCCACAGCCCGCTCGTGACGTCCCTGACAGCCGACGCACGTCGTCGCGTCCGGGAGCGCGCGCAGCCGCGCCGCGGTGATCGCCGCCCCGCACTCGAGGCACTGGCCATAGCTCCCGGCCCCGAGGCGCGCGAGGGCGGCGCGGAGGCGCTGGATGCGTGTCAGCAGGCGCTCGCGCGACGCGAACAGCGCCTCGCGAGTTTCGTTCGCCTGGACCTCGTCGATGACGTCGAGAGCGGTCTGACGCCGGACGGATGGCTCGAGGTCGGCGGTGTCGTCGATCCGCCTGAGCCGCTCGGCGGCGTTGCGAAGCTGCTCCTCGAGCCGGCGACGAACGTCGTCCAGGGCGGCGAGCGACGCCTGCGGGGCCTGAACACCCGCCGCCGGGTGGTCACAGCCGTTGACGACCAACATCCGAAACACCCTCGTCGCTCGGCCCGGGCCCGGCCGAGGGCCCGGGCCGTCGCCCGCGCATCGCGCGGGCTCAAATGTTTTCCTCCTTTGGGCCGCGGGGTCGGGAGGGGTGTCCCTCGCCCCTGGGCCTCAGAAATCTCCGTGCGGCACCGGCGGCGCCGCCGGCTTCTCCTCCGGAAGCTCGGTGATCAGCGCCTCGGTGGTGAGCAGCAGCGACGCGACCGACGCCGCGTTCTGGAGCGCCACCCGCTCCACCTTGGTCGGATCGATGATGCCCGCCTGGAGCATGTCGACGAATTCCATGGTCTCCGCGTCGTAGCCGCGCGAGGGGGACGTCTCGCTCTTCACCCGCTCGACGATCACGCTGGCCTCGATTCCGGCGTTCTCGACGATCTGGCGGATGGGCTCTTCCAGGGCCCGCCGGACGATCTGGGCGCCGACCTTCTCGTCGCCCTCGAGCTTCAGGCCGTCGATGGCCTTGGCCGCCCGGAGGAGCGCGACGCCACCGCCCGGCACGATGCCCTCCTCGACGGCCGCACGCGTCGCGTTGAGCGCGTCCTCGACCCGCGCCTTCTTTTCCTTCATCGCGGTCTCGGTGGCGGCGCCGACCTTGATCACCGCCACGCCGCCGGCCAGCTTCGCCAGCCGCTCCTGCAGCTTCTCGCGGTCGTAGTCCGACGTCGTCTCCTCGATCTGGGCGCGGATCTGCTTGATGCGGCCCTCGATGGCCGACTGCTTGCCGGCCCCCTCGACGATCGTGGTGTTGTCCTTGTCCACGACGATCTTCTTGGCGCGCCCGAGGTCGTCGAGCTTGATGTTCTCCAGCTTGATGCCGAGATCTTCGGTGAGCGCCTTGCCGCCGGTGAGCACGGCAATGTCCTCGAGCATCGCCTTGCGGCGGTCGCCGAAGCCGGGTGCCTTCACGGCACACCCCGAGAGCGTGCCGCGCAGCTTGTTGACCACGAGCGTGGCGAGCGCCTCTCCCTCCACCTCTTCCGCGATGATGAGGAGGGGCTTGCTCGCCCGCGCCACCTGCTCGAGGAGCGGGAGCATGTCCTTCATCACGCTGATCTTCTTCTCGTGGATCAGGACGTAGGCGTCTTCCAGCACGCACTCCATGCGCTCTGCGTCGGTGACGAAGTAGGGGGAGAGGTAGCCGCGGTCGAACTGCATGCCCTCGACCACGTCCAGCACCGTGTCGGCCGACTTCGACTCCTCGACCGTGATCACACCGTCCTTGCCGACCTTCTCCATCGCCTCGGCGATCAGGTTGCCGATCGTCTTATCGTTGTTGGAGGCGATCGTCGCGACCTGGGCGATCTCCTTCTTGTCCTTGGTCGACGTGGAGAGCTTCTTCAGCTCCTCGACCACCGCGTCGACGGCCGCCTCGATCCCGCGCTTGAGCCCCATGGGGTTGGCGCCGGCGGTCACGTTCTTGAGGCCCTCGCGGAAGATCGCCTGGGCCAGCACCGTCGCCGTGGTCGTCCCGTCGCCGGCGACGTCCGACGTCTTGGACGCGACCTCCTTGATGAGCTGCGCGCCCATGTTCTCGTACTTGTCCTTGAGCTCGATCTCCTTCGCGACCGTGACGCCGTCCTTCGTGATCGTGGGGCTCCCGAACTTCTTGTCGATGACGACGTTGCGGCCCTTCGGACCCAGCGTTGCCTTCACGGCCTCGGCCATGATGTTGACGCCCTTGAGCAGTGAGCTCCGGGCCTCCTCGTCGAACTTGAGCTGCTTCGGCATGGATCGCCTCCTACTCGAGCATGGCGAGGACGTCGTCTTCGCGCATGATCAGGTACTCCTTGTCGTCGAGCTTGACCTCCGAACCGGAGTACTTGCCGAACAGGATCCGGTCACCGGCCTTCACGTCCATCGGGAGTTTCTTGCCGTCCTCGGTGACCTTGCCGGTGCCGGCGGCGATCACCATGCCCTCCTGGGGTTTCTCCTTTGCCGTGTCCGGGATGATGATCCCGCCCTTCCTGACCTCTCGGTCCTCCACGCGTTCGACCAGCAGGCGATCGTGCAGGGGGCGAATCTTCATTCGAGCGCCTCCCGTCCTCTGGAAAAGTCTTCTTTGTTAGCGCTCTTAGCAGACGAGTGCTAGCCCGTCAAGTCGCGTCCATCTCGCGTAAAAATCGTAAAAAAACATCGATGATCGATCACTGGTACTTACGTCAGACGACCGCTGTCAGAGGTATCAACCGGGCGTCTTCGACAGATCTGAGCCTATCTGACTCAGATTTTCCAGGAGGTGGGGGGCCGGGCGTCTGGCGCGACGACGAGGTGGTGCCTGAAGGTGAAAGACGAGCCGGTGGTTCGTCGGCGGCTACACGGCGCCGACTCGGTGATCGGCGACGAGTACTTCGCCGTCCGGACTTCGGGGGGCGGAGTCGACGGATGAGGAGACCTCGGTGGACACCCTGAAATAGTCATGGGCCCGCACGCTCACCCGCGCAGCACGTACCGGGGCTCGGTCGCCTCGCCGCCAGCGACGACGCGCTCGCGCGAGCGGCCGCTTCGCCGATCTCCGGCTCCCGGCCTGGTTCGACAGGGTCCGGCGGCCGGCCTCGACGTCCCGGCGCCGTGTCCCGAGCGTCAGCCCGCGGCCGGCCGGGCGACCACGCTGGCGCCGGCGCGCCGGGCCACCGAGGGCGCGTAGCCCGGAGGGTCGGCGACAGAGTGCGCCCGTCGAGGTGAGGCTGTCGGCGGCCGTCTTACACTGTAAGCTCACAGCATGAGACCGAAGGCCCGACGCGAGGCTACTCGGAACCGGCCTCGCCGGCGTCCGCGGCTGGCGTCTACCGAGCCTACGGTTTCCACCACCATGCGGCTGCGGCGGGCGGTGCGTGCGGGCCTGGAACAGGCCGCGGCGCGCGCGCGACGATCGGTCTCAGAGGTCGCGCAGGAGCTGATCGAGGAAGGACTCCGGATGCGGGAGTGTCCGGGGATTTACTTCGCCACCGAGCCGTACGGCCGAACCGCCAAGATCGCGGGGACCGGTCTCGGAGTCTGGGAGGCCCTTCGCGACTTCGTGCAGGACGAGGATCTCGAGCGAGTCCGGCGCGCCTTCCCGCAGCTGTCGTCCGCGCAGATCAACGCGGCTCTGATCTGCTACAAGCGATATCCCGACGACGTTCGTCGCCAGGTGGATGCGAACGCGGCCCTGACCGCAGAGGTGCTGGAGCAGCGCTATCCCGGGCCGGTCCGCGTCGTCACCGCCGGGTGACGTTCTACCTCGACGAGAATCTCTCGCCGCGCATCGCCGAGCTGCTCCGAGCCCGTGGGCTCGGCGCCGTGAGCGCTCACGAGATTCCCGGCAACACCCAGCTCGACGACCGAAGCCAGCTCCTGTGCGCCACCCAGTGCGCGCCGGGCCATCGTCACGTGCGACGTCGAAGATCTTGCGGAGCTGGCCGGAGAGTGCATCGCTGCGAATCGCGAGCACGCTGGCATCGTGCTCGTTCCGCCGCCGTTTCGCACCGACGACTTCGGCGCGATCGCTGATGCGGTGGAGCAGGCCGCCCACGATTATCGGGGTGGTCTCGCCGGCGCCGTCGTCCTCTTGAAGCGCGCGCCACGCTGACCGGGGGCATTCGAACCTGACGTCACACGCTGATGCCGCCGCGCAGCGGTTGTCGAACCGCCGTTCGATCGCGTGGGCGACAGCGTGGTATGCCGCGCGATCGACAGCGGATGTTTCGGGCGCGCCGGCGAGTCTGTCCGGACGTGCTCCAGAGCTGCTCGACGGATCGGGCCAGAACGCGGCCGGGCCCATACACGGGCTCGAATCCCGCTGGGGCCACCCCGGCCAGGAGCACGTAGGCCTATGCCGCTCTGCGCGGGACGATTGCGGACGCTCGACCAGCAAGGAGCCGGACGTCACGGTGCGCACGTGCGACGCTCGCGCACCGGCGGCGGCGCCGTGCTCGCCGACGCTCGGTGGCCCCGGCGCCCGGCCCGGTGCCACAATGAGGCCCCGCAGCGCCGGGCGGTCGATGGAAAGGCCCGACCCGACGCCGGAGAGCGGCAACCGAGGAGACCGAGCATGAGCCGACAGCCTGACCGCGCGGCGGCGCCGGTGAAGGGCGCCGCGTACATCGCGGACTTCCTGATCCAGCAGAAGGTCCCGTACGTCTTCGGCCTGTGCGGCCACGGCATCCTCGGGCTGCTGGACGGCCTCCACGACCGCCGCCACGAGATCACGACGATCTCCGTGCACCACGAGGCCGTCGCGGGCTTCATGGCCGACGCCTACTTCCGGATCACGCAGCGACCCGTCGCCACCTACACGTCGTGCGGCCCGGGCTCGGCGAACCTGGTCGTGGCCGTGGCGGCGGCGTTCGCCGACTCGTCGGCGATGCTCGCGATCACGGGCAACGTGCCCACGGGCCAGTGGAACCGGGGCCCGTTCCAGGAGACCGGGCGCTACTTCCAGGGCGACTTCGTCAACGTGCTGAGGCCCTACGTGAAGCGGAGCTTCCAGCCCACGCGGGCGGACATGCTCCCGCTCGCGATGCGCCAGGCGTTCGCGCTCATGACGAACGGCCGGCCGGGCCCGGTGCACCTCGACGTGCCGCTCAACGTCTTCGTCGAGCCCGTGGACCCGCAGGCGATCGCGCGCGAGGCCGACTGGCCGGAGGCGCGGTGGGCCCGCCCGGCCGGCGACCCGCGCGCGATCGCCGAGGCTGCCCGCCTGCTCGCGGCGGCGGAGCGTCCCGTGATCGTGGCGGGCCACGGCGTCGAGCTGGCGGGCGCCGAGGCGGCGCTCGCCGCGTACGCGGAGGCGACGTCGATCCCCGTCGCCACCACGCCGTTCGGCAAGGGCGTCTTCGACGCGCGCCATCGGCTGAGCCTCGGGGCGACCGGCCGCAACGGGCCGTACGCCGCCAACGCGGCCTGTCGCAACGCCGACGTGATCCTGGCGCTGGGGACCCGGTTCGACGACCGCGCGACGAGCGCGTGGCTGCCGGGGCTCACCTATCGCATCCCGCCGACCCGGCTCATCCACGTCGACATCGACCCCGCCGAGCTGGGCCGCAACTTCCAGCCGGCGGTCGCGATCATCGCCGACGCGCGCCTCGCGCTCGAGCAACTGCTGGCGCACCGCCCCGAGCGCGCCCCGGGGCGCGAGGCGTGGCTCGCGCGGATCGAGGGCTGGCGGAAGAAGTGGGACGCCGCCACGAAGTCCGCGCGGGCGTCCGAAGCGATCCCGATCCGGCCCGAGCGCGTCGTGGCCGACGTCCGCCGCGTCGTGCCCGAGGACGGCATCGTGCTGGTCGACGTGGGCGCGCACCACAACTGGATGGTGGCGGAGTACGAGGCGTGGAGGCCGCGGACGCTGCTGCAGACGTGGGGCTACGCCTCGATGGGGTTCGGCGTGGCCGGGCCGCTCGGCGCGAAGCTGGCGGCGCCGGACCGGCCGGTCGTCACGGTGTGCGGCGACGGCGGCTTCGTGATGAACGCCAGCGCCGTCCTCACCGCGGTCGAGCACGAGATCCCGGTCGTCTGGGTCGTCTGGAACAACGGCGGCTTCAGCGTCATCCGCGACCAGCAGCTCGGTTACTTCGGCCAGGGGCGCGAGCTGGCGACGATGTTCAGGGGCAAGCACGGCGGCATCGTGAGCGCCGACTACGCGGCGATGGGGCGATCGATGGGCGCCGAGGGCGTCACCGTCGAGAAGCCGGGCGACCTCGCGGGCCGGCTGGAGGCGGCGCTCGCGTCGAACCGGCCGACGGTGCTCGACGTGCGGGTCGACCCGGACGTCCGGCCGCTCGCCACGGGATCCTGGGACCTGCCGCCGCTGCCGCCGCCCACCCCGAACTTCGGCTGGCAGGAGGACTGAGGGCCCGGCGCCGGCTCGTCGCGGAGTCCGGCGTCGGCGACCGCCTGCCGGCCTCCTACGCGCGGGTGGGCCGGTGGAGGTAGCGCCCGGTCGGAGCCCCGACGACGCGGCCGTTCTCGTAGACGAGCCGCCCGCGCAGGAACGTCGCGGTGACCTGGCCGCGGAGCTCCTGGCCCTCGAACGGCGTGTAGCCCTGGCCGGACGGGGAGTCGGCCGCGCGCACGATGAAGGTGCGGTCGGGGTCGAGCAGCGCGAGATCCGCGTCGTAGCCCGGGGCGATGTCGCCCTTGGCGAGGAGGCCGAAGCGCCGCGCCGGGTTCCACGAGAGCAGCTCGGCGATGCGGTGCAATGCGAGGCCGCGTCGCGTGCCCTCGGAGAAGACGCCCGGCAGCAGGTACTCGGTGCCGCCGAACCCGGACCTGGCGAGCCAGACGTCGTCGCGGGCGCCGGGGGCCACCTTCAGCTCCTCGCGGCAGCACGCGTGGTCGCTGACGACCCAGTGGACCTCGTTCGCGAGCACCGCCTGCCAGAGGTACTCCACGTCCTCGCGGGCGCGGATGGGCGGGTTGACCTTGGCGAGCACGCCGGTCTTCGCCTCGTCGTCCAGGAGGAGGTGGCCCACCGTCACTTCGCGCCGGAAGTCGACGTCGGGGAAGACGCGCTCGGCCAGGATCGCGGCCTCCACCGCCTTCCTCGACGACAGGTGCAGCAGGTTGACGTTGCCGCAGCCGGTCTCGTGGGCCAGGTAGGCGGCGATCCACACGGCGAGCCCCTCGGAATGCGGCGGGCGCGCCGCGCTGTAGGCCTTGAGCCCGGTGAGGACGCCCTCGCTGCGGACGAGCCGCGTGTAGGCGTCGAGGATGTCGGCGATCTCGCAGTGCAGGCTCACGCTGACGTGGTCGGCCAGCTCCGGGTGCGCGCGGCGGATCCGGGCGGCGGCCCGCATGACGAACTCGAAGTGGGCGAAGTCGTACCGGTCCTCGGGGCCGAGCGCCAGGAAGCGACGCTGCTCCTCGGGGCCGGCCTGGCCGTGCAGCCCGTGGCCGCCGTAGAACATGAAGATCTTGAAGGAGGGGACGCCGTGCGCCGTCGCGAGCGCCTCCATCTCGCCCACGTGCGTCCCCGTGATGGGCGCGAGGTGATAGGCGTAGTCGCAGTGGTAGCGGCCCTCGGAGCGGGCGAGGACCTCGGGGAACAGCTCGGCATAGGGGCCGCCGCGGTTCAGGTAGTACTGGCCCGCGCGGAAGTAGTTCAGCATCGTGGTCACGCCGCCGGAGACCGCGGCGCGGCTCTCGCTCACCGCGTCGTCGGCGAGGGGCGAGTAGATGCCGACGTGGGTGTGGGCGTCCACGACGCCGGGGAAGCCGAGGCGTCCCCGGGCATCGTGGACTTCACGGGCGCGATCGACGGGGATCGCGCGGCCGATCTCGGCGAAGCGGCCGTCGCGCACGGCCAGGTCGAGGGTCTCGACCGTGGGGTGGCCCGGCCGGACCACCCTCACGTTCCTGACGAGCAGGTCGAACGGCGGCTGCTCCGGCATCCTGGACGGCCCCGCGGTCCCTAGACCTTGTTCCAGCCGGGGATCGGGAAGATCGGCTCGGCGTCGGCGTACGCCTTCGGCAGCACGACCCGGATCTGCCCCTGCTGGATCTGCTGCATCGTGACGGTCGCGTTCACGTTCTGGCCCTGCTCGTTGAAGACGATCGCGTCCCCCGGCGCGATGTGGCGCTTCAGGCTGGTCTTCGCGATCGCGTCCCGGAGCTTGCCGGGGTCGGTCGAGCCGGCGCGCTCGAGGGCGTCGATGAGCACGAGCGCCGCGTTGTAGCCCCACACCGTGTGCGACTGGAACGGCGCGTTGAACCGCGCCTCGTACTGCTTGATGACCTCGCGGGCGAACGGGCTGGTCGGGTTGTGCCAGTAGTTGCCGTCCATGATCGCCTCGGCCACCTTCCCCAGCTCCTTGATGAACACGGGGTTCGAGTAGCAGCCGTTGGCGACGCCGACGATCCCGCCCTTCGGCTCGACGCGGAGGTCGCGATACGTCCGCATCTTGAGCAGGCCGTCGTTGAGGTAGCCCGTGTCGAAGACGAGATCGGCGTTCATCGCCTTGAGCTTGTTGATCTCGGTCGTGAGGTCGGCCGCCCGGGCCGCGTAGGGGATGTTGCCGACGATCTCGAAGCCGTGCTGGGGCGCGGCCTTGGCGACCCGGTTGAAGAGCGCCGTGCCGAAGGTGTTCTCGTGGATCGCCGCGACCGTCCTGAAGCTCACGCCCTTCAGCGTGCACAGCTCGCGGACGTACTTGACCGTCTGCACGGCCATGTCGGTGGCGTTGGGCTGGACGCGGAACGTCGTCTTGAAGCCCCGCTCCGTGATCTCGTCGGCGACGGCGACGGTGACGAGGTGGGGGATGCCGTGCTTCTCGGCGATCTGCGTGGTCTGCATGGCCACGGCGCTCGCGAACGCCCCCAGGAGCGCGACCGCTCCCTCGCGGATCAGCCGCTCGGCCTCCGCGGCGCCCACCTGGGGCTTGAACTGGTGGTCGACGCTGGCGACCCGGATCTTCGCGCCGCCGAGGGACGCGATCCCGCCCGCCGCGTTCTTCTGCTCGATCGCGAGCAGGCACCCGTTGGCGACCGACGAGCCGTCGGGCGCGAGGGGGCCGGTGAGCGGGTGGATCGAGCCCACGAGGATCTCCTTCGGCTGGGCCGAGAGCGCCCCGGGGGCGCCGAGCGTCGCGACCAGCGCCGCGCGGCCCGTGGAAGTCAGGAACACTCTGCGGCTGACGGCGTCACGTGGCGTCATGGGTGCCCTCCCGTCGGCATCAGAGGCCCAGGTAGGCCGTCCTGATGCGGTCGTCGCCCAGCAGGTCGGGGCCGCGCCCCTCGAGGACGATACCACCGTTCTCCAGCACGTAGCCACGGTGCGAGATGCTCAGCGAGCGGACGACGTCCTGCTCCACCAGCAGCACGGTCACGCCCTCGGCGTTGATCCGGCGCGCGGCCTCGAGGATCTGCCGGGCGACCAGCGGGGCCAGCCCGAGCGACGGCTCGTCGAGCATGAGCAGGCGCGGGAGCGACATGAGCCCGCGGCCGATCGCCAGCATCTGCTGCTCGCCGCCGCTGAGGGTGCCGGCGAGCTGCCCGGCCCGCTCGCGGAGGATGGGAAAGAGGTCGAGGACCCGGGCGAGCGTCCGGGGCCGCTCGCGGCGGGCCGCGGGGAGGAACGCGCCGAGCTCCAGGTTCTCCATCACGGTCATCCCGGGAAAGATCTTCCGGCCCTCCGGCACGCGGACCACGCCGCGCTCGACGATGCGGTGCGCCGGCAGCCGGTCGAGCCGCTCGCCGGCGAACGTGATCGCCCCGCCCGTCGGCCGGACGAGCCCGGCGACGGTCTTCAGCAGGGTCGTCTTCCCGGCGCCGTTGGCGCCCACGACCGACACGATCTCGCCGGCCTCGATGCGGAGCGACACGTCGCGCAGGACGTCGGCGTCGCCGTAGGCCGCGTGCACCGCGCGCACCTCAAGCAAGCCGATACTCCTCGCCGAGGTAGGCGCGGATCACGTGCGGGTCGCGGGCCACCTCGTGCGGCGCGCCGTCGGCGATCTTCTCGCCGTGGTGGAGCACCACGATGCGGTGCGAGAGCGACATGACGGCCCGCATGACGTGCTCGATCACGAGCAGCGTGACGCCGCCCGCGTGGATCCGGCGCGCGAGCTCGATCATCTCGAGGGTCTCGGCGGGCCGCAGCCCCGCCATCACCTCGTCCAGCAGGAGGAGCCGGGGCCGCGTGGCGAGCGCCTTCGCCAGCTCGAGACGCTTGCGGTCGGCGATGGTGAGGCCCCCCGGCAGGGCGGCGCGCTTGTGGGCGAGCCCCACGAGGTCGAGCACGGCGGCGGCCTCGCGGGTCGCCTGGTCGGGGTCGCCGGTGGTCCGGAAGGCGCCGACCCTCACGTTCTCCAGCACGGTGAGCGTGTTGAACGGCTGGACGATCTGGAAGGTGCGCCCGACGCCGCGGCGGCAGATCTGGTGCGGGTGGAGGCCGACCAGGCTCTCCCCGGCGAGGGCGATCGTGCCGCCGTCGGGCCGGAGGATGCCGGAGACCAGGTTGAAGACCGTGGTCTTGCCCGAGCCGTTCGGGCCGATGAGCCCCACGATGGCGCCCTCGGGCACGGTGAAGCTCAGGCCGCTCACCGCGCGGACGCCGCCGAAGGACTTGCTCACGCCGTGGAGCTCGAGGAGCGGCGCCGTCACGCGCGGGCGACCGCGCGGGCGACCGCGCGCCAGGGACGCCGCACGCCCTCGAGCAGCCCCTGCGGGAGGAAGAGGATCACCAGGATCAGCACGCCGCCGTACACGACGAGGTCGAGGCCGCTGGCGGCGCGGACGTGGACCCGGGTCGCCTCCGACAGGAGCTGGAGCGCGGCCGCGCCCACGAGCGGGCCGAACACCGTTCCCGCCCCGCCGATGATCGCGGACAGCAGGATCTCCACGGAGACCTGGACGCCGAAGACGTCGTTCACCTCGAGCGTGAGGAAGTACTGCGCGTAGAACGTGCCGCCCATGCCGGTGAGGAACGCGCTGATCGCCATGGCCAGCAGCTTGTGGGCGAACGGGTCGACGCCGAGGACGGCGGCGGCCTCCTCGTTGTCGCGGATGGCCGCCCAGTACGCGCCCACCCGGGACCGCGCGAGCCGCGCGCAGAGCCACGTCGCCGCGCCCAGCATCCCGAGCGCGACGTAGAAGTAGGGCGCCTTGCTCCTGAACTGGAAGTCGACGAGCGAGGCCCCCTTGAGCGGGATCGGCAGGCCGAGCGGATAGGTGGCGGCCATCCAGCTCTCGAAGGAGAGGCGGAGCATCTCGGCGAACGCCAGCATCACCAGGGCGAAGTAGGGGCCGCGGAGGCCGTAGCGGAAGCTGAGGACGCCCGAGAGCATCCCGAGCAGGACGGCCGCGAGCCCGCCGAGCACCATGCCGATCCACGGGCTCAGGCCGAGGTGGACGTGGAGGAGGGTCGAGGTGTAGGCGCCGAGACCGAAGAACGCCGCGTGGCCGAAGGAGAACTGCCCGGCGTAGCCGCCCAGGACGTTCCAGGCGACGCCGAGGTAGGCGAAGAGGAGGATCATCGCGCCGAGGTGGATCTCGTACTCGCTCGCCCACAGGGGAAGGGTCAGGGCGACCGCCAGCGCCGCGGCGAGGAGCGCCCTACGCACGCCGGACGCCGAAGAGGCCCTGGGGGCGGAAGAGCAGCACCACCACGAAGATCGCGTACATGATCATCTGCTTCATGGCGGCGGGGATGAAGACGGCGGCCACCGATTCCGCGACGCCGACGATCAGCGCCGCCAGCATCGCGCCGACGACGTTTCCCATGCCCCCGAGCACGACGACGACGAACGCCGTGATCACGAAGACGCCGCCGACGTACGGCTCCACGGCGTAGAAGGGGACCACGAGGCTGCCGGCGGCGCCGACGCAGGCGCACCCGATCCCGAACGCGATCGCGTAGGTGCGCCGGATGTCGATCCCGACCGTCAGCGCCCCCTCGCGCTCCTGCGCCACCGCCCGGATGGCCTTGCCGGTGTCCGACCGCTGCAGGAACACGTAGAGGACGGCCGTGAGCGCGAGCGAGATGACGAACGCGATCACCCGCGGCGGGCTCAGCATGATCCCGCCGACCATGGGCGCGACCGCCAGGTAGGACACCGTCACCGTCCGGGGATCGGCCGTCCACAGGAACAGCGCGAGGTTCTCCACGACGAGCGAGACGCCGAGCGTGAGCAGGAGCTGGTTGTGCTCGGGCCCGCCGAGCACCGGGCCGACGAGCACGGTCTGGATCGTGACGCCGACGAGGAACAGCGCGATCGCGCTCGCGATCAGCGAGAGGTAGGGGTCGAGGCCCCAGAGCACGAACGCCCAGTAGCTCACGTACATCCCGAGCATCATCAGGGAGCCGTGGGCGAAGTTGATGATGCGCATCACGCCGAAGATCAGCGTGAGGCCGACCGACACGAGGGAGTAGATGCCGCCGTTGAGGACGCCGGTGACCAGCGCCTGGAGCAGCAGCATGGTGCGGGATGATATCAGAGGCCCGGCAGGCCGGCGGCCCACGGCGGCCGCGGCGGATGGCCGGCGACCAGCTTGCCGTCCCGGTAGACCGCGACCGGGCGGTAGGGCGCGTCGTACGAGCTGTTGTCGAACAGGAAGGCCTCGTCGGCGAGCGGGACCGCCGCGCGCAGGTTCGCCAGCGTCCGCGGGAACCGGGCGCGGAGCTTCTCGTCGGGGACGTCGTGGCCGCCCCGGGCCACCCGCTGCTTGACGCGGGCGACCGAGAGCGACGGATCGCGCAGGCCGATGAAGACCAGGAAGACGGCGAACCCCGCGGCCCGCGCCTTCCTGAGGAACCCGAGGCGGGCGCCCACCGGGTCCGAGAACACGGTCTCGGTGCAGAACGACATGCGCGCCTCGAGGAACGCCCGGCGCAGCCGCTCGGCCTCCCTGAACGCGCGCCGGTCGACGACGTCGGGGGCGGCGCGCGGATCGGCTTCGCGCAGGGCGCGGGCGATCCGGTCGGCGTCGATGCTCGGGATTCCCAGCGGCTGGAGATATGCGTCGAAGAACGTCGTCTTGCCGGCGCCGTTGGGGCCGGCCACGAACACCAGCACGGGCTGCCCGGCGAGGGCCTCGCGGATCGAGGCCAGCGGACCCGCGCTCACGCTCGCCGGCGTGTCGTCTTCTTCCTGGTCGCGACGAACCGGCGCCGTTCGAGGCGCCCCGGAGTCCGCGTCCCGTCGGGCGCGATCTCGACGATCCGCCCGGGATCGTCGGGGTCGGCCGCGTAGAGCGGCGCGCCGGCGGCGCGGATCCGCGCCTTGACGTCCTCGCGGTCCTCGCTCTGGACGAGCCGGGCGAGGACGTCGCGCACGGCCTCGCGCCCGGCGAAGCCCGGCACGGGCAGCGCCTGGCCGGCGCGCTTCAGCGCCAGGACGTCCCCGTAGGCGATCAGGGTCTCCACGGCGCGGCCGAGCGTCGCCCAGTGCTCGATCTGGGCGGTGGCGGAGCGGTGAGTGCCCCGCGCCTCGGCCTTCGCCAGCGCGAGCAGCCGGTCCGAGACCTTGACGGGTACGGCCATCCCGAGCCTCCGGTGCGCTTGGTACCTGGCTGCTACCAGGCGGTAGTAGTTTACTACCGGGGCCGCCGCCTGGTCGACCGGCGCCCGGACGGGCGGGACCGGGGCGCGGGGGCCCGCGCTTCGTGGGCCGGGCGGTCGGGCCCGCCGGGAGGCCGGTATCATGCGGTGGAAGGCGCACATCAGATGCCCACCGGCCTCGCGCTCACACCGTTCATCGCCGCGGATCCGGTCGTCGTCGGTGCCGACGTCGCGTCGCCGGCGCGGCTGCTCTCGGCCCTCGACCTGCCGGCGGCCGGACGCGCCGGGTTCCTGGCGCTCGCGCCCCGGATCGGGCTCGTCCACGCGCTCGGCGGCGCCGATCGGGTCGTCCTCAAGTGGGCCCGATTCTCGCCCGCGCGGCCGCTGGCCGCGGGCGCCGGGCCCGTGGACGTCGCCGTCGTCGTCACCGGCCCCTGGCGCGAGAGCGCCACGGTGTTGCGTCTCGTCGGCCGGCTGGCCGCCGGCCTGGCGGACTCCGCGCTCGTCGACCGCGTGGCGGCCGCGACGACGCGCGAGGAGCTCGTCCGCGCCCTGGCGCCGCTCGATCGAAATCCCGCCGAGCGCCCGCTGATGCCGGCCGAGCTGTTCGCGCTGCTCGACTCCGGTCCTGGTGGGCTCGCGCCGCAGGAGGCGCGGCGGCGACTCGAGGTCTGCGGGCCGAACGAGATCGAGCGCGCTCGCCGCCGCCCGCCGCTCCTGAGGCTCGGCGAGCAGTTCGTGAGCCTGTTCGCGATCCTGCTCTGGGTCGGGGGAGCGCTCGCGGTCGTCGCCGGCATGCCGGAGCTCGGCTGGGCGATCTTCGCCGTCATCGTCGTCAACGGGCTCTTCAGCTTCCTCCAGGAGCACAGGGCCGAGCGTGCGGTGGAGGCACTCGGGGCCCTGCTCCCCCGCGAGGTCTCGGTGATCCGCGACGGCACCGAGCGGCGCGTGCCGGTCGGGACGCTCGTCCCTGGCGACGTCGTGCGCCTGGTCGAGGGCGACCAGGTCCCGGCCGACGGCGACGTGCTGGCCGCCGCCGGCTTCCGCGTCGACCAGAGCGCGCTGACCGGCGAGTCCCACGCCGTCCTGAAGCTCCCTGTCGCCGCCGACGAGCGGGAGCGGGTGCCGCGCCTCGAACGCCACGAGCTGGTCTTCGCCGGGACGGCCGTGATGGCCGGCGAGGCGACGGTGCTGCTGACGGCGACCGGCATGGCGACCGAGATCGGCGCCGTGGCGCGGCTCACGCGCGCGATCGGGGACGAGGCGAGCCCGCTCGAGCGCGAGATGCGGCGAGTCATCCGCGTGGTGACGGCGCTGGCGGTGTCGATCGGCGTGATGTTCTTCGCGATCAGCGTCGCCACGGCCCTCCTCGATCCCGGCCGCGCGCTCCTGTTCGCCCTCGGCGTCATCGTCGCCAACGTGCCGGAGGGACTCCTGCCCACCCTCACGCTCGCGCTCGCCATGGGCGTGCAGCGGATGGCCCGGCTCGGCAGCCTCGTCAAGCGACTGTCGGCCGTGGAGGCGCTGGGCGCGACGACCGTGATCTGCACGGACAAGACCGGGACGCTGACCAGGGGAGTCATGGCCGTGCGCAGCGTGTGGGTGTCCGGCCGGTTGCTCGTTCCGTCCGGCTCGGATCCGTCGGATGCCGGCGCGTTCGGCCACGAGGCGCTGCCGCTGCTCGAGGCGGCGTCGCTCGCGTCACTCGCCACGTCCACTGATGGCGATCCCACGGAGACCGCCCTCGTGGCGGCGGCCGGGGCCGCGGGCGTCGACGTCGACGGACTCCGGCGCGCGCGGCCGGTGCTGGCGGCCTATCCCTTCGACTCGTTCCGCAAGCGAATGACGCTCGTCCGCCGGGCGGAGAGGCCGGTGGCGTACGTGAAGGGGGCGCCGAGGGAGACCCTGGCGCTCTGCGGCTCCGTGCGCTGGGGCGACGAGCGCCGGCCGCTGACCGAGGAGGTGAAGGCGGCGGTCGTCCGCGATCACGATCGCCTCGCATCGGACGGACTGCGGCTGCTGGCCGTGGCCGAGCGCGCGCTCACCGCCGACCTCGTCGGCGCCCCGCAGGGCGCCGTCGAGCGCGACCTCACGCTGCTCGGGCTCGTCGCGCTGTGGGATCCGCCCCGGCCCGAGGTCCCGGCAGCGGTCGCGGCGTGCCAGCGGGCGGGGATCCGCGTCGTGATCGTTACGGGTGACTACGGACTGACCGCCCAGGCCATCGGACGCCAGATCGGCCTGCGGGCGGACAAGGTCGTGACCGGCGAGGAGGTTGAGCGTCTGCGGCCGCCGGAGCTCTCGCATCTCGTGCGCGAGCCGGGCGTGCTCTTCGCCCGCACCTCGCCGGCCCACAAGCTCGCGATCGTCGAGGCCCCGAAGGCGGGGGGCGAGGTGGTGGCGGTCACGGGCGACGGCGTCAACGACGCTCCGGCCCTGAAGGCGGCCGCGACGGGCGTGGCGATGGGACGTCGCGGTACGGAGGTGGCCCGCGAGTCGGCGGACATGGTGATCACCGACGACAACTTCGCCTCGATCGTGGCCGCCATCCGCGAGGGGCGGGCGGTCTACGCCAACATCGGCAAGTTCATCACCTACATCTTCGCCTCGAACGTCCCGGAGCTCGTCCCGTTCCTCGTCTTCGTGGTCTTCGGCATCCCGCTGCCGCTCACCGTCATGCAGATCCTCGCCGTCGACCTCGGCACCGACCTGCTGCCCGCGCTGGCGCTCGGGGCCGAGCCGCCCGAGCCCGGCGTGATGGAGCGTCCGCCCCGCCCGCACGGGGCGCGGCTCCTCGGGGCCGGCCGGCTGCTCCGCGCCTACGCCTTCCTCGGCGTGATCGAGGCGGCGCTCGCCCTCGGGGCCTTCTTCTGGACGTACTGGCTGGCCGGCTGGCGGCCGGGCCTCGAGATGGCCGCGAGCGGCGACCTCTACCAGCGCGCGACGACCATGACGCTGGCGGGGATCGTCGCCGCGCAGGTAGGGAACGTCTTCGCGTGCCGGACGGATCGCGAGTCGGTCTTCCGCTCCGGCCTTCTCCGGAACCGCCTGATCCCGGTGGGCATCGTGGTCGAGGTGACGGTGCTCGTGCTCCTGATCGTCGTGCCGCCGCTCCGCGCGGTGTTCGGTCTGGCGCCGCTCCGCTTCGAGGAGTGGGGCATCCTCCTGGCGTTCCCGGTCGTGGTGCTCGCGCTGGAGGAGGGCCGGAAGTGGCTCGTCCGGCGCCGGCGCCCGGGCCCGTGAGCCGGGCGCTGCGGACGTGCGCCTCCACCGCGGCGAACCCGGCGTGTCGCGTGCCCGGTCGGGACGCTGGCGCGAACGCCGGTCCTGCCCCCCGGCCCGGCGCCCGACCGTCGCGCGAGGACGCGGTTCAGGCGGCGGAGCGTCGGCCGAGGCTACGCGACAGCGCCGTGGAGACGTGCCCCATCTCCTCACCGAGCAGCATCAGCACGTCGTCCAGGGCGATGATGCCCTTGAGGGCGCCGGCCCGGTTCACGACGGGCAGGCGCCGCACCCCCGTGCTGCTGAAGATCTTGACGGCGTCGAGGAGGCCCTGGTCTTCCCGGACCACCCGGGGACCGCGGTGCATCACCGTGCTGACCGCCGTGGCCGCCGGATCGTTGCCGGCGGCGACGACGTCCACGGTGATGTCGCGGTCGGTCAAGATCCCGACCGGCTTCCGAGCGTTGACGACGACGAGCGCGCCGACCTTCTTGGCGCGCATGAGCCGGGCCGCCTCCTGGACCGAGGCGTCCGGCGCGATCGTGACGACCGGCTTGATGGCCATCTCTCCGATCATGGGGGCCTTCCTCCTCCGGGCAGACGGCGGTCGCTGGCCGGCCATCGGAAGCAAGGAGCACGCCGAGCCGGAGGACGCGCGCTGGCGGGCAGCCGACGAGAAGGAAGCCAGCCGGCGTGAGGCATGTCCGCCTCGGATGGGGCGGCCGCGCCGCCCCGAGGCGGCGGCGTCGCGGCGGACGGCGGCGCGGTGTCGGGCGCGGCTCGTGGCACTTCCGATGCACGCCGAACCGGACGGTGCGGCCCCAGGGAGTCGACCGCGGACGGCCCGCGAGCCGGGCGCCGACGCTCCACATGCGGTGGCCGCGGAGATCCGGGAAGGAGGAACGACATGCCGACGTACGTCATGCTGACGCGACTCACCCCCGAGGCGGTGAAGACCTCCGGCGAGTTGAAGCGCCTCGAGCGCGCGGTGGCCGATCACGTGCGGAAGGACTGCCCCGCCGTCAAGTGGATCGCGAGCTACGCGGTCCTCGGGCCCTGTGATTACCTCGATATCTTCGAGGCACCGGACGAGACCACCGCCGCCAGGGTCGTGATGATCGTCCGGTCCTACGGCCATGGGCAGACGGAAACGTGGACGGTGATGCCGTGGGACCGCTTCGAGATCATCCTCCCCAGCTGACCGGCACGGCCGCGACGGATCGGGTCGGATGATCGACGGGATCCCCAGCGCGCCGGCGCCGCGCAACGAGCCGGTCCTGGGCCATGCCCCCGGCAGCCCGGAGCGCGCCGCGCTGCGCGCGGCGCTCCGCCGGATCTCGACGGAGGTGGCCGAGATCACCCCGCGCATCGGCGGAGAGCGCGTCGCCACCGGGCAGCGCGAGGAGGCCGTGATGCCGCACGACCACGGCCACACGCTGGCGGTCTGGCACCGCGCGGGGCCGCGCGAGGTCCAGCGCGCCATCGACTGCGCCCTGGCCGCCGCGCCGGAGTGGTCGCGCATGCCGTGGCAGCAACGGGCGGCGATCTTCCTGAAGGCGGCCGACCTCCTCGCCGGCCCCTGGCGGGCCACGCTGAACGCCGTGACCATGCTCGGCCAGTCGAAGACCGCCCACCAGGCCGAGATCGACGCCGCGTGCGAGCTGATCGACTTCTGGCGGTTCAACGTGGCGTTCGCCGAGGCCATCTACCGCCAGCAGCCCGCCTCGGCCCCGGGCGTCTGGAACGTGCTCGACTACCGCCCCCTCGAGGGCTTCGTGTTCGCGGTGAGCCCCTTCAACTTCACGTCGATCGCGGGCAACCTGCCGACGGCGCCCGCGCTGCTCGGCAACACGGTCGTGTGGAAGCCGGCGTCGACCGCGGTCTGCTCGGCGCACGCCATCATGGACCTCCTCGAGGCGGCGGGGTTGCCGCCCGGCGTGATCAACATGGTGCCCGGCGCCGGCGCCGAGGTGGGCGATGTCGCGCTGGCCTCGCCCGACCTGGCGGGGGTGCACTTCACCGGCTCGACGGCGACGTTCCAGGCGATGTGGGAGGCGGTGGGGCGGAACATCCGGCGCTACCGCGGCTACCCGCGGCTGGTCGGGGAGACCGGGGGCAAGGACTTCGTCTTCGCCCATGCCTCCGCGGACGTCGACGCGCTCGCCACCGCGCTCACCCGGGGCGCCTTCGAGTACCAGGGCCAGAAGTGTTCCGCGGCCTCCCGGGCATTCATTCCAGCCTCGCTGTGGCCGGGGCTCGAGCCGCGGCTGCGGGAGCAGGTGGCGGCGATCCGGATGGGCGACGTCGCCGACTTCACCAACTTCATGGGCGCCGTGATCGACCGCGCAGCCTTCGGGCGGATCGCGGGCTTCATCGACGTCGCCCGGCGCAGTCCCGACGCCGAGGTGCTCGCCGGCGGCCGCTGCGACGACAGCCGCGGATGGTTCATCGAGCCCACCATCGTGCGAGCACGGCGCCCCGAGCTTCCGCTGATGCGCGAGGAGATCTTCGGCCCCGTCCTCACCGTGTGGGTCTACGAGGACAAGGAGATCGACCACGCTCTCGAGGTCTGCGATCGGGGCAGCCCGTACGCGCTCACCGGCTCGGTCTTCGCCCGGGACCGCGCGGCGATCGTGGCCATCACCGCCGCGCTGCGCCACGCGGCCGGGAACTTCTACGTCAACGACAAGCCGACGGGCGCCGTCGTCGGCCAGCAGCCGTTCGGCGGCGCGCGGGCGTCGGGCACCAACGACAAGGCGGGAAGCGCGCTCAACCTGCTGCGGTGGCTCAGCCCGCGGACCATCAAGGAGACGTTCGTGCCGCCGACCGACTTCCGCTACCCGTTCATGGAGCCCGGCGACTGAAGTCGCGGAGACTACGCCGGCGCGCTCGACGTCGCGTCGGGCCGGGTGGAACCCTCCGGCGCCGGGGGCGAGCGCCGGGAGCGGTGTGGCTGCCGATCCCGCCGCGGGCGGACCACTGACCGTTTCCGACGAGCCGAGCGCTTCGGTGCGCTATCCTTGCAGGCGGCATGCGGCCCCCCCACGGATGCGCGACAATGGGGACCGGAACACGGAAGCCGACCTGCACCTCTACCGCGTGCAGGCGGAGATCGCCAAGGTGCTCGCGAACCCCGTCCGCCTTCGGATCCTGAGTCTCATCGGCGAGGAGGAGGCGCCGGCGGGCGACCTCCTGAAGGCGCTCGGGTCTCGCTGGCGAACCTCTCGCAGCACCTCGGGCCGCTCCGGCGCGCGGGCGTCGTCGCCGAGCACCGCGAGGGCGTGCGCGCGTACTACAGGCTGACGTTTCCCGAGATCGAGGACCTGTGCGCCTCGATGCGCGAGATCCTGGCCGAGCGCCTGACCGGGATCGGCAAGGTGCGGCTCCGTGTCCCCTCGAGCATCAAGGCGGGCGACGTCGTCCGCGTCCGCGCGCTCGTGATCCACCCGATGGAGCGGGTCGAGCGCGACAAGCAGGGGAAGATCGTCCAGAAGAACTACCACTACATCAGCAAGGTCGTCGTCACGCGCCTCGGCAGGACCGTCGTGTCGTTCGACACGACGCAGAGCGTGAGCGAGAGCCCGTTCTTCGCGTTCACGTTCCGGGCGACCGATCGGGCCGGCTCGAGGGACGTTCACGGACACGCGCGGCGGCAAGGACGAGGGCGCGGCGGACATCGCGTTGTCCTGAGCCAGTCGTGACGAGGGGAGGCGCCATGGCGCGCACACGGCGGGGACCGGTCGTGTGGTGGACGGTCGTGCTCGCGATGACGGCAGGCTGTGCGGGGACGGGAGGCGACGGGCGAGGCGCGGCCACGCCGGGCGCGTCGCACGCCGTGCCCGACGAGCGGCCGGACTACACCGGCGTCCCGAAGTGGACGCCGCGAACGACCCAGGAGGCGAGAGGCGAGGTCCGGACCCGCCCGGACGGCGAGCGCATCCAGGTCCGCTACAAGGGCTGGTCGACGAAGGACTTCAGCGCCTTCCGCACGTACGCCTACGACGACACCAGGCCGGGTCTGCCCGTGCAGAAGGTGACGATGCCGCCGGGGCTCGCGGGGGATCCCAGGGAGGGCCGGAAGCTCTTCCTTTCGCGCCAGATCGGCCCCTGCACGGGCTGCCATCTGATTCCCGGCGACGACGTCTGGCCCGCCGGCAGCGTCGGCCCCGATCTCTCGACGATCGGTGACCGGAACCTGCCCGACGCCTACCTCTATCAGCAGATCCACGACATCCGGACGGTGTTCCCGCAGTCGGCGATGCCGGCGTGGGGCACCGCGGGCATCCTCAAGCCCGAGCAGATCGCACACCTGGTCGCCTTCCTCCAGACGCTCAGGGGGCCGCTGCCGCCCGAGAAGGACCCCGACCGCAACCCGTTCACCCGGAAGAAGCCCGTCGGCTTCGGTGACAACCTGGACCCGACCAACAACCCGGCCGTCCTGCTCGCGGAGAGCGCCGAGGGGCTCTGGTCCGCGAAGGGGCCGGCGGGGAAGAGCTGCGCCGACTGCCACCGGGGCGGCGTCGAGATGGCGATGAGGGGCGTGGCGACCCGTTACCCGAGGTACGTGAAGGCCTACAAGCGGGTCATGAGCATCGAGGACTTCCTCACCGTCCACGCACCCGAGACGACCGGACGCGAGATGCCCGCGCAGAGCGCCGACAACCTCGACATGACGATGCTCGTCAAGATGCAGTCGAACGGCATGCCGGTGGCCGTGGACCTGGCGAGCCCCGAGGCGCGCGCGGCCCTGGCCCGCGGCAAGGCCAGCTTCCTCCGGCGCGTGGGGCAGCGGAACCACGCCTGCGCCGACTGCCACACGCCCGAGAAGGGCGCCAACAAGTTCCTGGGCGGGCGCCTGCTCGGCGACGTCGGCGACGGGCTCACGAAGCACTTCCCGACGTGGCGGACGAGCCAGACCCAGGTGTGGGACATGCGCAAGCGCATGCAGTGGTGCATGACGCCGCTCGGCGCGAACATGCTGCCCGCCGACGCCATCGAGTACGCGGAGCTCGAGCTGTACCTGACGTCGTTCGACCAGGGCAAGCCGATCAGCGTGCCGGGCATCCGTCACTAGTGTTCCGTATGGTAAGTCAGGTTAATGTAGGTCATGGCATTCTCCGGGAGGGAATCCATGGCCAATCGCGTGCGGCCGATCGTCGTGAGCGAGGCCGATCGGCATGAGTTGGAGCGCCTCCAA